>Ga0187777_10000720_pt1 | contig 21747 bp, 19 predicted proteins | sample 1015_Q2_SP5_10_M_FD_132416 | JGI IMG/M metagenome (GOLD analysis project Ga0187777, IMG submission 132416) | Tropical peat soil microbial communities from peatlands in Department of Meta, Colombia - 1015_Q2_SP5_10_MG | ecosystem: Environmental > Terrestrial > Soil > Wetlands > Peat | place... | reverse complement strand
TCCATGCAAAAAGAACAGCCACCTGCAACAGCAGCACCTGCAGGGCGTGAAACATCACGAACTTTGACTCCCGCTTGAGGAAGAGGATGATGAGCACCGCGATCCATCCGCCGATCATCTGCAGCGCGTGAGCGAGCACGGCCATAGTGCGCTCATCCTGGCGGGGATAGTAGAGCCGGAAAAGAGTCTGTGGCGCGGTGCTCATGACTTCAGCAGTTGCCGCGCGATCACCAGACGCTGGATCTCGCTCGTCCCTTCGCCGATGGTGCACAGCTTCACGTCGCGGTAGAACTTCTCCGCCGGATAATCCTTCACGAACCCATAACCGCCGTGGATCTGCACGCATTCGTTGGCGCACTTCACCGCCACTTCGCTGGCGTAGAGCTTGGCCATGCTCGATTCCTGCGTGGTCTTCTGCCCCGCATCCTTCATGCTGGCGGCACGCAGCGTGAGCAGGCGGGCCGCATCGATCTCCGTAGCCATGTCGGCCAGCTTCCACTGGATGGCCTGAAACTCGCTGATGGCCTGGCCGAACTGCTTGCGTTGCTTGGAGTACTTGAGCGCGGCATCGAAGGCGCCCTGCGCCATGCCGAGAGAGAGCGCGGCGATGGAGATGCGCCCGCCATCGAGCGTCTTCATCGCGTCTACGAAGCCATCGCCCTCTTTGCCGAGGATGTTGGCCGCGGGAATGGCGCAATCCTCGAAGATGAGTTCCGAGGTGTCGCTGGCGCGCAGTCCGAGCTTGTTCTCTTTCTTGCCGGGCCGGAAGCCCTTGGTCCCGTTCTCGACCACGAACGCCGAAAGTCCGTGTGTGTGGGCGGTCTTGTCGGTCACTGCGATCACGACCATCACGTCGGCATGGCTGCCGTTGGTGATGAAGGTCTTGGTGCCGTTGAGAACCCACTGATTGCCCTTGCGCACCGCGCTGCAGCGCGCCCCGCCGGCATCTGAGCCGGAGCCGGGTTCGGTCAATCCCCAGGCGCCGATGAATTCTCCGGTCGCCAGTTTGCTGATGTATTTCTTCTTCTGCTCCTGATTGCCGGCGATGAAAATATGATTGGAGCAGAGCGAGGTGTGCGCGGCGACGATGATGCCCACCGAGCCATCTACGCGCGAGAGCTCTTCGATGGCGGTGACGTACTCCACGTAGCCCATGCCCGCGCCGCCGATTTCCGGCGGAAAGATGATGCCCATCAGCCCCAGCTTGCCCAGCTGCTTGACGACTGCCAGCGGGTATTCGCTGGCCTCATCCCATTGCATGACATGGGGCGCGATCTCGCGCTCGGCAAACTCGCGCACACTCTTGCGCAACTGCTGCTGCTCTTCGGTGAATTGGAAGTCCAAGGATTTCCTCTACAAATTGAGCGGTTGGAGGAACATTTGATTAGAACACAGGGGAGCGGGGTGCGAAAACTAGCCTTCAGACTTCCTGCACGCCCTCCAAACTCACTTGTAGTGCATTATGCTAAGAATCTGCCCGGTGGCCTTGGATATTCTCACCACTGCAGTACCACCATCGCATGGATGCTCCCGCCCTTCGTCAGGAAGACCCGCACAATTGAGAGTTCCCTCGACGATCCAGACATTATTCGACAGGATTGCCTTGAAAGGGCGTTCTGACTCGATTTGCTTCTTCCCATAGACAGGTATTAGCACGGCTGCTCCGACTTGGACCGCGGTTTCTGCGTTGGGAACAAAGCCGTCTTTCGGATGAAAGGACTGGCCGCTCTTGGCTTGCGCAAATCCGGCGACCACAATCACCGCCATTATTGTTGGCCAAAACGCTGATGTGTTCGGCCTCATGAGCTCTCCTCTCTTCTTTCAGCCCGCCCTCGTCCCATCCGGCACCGGCGCTTCCGGCACTGCAAGCACCGGACGCACTCCATCAGCGTAGCCGATGTCGAAGAGCATGCCTTCTGAGAGCACGCCGCGCATTTTGCGGGGCTCCAGATTCACTACGAACAGCGCCTGGCGGCCGACGATCTCCTGCACATTCTCGCGCTCGCCCTTCATGCCGGCCACGATGGTGCGCTTGTGGTCGCCGAAGTTCACCCGCAGCGTGACCAGTTTGTCGGCATTGGGAACATCTTCAACAGATTCGATGGTGCCCACGCGAACGTCGATTTGGTCCAGCACATCGCGCTTGACAGCTGGTTTGACCGGAGCAGGTGTCATGACATTTCGATTCAGACTCAGTGGCGGACCATCTCTAAGAGTGCGAAAAGCATGAAGATACAGAAGACGATGATCCCCACGTAGACCTGCAGCCTGATCACCGCCTTGCGGCTGCGTTCTACTGCCTCGCGATGGATGGAAAGCGACTCCTGCTGGTTCCTGATGGCCTGCTCCTGCAGCACAAGCCGTTGCTTATCCAGATCGCGAATCTCTGTCAGCAGCTCGACCACTTGCTCCTCTGCCATTGCTCAGCTCGCTTTCACCAGCGGCTTCAGGATGGAGAGGATCTCTTCATCCGTGGGCATATGGCCCGCCTGCTTGTAGGAAAAAATCACTTTGCCGTCGGCCAGAACATCGAGCATGCCCAGCCCTGCCATGGTCACGCGCGGTTTGATGCCCAGTTCGCGCTGCAGCAATTTTTTCAGCTCCGCCGCCCGGGCGCGATGCTCGGCTCAAACCAGGCAGCGCTGGATCTCGATCTTCATGCCGCGTCTGCCTTCTTCTCTTCTCGGAGCTTGGAGTCCAGGCCGAAGATCTTTCTGAACATCCAAACCGGCGCGACAAAGGCGTGCAGCGGATTGGTGAGAAACGCAGGCTTGTTGCCTTCCACAAAATGTCCCAGCCAGGCGAGCGCGAAGCCGGCGGGGATGAGCAGCAGCCCGATGATGGGATGGAACCAGACCACAAAGATCGAAGAGAAGCCCACCGGGATGGCAAGCATGTGCAGGGCCCGGTTCACGGGATGGTTGTGCGCGCTGTCGTAGTGCGAGTACAGGCCCATAGCGCCTCCGCCGCCAGTGTACCGCAAAAATCCGAACTGCGAAAAACCCGCCGCGAGCGTCATGCGCCTGCTTCGCACGCCCGCTTGAGCGAATCGAGCGAGTGGCGGATCATCTCGTGAATGATCTCTTCCAGCGATCGCTGCAGCACGGGAAAGCTCTGGGCCGTATATTCTGCCCAGGTCTGCACGTGCGTGCCCTCCGGGCGCTCTTCAAACGTGGTCCATTGCACTGCGGTGATACCCTGCGCGTGGTTGATCCAGGTGACTTTGTGCGGCGCCTCCACTGCGGTGATGACCCGCTGGATGCTGAAGGGAAAAGGCATGACCATATCGACCTCCATGCGGCTGCCCGCCTGCCACGGCTCGCCCTCCAGCCAGCGGAAGTCGCGGAACACTTGATCCCCGAGCAGATATTGCCAATGCGTGAACACCTGCCAAACCGCCTCCGGCTTGCGCGCGATGTCCACCGAGTAGGCGATGCGTGTGGTCGAACTCATAAGCTTCCTGGGTAGAGGGTCTAAGCGCGGCAGACTTGCTGCACCGCTGCCAGGGCGCGCTCGCAATCGGCGCGGCTTGCATCCATGTGCGTCACCATGCGGACAAGCTGGTCACTCACGCCGCCCACCAGCACGCTCTTTGCCGCCAGCCGCCGTGAAAATTCGGCGGAATTCATCCCGGTACCGCTGATGTCGAAGACCAGAATGTTGGTCTCTACCCTGGCCGCATCAATGCCGATGCCGCCAACTCTGCCCAATCCCTCCGCCAGCCAGCGTGCGTTGGCGTGGTCTTCATGCAGGCGCAGCGGGCCTTTCTCTAGCGCGATCAACCCGGCCGCCGCCAGAATGCCGGCCTGGCGCATCCCTCCGCCCAGCGCTTTGCGGTAAGAGCGCGCCTGCTCGATGAATCTCTGGGAGCCGACCAGCAGCGAGCCCACGGGCGCGCCCAGTCCTTTGGAGAGACAGAACATCACGGAATCAAATCTCTCGCTCAATTGGCGGACGGTTTTCTGCGCCGCGACCGCCGCGTTGAAGATGCGGGCCCCATCCAGGTGTACCGGCAATCCGACGGCGTGTGCCTCGTCGCAAATCTCATCAGCCATCGTCTGGGGATACACCGTCCCGCCCGCCATGTTGTGCGTGTTCTCGAGCGAGATCAACCCGGTCTGCGCCCGGTAGTAGATCTTAGGCGCGATGCGCTTCCTGATCTCAGTCCAGCTCAACGCGCCAGCCTCGCCGTAGATGGGACGCACCATGCATCCGGAAAAGTGCGCCAGCATGGCCATCTCGTAGTTGAAGATGTGGCCGCGCTCTTCGCAGATGATCTCCTGGCCGGGCCGCGTATGGATCTTGATGGCGATCTGGTTGCCCATGGTGCCGCTGGGCACGAAGATGGAGGCTTCGCGTCCGAAGATCTCCGCTACGCGCTGCTCCAGCTTGTTGACCGTCGGGTCTTCGCCGTAAACGTCATCGCCCACCTCTGCCTCAGCTATGGCGCGCCGCATCTCGGGCGTGGGACGGGTGACCGTATCGCTGCGCAGGTCCACTGGCTGCGCGCTGCGCTGGGGCGGGAGCTCCGCCGCGCCGGTCTTGGTGGCGATGACACTCATACAGCGGCAGCTTTCATTTCTGCAGTCTTTCCAACATCAAGAAAGCGTTCGAAGACTTCATTCGAAATCAGCACGCCACGCGGCGTCAAGCGCAACCGGCCGTCTTGCAGCGTTGCCAGCCCCTCATTCGCTAACTGCTCCGCGATTCCGGCAGCGAGCTCCGAGCGCGCGGCGCCGAAGCGTCGCGCAACCTCGGCCATGGCCACGCCCTCTCTCAGGCGCAGCCCCAGGAAGAACGTTTCTTCCCATGCCTGCTGCTCGCTGACTCTTGTGACGCTGACGTCGCGCATCGGCGCCTGCGAATCCTCGCGCTGCATGAATTCCTCCAGCGAATCGGGAATCGCGATGCGGACCGCGTCGAGCGAGCTGTCGCGGCTGCGGAGCATCGAATGCGCATCCACGCCGAATCCGAGATACGGCTGGCGCGTCCAGTATTTCAGGTTGTGGCGCGATTCGCCGCCCGCACGAGCAAAATTCGAGATTTCATACTGCGCGATCCCCGCCTCTTGCAATCGCGCGCATGCGTGCTGGTAAAACTCTGCCGTCTGCGCATCATCGGGGACAAAATGCGCGTGGTAGCGCGCGCCGCCGGCGATCAGCTCGCTGCCCAGCCGGGAATCTTCGTCCACTTCCAGCATGTAGACGCTGATATGGAGGACTCCGCTGGCGATGGCTTGCTGCAAAGAGCGCTCCCAGCTCTCAGCCGTCTGGTGCGGCAGCCCGGCGATGAGGTCGAGATTGATGTTGTCGATCCCCGCCGCGCGCAGGCGCGCGACATCAGCCAGCGCGCTTTCCGCTGTGTGCAACCGGCCGACAGCGCGCGATTCCTCGCTCACAAACGACTGCACGCCCAGGCTCACCCGGTTAACACCGCAGTGCGTGAGTGCCAGCAGCATCGCCGGAGAGATCGTGCCCGGCGCGCACTCAACGGTGATTTCAGCATCTTTCTTTATCTGGAAATTCTCTCGCAGCGCGGAAAATATCTGCTCCAGCTGCACCGGCTCCAGAATGCTGGGCGTGCCCCCGCCGAGATAGACGCTGTCGGCTTTCTGCTCAAAGATCCCGCCGGCCTCACGCGCCAGCGACTCGGCGGTGGCGATATCTCTGCAAAGACACTCTACATAGTTCTGCATCAATCCGCGAGCGAAGACGCCTGACGCGAAGTTGCAATAGCTGCACTTCGTTTTGCAGAACGGGATGGAGAGGTAGATGCCCGCCATGCTTTCATTATCGCCAATCGGCCGGACTTCTGCGCTGGTTCTGCTAGTCTTATCGCTTTCCGGCGATGGCCTCTGCCTCTTCCGCACCGATTCATGAATCGCGCGCTCTGGAGAAAGCTGCGCTCGCCGTGGCCTGCGTGACGCTGGGCGCGCGCATGTTTCATCTCATCGCCACCCACGCCGTCAACCTGCTGTGGGTGGATGAATGGGAGCTCTACGGCGCGTTCTGGAAGAATGCCTCATGGAGCCAGCTCTTTTTCTGGCAGAGCGGGCCGCAGCGCCAGGGGATCTCGTTCATTCTGCTCAAATATCTGGCTGAAGCGACCGATTGGGACTCGAAGACCACTGCGTTCGCAGTCGGCGCTTTGGTTGCGCTTTCCTGCGCTGCTGCGCTCTCTCTTAAGCGACGGATAGCGGGCGAGTTCGAATTGAGCGATCTCATCATTCCGCTCATTTTCTTCACGCCGCAGCAGTATGAGATTTTCTTGGGGCCTGCGATCCCGGCCTATTCGTCGTTCCCCCAGTTGCTGGTGCTGTTCTTCTGTCTGGCGCGTACGCTAGCCAGCATTTGGCTGCGATATGGCTTAGCGGTTGTCATTGATTTTCTTGCCATTTACTCAGGATACGGTTTTTTCCTTGGCCTGGTCGCGCCGCTTCTCTTCCTTCTGGATGCGCTGCGGGCAAGGAAGGGCAGGCGGCCGCTCGAGACGAAGGTCGCCTGGTGCGCGCTTCTGGCCTCACTCGCCTCCCTGCTTTCTTTTTTCTGGGGTTACCGCTTCAATCCCGCGGCGGCATGCTTTCGCTTTCCACTGACTCCCGTCTGGAACTATCCGCGCTTCATGGCGCTGATGTTCGCCAATCCCCTGCGCCTGAAAGGACACGGGCCGCTTACGACTCTGGCTGGCTTTCTGCTGCTCGGGCTCGCGCTGTATCTGCTCAGGCGCTGCCTGCAGCAAGGCTGGAAGGAGCGTTCACCCAGTGCCGCGCTCGATCGCGCGAGCGCGGCGCTGCTCGGATTTGTGCTGTTCTACAGCTCGGCCGCGGCTGCTGGCCGGCTTTGCTTCGGCCTGGACGCGGCGCAGGAGTCGCGTTACGTGGTCTTCATGAACCTGGCGCTTCTCGCCTTCTATCTGCAATCACTTACCTGGCCGCGCGGCGTAACGCGCTCCCGAGCTATGGCCGCGTTCGCGGTCATTTTGGCAGCGGGGCAGATCTTTCTTTCGCACCGCGACCGGGTGCAGATGGAATATTTCAGACAGGTGAAGACAGCGTGGAAGCAATGCTACCTGCAGCAGGAAGATATTCCGCGCTGCGACGCCGCGGCGGGAGCAGCCGCCTTCCCCTTACCCGCCGCTACCCAGATGCAGGAAAAATTGCAATACATGAAAGAACGGAAACTGAACCTTTACAACGGGCGCTAAGCCAAATAGAGTGTTCCGCTCACGCTGGTAACTCAAGCGCTTTCGCCGGCATCTACTTCTGACAGAAGCTCAGGCATGGAGCTGAACGACCTTTGCGGCGCGTAGTCATCACCGGTATGGGCTCGCTGAGCCCCAACGGCAACGGCAATACCGCGTTCTGCCGGGCGATCCTGGCAGGCAAGAGCGGCGTCGGGCGCATCACCCGCTTCGATCCCGACGGGTTGCCAGTCACCATCGCCGGCGAAGTCAAGAATTTCGACGAGCTGGCGTGGATGGATGCGCACGAGCGCAAGCATGTTTCCCGGTGCGTCCCGCTGGCCATCGCGGCGGCGGCGGAGGCGCTGGCCGATGCCAGCATCATCGCGGAAAAATTTTCGCTGGAAGAAAAGCGCGAAATCGGCGTGCTGCTGGGCACGGGCGGTGGGGCGCAGGATTTCAGCGAAGAGCAGTACCGGCTCTATTACAGCGGCAAGGTCAAGCAGGTCAGCCTGTTCAGCATCCCCAGCGGCACGATGGGAACCATGTCGAGCGAGATCAGCATGCGCTTCGGCTTTCGCGGGCCCAGCCAGGTGATCACCTGCGGATGCACCTCTTCGACCGATGCGCTCGGTTTCGCCTACCGACAGATCCAGAGCGGCATGCTGCCCATGTATCTGTGCGGCGGAGTGGATGCGCCGCTGGCTTACGGGATCATGAAGGGCTTTTCGCTGATGAAGATCATGACCGCTTCCTGGAACCACGCGCCGGAACGGGCTTCGCGGCCGTTTTCCGCCGACCGCGATGGCTTCGTGCTGGCCGAAGGCGCGTGGATGTTCGTGCTGGAAGATCACGAGCACGCGCGTGCGCGCGGCGCCAGAATCTATTGCGAAATCGCGGGTTACGGAGCGACCTGCGAGGCGTTCCACCGCGTGCGGCTGGCCGAGTGCGGCGAAGAGCCGGCACGCGCCATCAGGCTGGCGCTCAGCGAGGCCGGCATAGCGGCCAGCGATGTGGATTACGCCAACCTGCACGGCACATCGACGCAGCTCAATGACCGCATCGAGACACGCGCGCTCAGGCTGGCCCTGGGGGCAGCAGCGGAGCGGGTACCAACCTCATCGCTGAAGTCGCAGATCGGGCATCCACAGGGAGCTTGCGGCGCCGCCGGCGTGGCAGCCACGCTGGTGGCAATGAAGCACAGTGAAATCCCACCCACCATCAATCTGGATGTGCCTGATGCTGAATGCGACCTGGATTATTGTCCGCAGCCGGGACGCCGGCAACAGATCGAGCATGCAATCTGCAACTGCATCGCCTTTGGTTCCAAGAATTCGGCGTTGGTGTTAAGGCGGGTGTAGGTCTCCTTTCTTTTTGGTTTTCATCCGGGGTGGAGGCGGTAGCGAGCCGCCTCCATGGGCCGGATGTGATCTTCTGTTCCGAGCCGGGCGGAAGACCGCAGAGCGGTCAGCCGTCCCTTCGGGACTGACTCACTCAGCTGGCAGCTGTCAGTCGTGTTCTCGGAAAACCTGCAAACGCTTGCGAAAGAGCAACCGCAAGGTTCCTTCGCTCGGCAAAGGGCAACTGCGCCTTGCTCAGGATGACAATCGTTACGAGCTAATTGTCGTTACAGGGTGAATCGCGATTCGAATGCCTTGGGCCTTGATAGGCCGTAGGGCGTTTCAGATCGTGGGAGTGGCCGGCGGGAGTTGCTGTCCTGATGATCAGGCTCCCGTTCTAGAAAAGGCCCACGCTCGTCTCGAGCCGGGTGGGCGGGCCACTCGCTGTTCCACAAGAGAGAAAATTGGTTCTTCTCCCCATATTTTCAGAATATCAAACTGAGCATAGAAGTATGAACGTTGTGGCAGCGGAAAATTCATAATGTTTTCAGCGAGTTAGGCGATTCGATTACTGGTTGAGTACTTGACACGAAACTGTGTGGCACTTGAGGCATGTTTATGTTGGCAAGAGACGTGTCTGTTTATCTATTAGTTAACTCATTACCGATTTGGAACAGATGGTCCCTCACTGCGAGAGGATTTATAGCTTGTAGTGAAGCTCTTCGCGGAGCAGAATTGATGGCCGATGAAGCGCGCGCCTAAAGGCGGGGTCATCCTTGTGGCCTTAATGGTGTGCACGCAATGGGCGCCGGCACAGGAAGACCCGGACATGCCTGCCGGAGCGCAGGGCAAGATGGACCCCAGCACGTATCTGCTGATGCGTGCCCAGCACACAGCGCGCCTGCGCGGGCTGGAGGCGGGTCACTTACCGAAGGCGGCCGCACGCGGGCTGGCCATACGGCAAATGGAGGAGCAAGAGAGAAACCTGCGCGCAGCCGCGTCGGCGCGGGGCGGCGGCGTGGTGCCTCTCAGCTCGCCAGTGTGGACGGCAATTGGGCCGGCCCCGATCCCAAACGGCCAGACGGCCGGAGGCAATCCAGTGAGCGGGCGGGTGACGGCGATCGCGGTGCATCCGACCAACCCAAATACGGTGTATGTGGGCACGGCGCAGGGCGGAGTGTACCGCAGCCTGGACGGAGGGACAACGTGGACGCAAATGATGGACAGCGCCCTGACGCAGTCAGTGGGGGCGGTGGCCATCGCGCCCTCAAACCCCTCCACGGTCTACATAGGGACCGGCGAGTCGAACTATTCGCTGGATAGTTTCTTCGGAGTGGGCGTATACCGCATCGACAATGCAGATACCAGCCCGACACTGGTGGGGCCACTGAACCTGAACGGATCAGGAACCGATATCTTCACAGGCAGTTCGATCTCCAAGATCGTGGTGAGCCCGAGCGACCCGAACACCATCTTCGTTTCCAGCACAGACGGCTACTCGGGCATCGGCGGCTTCTACCCGAATTACAACCAGCTCTATGGACTCTACCGTTCGACGAACGCGGCGGGCGCAGCGGCGAGCGTGACTTTTTCGAGGATCACGGTGGCGACGGAGCAATACAACATTCTGCCGGTGACGGACATGGCGATGGACCCGGCAAACTCCAACGTGCTGGTGGCAGGCGTATATGACACGCTAGCCAGCTTCACGGGCACAACCCTGGGCGGCATCTACCGCAGCAGCAACGCGCTGGCATCGAATCCAGCGAGCGTCACGTTCACGAGGACATTGAACTCGCAACCGGAGCTGATCAAGTTCGCGATCAACCTGCAGAACACGACGACGACGGTCCTGGCGGGCCTCAACGAGGCGGCGTTCAGCAGCGGCAACGGGAACCTCTTGCAATCTGTGGACGGAGGACAGACGTGGTCCGCACCAATCGCAGCGGCGACCGGATGGTGCTACCACCAGTGCTGGTATGACATCACACTGGCGATGAGCCCGACGGACCCGAACACTATCCTGCTGGGGGGATCGGCGGACGGTTACGGGCCCAATTCCGCGATCCTGAAAAAATCCACGAACGGCGGCACCACGTTCGGCAATTCGGAGACGGGCCTGCACGCCGACATGCATGCCATCGCCTATGCGCCTTCCAATGCCAGCGTGGTGTATGTGGGCAATGACGGCGGCATCTTCAAGTCCACGGACGGGGGCAACACCTGGAGCAGCCTGAACAACTCGGGTTTCAGCGCAACGCAGTTCGAAGGCCTGGCGCTGCACCCAACCGACCGGCAGTTCATGATCGGAGGCACGCAGGACAACGGCACCGAATTCCGGATGCCAAATGCAAGCTGGACACGCGCCGAGGGCGGAGATGGCGGATATTCGGCGATCGACCAGAATGCGGCCGATACGACCAACGTGACGATGTACCACACGTTCTTCAACTCGACGAATTTTCAAATCGGGTTTTCGCGCGTCACCTCCACGACGAATGCGCACGATGGCGGCTGGACGTTCTACGGATGCGGAGGAACGAGCAACGGGATCAACTGCAGCGACAACGTGCTTTTTTACGCTCCCATGGTGGAGGGCCCGGGCAACCCCAACACACTCTATTTCGGGACGGACCGGCTATACCGATCGGTGGATGCGGGAGTCACCATGACACAGGTGAGCCAGGGACCGCTGGTGAGCAACCAAGAGGTGAGCACCATCGGCATTTCGCCACAGGATGACCGGGTGCGGATCGCTGGGCTGAACAATGCGCGCATCTTTGCCACCACCAGTGGATCCAGCACTCTTACCGAGGTGACACCGACGAATGCCAGCTATCCGCCGACGAACCTTGGCTACAATGTGGCCTATGCAGCACGCACGGTCATAGATCCCAACAATTCCGGAACCGCTTACATCGCGCTGGCGGCTTATCTGGGATCGACCGGCCACCAGATATGGAAGACGACAAACCTGGCAGGAGGCGGAGCCTCATGGGCCGCTTCCAGCAGCGGCGTTCCGGACGTCCCGGTGGATTCGCTGGTGGTCGATCCGCAGAACTCGAACAACGTCTACGCCGGGACCGATATCGGCGTGTATGCCTCCACGGACGGCGGAGCGACATGGAACCCGTTCGGCACGGGGCTGCCGCGGGTAGCGGTGTTCGATATGGCCATCAACAACCCGAACCGCATCCTGCGGATCGCGACACACGGGCGCGGCATCTGGGAGATCGGGCTAGGACAGACGCCAACGACGGCTTCTGTCGCCTCCAATGCGAATCCTTCGGTGTTCGGACAGAGCGTAACGTTCACTGCAACCGTGACGCCGGGCGGGGCGGGCACGCCGACGGGAACGGTCACTTTCATGGACGGAGCGGCCACGCTGGGCACGGGAACGCTGAATGGCGGAGGCACAGCGACATTCGGTACCAGTTCGCTGGCGCTGGGCGCGCACAGCATCACCGCGGTCTATGGCGGCGATGCGAGCTTCCAGGGCAGCACTTCTACGGCGCTGGCACAGACGGTGAACCAGGCGAGCAGCACAACGGGACTTAACACTTCGCAGACGCCGACGGTATTCGGTCAGCAGGTGACCTTCACGGCCACAATAAGCGCTACTGCGCCAGCGACGGGAACGCCGACGGGAACAGTCACGTTCAAGGACAACGGGGCCAGCATCGGGACAGGCGCGCTGGCGGCAGGGGTTGCGACGCTGAATACTTCTTCGCTTGCGGTCGCCAGCCATCCAATCACGGCCGCTTACGGCGGAGACGCGAATTTTGCGGGCAGCGCATCATCCGTGGTGACGCAGGTGGTCAGTCAGGCCGGCTCAGCGACGGTGGTGGGCACATCGCAGACACCGAGCGTGTTTGGCCAGGCTGTGACTTTCACTGCCACGGTCTCGGCACTCGCGCCGGGGACAGGGACGCCGACAGGCACAGTCACGTTCAAAGACAACGGAGCCACCATCGGAACGGCCCCATTGAGCGGTGGGGGCGGCACGCTGATGACTTCGGCGCTGGGGGTGGGCACTCATCCGATCACGGCGGTGTACAGCGGAGACGCCGACTTTGCGGGCAGCACGTCGGCCCCACTGACCCAGACGGTGAACCCAGCTGCGACGCTGACGGCATTGATGAGCTCAGTGACGCCCAGCGTATTCGGACAATCGGTCACGTTCACGGCAACGCTCTCGGCAGTTGCCCCGGGCGCGGGAACGCCGAACGGCTCGGTAACCTTTCAGGACAATGGCAACACACTGGGAAGCGGCACTCTGGCGGCCGGGGTGGCGACGTTCATGACCTCTGGCCTCAGCGTGGGCAGCCATCCAATCACCGCGGTATATGGCGGAGACGCCGATTTTACGGGAAGCACGTCGGCGGCGCTGGGCCAGACGGTGAACCCGGCGAATACGGCGACGGTGCTGGGGAATGCGCCGAATCCGACCGTGTTCGGGCAACCGGTGACGCTGACAGCAACGGTGACCGCGACGGCACCGGGTGCGGGCGCACCGGACGGCACGGTCACTTTTTCGGCGGACGGAGCCAGCATGGGGACTGCGCCGCTGGCGGCGGGAGCAGCAACGCTGAACTCTTCCGCACTGGCGGTGGGGAGCCACACGCTCTCGGCGGCGTACGGAGGAAGCGCCAGCTTCAATGGAAGCAGCTCGGGGCTGGCGACGCAGACCGTAAATCGCGCTAACAGCACCACGGTTCTGGCGAGTTCGGTGAATCCGTCGCTGAACGGACAGCCAGTAACCTTCACGGCCACGGTAGCGGCAGTGGCTCCGGGCGCGGGCACGGCGACGGGCAATGTCACGTTCAGCGATGGCGCGACGCCCCTGGGTACTGCGCCGCTGGCGGGCGGGGCAGCGGCCCTGACTGTCTCGTCGCTGACGCCGGGGAGTCATTCCATCTCGGCGAGCTACGCGGGAGACGCGAGCTTTACGGGCGGCAATTCCAATACGGTGACGCAGACGGTGAGCAACGTGAGCGCGACGGCCGACCTCAGCGTTTCACTCTCGCATCTGCCTACGCACCCGGCGGCTATCGGCGGCACGCTGACAGAGACGGCGGTGGTGGCCAATGCCGGCCCTTCCAGCTCAATCGCGACGCTAACTGTGAACCTGAACGGCACATTCGTGGTGAATTCGGTCAACGGTACGGGCTGCAACGTCGCAGCCGTGGTGACCTGCAATCTGGGTAACATCCAGAGCGGGCAGACTGCGATGGTCACACTGGTGCTCACGCCGCTGCTGGGACACAGCATCACATTTCAGGCGAATGTGGCAGGCAGCGTGACCGACCCGAATACAACGAACAACGCTTCTACGGACACAGTGAACGTCCGGCCCAAACCACTGGCAAGGTAAGCGCAAAACGAATCAGCGGGTCGCGTGCTGCAGGACCTTCTCTACGGCGGCGGCGGTGTCGTGCATGTCGGAGTGGTCGAGCGTGTGGTGCACCAGAAAACACAGGCTGGTCTCGCCGAGTTCGCGGGCGATCGCCAGGGGCTGGGCGGGGCGGCAGGCGGCGAAGGCCTTCTCCAGATAAACCTCGCTGCAACTTCCAGAAAAAGCGGGCACGCCTTCAGCCTCAATGGCGGCAAGGATGCGGTCACGGCCCCAGCCGGGGGCCAGGCGCTCGGGGCGGAGGTAGACGTAGTAGCGGTAATAGGCGCGACGAGATGAAGCGGCGGGAACGCAGACGCGAAGAACCGGCAGCTCTTGAAAGGCCGCATCCAGCATGGCGGCGTTGCGCTGTCGTTGCGCGACGCGTTCGGCGATCCTGGGCAGCATGACGCGGCCCATGGCGGATTGCATCTCGGTCATGCGCCAGTTGGTGCCGATGCTCTCGTGCAGCCAGCGGAAGGCGACGCCGGACCCGCGCTCGATGGCTTCGGTGCTCTTGCCGTGATCTTTGTAACTCCAGGCAAGCTGCCAGGCGCGGGAATCGCTAGTGACCAGCATGCCGCCCTCGCCGCCGGTGGTCATAATCTTATCCTGGCAAAAAGAGAAGACGGCGGCGTGGCCGAAAGAGCCGAGCGCTCGACCGGCGAGCGCTGCGCCCTGGGCCTGCGCGCAATCCTCAATGACCTTCAGGTCGTGGCGCTCGGCGAGTCCGAGGATGCCGGGCATCTCGCAGGGCCATCCACCGAGGTGGACGACGATGATGGCGCGCGTGCGGCCAGTGATGCAGGGCGAGATGGTGGCGGCGGTCATGTTTCCGCTTTCGCGGTCGCAATCGGCGAAGACGGGCGTAGCGCCGACAACGGAGGCACAACTGGCGCTGGCGATGAAGGAGCGGCTGGGAACGATGACCTCGTCGCCGGGACGAATGCCGAGAGCGCGCAGCGCAAGCTCGAGAGCGACGGAGCCATTGGCGAGAGCAACGGCATGCTTCACTCCGATGGATGCGGCGAATTCGGACTCGAAGCTGCGGCCTTCAGCGCCGGTCCAGTAGTTGACCTTGCCGGAGGCGAGGACGCGCTGCGCGGCTTCCATCTCGTCGGCGGAAAACTGCGGCCAAGGCGCAAAAGGGCGGGTGCGCACGGGCTGGCCACCATCGATGGCGAGCGAGGCACGGGTTGCAGGAGCGGCCATAGCAATATCTCTTTACTTCTCAGTGGCGCGGAGCACGGCACCATCGGGAACATCCTTCATCACATGTACGCCATTGGCGATGGTCACGCGGCTGCCAATGCGCACACCGAGATAAACAGTGACGCCCATGCCGACAAGCGTGTCTTCGCCCACGGTAACGCCACCGGCTAGGATGCATCCGGGGGCGAGATGGGTGTGCGAGCCGATGAGACAATCATGCGAGACGACGACGCCGCTGTTGATGATGGTATTGGTGCCCAGGCGCGCAGCCGAGCCCACAACAGCGCCGGCGAAGACCTGATTGCCTTCCCCCATGGTGACAGATGGCTCGAGGAGGGCACGATGATGAATGAGATTGGGAACGTTGAAGCCGAGAGAGATGAGTTTTTCGTACTGCGATCGCCGGTGCTGATGGTGAGTGACCGAGCCGATGCCGAGAACGGCGAGCCGACTCTGCTGCTTGCGGAGGCGCGCCAGTTCGGCTGAGGCACCAATCACAGGGATCCCGAGCACCTCGACAGAAGCTTCAGCCGAGTCATCCACGGCAGCGATGATGAACAGGTCTTTGTAACTGGAACGAATGAGATCGATGAGCACTTTGGCATGTCCGCTGGCGCCGTAAATGACGACTGGCTGTTTGCCTTTGGGCGGCTTCAGCGGCTGGCACTTCCGGGCCGGGGCCAACTTAGCGCGGGCGGAGAGGAGCTTTCTTACGTCTTCTTCCTTGATGATCTCCGAAGATCCAATCTCCGCTAAATCCAAACCGTGAGCGGCAGCAAGTTCGCGAGCCTTGCGGGTAGCGCGCTCAGACCCGGCAACCGCGGTGCTGGCAGGCGCCTCAGAAGGCAGGTCCACGGGCTCATCGGCGGTGGCGGTGATGGCACAAATGACGGCGCCGACAGGAACTCGCTGCCTGGCGGCGATGCTGAGACGGCGAATGAAGCCGACGGCGGGCGATTCGACATCCAGGCTGGCTTTGCTGGTTTCGAGGACGCAGATGATATCGCCGGTGGCGATAGATGTGCCTTCGCGCGCGCGGACCTCGACGACTTCAACCTCATCCTCATTGGCGTTGAGCAGAGGGACGCGCAGCAGGTGCATCAGCGAAACTCCAAGCGCTGCGGAGCGAGAGTGTGGCGAACAGCGGCGACGATGTCCTCCACCTGGGGAAGCGTGACTTGCTCGAGCGGCTTGCTGCCGGCGATGGGCAGGTCGCGCGCGGCGACACGGCGAGGAGCGGAGCGAAGAGCATCGAAAGCTTCAGCCGTGGCGCGGGCGATCACCTCAGCGCCCCAGCCGGCTGTCTCTGTCCCCTCTTCGCAGACAACCATATTGCCGCTACGCCAGAGCGAGTCGAGGATGGGCGTGGCATCGAGGGGAGAGATGCAAGAAGGAATAATCACCTCGCAGAAAATCTCTTCTTCCATGAGCAGAGCGTTGGCGGCCTGAGCGGCGAGCTCGGCCATGTAGCCGTAGGCGACGAGGGTCACGTGCGCGCGGGTAAAGGGATGATAAGAGAGCAAGACTGTGGGAAAGATGCCATCCGTATCGCGCGCGTGCCAGTCGCCGAGGCGCCCGGCGGAAGGAGCGGACAGCTGAGGACGAGCGTAGAGAAGCTTGTTCTCGACAAAGAGCAGCGGATCGTCGTGACGCAAAACGGCGTTGCGCAGAAGCTGACCGGCGTCACAGAAGACGTTGGGCGCGACGACGGTGAGGCCGGGCATTCCCAGAAAATGCTTCTCCACAGTCTGGCTGTGAGTGGGGCCGTAGCCGCGGCGCCCGCCCATGGGAGCGCGAATGACCAGGGGCACGCAGGACTGGCCGTTGTACATCCAGCGGCACTTGCTGATGTAGTTGAGAAGCTGGTCGCCGGCGAGCAGGAGAAAATCGCCGAACATGATCTCCACCACCGGCCGCAGGCCGCGCATGGCCATGCCGGCGGCGAGACCGACGAATCCGGATTCGCTGATGGGCGTAGTGAGCACGCGGCCGGGAAATGCGGAGGAGAGGCCGCGCGTAACCTTGAATGCGCCACCGTAAGGATCGAGAAGGTCCTCACCGAGGACAACTACGCGCTCATCTTCGCGCAACAAGGCATGCAGCGCGGAGTTGAGCGAGTTGAGAACGGTGGAGGGCATCAGGCGCTCCCCGATGCCTTGGCTGCGAGAGATGCGGTGGAAGGAAAGGGCTGACTCTGCGCCCAGGCAACAGCTTCTTCCACCCGGCGCACTGCGGCTGCTTCTATGGCGCGAGCGCGATCCTGGGAGATGCGGGCGCGGAGCCTGGGCAACGGCTCATTCTTGCGGTAGCGCTCGACTTCTTCGCTGGGACGCATGTCGTCGCTTTTCGAGTGATGACAGAGACGGTAGGTGTGGATAACTTCGAGATGCGGGCGTTGGGTAGTGCGGACTTTTTCCACGATGGGAGCAAAGTGCGAGTACAGCTCTTCGGCGTCGGTGGACCCGATCTCGCCGCTTTCGATGCCAAAGGCCTGGCCACGCGCCACGACGCTGCCGGCGAGCTGCTTTTCAACCGGTGTGCTTTGCGCCCAGCGATTGTTCTCGACCACATAGAGAACAGGCACGCTCCAGAGAGAGGCCATGTTCAGGGCCTCATACACCGCGCCCTCGCCTAGAGTGCCATCGCCCAGAAAGGCGACGGCGATGGCTCCGGTGGCCTTCATCTTTTCGGCCAGGCCCATGCCGGTCGCAGTGGAGACGATGCCGCCCTGCACGCCATTGGAATAGAAATCGCCGAAGCAAAGATGCTGGCTGCCGCCGCGCCCACCACAGACTCCGGTGGCGCGTCCCATGAGCTCGGCCATGAGCAGATCAGGCCGATCGGCGTAGACCAGAAAGTGGCCGTGGCAGCGGTGGCTGCTGAAGACAATATCGTGCTCAGAGAGATGATTGATGACACCGGCAGCGTCGGCCTCCTGACCGATATAACAGTGAGTGGTGCCAAAAAGCTCGTTCTGCCCGAACAGTTCGAGCACGCGCTCTTCGAAGCGGCGGATGAGCACCATCTGGGCGTAAAGCTGCTCGAGGCGGAAGCCCGGCTCCTGCTTCATGCGGGCGCGAAGAGCGGTGATGTCAACAGCAGGCATATCCAAGCGCGAGCCGTTTCATCATAACAATCCTGAGCGCGGCCAGCGCGAAATCAGCCACTTAGCGGCGGAGATGAAGAGGCGGGCTGCTCCCCTTCATTCCCCATGAACTCGGGCATGGTGGCTTCGTTCTCCGGCGAAACGCCCTGGCCACGCAAAACCTGGCCGATAGTCATGAGAAGGATTCTGGCATCGAGCAAGAGGCTGCAGTGGTCGACGTACCAGAGGTCACAAGCGAAGCGCTGGGGCCAGGTAGTAGCGTTGCGTCCGTTGACCTGGGCCCAGCCGGTGATACCGGGGCGGACCTCGTGACGACGCGCCTGCTCCGGGGAGTAGCGCGGCAGGTACTTCATTAGCAGCGGGCGCGGACCGACAAAACTCATGTGGCCAGTAAGCACATTCCAGAGTTGCGGCAGCTCATCGAGGCTGAGCTTGCGCAGCATGCGTCCGAGAAGCGGAGTGCGGTCGGAATCTGGCAGGAGCCGACCGGCGGGGTCGCGCGAATCGTGCATGGTGCGAAATTTGAGCAGGGTGAAGGGACGCGTGCGATAGCCGGGGCGCTGCTGGCGGAAGAGCACAGGTGAGCTGAGGAAAATCAGGATCAGCAGGGCGATCAGAAGCATGAGCGGCCACAAGAGCAGCAAAGCAAGCGCGGCGGCGGAGAAATCGAACAAGCGCTTGAGGGCGCGGAAGGCAGGAGAGCCGGACTTGAGAGCAGCTGCCATGGGTCAGCGCGCCGCTTCCCTTTCTGGCAGGTTGCGACTGAGCTCGTCGTAGAAATCGCAGAGCCGTTTGAGAACGTCGCGCTGATCGAAGCCGGCGCGAACGTGCTCGACTCCCTTCTGACCCATGCGGCGCGCCGCTTCGCGGTCGAGCAGCAGGAGCTCGATGGCGGCGGCCAAGGCAGCGGGTGAGTTCACGGGCACGAGCAAGCCGGTCTTTTCATGGAGCACGACCTCGCGGCATCCGCGAATGTCGCAGGCGACAACGGGCAAACCGCTGGCCGCGGCCTCGAGACAGACACGCGGGATGCCTTCGCGGTGCGAGGCGAGCGCGAAGGCATCGAAGCAGGCCAGCCAGGGCTGCAATGCAGTCTGGTGGCCGGCAAATTGAATGATCCCGCGATCGCTCAGGTCTCGCTTGCGGTGAACGGGGATGGCGTCACTGCGACCTGGTTCTTCGGGGCCGATGACGATAATTCTTACTTTCTGGTTACGGTATTTGAGGTGCTCGGAGGCGGCGAAAAGTTCGTTGAACCCTTTTTCAGCGACGAGACGGCCGATACTGCCGACGACAAATTCATCGCTGGCAATCGCGTGGGCGGCACGGGCCGCAGCGCGGCCGGCTGGCGTCGGCGGAGAGAACTGCTCGACATCAATCCCGTTGCCGATGTAACGAATTTTCTCCGGCCGGCAGAGCTTGCGCTGGACGGCGACGTCGATGTCCTCGCGGCTTTGGGAAAGTAAGTGATGGGCGCATATCGCCGTGAGTTTCTCCGGCAGCCAATAAAAAAGTTGTCGGCCGCTCGGCATGGCATCGTGGAACAGCAGGCCATGGATGGTGTGAACAATGCGGGGCACGCCTGCAGAGCGAGCGGCGAGCGGACCGAGGAGCCCGGCCTTGGGGGTGTGGGTGTGCACTACGTCGAAGCGGCGCTCCTGAAAGCAGCGCGTGAGAGCAGAGAGAGAGTGCAGATCGGCGAAGGGGCGGGGCTGGCGGGCCATCGGCACAGTCGCTACAGGCACTCCGGCGCGGCGGATGTCTTCGAGCCACTCGCCGGGAGCGCAGACAGCGGTGACCTCGTGCCCCTGTCGCTGCAGGGCAGCGATGTGATCGAGAAGCAGAAAGCGGATCGAGATGTCTGAGGTTGCGACCTGCGCGATCTTCAAACCGCGGGCCGGGGTCATTTCACGCCCCAGCGGCGATAGCGAAGATACTCGAAAAGAGTGGGATGAGTCCAAAGCCGAGATTCGCCGGACAGTGGCGGCGACGAAGGCTCGCGCCCCTGCAGCATCTCGCTCAAAACACGGTCGAGTAGCGGAAGTCCAGCGGCGACTTGCAAGAGCTGGTAGGTAATGAAATTGTCGCGAGCGGTGGGAAAAATCGATGCCTGGGCAAGGACGGCACCGGTGTCAATGCCCTCATCCACGCGATGGATAGTCACGCCGCAATGCTGCGGCTGTCGCTGCACCAAAGCCCAGTAAGCCCCGTGCACGCCGCGATAGAGGGGCGTGATGCCGCCGTGCAGGTTGATGAATCGAGCTGCTACGGTGCGGAGGACCTGGGAGGAGATGATCCTGGTTCCGTTCACGAGGACGACCTGGGGAGCAATTTCCTGCAGCGCGGCGATGCTGGCGGAGGAGTTCACTGAATCAACGCGAGTGATCTCTCCGGCGGGGATGGGAGTGCGGTCGAGCGCGAACTCTTTCTCTATCTGGCGGAGGCGCGATCGCGAGGAAAGCGTCAGGATGGGCACGGCGAGCGAGCGAAAGCAGAGCTGGCCGAAAACTTTGGCAAGTCCGAGCTTGCGCAGACGGTTGCGTACGAGCGCAAGCCGCGGGGGCCGCGACTCGATGACGACTGCCCGCAGCGGAAATCGGGGCTTCAGGTAGTTGTAGAGGATGGCGGTAGAAGGAAATTCGCCGGCCAGCAAGACGATGCCCGCGCTCATGGCAGCGCGGCAGCGGGCGCGGCGGCGAGCCGCTCTGCCATCTCTCCCATGCTGAGGCTGGCCATGCCGCAACCGTCACGCAGGCGGCTGAAGCGCATAAGGATTTTTTCCAGAAATGCCAGATTCTGCGGCAAGTGAACCCCGAAATTATGAGGATGCCACCAGAGATGGTAAGCCATGGAGTGCTCGGCAGCGTAATCGAGGCCATTGAGGATACGCCGCAGGCGCAGCGGCTCAAGCAAGCCGAGCACAGGTGAATAGGGACGGAGAAAGCGACTGGATGGCAGATTGCACGGCAATGCTGACTGCGGAGAAAGCGGGAAACAGTTATTTCCCGTCAGGCTCATGTAGGCGTCGAGCAAGCGCAGTGCGCGGCGCGCGCGAGTTTCAGCCTGGCGGCTGAGGCCGTTGTAGATCCACGAAGATTCAGTGCCGCGATAGGCCGTGAATCCAAGCTGGGCACAGGTCTTCAGGTGTTCGGCCGAATATTGGTTACGGGGAAAGACGATGCTACGAAGTTCGAGGCGCCTTCTGGCAGCGAGGCGCTGGGCAGCGGCGAGATCCTGGCGGAGCGCCGCGAGATCGAGCGGGCCTTCGAGGCAATAGAAGTGGGAGAGGGTGTGAGTGCCGAGCTCCTGATGGGGCGAAGCCGCAATCTGGTCGATCAGCGATGGCGCAAAGTGGAAGGGGTCTTCGGCCTCATTGCATCCAACGCTCGCTAGCTGTGGGTAGGGCGAGAGCGAGGGGGCATCGTATTGAGGCAGTTGCTCAGGAGCGGAGGCCAGCAGCTCATCGCGCGATCCGCAAAAGAGAAAGCCGACGGTTGCCCAGGTGGCGTGAATCTCAT
>Ga0187777_10000718_pt1 | contig 21770 bp, 28 predicted proteins | sample 1015_Q2_SP5_10_M_FD_132416 | JGI IMG/M metagenome (GOLD analysis project Ga0187777, IMG submission 132416) | Tropical peat soil microbial communities from peatlands in Department of Meta, Colombia - 1015_Q2_SP5_10_MG | ecosystem: Environmental > Terrestrial > Soil > Wetlands > Peat | place... | reverse complement strand
GCGATTTTAAGTTCCGCATTTCGCATTTGAGTTTTCAGTGTTTCAGCTTTCGTGCTTGTCACTTGTCGCTGGTCACTGGTCACTTCTCCCCGTCCCATTAACGATACGGTTTTGTCCCAAGTTCGGGAAATTCACGCGGGTAGAGAAAGCGCGCGAAGTTATATAACCGCCTCAGAGATCGCGGATTACGTTCGAGCGCGCGGCTCGGCACGCCTTAAGCATTCAACATTCGCGTAAGTATGCAACTCAACAATCAACCCTGGAGGTGTCATATGACAAAAGTAATGGTCACGCTTGCCTGCTGCGCACTGGTTGCGCCGCTGGCTTTCGGACAAACACGTTCCGCGAAGAACGGAACACCAACGGTAGAAACAACAGTCACGGTGACGGGAACCATCATTACCGCTACTGAAGACGGCGCAGCGGCCACTTATCAGCCGGCCAAAACGCTGGTCATCCGTCAGGACAATGCAGCCAAGCCCGCCTCTTATACAATCGAGGGGCCAGGTCACGTTGTGGATAAGAGAGGCGACCCCGTCGTGGCCTCAGTTCGGCCAGGAACACGGGTACGTGTTTATTATACCAATAACGGGGACCAACGGATGATCGATCACGTAGTCGTTCTGAATTGATCCCGATCGGATGAAAAAAATCCTAGCAAAAGCCGCCGCGTGGTGCGGCTTTTGTGGGGGTTGATCCATAAAGAATTTAGCGAGTTAGCGATTCAGTGATTTAGCGAATTACCACGTGCAGCGCCGCCAAGTTGGCCCTTCAGCCTTTTTCTTCGTCACTTGTCACTCGTCACGTGTCACTGGTCACTTCTTCTAGCGCTCCGCGGTCGGTACAACCCGCGGCTTAAGCGCGTCCTGCATAAAAGCGTCAGCGTCTTTGCGGAATTGCAGCAGCGACGGGTGATTGATGTAAATCATGTGACCCGCCTCGTAGAAGGTCATCCGCAAATTGTCGTGGATCGTGGGGTCAAGTTGCATTCCGTGCAGCACGTTCTCAGCAGCGTAATAAGGCGTGGCTAAATCGTAGTAGCCGCAGCAGACCCAAAGCCTTAAATAAGGATTGCGACTCATCGCCTTTCGCAAATCTTCGGCGACGTCGAGATATTGGTTCTGCGCGACGTTGGCAAAATTCCACGGCCGCACGTCCGCGATCATTTCGTAGGGCAGATCGCTCTCGAACTTTAACTCGCGACGCACGTAATCGTTCAACGTGGCGCTGTACGGACCCAGCACGGCTTCGTAACTGGGATCGAAATCGTAATCCTCCGTACCCGGCTCGTAACGAATACCGGTGAAACGCGCGTCATAACGCCCGATCGAACGGTTTCTGTCCTTGAGCAAATCAAAGAAGAACCGCCGCGCGGGAATTCGGAAATTCCATTGATTGATCGTCTCAACCGGTAATCCTGTGAGCCGGGCAAGATTACCCGCAAGTTCTTTGCGTTGATTTTCGTCGAGCTGATCTCCGCGCATCAGGGCCAGCGGATATTGGTTCGAAGCAAAATTTTCGCTTTCCTTCAGCACATCCGTGAGCGGTTTGTTTTGCAATTCCGGCGGCAACTTCTTGTGATACCACGCCGCTGCGGTGTAACTCGGCAAGTAAAGCGGATACGGCCGATCGTTGCCGGGCGCGAAACGGATCGATGAGAAGTCCAGCACGCTCGACACCAGGATGATTCCATTGACGTAAAAGCCGTAGCGGTCCTGCAGATAATCGCTCAACCCTGCCGCGCGCGTAGTGCCGTAGCTTTCGCCGATGATGAACTTCGGCGACGCCCAACGCGTGTTGCGTGAAGTGTAAACTCGGATGAAATCGCCGACGCTCGCGAGATCTTCCTTGAATCCGTGAAACTGTTTTGGGTCTTCACCCGGCGCACTGCGGCTGTAGCCGGTCGACACTGGATCGATGAAGACCAGATCAGTGGAATCGAGCCAAGTCGCTTCGTTGTCGACCAGATGATACGGCGCGAGCGGCGCCTCGCCGCGCTCGGTCAATTCGGTGCGGCGCGGCCCGAGCGCGCCCATGTGCAACCACACGCTCGCCGAACCCGGTCCGCCATTGAACGAAAATGTGATCGGTCGCTTTGACGGATCGTCCCCAACGTCGGTGCGGGTGTAAGCGACATAAAAGACCTTCGCCTTCTGCTTCGGCTCGTCTTTGTCCTTATCTTTCGATTTGTCGGCCTCCTTCGATGGCGTGGCCGATGGCCCTTTCTCGTCGTCGTCGCCTTCCTTTTTCTTCTTCTCGCTCCAATCCCGCATCACCATGTAACCCGCCGTTGCACGGTAGCGGATGGTTTTCCCGCCGACCGTGATCGTGTGCTCGGTCACGCTGGGCGGCGGCTCTTTTTCCTCTTCTTTCCCTTTGTCCTTGTCGCCGTCCTTCGCCTCCTTGTTGCCGGACGCGGCGTTGGCGTCAGCCGCAGTCTGTGACTCCCTGCCCGGTTTCACTTTCAATTCGCCAGGCGGCTGCTTACCGGTTTGCGCCCGAGCAAAAGATGACGCGACAAAACAAGAAATGGTGATGAGAAGAAGAGCACCGAAGGAACGAAGAGATTGCATGATACTTGGTTAGCGATTTAACGAGTTAAGGATTTAACGATTTAAGGACTCAAGATCGCGCCGCCCAAATGTCAATCGCGCCGTCGGCTCGACAGAGTTTCGCCCTACCATTGCCTCTCCAACTAAAGGCGCGCTAGCGACGCCGTTGGTCACTCGCGTCCCCCCTTCCGCTCGTGCCAGCAACCTAGCTCACTAGCGCCTACCCGCGGCTCCCGCTCGCGCGTGTTCCATCAACTCTCAACTGTCCTCTCCGCTTTCACCGACTCGGCCGCGGCCGAAATCTTGGACGGCGCCTCGGCTGTTGCGAACGTTGCTGCTGCGGCTGCCCATCCGTTCTCGATTCTTCCACCTTGATCAGCTCGAACGTCCGGAAAAGTTGCGCCAGGTCGATCACTTCGTTCGCCGCCGATCTCAATATGTTCCCGAGATTTTGCGTCACCGACGCCACCTCCACTCTAATCCCGAGACGGCGCAATTTGATTGCGAGATGCGCGAAATCCGTGTCGCCGGTCACCAGAATCACCACGTCCGGCTCCATCTCCTCCGCCAATTCGAGCGCGTCGATCGCCATCATCACGTCCACATTCGCCTTGTAACGGCCTTCCTCCGCGGGCGATCCATCCTTGGTCACAACCAGGAATCCATTCGAGCGCAGCCATTGCACGAACTTGTTTTTCTTATCGCGCTCTTCCTGCCAGATCGACATCGCCGGGGGCAACCCGGCATAGACCACCATCTCGATCAGCTCGCGGCCGGTATTGGGACCTGCCAAAAAATCTCGCAGCTTTAACCAATCAAGACCCCGTCCGACGGTGCGCACTGAGCTGCCAACGTTCGATTCGTCGACCAACACCAATAGTCGCGGCCGGCGCGCCCCATCATGACTTCTCTTTGGCATCGGACTAATTGTCGCCAGTCGAAGCTGGGACCGGCAACGGCGACGAAATCGTAACTTGAGTCACTTTCGCGCCGGGTTTGCGTTCCGTTTCCATCTTCACTTCAGTATTGTCCTCGTTGTTCCTGAACGTAACGAATAAATCGGCGTGATGATTTGGTCGCCCGAGCAACGCCCTAGGCCAACTGGCAAACTCGCGGCCTCCCGCCGCAAAGTTCGCTCCCCTCAAACCGCATCAGGCGACTTTCTTCTTCGTCTTTTTTTCCACTGCGGCTCCGGGGAACGCGATCACCTGGGTCGGGTTCGGATTTCCGTTCTCTCCCAGCGTCGATTCAAAGACTAATTTTCCCGCCGCGATTTCTGAGAGTGCGATATCGGCATGACCGAGCCCGGGAACAAATTCCACCAGCGGCCGGTGACCGAGACAGAGTTGGCGGACTCGCCGGGACACCATGTTCACCAGGATTTGCTGGCTGGGAATAACTTCGGACGCGGCTTTAACGAGATCTGATTTCATAATGAATTATTCGAGCACGTGCACTTTCTTCTAATCTCAGGGCGTCCAGCTTGTCACCCTCGACTGGCCACACATCAGTTTGTGAGTCAGTTGAGAAACTCACGAGCACTATCGCCTATAATTTCCAGAAGACAATCAGTTTTCAGTTCTGGCCAGTTACCTTCCCTAACTCTTAATTCTTAATTCCCAATTCTTAATTTTCCCGGTACGCACCTTGCTCGAAAGCTCTCGTTACCGTGGGCAAGCCGTTGAACATTCTTAGCGTGGATGACGAGTTTCGTGTCGCGCATGCCCTGGCCTTCACCCTCAGCAATCCTGCACGAAAGTTGACCCTGGCCTTTAGTGCGGACGAGGCGCTCGGCAAAATAGCCGACCATACCCAGGTCTTCGACGTTGTTATCATCGACCACAAAATGCCCAAAACATCCGGGATCGAATTGGTCCGACGACTGCGCGCTGCAAATTTTGGCGGGAAGATCGTTGTTTTGTCCGCGCATTTGACCGACGAAAACCGAAGCGCCTACACCCAACTCAAAGTCGACACCATGCTGACCAAACCGTTCGATGTCTACGAACTCCGCAACGTGGTCGATTCGTTAGCAGAAGTAGCTTAAGGCTCTAAGCGCATCCGCCTTCAGCGGGTTGAGAGTTGTCAGCTTCTCAACGCTTTAAACTCTCAACTCTTCCAGGCTCGACACTTTTCCACTTGTCACCGGTCACATGTCACTCGTCACTTCTTCGTGTCCTATCCCTTCGCTCTCAGGATCATCAGCGACTGCTGGATCGTCTTTTGCGTGATTTGGCTAATCGCATCGTTCTGGACCAAACAATCGATCTATCACGAACGGGGAAAGAACTTGTTGCGTTACATTCTTCCGCTTGCAATCGGCGCCTACCTAATCTTCAACGGGCCGCGACTCTCCGGCTCGCTCGGTCTTCGGATCATTCCACATGCTGATATATTCGCGTGGACCAGCGTCATTTTATGCGTCGCCGGATTGGCGTTTTGTATTTGGGCCCGATTCACTCTCGGGCGCAACTGGAGCGGCGTCATTACATTCAAGGGTGACCACGAACTGATCACCCGCGGTCCCTACGCCATCGTGCGCCACCCGATTTACACCGGGCTTCTTATCATGCTGGTTGGAACAGTGATCCTTTACGGGCGCATCGCCGGAATCGTCGCGTTGCCGTTGGTGTTGTGGGGTTTCTGGATCAAACTACGGTTCGAAGAACAGCTAATGTTAAAGAACTTTCCGGACCAATACGGTGCTTACCAGAAGAAGGTGAAACGCATTATTCCGTTCATCTTGTAGCGGTTTGCGGGAGCGAACTTTACGGCGGGAGATGCTGAGGTCGCCGCGGCGACCGAGCGCATCCAGGGAAGCCGAGCGGCGCGGTTTTGGCGAAAATTGCGGTTTGCGGGAGCGAACTTTACGGCGGGAGATGCTGAGGTCGCTGCGGCGACCGAACGCATCTAGGGAAGCCGGCGGCGCGGTTTTGGTGAAAACCGCGGCTCGCGGGAACTCAACTCTCAACTTCTTCTTCCCCCTCAAAGCAGATGGGAAGCATTTAACTTTGGCAGTAGAAGTCGGCGAATTTCGTTATGCAGGTAGCGCTCTTGCCGCGGGACATGAACGATCTCCAACGAAGCATCTGCCAGGATTTGATCTACGAGAGCATCGCGCTGTTGACGATCGGGAAGCTCATGCGACGAACCATCCAGCTCGACTGCGACCAAAGGGCAAAGCAAGGCGTCGCAAATTATGAAATCGATGTGCTTCGACCGAATCCGATTGAAATTGGATTGCCAGTTCGGATGACGCCGATCCGCTTTGACCAAATCTGCCAACCGGACTTTGGGCAGAATCGTGTAAGAACTGAATACCTCACGGAGAACTTTATAGAAGTATTTCTCTGCTTTCGAGAGCAGGAATGGGCACCGAAAATACGCACGCAGAAAACTCTCCACCCCTCCCAATTCAGCATGCGATATGCCGCCCAGCCGCCGCTTTAGCCCCAGTCCCTTAATTCTTAATTCCTACCTACGTGCAGCCGCGCAGCAGGAAGATAAGGAACAATAGCGGAATTGGAATCCCGAGAAGCCAAAGCAAAATGTACCCGGCGGCGCCAACTTCCTTAATTTTATCCTTTAAATGCATTTCCCTTTTTCCCTTTCCATAGAAATCGCTCGAGACACAGGAATCAGGCGTTCTTTTTTTCACCTCGCTTTCCGCCTTCCCGTTTCGTCCCGGGGAGATCAGCCGCCTTCGTTGAAACAACTAAGCTGACGCCGAAGTCAGACGTGAGAAGATCTGAGTTGCCGATTTTCCCGTTCGGTCAGGACCTTTTCTGCTGTTCGGCGCGCGTTATCTGCCGAAAGCTGGAGCCGCAACAATACTTCCACGATCGCGGACCGCTTTTCGGATCGAACAGCGTCGCTGAACAATCGGTCGAACCGCAGGAAATGTCGGCCAGGTCTGATTTTACCGAGCGCTGGATGATCAATAGTCATGATGTGCACCTCAGCAGTATTATTCGGAACTCGCCGGCGATTCGGACGCGCCGAGAAAGTAAGAAGAAAGAATTAAAAATTAAAAATTCGACGCCTTTCTGGTTTCTCGACGCCTCAACGGTTTTCAGCTTTCTGATCTCTCACCTCTCAACTGATCTTCTCAATCATGGTCATGATGGTGCCGATGTTCTCCGCGATTGTAGACGCCATGGATCCAATGATGATGTTCGTCCCAATGGCCGGGTGCCCATACCATTTCATAGTCGTGGTCCCAGTAGCGAGGGCCATGGGTGTAATACGGCCTGTCCCCGACTTCGACTCTGACCTCATCCGCTCGGACAGCCACCGGAAGAATAACGCTCGCGGCGGTGATCGCGACGAGGCACAGCTTTGCTTTGAATGTAATCATACTACCAAGTGATCGTTTCTCCGGGTCTTTGTAGTCGTAACGCGGTCAGGGTTCACTGGGAAGCGACGATAAAGCTAGACCGCCTCTCAACCAAAGGCGCGCTTGCGACGCCGTGCTATCAACTCTCAACTCACCGAGCCACCGGCAGCACCGAAACGCGTTCTTCCGGCTTGGTGATGAATGGAAGCGCCCTGCTGGCCACCAGCCAGGAAATTCCAAATGCCATCAGAGCTGCACGTTCCCCGTAGAAGGTCAGTCGCGGCACCTTTGAACCGAGATGGTTGCCGGTGAAATTGTCGATCCCCAACACCGCGATCACCAGGATAATGATGATTGCGCAACCCGCGTATATATAAGACCTCCATAGCGCCTGACGGTGGCCTTTCGCTCGGGCGCGCCGGTAGAAGATGATGCACATGCACGCGAGGACGGCGAACATGATCGCCGCCGAAGTGTAATGAACGTAGGTGTCGATGTTGGGAGGTTGTCCACAGCGACACGGAAAGAGGACTACGGCGAGTCCGGCCACCGCGGCGATCTTGCTAAGGATCATCTCAGCAGCGCTGTCTCCGTTGTAAGCAAACAAGAACGAACTGATTGCAAACAGGAACCCGATAAAGAAATCGCGGGCCCAGCCATCTTCATAATAAGATGCGCTGATCGAATCGATCGTGTCGCGGGACAACCACGCAGTCAGGTTCGCCAGACTCAACGCAATGAAGCCAACCGTCAGCTTGAGGGCATGATCATCAATCTCCTTCGGCTTGAACGACAGCCTCATCTTCGCTCCCAATTTTTAGCCTTCTGTCATGAAGGAATCCCCTTCTGGGCAATCATCTGAATTTGGTCAACAAACCGGTCTAATTCAGCCAGGGTGGTATGCACGTTAGGTGTGATCCGAAGGCCTTGAAACTCCTCATGAATAATCGGAACGGTGAAAATCATAAAGAAGTGACCTGTGACGAGTGACAAGCGAAGAATCAGGCGTGAACGCCATTTCGAGCAATGAGTCCAATTTGTTCAACGAATCTATCTAGTTCCTGCAGAGTCGTATAGACATTTGGGGTTATTCGAAGCCCCTGGAATTCCTCGTGGATAATCGGAACAACAAAGATCCGTTGCTTATCAAATAAATACTTTGCTATAACTTTGGGATCGGTGCCTTCGATTTGGACGTTAGCAATCGCACATGACTGAGCAGGGTCGAATGAGGTGTTGAACCGAATCTTGGGGACGTCCTTCAATTTGTTCATCCAGTAACGGGACAAATATCGGAGCCGGGCTTCCTTGCGTTTGCCGCCGATTGCGTTGTTGAAAACGAGTGCTTCGCCGATGGCCAGCTTCGGCGCGGCCGAGTGGGTGCCGATTTCTTCGAATTTTCGGATGTCGTTCGCTTGTTTCGCTTCCGCGGCCATAAGCGGCCAGAGTTTTTCGATCTTGTCGCGTTTCACATAAAGAAGGCCAGTGCCTTTCGGCGCGTAAAGCCACTTGTGCAGACTGGTCCCGAAGTAATCGCACCCCAGATCCTTTTGTTTGAAATCGAACTGGGCGAAGGAGTGGGCGCCGTCGACGACGGTCTCGATCCCGCGCGCCCGGGCGAGGTCGCAGACTGCTTTCACCGGCGTGATCTGGCCGGTAATGTTGATCATGTGGGAGATGAGGATCAGTCGCGTGCGGTCGGTGATTCCTTTTTCAAACGCGGCGGTGATCTCGCTGAGGTCCTTGGGCGGGATCGGCACCTTGATGAGATTCAGTTTGAGGTTTTCGCGTTTCTCCCGTTGTCGCAAGGTGGTGAGCATGCGCGGGTAATCCTGGGTGGTGGTGAGAATTTCGTCGCCCGGTTTGAAATCCATGCCGTCGAGCAGGATCTCGAGCGATTCGGATGCGTTACGAGTGATCGCAATCTCTTCCCGGTCGCACCCGAAGAATTCGGCCAGGCCAGTGCGAATGGTTTCCGATTGCGGCTCAAGGATTTCCCACATCGTGTAGGCGGTGCAGTCTTCCTGTTCCCAGATGTAACGAACCAGCGCTTCGGTCACGACGCGCGGGCTGGGCGAAACGCCGCCGTTGTTCAGATTGACGATGCCGCGGGTGACGGAAAAGGAATTCTGGATCGCCGCCCAATAATCTTCGTCCGCAGCAGCTTCTTCGGGGGACGCGTGCGCCACGGCTTTGGTAGCAGCGTGAACGTCTCTTAGTAGAGACGCCACGCTCGCGGATGACAGGGCGGCAAGACCAAGGCCGCGGCCGGCGAGCGCGAGAAAATCCCTACGGGTTTTCACGCGCACTAGGAAAGCGGAAAGCCGAAACACTGAAAAGCGGAAAGCGTCAAGAACACGCACGAGCGGGAGCCGTGCGGGTAGGCGGTGACGCAGCTAGGGTAGCTGGCACGAGCTCGGGCGGAGCGAGTGACCAATGAGGGCTGAAGGATGAAGGACAAAATCAGCCCAAGCTGACGAAAGCGGATGAAGGTTGAAAGATGAAAGACAAGGCCTTGAGCTCTCACCCTTCAACCTTTCAGACTCTAGTTCGCGTAAGCAATCACCGCGTCGCGAACATCCTCCGGTAGGGCGAGACTCAGTCGAGCCGTCCCTTGGGCAATTTATTAGCGGCTCCACAGAGTGTCGCCCTACCAGCATTTCTCATCCTTCGTCCTTCAACCTTTCGGAAGAAGTCACAGATTACCAGGCGGACCACGGCTTGATGATGACCGAGGCAATCGACGAACCGACTCTGGATGCGTTGCAGTTGGGGTGAGGGGCTAGCGCGCAGTTATCCGTTTTTGCTCTCTGGAAGAAAGCCAGGGTCGCCAGGGTTAAGCATCTTGAACGCCAAGGCGGCGACGGCAGCACCAACCAGGTCTGCCACGATGTGGATCCAGATTTGGGAAATGCTGACCAGCTTCATCACGCCAATTCCTACGGCTACCGCGGGGTTGAATGCGCCGCCGGAGATTGAACCGACTGCAAATGCGCCCACCATCACGGTCATGCCGATGGCTAGCCCGTAGAAGGAGTTGTTCGCGGCGCCTTTCGAGGTTGCGACATTGAGCACGACGAAGGCGAGGGCAAAGGTGAACAAAAATTCCGCGAACATTGCCAGCGGAATATTTGTGATTTGCATCGGCGTGCCGCTCTTGCCACAAAGGTAAACGGCAGCGAACGCTGCGCAGATTCCTGCTACGATCTGCGCGATCCAATACGGGATGACGTCGCTGGCCGGGCATTTACCGCGGAGAAACACAGCCAGGGTTACGGCGGGATTGAGATGGCCGCCGGAAATGTGTCCGGTTGCAAAAACCATGACCATCAAGGAAGCGCCGATCGCCAGCGGAGCGATGACGCCGGCCGCGGCGGGTATGACTGTGCAGCCAACGGTCAGGACGAGAAAGAACGTGCCTATGAATTCTGCGATGTATTTGTTCATGCGTGTCAGGGACTTATAGGGCAGAGCCTAGGCAATAGCTGAGATACTGAAAAGCGGAAATGATGAGTTTGGATTTAGCGATTTAAGGAGTCAGTGATTTAGCGAGTGTTTCAGATTTCAACAGCCTGACGCATTCTCACTTTGCTTCTACCGCCGTCCGCCGCCCCAATCTTCAGACGAGTTGTAGACTGGCAGAGCATAATAATACATGAAGCCGTCGGGACGGGACGCGACGCTGTGGCCCTGCCCAAACATCCGTTCGACATCTCGAGCAGTCGAACGGCCCCGAATCAGCGATCCGAGCCGCCGGAAGTAAAAATCATTCGGCAACGCCTGCGCGATATAGGCGGGTGAAGTGATCAGAATTCCGTTCTGTTTGAATCGAAACGCGAGGACGTCGGCACCGTAACCGTGGCGGAGCCGATCGGAAGTATCGATCCAAGGCGCATCGTAAAGGCCGAGTTGGCGGTAAAGCGGCGAGTCCGGTTGGACAATGTAATAGCCATTTCTCGGGCCGAGCGAGACGTAATGAGAATCGTCTTCGGTCCAGGAATTAGCCGACGCAAACGCGGCGTTGAGCAGGAGTAATCCCATCGCGAATAGCCGGGCTCTCATTCACGAATATACGCGTGGCCAAGATTAGAGCCATTTCAGATTTCAAATGTCAAATTTCCGTTTTCAGATTTCAGATTTCCCTCTTTGGCCTTAAAACAGCGACATGAAATTTTTGCGCCAACTACATCTTTACCTCGGCTGCCTCTTTGCGCCGTTGCTGATCTTTTTTGCCGTCACCGGCTCATGGCAGATTTTTTACTGGCATGAAGCCGAACGCGGCAATCCAAACGGTTATCACCCACCCCATGCGCTGGTCGTTCTCTCCAACATTCACAAAGAAGCGCACATTCCGCCGACCAAACTGAAATCGCCGACGCCGCTACGTTATTTCATGTTCGCCGCGGCCGTCGGTTTGATCGCGACAAGCATCGTCGGCGTGATCATGGCCTACCGATTCAGCCAGCGGCCAGTCGTGGCGACAGTTTGTCTGGCAATTGGAATCATCGTGCCGGGGGTGATGCTGTGGTTGTATCACTAGGCAGTGACCTGTGACCAGTTAGCGGGCGTCAAGAAGTGTTCCGCGACAGTTGGATGAACCACAATAACACGGACATTCCTGCTCAATCGCTCGGGTGTGTGGAACGTCGTCGTCAGTCTCCAAGTGATAATCGTAAAAGAGTTCTTCGCCGGACCGGATATTGCGCAAAGCGTGGATGAAAATTCGGCCCCGCGTCTCACGGATTTCGCAATTGGGGTCACAGGAATGATTGATCCAGCGCGCTTCGTTTCCCCCAACCGAAGGATCAATGACCCACGTGCCATCGCCGATCCCGAAATAATACATCCGCGGATCGTCCAATTCGTCGGGAATGCTGGACCATAAGATCCGACGGCCGGTGTATTCAATAATCCGCGCGTATTTGCGGAATGGCTTCGCGGCAAAAACGCCACGGCCGTGAATGGCTGATCGTTTCACTATCACAGCAACCGGTGACACGTGACGAGTGACAATTTTTCCAGAAGCCCTACGATGTGCCCGCTTTAATCTTGGCGAATGCATACAATGGGATCGAGAGAGAATTGAGAAACGCGCCGGGTCATTTTCTGCAATCGAAATCGGAACTCGACCATCGCGTGACTAATATCTGACTTCCGAATCTCTCAACTCTCGGCTATCAACTATCAACATGCCGGATGTTCTGCCGCCAAAGCCGACCCGGCACCTGGCCCGGCTGACGCTTGTTGCTTTTCTGTTCACGTTCATCGCGTCGCGGGTGCTGGTGATTTTGATCATGAGCCGGCGAATCCCCGATTTATTCCTACACCTGGGCGGGACGCATGTGCATCATCTCAATTACGGAATTTTTACATTGGCGGCGGTCGCGGGCGTATTGCTCTTCGCTCGATTGAACGACGTTCAGCGCAGCGTCTGCGCGATGGTTTACGGATTCAGCATGGCGCTAACGTTCGACGAATTCGGAATGTGGTTGCATCTCGGCGGCAGTTACTGGCAACGGGCGAGCTTCGATGCGGTGATCGTGCTGCTCGGAATATTTGGGGTGCTGGCATTTCTACCGAACTGGAAACGATTGCGGGCGCATCATTTTGTTGTTGGTGGATGTCTGCTGGCAGCGATTACCGGGTTTTACTTTCTTCTTATCAAATCGCTGAAACACGCGGACGAAAAACTGATCCCGAAATTAGAGCAGCTGGAAGAAAAAGGACCGGAGTAAAAAGTAAGAACTAAAAACTAAGAATTAGGAGGGCTTACTTCACTTTTTTCCAAACAACGTCCTCGTTATTACGGCGATCAATGACGGCGTCGACTCGACCACTGGCGTCGTAACGAAATAACATCCGACCCTCGACGCCTTTGCGAAAAAACAGGTCGCCCGATTCGCGGAAAAGCTCTTCCTTTTTGCCGTTTCGCTCATTGAACAGGTTTCCATCGAAGGCGGTGATAGTGCGGATCTGGCCGGGCGCGAGCTCGTAGCGACCCACGTAATCGCGAAACCTTCTTTCATCAATTTGACCCGCAGCGGGATCTTCATAATAACGATGGGCCTGGCTGGCGAGGATCTGCCATTGGCCGTTACGCTGCACCCAGGTGTCGGTGATATGATAACGGGCGTGAAGTTCCTGGCCGAAGATGGTTTCCGTTTCGTTGGCGTCGTAACTCAGCACCGCGGTGTCTCCAACGATCCGGCTGATAACATTTTCGATCTTGATCGTGCCAGAATAACCTTTCGGTAAAGGCGCAATGTCGGCCACGAGCCTGGTTTTATCGAAGGTGCGCCCTTTCTCGTCCGAGAACGTGCAGTCGTCGGCGAAATATTTTTTCCACGGTTCCTGATTTCCGGAGACGATTGAGTCGTAAAGCTCCTGGGTCCGGCGAACCAGATCTTGCTCGGTAATTGGCGACAAGGCGCCAGTTACCGACAAGGAAGAAGCAAGAATCAAGCAGGAGGAAATAAAGACGAAGAGTTTCATACGTTAGGGCGGCCAACGTCTAACGCGATACGCTCAACGTCCACTCCTCAGTTTCGGATCCGATTAGGATTGAGCGGAAAAATAAGAGCAGCTACGCGGCCGGAGTTTCGATATGAATCGGCAACGTTTGGGCGACGGCGTGCAGGGTCATGGCGAGGTCCTTGATGTCGATTGGTTTCGCCAGGAGAGCGACCGCGCCGGAGTCCCCTACAGTCCCGTTCGCTGGGCACCAACCTGAGACGAGAATCACTCGCGCAGTCGGGTCCTTGGAAATGATGTTACGGCAGGCGGTGGCGCCGTTGAGTTTTGGCATCCAGTAATCCATCAGGACAACGTCGGGACGGTGAAGCGAATAAGCGTGAATGGCTTCCACGCCCGAGCCGACAACCGCGACAATCTCATGATTGCAGTGCCGAACCAGCTCGGCCAGGGAGGTGCCGACGCTTCGTTGGTCGTCGGCAATCAGCACGCGCATACCCGATCTTGCAGAAGGTTCTGTGCCAAGGGGGGAAGAAGTGACAAGTGACTTGTGACCAGCATCAGGCGAGACCGAAAGCCTCGACCGCGGAACGCCCGCATTTCAGCGTTTCAGCGTTCAGTCTTCAGGATTTCAGATCCTTGTCCCGTAAATAGAGGTAGAGAATCGCCATGGCGTCGGTGTTGGCGCCGGAGGTGTTGTCGTATTCAGTGGTCAATTCGTAGCGATGCTCGCGTAAAATCGGCACACCTTCGATCGACTTGAATTCGTCGACTCTTGCCACGCCGACTCGGTCAGGCCAATCCTGGGAACCGAGTTTAAGAATCGTCTGGCCGGTCGTCACGTCTCGTAACTCAATTCCTCGCGCGAACGGATGTACGTGAATGGTCGCGTAATGAATTGTGGTGTCGTACGGGAGATTGAGTTGCGGTGTAATGTCGGTGGTATAGACATGGCGACCGCTCGGGACGGTCCAGTGATTCGTCATGCCTGCACTCGGAACAAGCGCGTTTGATCCGTCGGGATTAGTAACTTTCATCCATTCGCCACAACTCAGTCCACTGTGGTCAGTGATCGATTTCGCATTGCAAGACAGGTGACCGGAAGTGTCTTCGCGCTGCAAAACATAAAGCGCGCGACGAAATAGAGCTTTGGTTGGCGCGCCGGGTTGATCGCTCGCAATCGCATGCAGCTTCGTCCGCATCCGGACATTCACCACTTCGTTCCGCGGATTGAGGTTCAAAGACATCGTGACGTAGTCGAGGGGGGCATCGGAAGGAACCGGCACTCCGAATCCGGGCGGCAACTCGAGGGAAAGCCGGCCGGGTACCAGCGTGAACAGACGGCCGGCGAGCTGCATTTTCCCCGCGAGCCGTTCGTTCATTCCGTCAGATCCCGCGGCGTGTTCGGCGAAAGTGAGATTGGAATGACAGAAGAATTCCTGCGACACCGGCGTCTCCGTGTTCGCGTCGATGACCTGCATTTCCAAACCGGTGATCCAGACAGTGGGAGCTAGCGACTCGGAGCCGGAGGACTGGAGTCGGATGTCCCGTTGGATCGACCACGGGCCTTCCATCGAACGGTAAATCTTATCGAGCCGATAACTTCCGGAAACGAGGGTGAGGTCCGATGTGTCCGGAAGAACGGGTCGGGTCAGCGAATAGATTGCCGGCCCAAGAAGCATGAGCGCAATTCCGAGAAGGGCGAACTGCCGGGGACGCATAGTGCGTTTTTCGAGCAAAGGCCATGCCGGCATGCCGCAAAGGATGAAGGTTGAAGGATAAGGGATGAATCGAGGAACGACAGACGCAATCCGACGTTTGCGTGAGTGAAAAACCCAAAGCAAGATCTCGCCATCACTATGCTGAGAATCCTTTCTCCTGTCGTTTTGGTGGTCTTGGTTGCGCTCGCGTCCGAAGCGCAGGCGCGACCGCGTCCGACGCCAACGCCGACACCAATGCCCAGCGGCAAGACCGCGCGGTTAATCGTCCAACGCGCGCCCAATTTCGGAAGCGATCTAGTCATTCGACTGTCAATTGACGGAAAACGCGTGGCGGACATTCCGCGCAGCCAGCACTACGGCGGATTCATTTCAGCAGGGCGACACACCATCAGCGCGCTCGCCCTTCCCAACACGGAAGCGCGTCCTTCGACTTCGGTAAAGCTCACTGCAAAAGCGGGCCAGGTTTACATTTTTACCGCTACATGGAATTCGGACCGGCTTGTCCTGGTCCCGAGCAGTTATTACACGCCGACCACACGCGTGAACCGGTGATGAATCGGAAGATCTGGGACTCAACTGGTTTAACCAGTCAAGTTTTGACGTTGGTCGAGTTGGAAGTCGGTTCGGAGAAAATTCTCAAGTGACGAACGAAGAACCGAGAGGTGTGGCTGGTTGGCTCCTGCTCTTTTGCTTTGGGCAGGTCCTCTTCGCGCCGCCCCAGGCTTTCCAGGAGATCCGACAATTGTGGGAGCAAATCGGGCCGCATCCGTTTCCAGTTATTCGGCAATTGGCAATCATCATTGCGGTCGTCATCGTCGTAGTTACCGCGTATGGAATCACCGTTGGGATTCTGGTTTGGAGAGAAAAAAGTTACGGCCGAAGCCTGGCGCGCCAATACCTGATCATTCGGATTGGTATCGTTGTCTTAACATGTACTTCGTTGACGGCCTGGGGTTACAACGCCTTTGGGACCGCCGCGGCGCAAAGAATAGTTCTCGCGATGGTCGCCCCCGGTTCACTTGAAATCGCCACCTGTCTGATCTGGTCCGCTTACTTCACTTACTCGAGACGAGTCAAAAATACGTTTGGCGGCTGATCGTTCCTAATCAGTCGGTGAGATGATCGACCGTCGAACGAACTTGGCGGACATCGAACGGTTTGGAAAATATGACGCTAACATCCATGCGCTTGTAAGCTTCGCATACCTCGGCGGAAAGATTTGCCGAGACGACGATGATCTTACCGTCAATCCTGCGTTTACGAATCTCACGCACTAATTCCACGCCGGTGAGGTTCGGCATCTTTTGATCGACGATGATGACATCGAACGGGGTCGGGCATTCGAGGTGGGCAAGGGCGTCCGCGCCGCTACTCACACACGTGATATTGTATCGAGGCGAATCGAAAACAAACCGCAGTGAAGTGGTGACGGCGGATTCGTTGTCGACGGCAAGTATGCGACAGACGCGGTCCATAGCTTGGTAAAAACTCAGCATCGATTGGGCCAAACAAAACCGGAAACCGGCCCCCGGAAGAAACGATTGAGTTTAAGGCATTTGAGTTTTGACCGTGCGCGTTCCCTTGCCGGATGCGCCCCGATTTGGATGTCGGGCAACGAAAACGAACGCTGGCGCGGATTGCGAATTTTGAATCGCGAACTAGCGTGGATAATATCATGACAAGGCGAACATTTATTGAAATGAGTGCAGCTACTGGGGCCGCGATCTTGGCAGGTGGAAAGCTCTTGGGGTCGACGGCGACACCAGGAACAGCCAGCAACACAACATTCAAGATCGGCGGGGACCTCGAAGTGAACCGGCTCGGGTTCGGCGCGATGCGGATCACGGGCGACGGAATCTGGGGTTGGCCGCCCGATCGCGCAAACGCGGTCAAAGTTCTGAAACGCGCGGTCGACCTGGGCGTGAACTTGATCGACACCGCCGACGCTTACGGCCCAGAAACGAGCGAACTGCTCATCGCCGAAGCGTTGCATCCTTATCCGAAAGATCTCGTGATCGCGACCAAAGGTGGAAACACTCGGCCGGGGCCGGACCAATGGGTGCCAAACGGTCATCCGGATTATTTGAAGAAATGCGTGGACGCAAGTTTGAAGCGGTTGCGATTGGAGCGAATCGACCTCTGGCAACTGCACCGGATCGATCCGCACGTGCCGGTAGAGGACTCGCTGGGCGCGATTAAGGAAATGCAAAGCGCGGGAAAAATCCGATACGTTGGGTTGTCGGAAGTTTCTCCGGAGGAGATCGAGCGTGCGCGCAAAGTCATGCAGATCGTCAGCATTCAAAACCGCTACAATTTTGACTACCGGAAATGGGAGAGCGCGCTCGAATATTGTGAGAGGGAGAACCTTGGCTTCCTGCCGTGGGCGCCGGTCGGCGGCACTCGCGGGTTGAGTGGAAGCGCGGCGGAAACAGTCGCCAAAGCGCACAACGCAGATGTTTATCGCGTAGCGCTGGCCTGGCTGTTGCAACGCTCGCCGGTGATGCTGCCAATTCCGGGCACTCAAAACCTGCAACACCTTGAGGACAACTGCGCTGCCGCAAAGTTGCAGCTAACTCCGGAAGAATGGAAATCGATCGCCGCGTAATCGGGAGAGTTTGAGTCAGGTCGAGAATCGCGCGCGAACATCTGCCGATACGCGTGTCGGTTTTCCCGTGTTCCAGTCAATCGGGACCCAAAGGGTGCGCGCTTGAGCGAGTAGTTGATTGTCTGTCTTGCGCCGGATTTCGGTGAAGCGTTCGAACTTTAGTCGGCTCGCCTCCCCTACCCAGGTCCGCAACAAGATCTCGTCGTCGAGGTTCGTCGGCGCCTTGTAATCGATCTCGTGACGCAACACGACCCAGCCAATCGCCGCTTGCGCCTCCGCGCTGGCCAGTGATTTCCAATGGGCGGTCGCCACGTCCTGGACCCATCGAAGATAAACCGTGTTGTTGACGTGATCTAGCTCATCGATGTCGTCCGATTGGACGGACACCGTCATTTCGAAAACGGGCGCGTTCACGGGAAGGAGATTAGTGCTTTTGTCTCTCTGCCTGAATTCGGGTCAACAGTTCGCGCTTCGCTTTTTCCAAATCATGGAAAAATTTCGCCGTGTCATCCAATATTCGGGGATAATCCGCAAATCGTTTTCGCAATTGTTTCGTGACCGGATCATAAAAAAAGGAAATGTCCTGGTCGAGATTGGGCCAGATTAGTTCGTCGCTTAGTTTTTGGTAATGCGACATACGATCCAATCCCCAGCGGATTGTCGATTCCAGCTCGCGCAGCGCGCTGAGCGTTTTGACGTCGAGCACTTCGTAACCACCGGATTGAAGTAAGCTGGAGGTGTCACTCGCGCTGTAATCGGTAGCAAAGGAAAAAGGACTGAGGGGCGGCATTTCTCCGGCGGCAAGGGCGCGATGAAATTCGCCTGCCAATCGATCGTGCTGAACGGCGTCTTTTCTGGTGTTCTCAAGGCCCTGTTGCATCTCGCGTTCGAGAAAGGCGAGAATTTGATTGTGCCGGCGCAGATCCGCGCGGTGCTGTTGATAATTCGTGAGCCAAAACGCCGCATAAGCACCCAGGAAAACGAGAAGTAATTCCGCGGCCCAGTGGCCAAGCCTGGATAGACGTGATTTGGGGTGAGGGTCCATCGCCTAACGTCTAACGCGCAGGCGATCCGCGCAACGTTAGAGGTCGGTCTTGACCCGAAAGCGCTTCATCAGTTCCTGTCGGATCTCCATTTGCAGTTCTGGCTGCAAATGACTCAAAAGTTTCTCACGCCGCTCGGGATCCATGGCGATAAACTCGCGAACCATCTTTTCGCGCGTCCTATGTTTAGAGTACTTGCCCCAGCCGATGCCCAGGGCCAACAAACCCGACGCTACCCAAATCGTGATATCGGTCGTCGAAGCCATGACCGGTCGAAATTAAGAAGTAAAAATCATGAATTAAGAAGCTAAAACGCTGCGCAGCAGGCCGAAAATCAGGCGGCTACGTCAGCGGCACAGATTTCGCGCGCGAATCGGCGCGCTTCTTCTTCCAACGAGCCGTTCGTAAACCTCGGACAGTTAGCCCGGTCGCCAAGATACTCGCGACACCAGTTTTCAAGTCCGCCCGCGCGCTCGCATTGCGCAATGTGGACAAGATTATGCAAAATCAATTCGCGATCGTTCCATGCGTCCAGCCGGACGATCAACGCATAACCGAAGCCCATGCAGCGCGTCTCTTGAGTCACGATGCCGATCCGGGTTGAGGCTTCGGCCAGCTCCGGATCGTCAAGTGACGGAATCCTGTCGACCAACAAAATTCTCACCCGACTGGGATGTTTAACCCCGGCGATCTTTGCGTCCGCCATATGACGCGGGCTCAATTGAGTCCCGTGTTTCAACACGAACTCTTCCCGCGTTTTCGCCCACTGATATGCAAGCGAAAGCAAGTGCTCGAATGTTTCCTTATCAACCACGGCAAGGGCGTTTGTCCTTAATGAGCAAAACCCGTGCTTGTAGTAGCCGTTATAGGCAAAAACTACAGGCCCGTAATCTTCCAAAGCTTGTACGGTTCCGTCCGAGTTGAAACGCCATTATTAAACCGCGGCATGTTTTCGATCTGCGAGGCAGTTACATACAAGCTGCCACGCGGTCCCCAGCTCAACGTGTCCGGCCAGCGTAAATGTTGATCGGCAATCACGGGCTCGATATTTTTTGAGAGCGGGTCCCAGTGCACCACAGCGCCGCCTTCGATGTCCGTCAAATAAACACCACCATCCGGCGCCTCGAGCATCCCATCCGGCGCCGGCGTATCGCCAACATTCTCGACTTTTGATTCGAGATCCTTCTCCGACAGTTTTTCGTCTGTGAGATCGTGCGTTTGAATTCGATAAAGCGTATGTCCAGTCAGCGCGTGGTAATAGAGATATCCTCCGCCCGCATCCAACGCGATTCCGTCCGACGCGACTTGTGGAGTGCTCTTCGTTTGTTGATCGATCAACGGTTTGCTGTCGACCGTGAGCATCACGTCCTTTTCCGGTTGCGTTGACGGGTGGCCGTCAAGTACACGTCGCGCCTTTCCACTCTTAAGGTCGACGACGATGATCGCTCCCTTCCCCGAATCAGTGATGAACGCCTTGTTCGCCCGGGTGTCGACACGAACATCGTTGAGATAACTCTTCTTGAACGCGACATCTTCGCCGAATGGAATCGTTTGCACGACCTTGTTCGTTCGAAGATCCACCTTCACCAATTTCGGGCCGCCTTTCACGATTCCCATCATTTTCGGCGACGCCGAATCGAGAATCCAAAGATTGTCCTGGTCGTCCACGACAACACTTTGCACGCAGATAAAATGCGACGCGGGAACGCCAGGTCTATTCCATTCCTCATCGGGAAACGGCTTGGGGCTGCCGTTCACGAGCTCGGCGACGGAAATGGTGTGATCATCCGACCAATTCGGAAAGTTCACAAAAATCCGCCCCGTTTTCACCGACACCCCGACGCCGGTGACTCGTTGGTTGGGGAAACTGGCAACTTCCTGAAGCTCCGCGGCGGTCGCGACCGATGTGGCAAACACGGTGACCAGGAGAAAACTTTTCATCTAATGGATTCGCCTTCGGTTAAGGTTCAGATTTCTGGCCACCGCGTCACCGTTTTTATTCTTTTCTTGAGACGCGAAGGGCATAGCCTCAGCCCATGATTAAACGTGCTCTCGGTCTCGCTCTGATTCAATGCTGTTTTGCCGCTGCAGTGTGCGTCGCAACCGACGCGCCGCCGAGTGAGGCGTCCGTGAAACAACTGTTGGAACTGGCACAGGCTCACAAGCTGATCGACACAATGACGTCCCAAGTGGACACGCTTATGAAAAGTGCCATGCAACAGGTAACAAACGGCCGGCCCGTTCCGATTGAGGCTCAGAAAATCTTTGATAAATGCCACAACGACGTCATGACGATCATGCGGGAAGAATTCAGCTGGGAAAAATTGGAACCGATGTACGTGCGCATTTACCAGAAGTCTTTTTCGCAACAGGAAGTGGATGGCATGATCGCGTTCTACAAGACTCCGGCGGGGCAGGCTGTAATTAACAAACTGCCGACGGTAATGCAGAATTCGCTGATTGAAGTGCAGCAGATGATGGGGCCGATGATGCAACGCATTCAAAAGATGCAGCAGGACGTGGTTGCGACGATTCAGGCCGAGAAAAATAAGCAGGGAGGTTAACTCACGGCCTCCGGGTGAAACTTGTTCCAGTAACGAATGGCCGCGGGAGGCGCCATGTAACTCGGATCAGCGGCTTCGTAACTGTCAATCAGCGGCGAGTGACTTGTGGCTCGTGAAGAGTCCGCTGAGGCAAAACCAGCGATCTCGGAATGTTCCAAGGCAGCGAAATCCGCAATTAGCTGCTGTTCCCTGATGCCACTTCGAACCTTTTCGCGGAACCATCCCGCCCAGCGTACTACACGTTCGTCAAGAAGGTCGAGATGCTCTGAAATTGGGCCGCCCATTTTTCCGAAATGCGGCAGGTAAAGATTCGCGGCGTTTAACTCTCGGATCCGGGCGATCGACTCCCGCCATGATTCGATATTGAGCTCGGGCGGCACAAATGGCGGAATCGGAGGACCACCGCCAATTCGCACGCCGGCAACGTCGCCACCAAAAATGTTATCGTTCCAATGATAAACGTGATGATGACTGGCGT
>Ga0187777_10000717_pt1 | contig 21777 bp, 20 predicted proteins | sample 1015_Q2_SP5_10_M_FD_132416 | JGI IMG/M metagenome (GOLD analysis project Ga0187777, IMG submission 132416) | Tropical peat soil microbial communities from peatlands in Department of Meta, Colombia - 1015_Q2_SP5_10_MG | ecosystem: Environmental > Terrestrial > Soil > Wetlands > Peat | place... | reverse complement strand
GCTCGACGAAGCGCGCATGATCCTCACCGAGAATCCTGCGGCGCTCTACCGCTTCGACGCCGACGCCTTGCAGGCGGTGGCCGACCGCGTGTGCCCCACCGCGGCCGAGCTGACCGGCGCGGCGTAGACGTCTCCTCAGGGCTGGAGCGTGTACGTGGGGCCGTCGACGGCATCGCTGTCGATGTTGACCGTCACGTTACCCCAGGTTTCGTTGTGCCCGCCCTTGAACTGGTGGACCCGCTGTTGGAACGCCCAGTAGTCATCGGAGAGCGCGCACGAGCCGGTGCCGAAGCCGAAGATGTTCGGTGTGTTGTTCCAAGCTGCGATCCAGATCGCGTTCAGCACGTACTTCGCGGTCGGCAGCCCTGCCAACTGGTCGAGGATCCCCGAGCACAGGCTGCTGTACATGCCTGCCAGGTACCCACGTGTATTGAGGGCGTAGGTCCAACCGTTCATGAAGGACTGCGCGGCCGCGGTACACGCCGAGTTCTGCGGGTACGCCTCCAGGTCGTAATAGACAGGCGCGAGCCATGGGAAGCCGAGCGCCGTCATGCGGTCGGCGGCGGCCGTTCCCTCCGTGTACCCCTGCACGAGCGCGATGAACGCGTCGGAAGACATGGTGGTGGTGCCGCTCAACGTGGTGCACGACGCCTGCGGCCCGACCCAGATCGGGAGCAGCGCCCACCCCTGATCGGTCACGGTCGTGACCCAGGTGGCGGTGAGGTTCGGCTGGGCGCAACCCATGTTCGCGCCGCCGACGTAGATGCCGATGCTGCTGTACGGCGACGATGCCCACCACTGCGTCATCGTGTCGGTGGACGGCGCCGCGCAGGTGTCGAAGCCCTGCGCGATGTCCGAAGGTGACGGCGCCGGCTTCGTACTGGGCGTGCACGCGGCCAGTCCCAGCGCCAGCACCACCGCGAACACGGGGAGGAGGCGCTTCATCGGGCTGCCTCGAACGAGTCGACGATCTGTTGGGCGTCGGCGTCGGAGTTGGCGTAGGTCACCGTGACCGTCACGCCCGCCGCCGGGACGTCGGCGTGCACCTGGCCCTCCACCGCCGCGCCCTGGTCGACCTCGATCGCGAGGTCGTTCACCTGGCTCGCGGCCATCGCGCCGACCTGTGGTGTGGCGGCGCCGTCGAGCGGTTCCACGAGGACCGCCTCGGTCCGGCCGAGCACCCGGGCCGGGCAGTTCATGTCGGCGCCCGGGTGCCCGAGGTACACGGCGTGGACGTCGAAGCGCACGCACGTGGTGGGGTCGGCGGTGAGGTCGTGGACCGGCCAGTCGCCGGGGACCGTGAACTGCAGGCCGTGATAGCGGACGGTCTGCGGGCCGGGTCCGGCCGCTTGGGCAGGCGAGGCGTGCCGGGACCGGGCGGTGACGCCGGGGCCCGACGCGCCACAGCCTGCGACCCCGATCGCGACCGTGGCAGCGGCCGCGACCAGTCCGGCGATCCCCCGACGCGTTCTGCGCTCTCTCGTCATCGGCCCCATCCCAATCAATCGTCGCATGCTCGGGTCGCAATTCAGGCGACCGCCACCCCCTCGAACACCGCCGCCTTCACTCCCCGCCGTGCCAGTTCGGCAAGAAAGGGCACGGGCTTGACCGCGCCACCGAGCCCGAAGGCCCCGGCGCGAGGCTCCCCGATCTCCGGGAGCGCACCGGCGAGCCACGCCGTCGCCACGCCGAGCACCGTTCCCGCGGCGACCGCGGTGCGCTCGATCACCCCGTAGACGACCGTGGCGCGCGCGCCCCCTTGCCAGCCCCACACCTCCGCGCGCACCGCTCCGAAGCCGGCGGCCGGATCCCGCCGCCCGCGGGCCGAGAACGCGAGGATGCCGGGCGCGGCCAGACGACGGAGCGGTGGCGCGCCGAGGCGCATCGTCACGCGCTCCACGCCGGGCAGCGCCGCCGTGAGCAACTCGACGCCGGTCGCGACGAGCGGGCACTCGCGCGCGCCCACGGGGTCGGGGAACCAGATGAGCTCAGAGCCGCGGTGCCGGTCGTGCACCAACTCGCCCGCGTGCCATTCGGTGTTCGGCTCGCGCTGCGTCTGGCGCGCCACTGCCGCGCACGCGGGACCCGCGACACCGAAGCGCGCCACATGGACCTCGTCGACCGAGTCGAGCATGTCGGCCGCGTGCCTCACCAACACGTCGGCGAGTCCGGGCGCGAGGCCACAGCCGGCCAACAGACACGTGTCGCGCGCGCGAGCCGTGTCGTCGAGCGCGCGCAACGCGGAGATGGCCGCGTCGTGGTCGGCGACGGACGCGTACGGCACGCGTCGCTCGATCGCCGCGCGCGCGAGCTCGGCGTCGGCCCTCGCGGGTACCGCCGACGCCACCGCGTCGATGCGGTCGGGGAAGGTCGCGTCGTCCTCGATCGACCACGGTTCGGCGCCGTCGTGCAGAGCCTGGGCGACACGGCGCGCGGCGTCGCCGTTGCGCGCGGCGACGTACACGCGATCGATGCCCGGCGTGTCGAGCAACTGTCGCGCGGTGCGCACACCGGTCTCACCGAGACCGGCGACGACAACCGACGTCACCGGAAATCAGGCCCTTGCAGCTCGCGCCAGCCGCCGCTCACCGGCGGTACCGGACCCTTGCCGCGCAGTCGTACGACCGCGCTCACGGCAACAGCGATGGCCGCGACGAGTAACGCACGTTGCGACGCCTTCATCAGACGCGGGAGTTTACCGACCGGCTCCACACCGCGAAGACAGGGTCACCCGCAACACCACGCGGCGTCCGCTGCTCGATCACCGGTTCCTCGTAGCCGCCGGCGCTCCGGAAGTACTGAGCGACGATCGCACAGTGCTGCTCGTCGGACGTGTACAACCATCCTCGGATCGCTTTGGTCGGAAAGCACCGATTCGAGAAGGTGCACACGAACGGTCCACCGGCGCGCAAGACGCGCGCTACATCGCGAAACACCGTTATCGGGTGCACCAGGTAGTCGACCGACACACAGCACACCACCGCGTCGAACGAGTCGTCGTCGAACGGCAGGGTCGGTCGAGCGTTGAGATCGTGCACGACGCGTGCACGCGCTTGAGGGTTCGCGGCCAACTCCGTCGGGTTCATGCCGAGCACGGTGAGCCGCTCGGGAGCGCGACGGAAGTGCGATACCCAGGAACTCATCACGTCGAGGACGTCACCGTCGATCTCGAGCTCCTCGTAGAGCACGCCGACGGCCGCGATGGCGCCGTCGTCGATGTGGGTGACGAGGCGGGGTACGGAATAGAAGCGGGCATCGCCGCTCTCGTCGGCCCGTTCGAAGAAACCGTCGGGGAATTCGTGTGCCATGGTGGGGCGATGCCTCAGTACTTCGACGAGGACCCGGCGGTCGCCTCGCGTCGCGCCACGCTAACGCTCGACATCGGTGGGCGGACGCTGACGCTGCTCGCCGACCGTGGCGTGTTCTCGCACGGTCGCGTCGACCCGGGCACCGCCGTGCTGCTCCGGAAGGCACCTCCGCCTCCCGCGGACGGTACCGTCCTCGACCTCGGCTGTGGGTACGGCCCGATCGCGCTTGCGCTCGCAGTGCAGGCGCCCGCGGCGCGCGTCTACGCGGTCGACGTGAACGAACGCGCGCTCGCCCTCGTGCGGGACAACGCGCAGGCCAACGAATTGCACAACGTCATCGCGGTCGATCCCGACGAGGTCCCTGTCGGACTCGAATTCGACGCGATCTACAGCAACCCGCCGGTGCGCGTCGGCAAGACCGCGTTGCACGACCTCTTGCTGCGTTGGCTCGCCCACCTGCGGGTCGACGGCGCGGCGTACCTTGTCGTGCAGCGTCACCTGGGGGCCGACTCGCTGCACGCGTGGCTCGAGCACGAGGGTTTCCCCACGAGCCGCGTTGCGTCGAGCAAGGGCTATCGGGTGCTGAAGGTCGTCCGGTGAAGCAGCTGAAGAGCGTCGAGCAGAAGCGCCTGCACCGCTCCTGGCAGCGCCGCACCGAGCAGCGCCTGGCCCTCCTGCTCGACGGCGTCCAGGACCCTTTCAACGTGGGCAGCATCGTGCGCACGGCCGCGGCACTCCGCGTCGAGCATCTCTACCTGAGCGCGCACGCGACCGCGCCGTCGCACCAGAAGGCGGGGAAGACCGCGCTCGGCACGGAGCGGTACCTCGAATGGAGCGTGTACGAGCGGGTGACCGCCGCAGCCGATGCCGCGCGCGAGGACGGCTTCCGGGTCGTGGGTCTCGAGCTCGCCGACGAGTCGGTGCCGTTCTTCGAGCTCGACCTCACCGGCGCCGTCTGCATCGCGCTCGGCCACGAGAGCAACGGCTTGAACAACACTGCGCTCGCGTGTTGCGACGCGGTCGGCTACATCCCGCAACTCGGACGCGTCGGATCGCTCAACGTGGCCGCCGCCGCTGCGATCGCCATGTACGAGGCGCGCCGGCAGGCCTGGGAGGCGCAGTGACCGCCCGGCTCGCTCATCAAGATCCCGCAGACGTCGTCGCCTACAAGCGCGCTGGATGGTGGGATGAACTCACCGTCGGCGACTACGTCGGGCGGTGGGCACGTGAACGGCCGGAGGACGTCGCGTTCGTGATCGGCGACGAGCGCTTGCTGTGGCAGCAGTACGACGAACGAGCCACCGATCTCGCGTCGGCGCTCGTTGCGGCCGGTCTGCCGCGCGGCGCGCGCGTCGCCGTGCTGCTGCCCGACGGCGCCGCGGTGCACGTCGCCTTCGTCGCCGCCGAGCGCGCCGGGCTCACCGCGGTCGGCATCGGCTACCGCGCGGGAACCGCCGAGGTGGCGCACCTGCTCACCCGCACCGACGCAGCCGCAATCGTGCGGCTCGACACCGACGTCGACCGGCTGCCGGCCGGTGTCGAGATCGGCGACGTGATCGTGGGACGCGACGGCCAACCGTCGGCATCGGCGCCTCCGGTGCCGTCGTCCGACCTGGCCGAGCGTGCGCTCGGCGCCGATGAGCTGTTCCTCGTCAACTCGACGTCGGGCACCACCGGCCTCCCGAAATGCGTGATGCACAACCAGAATCGGTGGATGTTCTTCCACCAACTTGCGTCCGCGGCCGGTCGCTTCACCGCCCACGACGTCTTCTTCAGCGCCCTGCCCGCACCCTTCGGGTTCGGGCTCTGGACGTCGCACGTCACCCCGGCGGTGCTCGGGTGCACCACCGTCGTGCAAGAGCGCTTCGACGCGGCAGATGCGCTGCGGACGATCGAACGCGAGCGCGTCAGCGTGCTGGCGTGCGTGAGCACCCAGTTCCTCATGATGCTGAACGTGCCCGAGCTCGAGCGCTACGACCTCTCGTCGCTGCGGTGCATGTTCACCGGCGGCGAGGCTGTCCCCCCGGACCGAGCGGCGCGCTTCGAGGACGTCACCGGCGCGCGCGTGTTGCAGTTCTACGGCTCCAACGAGACCGGCGCGCTGAGCCGCACCACGATGGACGACGACCGCGCCCACCGGCTGGGCAGCGCGGGACGGATCATCCCGGAGATGCACGTGCGCCTCCTCGACGACGACGGTCACGACATCTTCGCCGCGGGCGTGCCGGGGCATCCCGTGTGCAGAGGACCCGCGACGTGCTTCGGTTACCTCGACGACGCCGCCGCGAACGAGGAGCTGTTCACGCCGGACGGCTGGATGCGGATCGGCGACGTGTGCGAGATCGACGCCGACGGTTACCTCCGCGTCGTCGGCCGCACGTCGGACATCATCATCCGCGGGGGGAAGAACCTGAGCGCGCCGGCGATCGAGGCCGCGGTCGCCGAGCACCCGGCGATCGCGATTGCTGCGGTGGTGCCGATGCCCGACGAGGTGTTCGGCGAGCGCGTGTGCCTCTACGCCGAGCTCCGACCCGGTGTGAGTCTCACGCTCGAGGAGCTCACGAGCCACCTGGAAGGTCGCGGCGTCTCGCGGGAGTGGTTCCCCGAGCGGCTCGTCGTGCTCGACGCCCTCCCGCGCGCGTCGGGTGGCAAGGTTGCCAAAGGGACGCTCCGCGACCGCCGCGGCACGTAACGCCGCCGGCCCTCGGTTGGTTACATGGGCTTCCAGACCGGGTCGCGTTTCTCGCGGAAGGCCTCTCCCGCCTCGGTCATGTTGCCGGTGAAGGTCCCGAGAACCTGCGTCCGGTTCTCGAGCTCCATGGCGGCGCGGAGGCTCGACGCGTCGATGTTCGCCCAGAGCCCGAGCTTCGTCATGTAGACGCCGTACTCGCTGTTCTCGATCACGCCGGCGGCGAGCTCGCACGCCACGTCGAGTAGCTCCTCGCGCGGCACCAAGCGGTTCAGCATGCCCATGCGGTCGGCCTCGGACGCGGTGAAGCGCCGGCCCGTGAGCATCAGCTCTGCCGCGTACGTGGCGCCGACGATGCGGGGGAGCAGATAGCTGGTCCCGACGTCGCACGAGGAGAGACCGACCCGGATGAAGTGCGACGCGAAGAAGGCGTCGTGGCTCGCGACCCGCAGGTCGCAGGCCAGCGCCAGCGCGAGGCCGCCTCCGACCGCGGCCCCGTGCACGGCCGCGACGACCGGCTGCGGCAGCTCGTGGACCGTGAGCACGAGCTCGGCGATGTGCTCCTGCATGAACTGGACGAGCCCGACCGGCCCGCGGTCGCGCGCCCGCTCCGGCAGTTGGTCCCCGCCGCCCATGTTCGCACCGGAGCAGAAGCCGCGGCCGGCGCCGGTGACGACCACCGCGCGTACGTTTCGGTCGTCGCGCAGCGCTACGAACGAGTTCTTCAGCTCGGTGACCATCGCGCTCGACAACGCGTTGTACCGCTCCGGATCGCCGAGGGTCACGATCGCGACGCCCGCGGGCTCGCCGACGCTGGTGCTGACGAGTGGCATCAGCCGAAGCCGTAGAGCCGAGCCGCGTTCCCCGCCAGCAGCTTCTCCCGCTCGTCGTGCGGCACGCCCGACATCGCGGCCTGGATCGATCGCCAGGAGTACGGCCAATCGGCGCTGATGTGCGGGTAGTCGCTCGACCACAGCATGTTGTCGACGCCCACGTCGTAGCGGCTGCGGATGCCGAACGCGTCGGTGATGAAGGTGAAGTGCACGTTGCGGTCGACGTACACGCTCGGCAACTCACGGATCGTGAACCCGCTCGTGGGCTCGAGCCGCTTGTAGTTGTTGTCGATCTGCTCCTTGAAGTACGGCACCCACCCGCAATCGACCTCGGCGATCACGACGGCGAGGCTCGGGAAGCGATCGAAGACGCCGGCGAAGACGATCTCGACGATGCGGTTGGGGGCATCGAAGAACCGCCCGTAGCCCGGCAGCGGCGACCGGTGCGCCGACGGCAGCGCCTGCGTGAGCGACACGTGGATCGACAACGGGATGGCGGCGTCGGCGAGATAAGCGAACACCGCGTCGTCGCCGCGATCGATGGCGAGCGTTCCGTTCGGGTAGCAGCCCATCACCACGCCGCGGATGCCGGGTCGGCCCTGGACCCGTTCGATCTCGGCGACGGCCCCGTCGGCGCCGCGGTTGGGGAGCATCGCGAGGCCGGCGAAGCGGTCGGGCGCGTACGCGACGTACTCCGTCAGCCAGTCGTTGTACGCGCGCACGAGCGCGTGGTGCAGATCGGCGTCGGTGTACGCGAACACCGCCTGACTGAGCCTGGGAGTCGGGTACAGCACCTCGGCGTCGACCCCGTCCTGGTCCATCTCGTCGAGTCGCGCGGCCGGGTCGTAGCCGCCGCGTCGGATCTCGTCGAACCGCTTCCACCCGGTCATCTGCTCCGGCGGCAGACCGGCGCACGCGTTCATGCCGAAGTTGATGGGATCGGCGACCCCGTCCAGGACCCAGGCGTCGCCCTGCTCGAACGACTCGATGCGCGGTGCGCGATCCGCGAACTCGCGGGACACTCGCGCGGTCCACAGGTCACCGGGCTCGTTCACATGACTGTCGGCCGAGATCAACCGGTAGCGGGACCGCTCGCGGAGCGCCATCCGGGCCGAAACTACTCTCTTGGTCCGCAGCCGACCCGGGAGGTGAGGACGATGGACGATCCGTTCTTCGGGCCCGCGTTCGTCGACGTCGACGAGTGGCGTGACGCTCCGGTACGCCACCGCTACGTGCACGGCGGTTTCGAAGGAACCGACACGCGGTTCTCGTACTACTTCCCTCCCGCCGGGCAGTGGCGCGGCCGGCTGCTGCAGCCGCTCGAGGGCGGCAACGGCGGTCACGAGCACACCGCGCAGGGCCCGATGGGGGGCACCGGTGGCGTCGCGTTCGCGGCGGCGACGGGCTGCTACCTCGTCGAGTCGAACCAGGGGCACTTCGGCGACGATCTGCGGATCCTCCTCCGCGAACCGACCGTGGGCGCGTACCGGGCGAGCGCGCAATCGGCGCGGTACTCGTGGGTACTCGCCGAGGCCATGTACGGCGCGCCGCCACACCACGGCTACGTGTTCGGCGGCAGCGGCGGTTCCGCGCGCTGCCTGCTCTGCCTCGAGCAGTGCCCGGACGTGTGGCAGGGCGCGGTGCCCTACATCATGGGGCACTCGACGTCGTGGTCGTTGGGGTTCTCGGTGCAGGCGCACGCGGCGCGCGTGCTCGGCCCGCAGATGGCCGACGTGATCGACGCGGTCGAGCCCGGCGGGAACGGTGACCCGTTTGCGGGGTTGAGCAGCGAGCAACGCGAGGCGCTCGCGGCGATGTACCGCGCCGGGTTCCCACGCGGTGCGGAGTCGTCCTTCGCCACGTCGGGGTACGCCGGGACGTTCGCGTCGCACATCTCCGCGCTCGAGAAGCACGACCCCACCTACATCGACGACTTCTGGAGCGTGCGCGGCTACATGGGTGCCGACGGCGAGCTCGCGGCGAGCCTCCTCGAAGAGAAGACGACGGTCGCACGGGTCGCGACCGTCGCCGACGTCGCCGCCACCGGCGACCCGCGTGGCCGCATGCTGCTCATGTTCTCGGGTGGAGGTTCGGGCGACACCCCCGCCGGCATCGTGCTCGACGGGGTCGAGCCGGAATCGATGGTCGGCGCGGCGATGCAATTCGTCACGGGTGGCGCGGCGGGACGCAAGCTCTTCTGCACCGGTGTCGTGGGCGACGTGCTGCTCGGCGGTGCCGGTACCGGTGAGCGGTTCGACCGCGTGCGCGCAGGGGACGAGGTGCTCGTCGACAATCGTGAGTACCTCGCCTACACCTACTTCCACCGTTACCAGGTCGACGCCCGCGCGCCCGAGTACGCGCAGTTCCTCGTCGACGGTCGCGCCCTGTATCCGCAGCGCGAGCGGAGCTTCGCCCGTTCGGGGCTGCTCTCGGGCGGCACGCCGCGTGGCGCGTTCGACGGGAAGATGATCGTCGTCCAGAACGCGCACGACGCCGCGTGCTGGCCGAACGCGGCGATCTCCTACCGGCGCGCCGTCGAGCACCACCTCGGCGGCGCGATCGGCGACCACTACCGTCTGTGGTTCAACGAGCATGCCGCCCACCTGCCGGCGTCGCTCAACCCGGTGGGCGCGCCGCCGGTACCCACGACACGGCTGATCGACTACGGAGGCTCCCTGGAGCAGGCGCTCTGCGACCTCATGGCCTGGGTCGAGGAGGGCGCCGCGCCCCCGGACGAGACCGGGTACTCGCTCGATGCCGACCAGCGCCTCACGCTGGCGGCCACCGCGGACGAACGCGGCGGCGTGCAGCCCGTGGTGCACGCGTCCGCCGACGGCGGCGTGCGCGCCGAGGTCGCGGCCGGCGCCGCCGTCACCTTCACGGTCGACGCCGAGACCCCGCCGGGCGGCGGCACCATCGTGAACGTGGAGTGGGACTTCGACGGCACCGGCGCGTTCCCGCTCGTGCACGACGGTGTCGACGGCACGCGCGCGGCGCTCACGCTCACCACGACGCACTCGTTCGACGCACCGGGTACGTACTTCCCGTGCGTGCGCGTCACCGCGCACCGCGACGGCGCCACCGAGGCCGCGCACTGCCGCCTCGTCAACCTCGGTCGCGTCCGCGTCGTCGTCCGCTGACGATGGTTCGGCCCCGGCGGCGCCCGCCGTTCCTCGGCACCACCGCGCTCACCGGCGTCGGCTACACGGAGCTCACCAAGGCGTCCGGGCGCAGCGTGCTCGACCTCGCCGCCGAGGCGTGCGCGCGCGCCATCGCCGACGCCGGTCTCTCCCCCGCCGCCGTCGACGGCGTGGCCAGCTTCCGCTTCCTCGAGGACTCGGTCCCGGCGCAGGCGGTGGCCACCGCGCTCGGCGTGCCGGGGAGCAACTGGCTCCTCGACTTGAACCTCGGCGGGCAGGCGCCGTGCTACCTCGTCACGCAGGCGGCCATGGCCGTGCACCTGGGCCTGGCGCGGCACGTGGTCGTGTTCCGAGCGCTGAACGGCCGCAGCGGAGCGCGCGTCGGCACGAACCGCGCGCCGGGCCCGGCCACCGACTTCCGCTACCCGGTGGGCCTCACCGCCTACGTCCACTACATCTCGCTCTGGGCACGGCGCTTCCTCGTCGAAACCGGCCAGAGCGAGGACGACCTGGCCGCCGTCGCCGTCGCACAGCGCAGGTGGGCCGAGCAGAACGAGCGCGCCTACCTGCGGGCGCCGCACTCCCTCGACGCGCACCGCGCCGCGCCCTACGTCGCGGAGCCGTTCCGCGTGCCCGATTGCACGATCGAAGTCGACGGTGCGTGCGCGGTCGTGGTGAGCGCGCTCGACGCGGCGCGCGACCTGGCGCAGCCGCCCGTCGTGCTCCAGGGCGCCGCCTACGCCGCGGGCGCCGGCGCCGGCCTCGACATGGGCGACTCGCTGTTCTGGGAAGACCTCTCCCGCAACTACACGTCGCTGCTCGCCCCGGACCTCTGGGGCTCGGCCGGGATCGCGCCCGCCGACGCCGACGTCGCCGAGATCTACGACTGCTTCACGAGCACCGTGCTGATGGGCCTCGAGGGCCTCGGCCTCGCAGAGCGAGGCGGCGCCGGCGACTTCGTGCGGCACGGCAAATTGCCGGTGAACACGCACGGCGGGTTGCTCGCCGAGGGTTACCTCCACGGCATGAACACCGTCGCCGAAGCCGTGCTGCAACTGCAGGGACGTGCCGGCACCCGCACGGTGACCGGTGCCGAGACGTGCCTCGTCACGTCGGGCGCGCTCGTGGACGGCTCCGCGCTCGTGCTGGCGGTGGACCGGTGATTTCCCCCGCCGGCGATGCCGACTCCGACGCGTTCTGGTCGGCGCTCGACGAGGGCCGACTGCTCGTCGCCGCGTGCGGGGCATGCGGCAAACGTTGGCTCCCGCCGCTCGCCACGTGCCCGCGTTGCGCGTCGCGGGACGTCACCTCGGTCCCCGCCGCGCCGCGCGGAGCGCTCTATTCGTGGACCGTGATCCACCTCGCCGCCGACCCCGCATACACGGCCGAGGTGCCGTACGCGGTCGGGTTGGTGCAGCTCGACGACGGCGCGCGTCTCTACGGCCGTGTGCTCGGCGTCGACCACGACGAGTTGCGCGACGGCTTGCCGCTCGTCGTGCGCATCGGGCGCGCGGGCGATCGCCCGGCATGGCACTTCGAACCCGAACCATGATCAGCGACGAGCGCGCGGAGCAGTACGTCCGTGACGGCTGGTGGGACGGATCCACACTGGCGGCGCGCGTCCGTGAGCACGCGCAGGAACAGCCCGAGGCGATCGCGGTCGTCGACGAGACGACCGACGCCCGCGTCACCTACAGCCAACTGTGGGACGACGCCTGCCGTGTGTCGACGTTCCTCGGCGAACACGCCGTCTGGCCCGGCGACGTCGTCTCGGTGCAGCTCCCCAACTGGTACGAGACGGTGGCCGTCGACCTCGGTGTGCTGGCGCGCGGCGCGGTGCTCAACCCGCTCCTGCCCAACTACCGCGGCCGCGAGCTCCACCACGTCCTCGGCACCGCGCGCAGCACGATGCTGTTCACGCCCGACGAGCTCCGCGGCTTCGACCACGCCGCGCTCGGCCGCGAGCTGCTCGGCGGGCTCGACACCCTGCAGCACCACGTGGTCGTCCGCGGCAGCGGGGGCTTCTGGCAGGCGGTGCTCGGGCATCCCTCCAGGCACGTCGAGCCGGCCGTCGATCCGGCGGCGGTGTCCGAAGTGATCTTCACGTCCGGCACGGAGGCCACGCCGAAGGGAGTCGTGCACACCGAGCACACCACGAACTGCAACGTCCGGTCGGCGCACGCGGTCAACGAGCTCGGGCCGGGCGACGTGGTGTGGGTCCCGAGCCCGATCGGTCACTCCACGGGGCTGAACTTCGGGGTGCGCCTCGCCCTGTACTTCGGCATGAAGCTCGTGCTGCAGGACCGCTGGGACCCCGATCGCGCGCTGGAGCTGATCGAGCGCGAGCGGTGCTCGTACACGCTCGCCGCGACGACGTTCCTCACGGATCTCGTGGCTGCGGCCGCGCGCTCGGACCGCGACGTGTCGTCGCTGACGCGCTTCGGCTGCGGCGGCGCGCCCGTCCCGGCCGAGATCGTGCGGGCCGGTGCCGACGCCGGCATCAACGTCCTCCGCATCTACGGGCTCACCGAGGCGCTCGTCGTGAGTTGGAACCGTGCGAAGTCACCCATCGAGAAGCGCATGCACACCGACGGGCTCGCCCTCCCCGAGGTGGAGCTCGACGTGCGCAACGACGAGATCATGGTGCGCGGCCCCAACGTCTGTGTGGGCCTGTTCGACGATCCCGAGCGCGAGCGCGCGATCTTCACCGACGACGGCTGGCTGCACACCGGAGACACCGGCGTGCTCGACGCCGACGGTTACCTGTCGATCATCGGTCGCACGAAGGAGATCATCATCCGCGGCGGTCTGAACATCGCACCGCGCGAGATCGAGGACCTGCTCTGCGAGATGCCCGCCGTGCGAGCGGCCGCGGTCATCGGCCTGCCCGACGAGCGGCTCGGCGAGGTGACCTGCGCGTGCGTCGTGCTCGAGGACGGCACCGAGGTCGAGCTCGCCGACGTCGTCGCCTTCCTGCGTGCGCGCGACCTCGCGACGTACAAGCTCCCGCAGGCGCTTCGGATCGTCCCCGAACTGCCGGCCACGCCGTCGGGCAAGATCCGCAAGAACGTGCTCCGTGAGACGATCCTGGGAGGACCTCGATGACGATGGCCGAGCTCGTGAGCGTCGAGGACGTGGCGGGAACCCACGGCACCACCCGCGTGCTGACGCTCGCCCGCCCCGACGACCGCAACCCCCTCGACGGCGCGACCCTCCGGCGCCTCGGGCAGCTCGCCGCGGAGGCCGACGCCGACTCGGTCGTGCGCGTCCTCGTCGTCACCGGGGCCGGGCCCGCGTTCTCGGCGGGCGGCGACCTCCTGGCCTACCTCGATCTCTACGGGGACGAGGCCGCGTTCCGCGCGTTCCTCGACGAGTTCCGCATGCTGAACGCGAGGTTGGAGCACGGACGGTTCGTGAGCGTGGCGATGGTGAACGGCGCGTGTGTCGCGGGCGGCCTCGAGCTCGCGCTGGCGTGCGACCTGATCACGATCGCCGACGACGCCCGCATCGGCGACGGCCACCTCGGTACCGGTCAGATCGACGGCGCCGGCGGCAGCCAGCGCCTCGTGCGCGCGCTCGGGGTCCAGCGGGCCAAGCAGCTCCTGCTGACCGGCCGGCTGTGGAGCGGGGCCGAAGCCGTCCAGGCCGGCCTGGCCGTGCTCAGCGCGCCGGGCGCCGAGTTGCGGGACAAGACGCTCGCGCTGGCCGCCGAGCTCGCCGTCCACAGTCCACTCGCCACGAAGCACATGAAGACGCTCGTGGGGTACTCGGCGCACCTCGAGTTCGAAGAGGCGCTGACCGCCGAGCAGAACCTCGTCGTCGGCTACGCGACGCGTTCGCACGACGCAACCGAGGGGCTCCGCGCGTTCCTCGAGCACCGGGCTCCCAGTTACACCGGCGAGTAGCGAGTCCTCGGCACGTCGCCGCGTCCATCGCCGGTAGTCTCCCGCTGAACGGTCGAGGTTCGCGCCGCGCGTGAACCGGGAGGACAGGCCATGACGGAGACGTCGGGACGGATCGACCGCAGCACCATGCTCGCCCTCGTGGCGATGGGGCTCGGCGTGTTCGTCATCGCCAACGACTTCACCGCACTGAGCGTCGCCATCCCGAACATCGAGAAGGCCCTGCACACGGGTCTCACGAAGTCACAGTGGGTGATCAACGGCTACGCGCTCGTGTTCGGCGTGCTCATCGTCACCGGTGGACGTCTGGCCGACATGTTCGGGCGAAAGCGCGTGTTCATGATCGGGTCGGCGATCTTCGCCGCGTTCTCGTTGGCGGCCGGTCTGATGCCGACCGTCGTGCCGCTGATCCTGTGCCGCGGCGCGATGGGCATCGGCGGCGCACTCATGTGGCCGGCGATCCTCGGTATGACGTACGGCCTCCTCCCCGAGGCGAAGGCGGGGCTCGCCGGTGGGTTGATCATCGGCGTCGCCGGCATCGGCAACGCGGTGGGCCCGCTGCTCGGCGGCTTCCTCACCGACGAGCTGAGCTGGCGGTGGGTGTTCTTCCTCAACCTGCCGGTCACCGCCTTCGCAGTGCTGGTGACGTATCGCCTCGTGCACGAGACCACGGTGCCGACCACGGAGCGGCGCATCGACTACCCGGGGATCGCGGTGCTCTCCGGCGGCATCGTGGCGATCCTCATCGCGCTCGACCAGGGCTCCGAGGACGGGTTCGGCAAGCCGGCGATCCTGGCGCTCTTCGCCGTCGGCTTCGTGTTGCTGGGTTCGTTCCTCGTGGTGGAACGGCGCCAGGGCAGCGGCGCGCTCGTCCCGAGCGAGGTGTTGCGCAACCGCGTGTTCAGCGGCGCCGCGCTCGCAGTACTGCTCATGTCGGCGATCTTCTTCGCGGCCTTGCTGTACCTCCCGCAGTTCTTCGAGAAGGAGTTGCAGTTCTCGGCCCTGCGGTCGGGGGCCGGGCTCCTCCCCCTCATGGTCGTGTTCGCCATCACGTCGTTCGTCGCGGGCCCGCTCTACGAGCGACTCGGGCCGCGGATCGTCGTGACGGCCGGCGCCGCGTGCCTCGCAATCGGGATCTTCGTGCTCTCGTTCCTCGACGCCGACACGAAGTACGTGGCGCTCGTGCCCGGGATGGCGGTCCTCGGCGTCGGCGTCGGCCTCTTCTACTCGTCGATCACCACGGTCGCCGTCACCGCGCTCGACCCGTCACAGTCGAGCCTCGCCGGCGGCATCGTCTACATGTGCCAGATCGCGGGCGGCGCGGTGGGACTCGGGCTCAACACCGCGATCGTGACGTCGCAGTCGAGCTTGAGCGACGGCATCAGCATTGCGTTCAAGGTCGACGCCGGTCTCGCCGTCGTAGGCTTCCTGGTCGCGCTCGTGGTGCTCGGGCAACACGAGCCGGTCACGCCGGCCGCGAGCCTGCGCACTCATCACCGCGCCCACGCATGACGGTGGGCACCACCGCTACCGTCGCGCTCGTGAAGTTCAACCACGTCGGCATCCCCACCACGACGGCCTTCGAAGGTGAGATCCCGCTGCCACACCTGAAGGTCACGGTGAGCGACCACCTGAACAACCCGTTCGGCATCCAGTGGCAGCGCTACTGGGACGACGCGCCGTACCCCGAGCTCGTGAAGACCGTGCCGCACGTGGCGTTCGAAGTCGACGACCTCCGCGCCGCCCTCGACGGCTGTCACGTCATCATCGAGCCGAACCGTCCGAGCCCCGGCGTGCTCGTGGCCTTCGTCGAGGTGAACGGTGCGCCGGTGGAGCTGATGCAGATCGACCACGCCCTCCGGCCCGATCTCTAGGACGCACGACGCGCGACAGGCGACGGTCGAGTCAGTGCGACGCGCCCCCACGGCTCCAGTGTTCGAGCACGGTGAGGCTCCGCCGAGAGGTCTCGACGCGAGCGGCAGCCACTGCACACGGCCGGGTACCCGAGGAGTCGAGACAGCCGATTCGTCCCGCCGCAGCGCTCGGCGACCCTCCCTTCCACACCAGTTCTGACGAACTGCCGGGTTTCTCCGGGATGCGTGGAGGCTCGAAGTGCGCGAAGCTCCATGTGGTCGGCCGCGCGCTCTCCGTGGGCGTGAGGCGGCAGCAGGGAGGGCACAGATGGCAGGACCGCGCAGGAACCGCGCCACTCGCGGCGCCGCGATCGCACTGACCGCTGCACTGCCGATGTTCTTCGCGAGCACCGCCCCCGGGGCCGGCGCGACGGCGACACCGCCACCCGCAGGGTTCACGGCCAAGTTCACGGGCGCCCTCAGCGGCACCGCGCAGGGGGGAACGTCGGGTGGCTGCGTCTTCACCTCACGCGCCGACCCGAGTCAGGGGCCGGTGCCGTCACCCGTCCTGGTGCCGCACCTGATCACCATGCAGTGGACCAACTTCACGGTGAAGGGCAAGCAGGCGAGCGTCACGCTGCTCGTCGGGACGCCGATCGCCGGCAATCCCAGTGAGCCGACCCCGGTGCCCTGGCAGTCGGGCGCCCCGGCAGGCAGCGCCGAACTCACGGTGGTGACTCCGAGCGGGAACTTCGTGACCGCCTCCGACACGAAGCCGGCGAGCACCGATGCGAGGACCGGTGTGCTGACCGTGGACATCACGTTGCGCAAGGGCAAGAAGAAGCTCGGTGTGAAGGCGACGTTCGACTGCCAGAAGGCCGGGCCCAGTGGCGACGTCCCGACCACCTGAGCGGCGTCGGGCTGAGCCGCGGCGGCGAGCGCCTGCGACCGCCCTGCTCGCCGCTCTCGCCGTGTCGGCGTTGCTGATCCCGGCAACGCGCGTCGCCGCGCAAGGCACCACGGACGCGCCGCGCCCCTCCGGTGCGGGACCGGCGGCGGCGGTCGACTACGTGGGGACCGTCTTCGACCCGGCCGGAGGCAGCTTCGAGTTCGACGTGGACGCACGTGACCTCGGCGTCAAGCGTGCCGACAACGTGCGGTTCGCCGGGAAGTACTCGGCAGTGCCGTGTCCCGACACCCACGGCACCGCGCACGCGTCCGTGGTCGTGACGGTCACCACCACGAGCGAATCGTCGGGTTTCCTCGAGAGCACGCAGGTAGAACTGCCGATCGACGTGGACGTGAACGACAAGGCCCAGGTGGAGAACGTGCAGTTCAAGGGTCGCTTCTTCGACAAGGCCCTCAACCCCCGCGGCCACCAGGAGGACTCGCGGACCAGGCTCGACTACGACCGGGCGCTCGACCTCCACGACGCGACCGTTGACAATGAGGGGCCGTTCCAAAAGCCGGTCCTGCAGAAGCGCGCCGACGGTGTCGAGAGTCAAGCCGGCGCCCTCGCCAACAAGATCGCGGGCAAGCTCGCCGCCATCTGGCAGGACGGCAAGACGTGCGTAACCCTCGACGTCACCCCGCCGTCGAAGTCGGTGAAGCCGAAGGCCAAGTTCGACGTCGACGTGCAGGCGACGAGCACGAAGGGCGGAACCGCGATCGCACGGCCGATCACGGCCAAGCTCGACGGCCAGACGTCGATCACCCCGAAGACATCGCGCACCGCGCCCACCACGTTCAAGTACGTGGCCGCGAAGCAGAACGGTCAGAAGGGTGTCGTCACCTTCGAGCAACGCTCTCGGCGCGGTATCGGCCGCGCCCAGGTCGAGTACGACGTCGGTGGCAAGTGGAAGGTCGACCTCTCGGCGACCAAGACCCTGCTCGCGTGCCGGGTGGAGTCACCGTGCGCGTCGGTCGGGAACCTCTCCGGGCTGTCGGCCACCATCGAGATCGGCGCCGACGGCTCGGGCACCGGCACCGGCACGGCGACCCTCGCCGTGACCTCGGGCTCGAACGGGTTCCCCTACGGGGTGTGCAACGTGAGCAACACCTACCAGGTCCCGATGACGGTCACGATCAACGTCGTCGGCGACAGCCTCACCGTCGCCGCCCGGTCCAACCCCGATCCCGCGCTCCAGTACTGCGGCATCGACGGCCCGACCACCCAGACGGCCACGACCACCCTCAACCAGGTCACGGTGCCGGGCGACGGCAGCACGACGAGCATCAGCGCCACCGACAGCACCTGCCTCAACAGCCTGGGCGACGCGGGCGCCGACGTCCGGTGCACCTTCACCGTCACCGCGAACAAGGTGCACGAGTGAGAACGGGGCGGCCGGGCGGAGCCGGCGCGGGTGCGTGCGTGCTGCTGCGTGGGGCTAGGTGGAATCGAACCACCGACCTCATCCTTATCAGGGATGCGCTCTAACCGACTGAGCTATAGCCCCTGGAGAGTGGACGAGCGTAGCGGTTACAGCTCGGTCTCGTCCTCGGTGATCGTGAGCTCGACGCCGCCGAAGATCTCCGCGAAGAGGTTGTAGAACGCGGCGGCGATCACCGTGATCACGATGAGCAGCACGACGATGACCGCAGCGACGAGCAGCGCGCCGCGCAGGATCTCGCCGGACAGGAACGTGAAGTCCTTGGTCTGCAGCAGGTCGCCGAGGAAGCTCTCGACGTTGTGGATCACGCCGGCGGCGTCGGCGATCACCCACAGCGCGACCAGTGCCACCATCACGACCGCGACGCTGCAGATGTAGAAACACACCGCGACCTTCAACACCGACCAGAGGTCGATGCGGTTGATCGTCTGCCGGTAGCGCCGTTCCGACGTCGGCGGCGGGGCGACGACCCGAGGAACCCGGGCCTTCGCCGGCGACGGCGCCGGCCGCGGCTCGGGCGCGCGTTGCTCGGCCTCGCGTACGGGGGGCCAGGGTGCACGTTCGGTTCGGGTCGACGGCCTCGGGCTCAGGTCGTCGGGGGCAGTACCCATCGTCTAGCTGTCCTCTCCGGCTTCTCCGGCATCGAGCACCGGGGCAACCGCGCTCACTGTCTGACCGGCGTCGAGTCGGGCGACTCGCACACCGGTGGCGTCACGTCCCTGCGACGAGATCTCCCTGACGCCCATGCGGATGATGTTCCCCCCGGAGGAGAACACGAGTATCTCATCGTCGGGCGCCACGGTGAACGCGGCGACCACCGACCCCCTGGAGGCGGTGATCTTCATACCCCGGACCCCCTGCCCGCCACGCCCCTGCCGGTTGAAGTGCTCGAGGCGGGTGCGCTTCCCGTGGCCGCTCGAGCTCACGAAGAGCATCACGGTGTCGTCCCGGGCCACGTCGCAGCTCACGACCGCGTCGTCGGCGTTCTTCAGCTTCATCCCCCGCACGCCCGCGGTGGCCCGCCCCATCGGGCGCACGTCGGCCTCGCTGAAGCGGATGCTCATCCCGTTGCGGGAGACCATCAGGATGTCGTCGTTGCCGCTGGTCTGGATCACCTTCACGAGCTCGTCACCGTCGTTCAGGTTGATGGCGATGAGCCCGGTGCGCAACGACGAGTCGTACTCGCTCATCCGGGTCTTCTTCACCATTCCGTTACGCGTGGCGAAGAAGAGGAAGGCGCCGTCCTCGTAAGTGCGCGTGTCGATCACCGCTTCGATGTGCTCGTCGGGCGCGAGCGCGATGAGGTTCACGATCGCGGTACCCCGCGCCGTGCGTTCCTTCATCGGGATCTCGTGGGCGCGGAGTCGGTACACGCGGCCACGGTTCGAGAAGAACAGCAGGTAGGAGTGCGCGGTGGTGGTGAGGAGGTGCTCGACGTAGTCCTCGTCGCGGAGGTTCCCGCCCCGTACACCCCGACCGCCGCGACCCTGCCGGCGGAAGGCGTCGGGCGTGACCGTCTTGACGTAGCCCTTGTGGGAGAGCACGACCACGACTTCCTCGTCCTCGATGAGATCGAGCGTGTCGAGGTCGCCGGTGTCGATCGTGAGGATGGTCTTCCGCTCGTCGGCGTACGTCTTGCGGATCTCGCCGAGTTCCTTCTTGACCACTCCCCGGAGCTTCTTGTTGCTCTTCAGGATGGAGTTGAGCTCCTTGATCGTGGCGTGCAACTCACCGAGCTCGTCGCGCAGCTTCTGGCCCTCCAGCTGGGTGAGCCGGCGGAGCTGCATGTCGAGGATGTGGTTCGCCTGCGCCTCGGTGAACTCGAACGGCGCGGCGACGAGACCGCTGCGGGCGGTGTCGACGTCGGCCGCGCCGCGGATCAGGGCGATGATGGCGTCGATCATGTCGAGGGCCTTGACGAGGCCCTCGACGATGTGCGCGCGCTCCTCCGCTCGCTTCAGGCGGTACTCGGTGCGTCGGCGCACGACGTCGACCTGGTGGTCCACGTACTCCTTGATCGCACTCTTCAGGTCGAGCAGGCGGGGTACGCCGTCGACGAGCGCGAGCATGTGCACCGGGAAACTCGTCTGCATCGGCGTGTGCTTGTAGAGCTGGTTCAGGACGACCTGCGGGTTGGCGTCGCGCTTCAACTCGATGACGAGGCGCGTGGTGTCACCGGCCGAAGCGTTGCGGACGTCGCGGATGCCGTCGATCTTGCGCTCGTTCACGAGCTCCGCGATCTTCTGCCCGATGACCTCGACCGACGTCTGGTACGGCACCTCGGTGACGACGATGCGCGTCTCGCCGCGCGTACCTTCGTCGATCTCTGCCACGGCGCGCAGCTTGATCGAACCGCGACCCGTGGTGTAGGCGTCGTTGATCCCGCTCCGCCCCAGGATCAACGCGCCCGTCGGGAAGTCGGGCCCCTGCACGATCTTCATGAGGTCTTCGTTGGTGGCGTTCGCGTTGTCGAGGAGAAACGTCGACGCGTCGATGAGCTCGCCGAGGTTGTGCGGCGGGATGTTGGTGGCCATGCCGACGGCGATCCCACCGGCCCCGTTCGCGAGGAGGTTGGGGAAGCGCGCCGGCAGCACGTCGGGCTGGTCGGTGGTGCCGTCGTAGTTCGGCGACCAGTCGACGGTGTCCTCGTCGATCTCGCCGAGGAGCTCCATCGCCAGCGCCGCGAGCCGCGCCTCCGTGTAGCGCGCCGCGCCGGGACGGTCGTTCGGGTCGGGCGAGCCGAAGTTCCCGTGACCGTCGATCAGCGGGTAGCGCAACGAGAAGTCCTGCGCCATGCGCGCCAGCGCGTCGTAGATCGCGCCGTCGCCGTGGGGATGGTAGTTACCCATCACGTAGCCGACGGACGACGACGACTTCTTGTAGCCGCGGTCGGGACGCGTGCCGTCCTCGTACATCCCGTACAGGATCCGGCGTTGCACCGGCTTCAAGCCGTCACGTGCGTCGGGCAGCGCCCGCGCGGTGATGACCGACATCGCGTACTCGAGGAAGGAGCGTTCCATCTCCTCCTGGAGCTCGATCGGTTCGATGTTGCCGTCGTTCAGCGTTCCCTGGACACTGTCGCCGTCAGGCATTGCGATCCTTACCGTTGTCGATCGAGTCGTTCGTGCAATCGACGCGCGCGTCGCGATAGTTCACGCGTCGAGGAAGCGCACGTCCTTGGCGTTCTCCTGGATGAAGCCCTTCCGCGCCTCGACGTCGTCGCCCATCAGCGTGGAGAACACCTCGTCGGCGATCGCCGCCTCCTCCACCGACACGCGGAGGAGCGTGCGCGTCTCGGGGTTCATCGTGGTGACACCGAGCTCTTCCCAGTCCATCTCGGCGAGGCCCTTGAACCGGTTCACCTTGATCTTGCTGTTCTCGTGCGCGGCTTCGAACTCCCGCAACGCGACCTCGTCCTTGAGGTAGGTACGTTCCTTGCCGATGTCGGCGCGGAACAGGGGTGGCTGCGCGATGTAGACGAACTCGTGCTTCACGATCTCCGGGAGCTGCCGGTAGAAGAACGTGAGGAGCAACGTGCGGATGTGCGAACCGTCGACGTCCGCGTCGGTCATCAGAATGATCTTGTGATAGCGCAACTTGCCGGCATCGAAATCGTCCTTGCCGATGCCGGTGCCGAGGGCCGTGATGATGGCGCGAATTTC
>Ga0187777_10000716_pt1 | contig 21781 bp, 17 predicted proteins | sample 1015_Q2_SP5_10_M_FD_132416 | JGI IMG/M metagenome (GOLD analysis project Ga0187777, IMG submission 132416) | Tropical peat soil microbial communities from peatlands in Department of Meta, Colombia - 1015_Q2_SP5_10_MG | ecosystem: Environmental > Terrestrial > Soil > Wetlands > Peat | place... | reverse complement strand
GCCTTGGCAGGCAACTTGAATGTAACTTGCGATAAGTCGACGACCACGCGGTACGGATCGGCAAGCGTGAAGACTGCGGTATCAATTCTGCGAGTGAGGTCGACCACAACGCGCGTCTGCTTGTCGTCGCCCCCAATTCGAAAATCGGTCGCGGCGGTCGAATTGTCAGGTGTGGTCGCCTGCGGACGCTCGGCGGCGCCCGCCGACGAGCACAACGATAGGCCGGCCATCATGCTGGCGAAAGCAATCGTTCGGAGCGTCACGAATCCGGACCCTTTGGAAGCCCTTTTTTAACCCATTAAGGGCCGCTTCGGTTAACGGAACTTGAGGAAGCGCACTATTCAGGGCGCCAGTGTGGCCTAACTGCAAAGCTTCCCTTGCCAGTTGTGGCTCCGGGCCGTATGTAAGTGCTGCTGACGGTTAGAGTTCCGGTTGTGCCGCGTTCGGGCCCCGGCGCGCTTAGGTCCTGTACCGCCCCTCGAGGGAGCTCGGCGGACGGCCAAGCGAAACGAGCCGAAACCCTTGTGAAGGACACCCGGATCAGCGCGCGGCGAATGGCCGTTCGCACCTGACCGTGAGCGATGAAAAACCTCGGCTCGCGCCCCAAGAGGCGCGGCCGCAGCGCTACGGGTCGCAAGTTTCATGCTGCCAATGACGCAGCAAAGGTATTTTGAAGTCCACCCCCCACGCGCCGTCATTGTGACGGCGCGCGCGGGTATGGATTTCGGCCCTGCGGCCCATCCCTTCCACACCAATCAGGCCCGCTTCCCGCTCTGTCATCTTGCGCTGTCTTTATCGCGCGACCACGCGGGGATTTCTGGCCGAGTGAGATTTTCCAATGGCCGACAAAATGCTGATCGACGCGACCCACCCGGAGGAGACCCGGGTTGTCGTGCTACGCGGCAATCGCGTCGAAGAATTCGATTTCGAAAGCGCCAACCGCAAGCAACTTCGCGGCAATATCTATCTCGCCAAAGTCACGCGCGTTGAACCGTCCTTGCAGGCTGCCTTCGTCGACTACGGCGGCAACCGTCACGGATTCCTGGCGTTCTCCGAAATCCATCCCGACTATTATCAAATTCCGGTCGCCGACCGGCAGGCACTGATCGCGCAGGAAGAGCGCGACCAGCGTGCCGCCGACGCGGAGGCCGACAGTCGCGCCGGGCGGCACGCCCGACATCGCCATCGCGGCGCCGCGCGCTATCGTGATCGTGACGTTGTGCGGAGCAAGCCGCTCGCTGCTGGCGAATTGTCGCCTGAAGCCGCCGACATTCCGGCGGATGAAGCGGGCTTGGGATCGCCATTGCCTAGCGAGGTTGCCGATATCGCCGACAATATGCCGGCACCGGAACCTGAAACATCGCAGTTCATCGCCGAAGAGAGCGCGCGCGAGGCGGATGAAGTTTCCGCGAGCGAAAAGCCTGCTTCTGTGGGGACGAGCGATGCACCGCCTGAGTCGGTCGCCGAGCCGGAGCAGCCCTCCGTGGCCGAGGGCATGCTGACCGATGAGACGGGGGCTGCCGATGCTGTTGCCTCACAAGAGGTGGGCGAACCCGAGAACGGCGCCGGCGAGCATGCCGAGGAAGAGGCTGTTGAATCGGTGGGCGGCGCCGATGCGCTAGAGGAAGTGCAGGAGCGGTTGCCGCGGTTTCGGCGGCAATACAAAATTCAGGAAGTGATCAAGCGCCGGCAAGTGATGCTGGTGCAAGTGGTCAAGGAAGAGCGCGGTACCAAGGGCGCTGCATTGACTACATATCTCTCCCTCGCCGGCCGCTACTCGGTGCTGATGCCCAACACGGCGCGCGGCGGCGGTATTTCCCGCAAGATCACGTCTGCCGAGGATCGCTCGCGGCTCAAGGAAATTGCGCAGGAGCTGGAAGTGCCGGAAGGCATGGGCGTAATTTTGCGCACAGCGGGCGCAAGCCGCACCAAGACGGAAGTCAAACGGGACTTCGAATATCTGCTGCGTCTGTGGGAGACGGTGCGCGATCTGACTCTCAAGTCGACCGCGCCCAAGCTGGTTTACGAAGAAGGCTCCCTCACCAAGCGTTCGATCCGCGACCTCTACGGCAAGGACATTGAGGAAGTCATTGTCTCGGGTGAGGAAGGCTTCAAGGAAGCGCGCGATTTTATGCGCATGCTGATGCCGAGCCACGTCAAGTACGTGAAGCAATACAAAGACACGCAGCCGATGTTCACCCGTTACGGGATCGAAAGCCAACTCGACGCCATGTTTTCGCCCGTCGTGCAGTTGCGATCGGGCGGTTACATCGTGATCAACCAGGCCGAAGCACTGGTCGCGATCGATGTCAATTCAGGACGTGCTACGCGCGAGCATCACATCGAGGACACCGCGCTCAAGACAAATTGCGAAGCGGCGGAGGAAATCGCCCGGCAATTGCGTCTGCGCGATCTCGCCGGCCTTATTGTCATCGACTTCATCGACATGGACGAGGGCCGTAATAACCGCACGGTCGAGCGGCGGCTCAAGGAAGCGCTCAAGCACGATCGCGCGCGCATTCAGGTCGGCCGCATCTCGCATTTCGGTCTCCTGGAAATGTCACGCCAGCGAATCCGCACTTCGGTACTGGAAAGCTCGACCGAAAAGTGCCCTGTCTGCGGCGGCAGCGGGCACGTTCGTTCGGTGTCATCAGTCGCCCTGCAATTGTTGCGGGCCGTCGAGGAAATGCTGATCAAGGGCGCCACGCACAACCTGATCGTTCGTACCCGCGCTGAGGTCGCGCTCTACGTGCTCAACCACAAGCGCGCGCATCTACGCGCGCTGGAGGAGCGCTTCCGCATCATAATCACCATTTCGGCTGACCCCGCGATTACCGGCCAGCAATCTTATGTGATCGACCGCGGCGAGCAGGTGCATACGCCGGAGGCGGCGCGCAGCCTTGCCGCGCAGCAGCCCAAGCCGGGCGAGCCAGCCGAGGACGCCGAAGAAGAAATCGCCGGAGGAGACGCGTATACCGACGAGCCGGAGTTTGCCCCCGCCGAAACAGAAGGCGAAACGCGTGTCGAACACGAGCGCGAAGGTGGACGGCGACGCCGACGCCGACGCGGGCGTGGCGGCCGTGGCCGTGGCGGCGAGCCGCGCGAGAGTGCACAACAGACTTTCACCCATGACACTGTCCCGGAGCACGCAATCGCGCATGAGGATCATGACGCCGGCTCACCTGAAGAGGACGGCTTCGGCCAGCCGCAGCCACACCATGGGGGCGAAGGTGAGCCGCACGAAGGGGGACGGCGGCGCCGGCGGCGCGGGCGCCGCGGTGGCCGCCGTAACCGGCAACGCAATAACGAGGCGCAGTTCCGATCCGGCGAAAACGGCCCTGAGCCGGAATTGCAGCACGCGGTCGAGGATCTGGACCGGCCACCAAGCTACGAGAGCCCGCCTTATCCCGCTCCGCCACCGGCGGAATACCCGGCAACGGGCGAAAGCGCCCCGGAATCACCGCGGCGGCGCTCGACCGTTCGCGAGCCCGTATCTTTCGCAAGCGAGGGCACTCCCACCCCGCCTTCAGCCACTTCGCCATCGGCGCCGATCGTTTCCAGCACTGGATCAGAGGAATCGGCAGCGCCCAAGCGCGGTTGGTGGGGCAAACGGCTGCTCGGCGACAAAGATTAACGCATCTGCCACACTATTCCATCCGCATCGACACTAAAAAAGGAGCCGACACGATGCTGCGAATTCTGGCCATCGCTCTCGTCTCTCTTCTCCTGGCGGCGGAGTCCGCCTGGGCCGTGACATCCCAGGAAAAGATGGAGACCTGCAAGATCGGCGCCGAGAGTCAGCAACTGCAAGGCCCCAAGCGCATCGCCTTCATCAAGAAGTGCATGGCGAGCGGCAATTACGAGCCTGCGGCTCGAAAGAACGCGAAACAGACCGCACCAAAACCGCAATAGGCGGCGAAAATAAGCGATCAGGCGGCGCGCGCGGATGGTCGCTCGAGTGGCATAACTTCGAAACTGCGCAGGGCCCCACGTCGCAGAATGTCGATCCCGATCCGTTTGCCGATGCGTTCGCCGTTGAGCAGCCGGATAAGATCGTCCACACCGGTCACGTGCTCGCCGTCGGCGGACACGATCGTGTCGAGGCTCATCAGCCCGGCGCGCGCCGCCGGACCTTCCGGCTCCAGCGCCGTGATCATCGCTCCGGAGCTGTTGTCAACCTCGGCCGCGCGCGCATGCCGACGTGGCACGGCCGTCGTTTGTGCCGACACGCCGATATAGGCGCGTCGCACACGACCGTGCTTGATCAATTCGCTCAGCACGAATTGCGCCGTGTTGCTGGCGACCGCAAAACAGATTCCCTGTGCGCCCATGATGACCGCGGTGTTGATCCCGATCACTTCGCCGCGGGATGATACCAGCGGTCCGCCAGAATTACCGGGATTGAGTGCCGCGTCGGTCTGAATCACGTCTTCAATCAGTCGTCCGGTGCGCGAGCGCAACGATCGCCCGAGCGCCGAGATAACGCCGGCGGTGACGGTTGACTCAAAGCCGAGCGGATTGCCGATCGCAACCACGAGCTGCCCGCGCTTGAGCTTTTTGGAATCGCCAAGGGCTGCGGTCGGCAGATCACGCGCCGACCCCGCACGCAGCAGCGCCAGGTCGGTGTCAGCATCTTCGCCTAGACGCCGCGTTTCCATGAAATGGCCCTCAGCGTCCTGCAGGCGCACTTCCTTCGCCCCTTCCACCACGTGGCAGTTGGTCAGCACCAGGCCATCCGGCGCGATGACGACACCAGAGCCTACGCCGCCGGGGCGGCCATTCTTGTTTTTGACTTCAACACGCACGACGGCGGGCCCGACGGTGTCGGCCACGGCGGTCACCGCGTGAGAATAAGCGTCGAGGATGTCGGTATCGGGAGCGGACGGAGCCGCGGCCTCGCCGATGTCCCCGACGTCGGACGCTGCAAAATCGAGCATTAGTGTTTCGGGGGTGTTGCGGACGTGAACGGATGTAGGGATGGACCTGCCAAAATGGAAGGTGCTGCTTGGGTTTCCTGGCATTTCACTCAAATTGAAGTAATTCTTTCAGGGTTCCTCAAACCGCTAGGGGTAAAATTTACGAATAAACTGAATACGTTAAGTGTCATGGCCACCGACCACATAAAGGAAAAGGAACGCCGCGCCAAAGCTAGGGCCGCGGCAGCCGAAAGCCGACGCGGCTTGATCGTCGCGGTGGGTCTCACCGGCATTTTCATGCTGGCGATTTTCGTAGCTGTCGGTTCCTATTTCTCGCCCTTACCTTCGGCTACCAGAGTCATGTCGAAGATCACGCCTTTGCCGCAATCACCCGGTGGCGAAGCGGCTCACCGCGAAGCAGCCATCGTGCTCGAAACCGAGAGAAAAGGCCGTTGTGAAGAACGCCGCTTTGACAATCGCAGCGGAAAAATCGTGTCTTCGATATACGTCGACTGCGATGCCCGACTCGCCGACGAGCGCGACACGACCCCATCGGAGAATATGAGTGCGCAACGGCTGAAGTCTATTCTCGGCGCGTTCAAGAAATAGCGCGAAATGTATCGCATCAATCGCTCTGCAGGATAACGTTCTTGACCATGGGATAGATCTGGTGCTGCCAGGTCTTGCCGGAAAAAACGCCGTAGTGGCCGACGCCGGCTTGCATGTGGTGGCGTTTGCGATAGGGCCGCAGCGACGTGCAGAGCTCATGGGCCGCCAGCGTCTGACCGACCGCGCAGATGTCGTCATTCTCCCCTTCCACAGTGAATAATGCGGTGCGCCGGATGGCACGCGCTTCAACCTTGCGATTTTGGTATGTCAATGCGCCGGTCGGCAATGTGTGTTCCTGAAACACCAACCGTACCGTCTCGAGATAAAACTCGGCGGTCAGATCCAGCACCGCGAAATATTCATCGTAAAATGCCTTCGTCTGCGCAGCTTTTGCCGCCTCGCCTTTCGACAGATTTTCGTAGAGCTCCTGATGCGCTTTGATATGCCGATCGATATTCATACTCATGAACGCAGCGAGCTGCACGAACCCGGGATAGACCTGCCGGCCCCCACCGCTGTAGCGATAGGGCACGCGCGCAATCAGGTGCCGCTCGAACCAGTCGATCGATTTCGATTTTGCTAGCATATTGACCTTTGTTGGATTGATCCGGGTATCGATCGGCCCCGCCATGAGCGTCATCGAGCGGGGCTGCGCCGGATTGTCCGCCTGCGCCATGACGCTCGCGGCAACCAGCGCCGCAACGCACGGCTGGCACACGGCCACGATATGGGTCCCTGGTCCGATCGTTTCGATGAAACGGATCAAGTGCGCGATGTAGTCATCAAATCCGAAGCGTCCTCTTTCGGGTGCAACGTCGCGCGCATTGTGCCAATCCGTGATGAAGACATCATGCTCGGCCAGCATCGTGCGAACGGTTGCACGCAAGAGCGTGGCGAAGTGCCCGGACAGGGGCGCGACCAGCAATACGCGCGGCTGCGCGATCACGATGTCCTTTTTGAAATGCAACAAGGTCCCGAACGGCGTCACGTCGGCCGCTTCCTCGGCGACCGCCACCACCTGGCCATCGATCGTGATGCTGTCGATGCCATAGGGGGGCCGCTCATGCGTCAAACCGGCTCGCGCGATCAGCTCATAGGCGGCGGTCAGATTGCTTAGGATCGTCGGGCGTCTTGCGCCGTTGAGCCTGTTTCCAACCGATCTTGCCGCCATGCCAGCGAGACGGCGTACCGGCACCATGATGTCGGTGTGTGCCTGATAGGCCTGATAGAGCATTCTGTCCCCGACGGTCCCGGCGAACCGCATTGCAAAGACTAGACGATTTTATGCTGCACTGCGAGATAAAATTGGCGGCAGGTGAACAGCCTCCCCGAAAAATTGGGGAAAAGCCAACCACTCAATAATGTTGCGGCACGGGAAAGATGTTGAAAGCCCAAGGCTTTCATCTAAGCTTGCGAATGCCGGGCCGTGATGAGCAAGGGGCGTGTGCTCCCGATGGCCAAGACTATCCTCACAATTGCCAGCAAGAACTACGGCGCCTGGTCTCTGCGCGGCTGGCTGCTTTGCAAAATGGCGGGACTCGGTTTTGAAGAGCAGATCGTCGACAGCGATGATCCTTCAACACGTGCCGAACTCCTGTTGCTGTCCCCATCTTTCCTGGTGCCATGCCTAGTGCATAACGGAATCAAAATCTGGGACACCTTGGCAATTGCCGAGTATCTCCACGAAATTCTGCCCGACGCCGGACTACTGCCAAAAACGCTCGCTGCCCGCGCGAAGTGCCGCGCGATTTCAGGCGAAATGCACTCAGGCTTTTCCAACCTGCGTTCTGCGCTGCCGATGAATTTGAAGGCACACCATCCCGGTTTCAAAGTCTGGGCCGGTGCCCGGGCCGATATTGATCGCATTGTCAGCATCTGGCGCGACTGTCTTGCCGCTGAGAAAGGGCCTTTCCTGTTCGGCACATCGGCGTGCATGGCGGACGCCATGTTCGCGCCGGTCGTGACGCGCTTTCTCAGCTACGACGTAAAGCTCGACAGCGATTGCGCCGCCTATTGCGCAACCATGATGGCGACGCCGCCAATGCGCGAATGGGTGGAAGCAGCGAAGGCCGAACCGGACGAGGTCGTGGAGCTGGACGTGGAGTTTTGATTGTGAGCTGAACGATTACCCTCTCAACCACTTGCCGATTCGGTCGACCGCCTCGTGCATCTCCGGCGCCGAACCCGCGTAGCAGAATCGCAAGAAATGTCGGCCATCAACCGGATCGAAATCGATGCCAGGCGTTGCAGCAACTCCGGCTTCGTTCAACATCCGCTTTGCGAAATCGAGACTGTCGTCCGAAAAGCGTGAGATATTCGCGTAGAGATAGAACGCGCCATCGACAGGCAGGAATTTGTCGAGCCCGGCCTTCGGCAGACCTTCAGTCAGAATGCGGCGGTTCTCCTCGTACCCGTGCTTGACGGATTCCATCTCCGCGTGTCCGTCGAAAGCGGCCTCGGCCGCGATTTGTGCAAGCGTCGGCACCGAAATTGCGAGATTGCCCTGCAGCCTTTCGGCCGGACGCACCAGAACATCTGGAGCCACCATCCAGCCAATGCGCCATCCAGTCATGCAAAAATATTTCGAGAATGAATTAATCACCACCACGCGGTCGGACACGCTTGCGGCGGTCTCGGCAGCGAACGCGTAGTCGAGGCCATGATAAATCTCGTCAGAAATGACCCTTATATTTTCGGTTTCGGCAACCGCGATCAGGCGCGTAAACGCATCGGCGTCCATCATGGTGCCGGTCGGGTTGGCCGGGCTTGCGATCACTACGCCCTTGAGCGGTGCGCGTTGATGTGCGGCGACAAGCGTCTTGGCCGACAACGCCCACCGCGTTTCGACCGAGGTGTTGATCAGCACCGGCTCGCAGCCCAGCGCGGTAAGAATATGCCGATACGGCGGATAGCCGGGATTGGCCAGGGCCACCCGATCGCCGGGCTCGAACAATGACAGGAACGCCAGAATAAAACCGCCTGACGAGCCCGTTGTCACGACCACGCGCGCCGGATCGAGGTTGAGATCGTAAGCGTCTTTGTAGTGCCGCGCGATGCGCGCGCGCAGCGAGGGTATTCCGAGGGTCTCAGTGTAGCCGATACGGCCGCGCGCGAGTGCTGTTTGCGCCGCCTTGATGGCGGTCGCAGGCGCCGGCGCTGCCGGCTGTCCCACTTCCATATGGATGATGTGGGCGCCCTCTGCCTCACGCTGAGCGGCAGCCGCCATTACGTCCATAACAATAAACGGCGGCACATCGCTGCGTTTGGATGGCATTAAGAGTTGTTTTGCCGCTTCAAGCATTAATTTGGGCCCGTTCGGTCATGAACTCCGCCCCGCTGTTGCCGTATTCGGCAGATTGCTTGCGGACGGTACTTCATGACCCAGTCGTGATCGCAAGTCGCGTTGACCGCCCGGAGGCGCGTCACTAGTTTCACGCCCAATTCGGTGGCGCAAATCGACATGTCCTTGGACGGCACACCTATCAGGACGCGGCGCAGGGCGCCAGCAGCCAGAGCGATTGCGGTTTTGACTGCAATCGCGGTCGCGGCCGCCGGCGGCGGGCCCGCCCTCATGCCCGCGCGTGCGCAGGATACAACGCTACGCGGCATGCCTGTTATTCGCGATGCCGAGATCGAGCAGCTTATGCGGGATTACGCGCAGCCGATCCTGCGCGCCGCCGGGCTCGCCCAACAGAACGTGCGGGTCGTGGTGCTCAGCGACCGGTCGTTCAATGCCTTCGTCATGGACGGCCGCCACATCTTCATCAATGCCGGTGCGCTGTTCGATGCCAAGACGCCGAATGAAATCATAGGCGTGTTCGCGCACGAGACGGGCCATCTTGCCGGCGGCCATCTCCAGCGCCTGCGTGAACAGCTCGCGTCGGCGCAGACCGCATCGATCGTCGCCCTGTTGGCCGGAATCGGCGCGGCAGTCGCTGGAGCACGCTCTGGCGCGGCGGGAGATATTGGCGCGGCTGCGATCATGGCGCCGCAGCAGGCGATCATGCGTTCGCTTCTTTCCTATGTGCGGACCCAGGAGGATCAGGCCGACCATGCCGGTGTAAAATTCCTTAACGCCACCGGCCAGTCACCGCGTGGAATGGTCGAATTGTTCAAGCGTCTGAGCAACGAAGTATTGTTCAATTCGCGCTATATCGACCCCTACATGCAGACCCATCCGATGCCTGCCGACCGCGTCGCTGCGCTCGAAACGCTCGCGAAAGCGAGTCCGTATTGGGACCACAGGGATTCGCCCGAACTGCAGCTGCGCCATGACATGATGCGGGCGAAACTATCCGGCTTTATGGAGCGCGCCGACACCGTCGCGCGCCGTTATCCGCAAAGCGATCACAGCATGCCAGCACGTTATGCACGCGCGATCTCAACCTATCGTAATGCGGGTCTGCAACAAGCGATCGTCCAGATCGATGGACTTATCCAGACGCAACCGCACAATCCCTATTTTTACGAACTCAAGGGCCAGGCGCTGCTGGAAGGCGGGCATGCGGCGGAAGCGGTCGCGCCGCTGCGTCAAGCCGCGCAGCTTTCCCACAGCACTCCGCTGATCGAGATTATGCTCGCGCAGGCGCTCAACTCCTCCAACAATCCAAAGCTCGCCGAGGAGGCGGTCAGTTTGCTGCGTAACGCCGTGGTCCGCGAGCCCGATACTCCGGATGCCTACTCACAGCTTGCGATGGCCTACAGCCGCAAAGGCGATCTCGCTAATGCCGACCTCGCATCCGCGCAAGCTGCTTTCGCCCGGGGCGATCTCAAAACGGCACGTCAGCTTGCCGCGCGCGCCAAGACTCGCCTGCCTATCGGTTCGCCCGCCTGGGTGCGCGCCGACGATATCGTCAACGTCAAACCGCCAAACATCAAGGCTGGCGCCCAATAGTCACAAAGGACCAAAACCATGAAATTGATTTTGCGCTGTCTCGCACCGGCCCTTGCCGTGATGCTTGCCATTGTTGTGCCGCAGGCCTCGCGTGCCGCCGACGAGCTTTCTCCCGGCCAGCGCGACGAAGTGCAGCGTCTTATTCGTGATTACCTGCTCGAGCATCCGGAACTGATTCAGGATGCGCTGCAAGAGCTCGAAAAACGGCAGACAGCGGCTGATGCCGAGAAGCACAAGGCGGCCGTCAAACAATATTCGGAGGCCCTGTTCAGCTCGCCGCGCCAGGTCGTGCTTGGCAATCCTTCCGGTAACGTCACCTTTGTGGAGTTCTTCGATTACAATTGCGGCTACTGCAAGCGTGCCATGGATGACATGCTGACGCTGCTCAAGAACGATCCCAAGCTCAGGGTCGTCCTGAAGGAATTCCCGGTGCTTGGGCCCGGCTCGGTCGAGGCCGCGCAGGTCGCGATTGCTGTGCGTATGCAGGACAAGACCGGCAAGAAATATCTCGAATTCCACCAGAAGCTGCTCGGCGGTCGCGGTCAGGCCGACAAGGCCCGTGCTCTCGCGGTCGCCAAGGAGATTGGCCTCGACATGGGTCGGCTCGACAAGGACATGACGAGTCCCGAAATAAAGGAGACGCTGCAGGAGAGCTTCAAGCTCGCCGAGGCACTTGGCCTCAACGGCACGCCAAGCTACGTGATTGGCCAAGATGTCGTCATCGGCGCGGTCGGGCTCGATGCGCTCAAGCAGAAAGTCAATACATCGCGCTGCGGCAAGCCGGAGTGCTGAGCGCTTCGTGCCCCGGATGCGACGCAGCATGAAATGGCGCGTCGGTGATCCGGAGCCCTACCAAATTCTGAATTTGGAAAAATCCCAGGTCTGACTGCAAATCGGAGACATCCGACTTGCAGCGTGCTGCTGCTTAGTCCGGGTAACGCTTGCGATGGAACAAAGTTCCAGCGCGGCGGTTGTCGCGCGCATGTATACATTCGGCATGGAAGAGGAATACTTCCTGTGCGACGTGAAAACGCGCCACACGGTGCGTCGCGCGAACAAGAAATTCCTTTCGGCTGCGGAGAAGAAGCTTGGCGGTCACGTGATGACCGAGATGCTGCAGTCGCAGCTCGAGGTCGCTACGCCGCCCTGCACAGACATGACTGAGGCGCGCGCGCATCTGGCGCATTACCGTCGCACGCTTGGGCAATTTGCGGCCGAACACAAGCTCGGCCTTGCCGCCATGGGCACCTTCCCGCTGGCCTTCTGGCCCGAGCAGACGGTAACCCCGAAGGCGCGCTACGGGCCCATCATGGATGACCTGCAGATGATCGGCTATCGCAACATGCTGTGCGGCATGCACGTTCACGTCGCGGTGCCGGATATCGCCACCCGCATCAATTTGATCATGCGGCTGACGCCCTATCTACCGTTGCTGCTTGCGCTCTCCACCTCTTCGCCGTTCTGGCAAGGGTATCTCACCGGTCTCGTCGGCTATCGCCTCGCCGCTTATGACGAACTGCCGCGAACAGGCCTGCCCGAACTGTTCCGCACCGACGGCGACTATCGCGAATATGTCGCAGCGCTGACCTGGGCCAAGATCATCCCCGACGCAAGTTACATCTGGTGGGCAATTCGACCGTCCCTCAACAACCCGACCATCGAATTGCGGGTCGCCGACAGTTGCACACGCCTTGATGACGCCATGGCCATTGCCGCGCTGTTTCGATGTCTCGTCCGCGCGCTCGATCGTGATCGCGCGCTCAATGCGGGGTTCGATCGCGTCGGCCGCGCCATCACCCAGGAGAACAAATGGCACGCGCAGCGTTACGGGATCGGCGCCACCTTTGTCGAACCGTTCTCTCGTTCCCCGCTGACGCTACGGGAATGGCTGGATCAGGTGCTCGATTTCATCGCCGAAGACGCCGCCGTGCTCAATTGCGCAGCGCAGATCAGGCATCTTCATGTCATTGGGGCGAAAGGCACCAGCGCCGACCGCCAGATCGAGGTTTTTAGCAAGGCGCGGCTCGCCGGCCGTAGAAGGTTAACGGCGGTCAAAGAGGTGATCGATTGGGCGGCGGCGGAAACCCAGGCGCTCGGGGCTGGCAAGTAGGCTTATCCCGGCGCGGCGCAGCGTGAGGTTTTGCGAGCAATGCGCTCTAGACCCGGCATCGTTACAAACTCAGACTTTCATGCGGTCCCGGATTAGGGGGTGCACTACTGAATGCCGCAACACATTCCGGGACAGCCTTTCCGGGCTTCCCCTTAACGCCGCGGCCACCTATAAAGCGCAACAGTTTTCACGCGCATAGAGAGAGGCGCGCGGGTCTGTCGGGGTTTAAATGGCAAAGACGATCTACATCATCAATGGACCCAATATGAACCTGCTCGGTACCCGCGAGCCGGAGAAATACGGTCGCGCAAGTCTCGCCGACGTGGAAAAGCTTTGCGCCGAAACCGCAAAGGGCTTTGGCCTTGAGGTTGTTTGCCGTCAATCGAACAAGGAAGGTGAGCTGGTCGATTGGATTCAGGAAGCGCATGCCAAAAAAGCGGCCGGCATAGTCATTAATGCCGCCGGCTACACGACCACCTCGATCGCCATCCTGGACGCGCTGCTTGCGGTGCGGGCGACGGTACCTGCGGTCGAAATTCACATCACCAACATCCACCAACGCGAAAATTTCCGGCACAATTCGTATGTCTCGAAGGGCGCGAAAGCAGTCATCGCCGGTTTTGGCATTGACGGCTATGAGCTGGCGATCATCGGCCTTGCCGCCCTGATCGGCGCCAAGAAGAAAGATTGAATTCTCTATGGGTAAGTCGCCGAAGAGTATCGTCGATCGCGAATTAATCCACGAGCTCACGCGGCTCCTGGACGAGACCGGCCTGACCGAGATCGAGATCGAGCAGGACGGAAAGCGTGTGCGCGTTGCGCGCGGTGTGACTGGAGCCGCGCCGGCCGCGACGCGGCTCGACGTGCCGCAACCGGCTGCCGAAGCTGCGAGCGGTCCACTTGACCCGTCGAAGCACCCGGGTGTGGTGATCTCGCCCATGGTCGGCACCGCCTATGCCGCGGGCGAACCCGGTGGAAAACCGCTTATCGATATCGGCAGCAAGGTTAAAGCCGGCGATACGCTGCTCATTGTCGAGGCGATGAAGACCATGAACCAGATTCCGGCCCCGCGCGGCGGCACCGTGGTCCAGATCCTGTTCGAGGACGGCCAGCCGGTGGAGTTCGGCGAGCCGCTGGTGATTATCGAGTGATGCGCATGTGCTGCCTGACGTGTCCCGGGCGCAGCGCCGCGCCGCTTGGCGGTGCGCTGCAGACCCGGGACCGCCACAGAGTGGAACGGTCCCGGATCAGCGGTGCACCGCTCCGTTACGCTGCGCGCTGCACCGCGTCCGGGACACGGGTACATGTTCGATAAAATCCTGATCGCCAACCGCGGCGAAATTGCCCTGCGCGTGCTGCGCGCCTGTAAGGAGCTCGGCATTCCAACGGTTGCGGTACACTCCACAGCCGATGCCGATGCCATGCATGTGCGCTTCGCTGACGAGAGCGTCTGCGTGGGCCCCCCGCCGGCGAAGGACAGCTATCTCAACATCCCGTCGATATTGTCGGCGTGCGAAATCACCGGCGCCGACGCCGTGCATCCCGGCTACGGATTTTTGTCGGAAAACGCGCGCTTTGCGGAAATCCTTGCGGAACACGGCGTCCAGTTCATCGGCCCGAAGCCCGACCACATCCGCCTGATGGGCGACAAGATCGAGGCCAAGCGTACCGCTAAAAAGCTCGGTATCCCGGTGGTCCCTGGTTCGGACGGCGGAATTACCTCCGAGAGTGAAGCGGCCAAGGTTGCAAATGACATTGGTTATCCGGTGTTGATCAAGGCTGCCGCCGGCGGCGGTGGTCGCGGCATGAAGGCTGTGCGATCGGCGTCCGAGCTCGCTGCCGCGCTATCGACTGCGCGCGCCGAGGCCAAAGCCGCGTTCGGGGATGATGCCGTCTACATCGAAAAATATCTTGGGAAGCCGCGCCATATCGAGATCCAGGTGCTTGGCGACGGCAACGGCAATGCCATTCATCTTGGCGAGCGCGATTGCTCCTTGCAGCGGCGCCATCAGAAGGTTTGGGAAGAAGGCCCCTCGCCTGCGCTTAACGCTAGCGGGCGCGATACGATCGGCGAAACGGTGGCGAAGGCAATGCGCGAGATCGGTTATCTCGGCGTCGGCACCGTCGAGTTCCTGCATGAAGACGGAAAGTTCTATTTCATCGAGATGAACACTCGCATCCAGGTCGAACATCCGGTGACCGAAATGATCACCGACATCGATCTGATTTTCGAACAGATAAGGGTAGCTGCCGGTGGCGATCTGACGATCCGCCAAGGCGATGTGAAATTCCACGGTCACGCCATCGAGTGCCGTATCAATGCCGAGAACCCGGTGTCCTTCCGGCCTTCGCCCGGCAAGATTCTGCACTATCACCCGCCCGGCGGCCTTGGCGTACGCATCGATTCCGCTGTCTATCAAGGTTACAGCATTCCACCGTATTACGATTCACTCGTCGGCAAGTTGATCGTGCATGGCAAGACGCGCACGGAATGCCTGATGCGGCTTAAACGCGCGCTCGATGAGGTAGTGGTCGATGGCATCGATACGACGTTGCCGCTTTTCCGCGCGCTGGTGCGCGAAAAGGACATCATTGACGGCAACTACCATATCCACTGGCTGGAGCAGTTCCTCGCCCGTGGTGGCATGGAGCCTTAAGTCGCAGTGGCGGCGCAGCCAACTCACAGAAATTTGCTGCATTTTTCGCATCTAAAGAGCTAATAAATAAAGCCGGCGCCTCTTCCTTACGCGACCGGCACCAGCCTACAGTCGTCCCTCCGTGTCACGACCCAGCCATGGCAAACCGCGAGAACACCTTCATCGAGATCACACCGGAAGTGCTGCTCAAGGCCTATGCCTGCGGCATCTTCCCGATGGCGGAAAGCGCGGACGACCCGGCGCTCTATTGGATCGAGCCGGACATGCGTGGAATTGTTCCGCTTGAAGGGTTCCACATCCCGGCGCGCCTTGCACGCACGGTGCGCTCAACACAATGGACCGTCGACGTTGACCGCGACTTCGATGCCGTGGTCGAGGGCTGCGCCGAGCCCAAGCAGGATCGCGCGCGTACCTGGATCAATACCCGCATCCGGCGTATTTATCATGCGTTGTTCGAGCGTGGCAGCTGCCACACCGTCGAAGTCTATGACGGAGAGCAACTGGTCGGCGGACTCTATGGTGTTTCGCTCGGCCGCGCCTTCTTCGGCGAAAGCATGTTTCACCGTGCGCGCGATGCCTCCAAGATCGCACTCGTGCACCTGGTCGCACGGCTGCGGATGGGCGGCTATCGGCTACTCGACACGCAATACGTCACCGAGCACCTGAAGACATTCGGCGCCGTCGAAGTGCCAAAGCGGCGTTATCATCGGCTACTCGAGGACGCCCTGGCCGGCGAGGCCGACTTCTCCGCGGTGCCGCTCGAACGCCGCCTCAGCGGCACCGAGGCGCTCGCGATTGTTCAGGGTGGATAAAAACGGGTTCGTTCAATTCCGCTCATTCCCGCGCAAGCGGCAATCCGGATTGCAAACTCGAAACATGTTGCCCTGGGGTCCCCGCCTTCGCGGGGACGAATGACAAGGGGCGACCTTCTATCGCGGCGGAAACGGTAAGAAGAAGCCCGGCTGTTGCGCGCGCGGTTCTTGCGGCGGCGGTTGCTGTGGTGGCGGTTGCTGCGGTGGCGGCGGTGCGGCTGTCGGCGTCGATGCGCGCCGCTGTGGCTGGGTGCGGCTCGGCTGCTGCTTCGGCGGTTCGGGAGGCACTTCCACCACTGTCGGAGTCTGCCCGCCTTTGCAGTCGGTGAGCCACGCGTCATAAATCGGGTGCTCGACCGCGTGCAGACCTGGGCTCGCGGCAAACATCCAGCCCGTGAAGATGCGCTTGATCTCGCCCTGCAGCGTCACCTCGTCGACCTCGACGAAGGCATCAGTGTTCGGCGTCTCGGTCGGCGGGCGCGTGTAGCAGACGCGCGGAGTAACCTGCAGCGCGCCGAACTGCACGGTTTCATTGATGGCGACATCAAACGAAATGATGCGGCCGGTGATCTTGTCGAGCCCCGAGAAAACCGCCGAGGGATTTGGGATACGCTGCGGTGACGGCGCGACGACAACTTCGTCGTTTGGCTGCGGCGCTGTATTGGCCGGCTGCGGAGCATTGCGGGGAGAACCGGGCCCAGGCGGCAAGGCAGGCGGCGGCGGTCCGGCGGTTGCGCCTTGCTGGGATGGCGGCGCGGCTACGCCTCCAGGCGGCGGGGGCAGCGGCTGTGTTTGAATGGTGCCACCGCCCGGGCGGTTGGATGGCGGCAGGCTCATGGGCGCCGGCAGCGGCTGAGGCGGCGGCTCGTCGCGGCCCGGATAGTATGGCGGCGGTTGCCGGTTTGAGGGCGGCGCGCTTGGCACATCAGCCGGCGGGCGCGGCGGGGGCTGGCCAAAGATCGAGCCAAATTGCGCAAAAGCTGACGGCGCCATAAGAAACGCCGCAACTGCCACCCACACGAATGTACCGATGCGAAGCGCCATCAATATCCGGCTTGTTCGCCTCCCCGGCGTGAATTCGACCGGCGGCGATAGCCATGTCCGGTTAACACGGGGAATACGGCGGTGGAAGGGCGGCCGCATCATCCCGAAATGACAGTCGAGTTACTGGTTCCCGCTTCCTGGGCTCCACGCCTTGTAGTCGCCGGTCGCTTTTGGGCGGCGACCGGCTGCGAGCGTCGAACCCGGCGGGCGCAGCGCGCCGGGCGTGCCGGTCATGTTCGGACGGTGCGGCTTCTGCCAAGGACGCGGCTTATAGTTCTCCTGGGTCGGAGGGGTATCGACCGTGTGATGCAGCCAGCCGTGCCAGGACGGCGGCACGCTCGAGGCCTCGGTGTATCCATTGTAGATCACCCAGCGCCGTTCGAAGCCGAGCGTCTTGTCGATCTTGCCGCCCTTGGTGCGGAAATAACGGTTACCGAACTCATCCTCGCCGACGGGCTCACCATACAACCAGGTCCAGAACTGGGTGCCGAAGGTCTGGGAATTCCACCAGGTGAATAGTTTGAGCAGGAAACTTTTCATCGCCGCTGCGCATTAGGAACAATTGGACCGCGGGCGTTTTGCCACCCTGCCATTGCCTTGTCCAGCGGCGAACCAAACAATTCCTCGAACAAACAGGTCATATTCGCCACGCTTTCATGGATAGTATGAAGGTTCCCATGGATTCGCCTAGAGCTGCACTGGCCCGGGTTAAGGATCTGCTCGACTGGCTGCCCGATCCGGTGGTCGCGCTGCTGATCCTTGCGATTGCCGTGCTCATCGCGCTGGCGCTGCATGGATGGGCGCGCAAGCTGCTGCGTCGGGCCTTCGCCGAGCGGTATCCATTTCTCTTCTCGACCTTCACGCAGACGCGCGGCGTAACCCGGCTTGCGTTGGTGATCCTGGCGATGATCATCGCCATCCCGGTCGCGCCGCTGCCGTCCGAAACGGCAGCTTGGCTGGCGCGTCTGATGGGCGTGGCGGTGATTGGCCTGATCGGCTGGGGCGCGATCATCGCGTTGCATATCGCCGCCGATCTCTATTTGCGGCGATACCGTCTGGACGTCGACGACAATCTGTTGGCGCGCAAGCACAACACGCAGGTGCGCGTGCTCGCGCGCACGATCGATGTGCTGCTGGTAATGCTCACGCTAAGCGCCGCGCTGATGACATTTCCGGCGGTGCGGCAATATGGCGTCAGCCTGTTTGCATCTGCCGGTGTCGCGGGCATCGTTGTCGGCCTCGCCGCGCGGCCTGTGCTGAGCAATCTGATGGCGGGCGTGCAGCTCGCGATGACGCAGCCGATCCGCCTCTACGACGCGGTGATCGTGGAGAACGAGCACGGCACGGTGGAGGAAATCACCGCGACCTACGTCGTGGTGAAACTTTGGGACCTGCGGCGGATGATCGTGCCGCTCACTTATTTCATCGAGAAACCGTTTCAGAACTGCACGCGCGAGACTTCGGCACTGATCGGCACTGTGATGATCTACCTGGATTATCGCGCGCCGGTCGAAGTCATTCGCGAGAAAGTCAAGGAGATCCTCAAGCAATCGGACAGGTGGGACGGCAAGGTCGCTGCGGTGCAGGTCACCGATTTCAAGGAAAGCGCCATGGAGCTGCGCTGCCTGATGAGCGCGGGTTCGGGCGCGCAGACCTTCGATCTGCGCTGCGAAGTGCGGGAAAAGCTGATCGATTTTTTGCAAAAGGAATATCCGGAGGCGCTCCCGCGCTCGCGGCAGATCAGCTTCAAGGACGATTCCGGATAGGCGTGGCGCCACGACCCCCGGTAAGCCTACGCCACAATGCCCATTGTGTTGGCGCGAGGGCGGCGGCTATGGTGCCCAGGAATTCATCAGCGCTGGCAACGAGTCGTTCAAAATTTGTCAGGCCTTTGCTGAGGTTCGCAATGACAGTGCCGGTAGAAAGGGCGGGCTCTTTGTGGGTCCGCCTTTTTTCACGGCCGCGAGCGTTCCGCCGCGCGTCGCCCTGAAACCCAAACTCGCGGCAGGGTTGAATTCACAGCCGTGGGTATCACTGGCACCCACTCCCTTGTCCGGCGCCTACGCCGTAAGGCACTGGCCGGCTTTCGAGAATCAGAGACTCTCGTTCCACAACCCGGCCATTTTTCCAGCGCTTGTCCCCGTCTCCACCCGTGTCCGGTTTTTCGGCAATCGGCACCGAAGTCCGGTTTTTCCGTCATTTTTCTGTCACGGCCGGAGGCATAAAAACCTACCCATCGCTACCCGAGAAAAAACTTTTCGCAGACCTCGGAAGGGCCAATACTGGCTGCGTTCTCCCGGTCCGTTGTCCCCGAAATTAACCGTAGGACACAAGATTTAGTGTTTGATTCAGATTTGATCACTATCTCTTGTTGACGCGTACGGCGAGTCCACTTAGCTTTAGCATGTTCGGTGGCGTTGAGTATCAGGTTCCCTCCGGACCCTCAGAACGGCTTTCAGTCGATGAGCTCAACCCACGCCAGAACGATGGCGTTTGGGAACGGGACTTTCTGTGCCGGGGCAACGACCCCGGATCGAATCGGTGCCGAAGAGCATTGGCCTGATTGAGGTGGGTAGCGTCGAAGGAGTTGCGAGCGACGGCGGCGGATCGGGACAGGTCCGTCAGAAACCATAAGGGCGGTGTTCAACCGTCCGGAAATTTGGGGCTAGAGACACATGCGAATTGAACGGCGCTACACCAAGGAAGGTCAGTCGGCTTACGCGGGCATTGAGTTCCGGCTTACCACCAGCGAGATCCGCAATCCGGACGGATCGGTGGTTTTCAAACTGGACAATGTTGAGATCCCGGAATTCTGGTCGCAGGTCGCTTCCGATGTGCTGGCGCAGAAATATTTCCGCAAGGCAGGTGTCCCCGCCCGCCTGAAGAAGGTTGAAGAAAATTCCGTGCCCTCGTTCCTGTGGCGCTCGGTCGCCGACGAGGATGCGCTCGCAACACTGCCCGAGAAAGACCGCTATACCGGCGAGCGCACGGCGAGGCAGGTCTTTGATCGCCTGGCGGGAACTTGGACCTATTGGGGCTGGAAGGGTAGCCATTTCGACTCCGAAGCAGATGCGCAGGCCTTCTTCGACGAGCTGCGTTACATGCTGGCGACGCAGATATGCGCGCCCAATTCGCCGCAGTGGTTCAACACCGGCCTGTACTGGGCTTACGGCATTGACGGACCGAGTCAGGGCCACTTCTACGTCGATCCTTTCACCAACAAGCTGACCAAATCGAAGTCGGCTTACGAGCATCCGCAGCCGCATGCCTGTTTCATCCAGTCGGTCAATGATGACCTCGTCAACGAAGGCGGGATCATGGATCTGTGGGTGCGCGAGGCGCGCCTGTTCAAATATGGTTCCGGCACCGGCTCGAATTTCTCCAAGCTGCGCGGCGAAGGCGAGAAACTTTCCGGCGGCGGTAAATCGTCCGGGCTGATGTCGTTCCTCAAGATAGGCGACCGCGCCGCGGGCGCTATCAAGTCAGGCGGCACCACGCGCCGCGCGGCCAAGATGGTGATCGTTGATGTCGATCACCCGGACATCGAGACCTATATCAACTGGAAAGTGCTCGAAGAGCAGAAGGTGGCGGCGCTCGTCACCGGCTCCAAGATCAATCAGAAGCACCTGAAAGCCGTGCTCAAAGCCTGCGTGAATTGCGAAGGCTCGGGCGATGACTGTTTCTCGCCGGACAAGAACCCTGCCCTGAAACGCGAGATCAAGCTCGCGCGCAAGGCGATGGTTCCGGACAACTACATCAAACGCGTGATCCAGTTCGCGCGGCAAGGCTACAAGGACATTGAATTCCCGACCTACGACACCGACTGGGACAGTGAGGCTTACCTCACCGTCTCCGGCCAGAACTCGAACAATTCGGTGCGCGTCACCGATGGCTTCCTCAAGGCGGTCGAAGCTGACAGCAAATGGGACCTGACCTATCGCAAGAACGGCAAGGTCGCGAAAACTCTCGATGCCCGCGATTTGTGGGAGAAGATCGGCCACGCCGCCTGGGCCTCGGCCGATCCGGGCCTGCAATACCACACCACGGTCAACGACTGGCACACGTGCCCGGCTTCCGGCGAAATCCGCGCCAGCAATCCGTGCTCGGAATACATGTTCCTCGACGACACGGCCTGCAATCTCGCCTCGCTGAACCTGCTCACCTTCCGCGACGAAAAGAGCAAGAACTTCGATGTCGATTCTTACGAACACGCGGTGCGGCTGTGGACCGTCGTGCTGGAAATCTCGGTGCTGATGGCGCAATTCCCTTCGCGCGAGATCGCCGAGCGCTCGTTCGAGTTCCGTACCCTCGGCCTCGGCTACGCCAATATCGGCGGCCTGCTGATGACGTCCGGAATCCCCTACGATTCCGATGCCGGCCGCGCTATCTGCGGCGCGCTGACCGCCATCATGACCGGCGTTTCCTATGCGACCTCCGCCGAAATGGCCGAGAAGCTCGGGGCTTTCCCTGGTTACAAGAAAAACCGCGAGCACATGCTGCGCGTGATGCGCAACCATCGCCGCGCCGCCTATGGCGAGAAAACCGGCTACGAGAAAGTCGCGACCCCGCCGGTGCGGCTCGACCACGCCGCCTGCCAAACCCTCGGCGACAACGGCAAGAAGCTCGTCGAACATTCCAAACGCGCCTGGGACAAGGCGCTCGCGCTCGGCGAAGCGCACGGCTACCGCAATGCGCAGGCGAGCGTGATTGCGCCCACCGGCACGATCGGCCTGGTGATG
>Ga0187777_10000715_pt1 | contig 21803 bp, 18 predicted proteins | sample 1015_Q2_SP5_10_M_FD_132416 | JGI IMG/M metagenome (GOLD analysis project Ga0187777, IMG submission 132416) | Tropical peat soil microbial communities from peatlands in Department of Meta, Colombia - 1015_Q2_SP5_10_MG | ecosystem: Environmental > Terrestrial > Soil > Wetlands > Peat | place... | reverse complement strand
TGGCAGATAAACCAGACCTTCATAGCCGCCATCCTTTTTCGCCGGTCCGGTGTGGCCCGCCATTACATTGGTGTCGACATAAACCGGGTAAACCGGATCGGTGATCGCAATCTTGTTTTGGTCGCCGAGAATATCGAGAATGTGACCGCAATCGCATTTCGATCCGTCCGAGACAAAAATCTCGTCGTCCGCAACGTCGATCTTGCGATCACGAAAATCATGCTGCGCGATCGCCGATCTTAGGAATTCGTAGCCTTGCTCCGGACCATAACCGCGAAATGTCTCACGCTGCCCAAGTTCGTCCGCTGCTCGCTTCATCGCGTCGATGGCAGCGCGCGGCAACGGTTCGGTGACATCGCCAATTCCGCAACGAATCAATCTCTTGGCACCATCCGGATTTTTTTCGCAATATTCACGGACGCGTCGCGCAATCTCGGGAAAAAGATAACCCGCCTGCAGCTTAAGATAATTCTCGTTTAAGTACGCCATGCTGTCGCAGCGGTCTGCGACCGCCGAGCAAAACAACGACGGTCATAGACCGCCGCGACAGAAACAAGCTAGTAATTTTTCGCGACGGCGTCCCAATTGACCACGTTCCACCAGGCTTTGATGTAATCGGGCCGGCGATTTTGATATTTGAGATAGTAGGCGTGCTCCCAAACATCCACCCCAAGAATCGGGGTATTGCCGTCCATCAGTGGGCTGTCCTGGTTCGGGGTCGAGATGACTTCAAGTTTGCCGCCTTTGTTCTTGATCAACCACGCCCAGCCGCTGCCAAATCTTCCGGCACCCGCGGCGGCGAGTTTTTCTTTGAATTGATCGAACCCGCCAAATGCCGCCTTGATGTCGTCGGCCAATTTGCCTTCCGGTTCCCCGCCCGCCTTCGGGCCCATAATCTTCCAAAAGAAGGAGTGGTTCGCATGGCCGCCGCCGTTGTTGCGAACGACAGCGCGAATGTCTTCCGGAACCGCGTTCAGATTCTTGATCAAGTCTTCGACCGATTTCGATTCAAGATCTGCTTTGCCTTTGATCGCGTTGTTCAGATTGTTGACGTAGGCCTGATGATGTTTGGTATGATGGATTTCCATCGTCTGTGCGTCGATGTGCGGTTCGAGCGCGTCGTATGGATAAGGAAGTTTCGGTAATTCGTATGCCATAATAAATCACGTTAGGCCGCGAAAGATGATGGTCAATTCTCATCCGCGGATCAGAATTTTCATTAGGAAGAACGGGTCCGGACACGGCAACCCGAATTGCAATCCAGTTCCAGTGTTTTGCACCGGTCGATCTTACGAGCAGCGATAAAAGCTGGGGCGATGGCCGAGGCCGCTACGGTAATTCAGATACGTTGCAAGCGCGAGGAGCGGGAAATTCTGGCGATAAAAATCGTATTTTAGATAAAACACACCGGGAAATCCGGTCCCAGTGATCTGCGGTTCCTCCCACGAACCGTCGGCTTTCTGCGAACGCAAAAGGAAACGCAAACCGCGTTGAATACTCGAACGGTCAAGGTCGCCACAGGCACAGATGCCCATTAACGCCCAGGCTGTTTGCGATGCCGTGCTTTCGCCGATTCCTTTCAAGCCTGCATTTTCGTAGGTCGCACACGTTTCACCCCAACCGCCGTCCTCGTGCTGACAACTTTCGAGCCAATCGCGTCCTCGTAAAATCCAGGACTGGGTCATGTCCTCGCCGATGGCACGAAGTCCGCGCAGCACCTGCCATGTACCGTAAATATAATTAACACCCCAGCGGCCGTACCAGGATCCGTCGTTCTCCTGAGTATCAATCAGGAATCGAACCGCGTCCCGCACGCAACGCTGTCTCGGATCAAATCCAACATAACCGAACAACTCCAGCGTGCGCGCGGTCAGATCGCTGCAAGTCGGATCAAGAATTGCATTGTGGTCGGCAAACGGCATGTCCTCCAGCCAGTGAGTCGTTACATCCTTATCGAAGGCAGCCCAACCGCCGTCGCGACATTGGAAGCTGAGCTGCCACGCGATGGCGCGCCGAAACAATTCGTTGAGTCCCTTTTCATCCTGCGGCCTAACAAGTCGCAGCGCCATTAACACCATCGCGGTGTCGTCCGTGTCCGGATAATAAACATTGTGGTATTCAAACGCCCAGCCGCTCGCTTCAGCATGCGGATTATTCATCGTCCAATCCCCGCGGATTCGAACTTCTTTGTTCGTTAGCCAGGAGGCCGCGCGCCGAACCGCTGGATGTTCGGAGGAAACACCGGATTCGACCAGCGAGATAATATTGATGGCGGTGTCCCACACCGGAGAGAGGCAGGGTTGAATACGAAAATCCTCCTCGTCGTTAACAAAGAGTCCGGCAAAATCTTTGACCGCCTTTTGGTAAACGGAATGTTGCTTGGAGAAACCAAGAACGCGCAACGCGATCAAGCAATTGAGCATGGCCGGATAAACCGTGGCCAATCCATCGCTGCCTTGGCCGATGCGTTCTAGCATCCAGCGCTCGGCTTCCTGCAGCGCACGATGACGCATCGGATGAAAACTGAGCGGATGCAAAAATTTCAAGACGGTGTCGACCCGCAGAAAGAAATTCCGCCAGGTAAAGAAGCGCTCGTCGCGTTGCAGACGCAGGTCCTGATTCTCCGTGCCAAGCGGATAGAGCTCGTGCAGTTGTTTTTCGCCAGGAAGCGCGCGCGTTGGTTTGAAATGATTGATAATGGCCAGCGGCACGAGCATGGCGCGGCTCCAGGAGGACATTTTGTAAATGTGAAATGGGGCCCATTTCGGCAGCAAAATCATCTCAACCGGAATCGTGGGTAGATATTTCCACGGAAATTGGCCGAGCAACGCGAGATAAAGCTTGCTGAAGGTGTTCATTCGCGGAATCCCGCCGAGCCGCAAAATATTGGCTCGCGCTTCCCGCATGAATGGAAGATCAGCTGAATAATCAGCGAGCTTGAGGGCAAAATAGGCTTTGACCGACGCGTTAATTTCGCTCGGACCACCGTGATAAATGTTCCATCCGCCGTCCGGCAGTTGGCGTTTTAGAATGTGCTCGGCGCAACGCCGTTGCATTTCGCCATCAACTTCTCCCAGCCAATGCATGAACAGGACGAAGTCGGAACAAAGCGTGCTGTCGACCAGCAGTTCTCCGCACCAGTGCCCGTCCGGGCGCTGCTGCCGCAGTAAATTTTCCTGCGCCTGCGAGATCGCCTGCGGAATTGCCGTTTCAAGTTGCAGCCGCGCGTCAGTTCGCTCGGATTCGGCGCTTCGTAATGCAATCACGTTTTTCGACGAACTCACGATGTCCATCTTATAAGCAATCGCCTAACAATTGTCGAACCTAGGATGCCTGAGCAGTTGAAACGTCGGCGCGTTTGCCAGTCTCATGCCCGTTGCCGCAACTGACTCCGTTGAACACGACTGTCTCGCTGCCCTTCCCGGTCGGTTTTGGTTTTGGCCCGAAATTAAATTTAATGTTCTTCCAAGTGTCGCCGCGCTGCGCCTGCAGACCTAACGATGCCGTCGGCTCGTAACCACAGTGCACCATGCAGTTCTCGCAGCGTGGATCGCGCGCTACCCCCTCGACAACGCCATATCTCTCCCACTCTACTTTTTCAAGCATCTCCGCGTAGCTCGAATAGTGCGCGTCGGTCATTAGATAGCAGGGCCCTTTCCAACCACGAATGTTGCGGGTTGGAATCGCCCAGGCCGAGCAGGTGAGATCGCGATGACCGGCGAGGAACTCGAAATAAATCGGCGTCCCAAAAAGAGTGTAGCGATTCATCCATTCCTCGATCTTCTGGAATTTCTCAACCGTCATCTTGCGCGTTAGAAAGAAGTTCTCGGGACGCAGATTGAGCCGTTTGATCATATCCTTCTTGGCCGCGTCGTATTCGTAACCGGGTGAAATGGTGTGGCCATCCACTCCGAGATCGGAAAGATAATCAAACATCTGCTCGACCTCCTCCATGTCGGTCTCTTTGTAGATAGTCGTGTTGGTCGCAACCTGGTAGCCGAGAATCTTCGCCATCTTGATCGCGAGAATGCATTCTTTGAACACGCCTTCGCGCTCGACGATCAGGTCGTGAATCCGTTCCAAACCGTCGAGGTGGACATTCCAATACATCCATTTGCTCGGGCCAATCGTCGGCTTGTTCGGATCTTTCGGGCCCTTGCGAATTTCGGTCGCGTCTTTCTCGCTGATCAATCCCGCCTTCATCAGCTCGTCGATTTTTTGATCGACGAACTGCGGGCGGGCCAATAACTGCGACGCCATCCACTCGCGCATTTTTTTACGCATGAACATCGCGTTGGTGCAGATATAAACGATGCGGCCCTGCTCGAGGACGCCGTTCACCAGCGCTTCGATTTGCGGGTAAATGAGCGGTTCGCCCCCGCAAATCGAGACCATCGGCGCGTTGCATTCTTCCGCCGCGCCAAGGCAGTCTTCCAGACTCATGATGTCTTTGAGTGACGTGGAATATTCGCGAATCCGCCCGCAACCGGTGCAGGTCAGATTACAGGTGTGCAACGGCTCCAGTTGCAGCACGGTGGCGAATTTCTTCGTGCCACGCAGCTTCTGGCCGATCATGTAACTGGCGATTTTCGTCGTTAGGGCGAGCGGAAATCTCATAAGGTCGTGGATGTTAACGAGGGCGGCCTCAGTGTCAACGGCCTGGAAAACCCAAAATAGAGCTAACTAAGCGCTGAAAGCCAGCAAAACCTCCGTCGCTCTGTTAGACGACAACCTACGCCGACTGATTCAATTCTTTCAAGGCGCGCCGTCGGGTAAGGAAATTCCGGACGGATAAAACGAACAGGAAAACCGTCGCGCCTCCAAAGAAAGCAATTGCGGCTACGACGACGTAAGTGCCGTAAAGCGCTCGACCTAATGCCGTGAAAAGGGAAAGCCAATAAAGTGTTCCGTAACAAAGAAGCAGCTCCAAAATATAAATGATCCACCCAAAGCGACGGCGCGCGACTTTGTAATCGAAAAGAACAGCCAAAATCGGCCAGGCCAAGGCGGTCAAGGCAAACGCTCCGGCCTGCCAACTTGAAAACCGCATAACGCCGATCGCATAGGCGTACTCAAAGTCGCTGTTGCTCTGTGGAAATAACCGCTGGACAAAAGATTTACTCGGGGGCGGTGGAGGCGCATGTTCATCGCTGCGTCGCGAGCATTCGCTCAGAGGCAGACAGGTCGCCACCACCAAAACAATCGCTGCAATCAATCTGATTTTTGGCAAGATCGACATCAACTGTTAATACGCGGTCCGTTGGGTAATTCTTTCATCATTTCGTTAGGCACCGCGCCAGCCTCGCCGGATCAAGCTGATCGCGATGGCAGCCAACAAAAGCGCAATGATTTTCGAAACACCGTTTAATCCCTGTTTCCCCATCCAGCGGGTAAATCGCTCCGCATTGCAAAGCGCAAGGGCCACGAGCGCAAGATTCACAAAAAGCGAAATCAAAGTGAAGACGACGCCAACCGAGTCGACCAAAATCAGCAGTGCGGTCAGAAGCGCAGGTCCGGCAATCAGCGGCATCCCTAGCGGAACAATGCCAAACTCGTTGCTGCCACCGCGATCGTGCGGACCGAATCCGACGATCTCTCGGACCGCGAGCGCCAGCAAAATCAATCCACCCCCGACCTGAAAATCTGCGACCGTGATTCCGAGCGCGGTAAAAATGATTTTGCCGAGGAAAATAAAGCCGACCGCGACGAGCAGCCCGGTCAGAATCCCGAGCATTGCCTGATGTTTGCGGTTTTCATGAGAAGCGTTTGTGCCGAGCCCGATAAAAAGCGCAACCAGCCCGATGGGATCGATCGCGACGAACAAAGGGATGAATGCGTATAGGAATTTTTCGATCACACGACTTTTCGGTAAATTGTTGCCACAACTGAACACCAGCCTTCGTCTGAAATTACGGCTTGGCAAGCAGAACGCGGATTCATCAAAATTCCTTCTCCCGGACGGGAAATCCGTGTAAATCTGTGGCCACTTCTGTCTAACAAAAATTCCTATGAAATCTGCCTTTTTTGTTCCGATGATGGTTTCGCTCGGTTTTAGTTCCATCTTGCCCGCTGCCGAAATGAAAACGGTGGACGATTTTCGCGCTGCGGCTGCAAAGGCAAATTCAGTTCTGACTATTCCAGACTGGGAGCAAACGCCAGAGGCGGTCGAGTCGGCGACGAAAGATGCGATCGGGAAAGCGAACGGCGCGCTCGATCAGATCGCGGCCCAGGATTTAAAGAAAGTCACGTTCAAGAGCACAATCGTCGCGCTCGACGATCTGAGTTATCGAGTCGAAAGCGCCGGGAACAGGGCGGAGCTTATCAAGCAAACCAACACCAACGAAGCGATGCGCACCGCCGGCGAAAATGCGGTCAAGGTTTTTCAAGATTGGGCGGTGGGCGTTGATTATCGCGAAGATGTTTACAAAGCGATGAAGGCTTTCGCCGACACGCATCCAAAACTTTCCGGTGAAGACAAAAAGCTTTTTGACGAGACCATGCGCGATTATCGACGCGCCGGCTTGGATTTGCCTCCGGACAAGCGCAAGGAGGTCGAGCAGCTCCGTAAGGATCTGGCCAAACTGGGGACTGATTTTGATAGCAATATCGTCAACGCCAAGGCGCCGGTGATTTTTACAAAGGCAGATTTGGATGGAGTGCCGGATAGCTTTTTTGCGTCGCCTGGCGTGAAGACTGGAGACGACGCTTACACCGTAATGGCGAATGTAACGTTTCAATTTATCACCGTCGAAGAGAACGCGAAAAGCGAAGCGACCCGTAAGAAACTCTACGTCATTCACGACTCTCTGGCCAAAGACACCAACGCGCCGGTTTTGAATCAAATGCTCGCGTTGCGTAATAAGATCGCGCTCCGCCTCGGCTACAAATCATGGGACGATTACCAGACCGAAATTCGAATGGCCAAGTCGGGCGAGGGCGCGAAATCGTACATTAACAATCTGATCACCGGGATTGAGCCAAAGTTTTCGGCCGAAGTCGCAACGCTGCAGAAAATGAAAGCAGCCGAGACAAATAATCCTGACGCAAAAATCTTTGTTTGGGACTGGCGCTATTACTCGAACCAACTGAACAAGCAGAAATATGACGTCGACAAAGAAGCGCTGCGCAATTTTTTCCCTTTCCAAAAGGTGCTCGAAGGAATGTTCCGGATTTACCAGAGCATTTTCGGACTCAAATTCGAGCAAATCACGCCGCCGTTTAAATGGATCAACGATCTCCAACTCTACGCCGTGACCGATTCCGCGACCGGTGAGCCGCTCGGCCTCTTCTATCTCGACATGTTCCCCCGCGAAGGAAAATTCAATCATTTCGCCGAGTTCGAGATCATTGGCGGCAAGTTATTGCCGGACGGCAAATACCAGCGGCCAACGGCAGCCTTGCTTTGTAATTTTCCGCCGGCAAGTGCGGACAAACCATCTCTCATGACGCATACCGATGTTGAAACGCTGTTTCACGAATTCGGCCATGCGTTGCATGAGATCACTACGCGCGCGAAGTACGGCCGATTTGCCGGCACCCATGTCCCGCGAGATTTCGTCGAGGCACCCTCGCAAATGTTGCAAAACTGGGTTTGGGACAAAAAAGTGCTCGACACCTTCGCTGCTGATTATCGCGATCCGTCGAGAAAAATTCCGGCCGAAACAATTCAAAAGATGAATGACGCGAAGTTTGCCAACGCCGGTGTTTTTTATCGCCGGCAGTTCGCGTTTGCAGCGCTCGATCTCGCCATGCACGACGTCCATCCGGAGGACGTGCCTTATGATTGCGTTGCGATCACCAACCCGATTCTCGAAAAAGTCTTTCTGCCAATCGACCCGGACACAACGATGGTCACTTATTTCGGTCACATGAACGGCTACGACGCCGGTTATTACGGCTACGCCTGGGCCGACGCAATTGCTGCCGACATGGCAACCGTCTTCGAAAAAGCGCACGACCGTTATCTGGACCGACAAGCCGGGTTGCGACTACGTCGTGAAATTTACGAACAAGGAGACGCGCGTGATGTTTCCTTATCGATAGAGAAGTTCCTCGGCCGCAACCAATCGGTCGAGCCGTTCTTGAAGAAAATCGGCGTCACCGTTCAGGACAAGCATGGAAAACCGGCTGGCCCGTCGCAGGAAGCGCGGTAGCAATTGCCTCGCGACAGGCGTGTCGGTTGCATAAATTGAAACCCGCAGTCGAAATGGCTGCCGCGACAGAGACACAATGAAAACCGCGGTTCTTATTTTTGCTTTCGGCGCGGTATCGCTTTTTGCCGGCGACCTGGAGCGCAAACTAAAGCCCGCGCTTGACGCGATCACGCCTGACGGGCTGCTCGCGCATATCAAGGTCCTTTCGTCGGACGAATTTGAAGGCCGCTCACCCGACGCGCCCGTGCGTTCTGACGAATTCGATTTGAAGGATTGCCATCAAGTGACTGACGAAATTCATCCGGACTGGGACCTGGCGGGCGCAGTGCAGGATGCCGGTTTGCTGTTCGAAGTCGGTTATCAGGTCGCAAACACGGGGAAGTTTCCGAAATGGAAACCGGATAGCGAATTCAAGCCAAAACGCGACACGATGATGAAGAAGTAATGACTGTGCTGCTTTATCTGTTCCCTGGACTTACTCTAATTAACGCATATGCGCGTTGATTTCGTAATTGGCGGGACGCAGAAGGGCGGCACCTCGGCGCTCGATTCGTTTCTGCGACGCCATCCGGAAATTTGCATGCCGGAAACGCGGAAGGAACTGCACTTCTTCGATCGCGCGGATGAAGACAAAGATTACGAAAAATATCACGCGAATTTTCGACCGCAGACACAGCATCGCGTGATCGGCGAAGCCAGCCCGATCTACATGTATTGGGAAAGCGCGCCGTATCGGATCTGGAGTTACAACCCGCAAATGAAGTGGATTCTTGCGCTTCGAAATCCAGTCGACCGCGCATTTTCGGCCTGGAACATGGAGACAAAACGCGGCAATGAAAATTTGCCCTTTGCTGAAGCGATCGAAAAAGAACCGGAACGTTGTCGGGAAGCGCTGCCGTTGCAGCACCGCGTTTTTTCATATGTCGGCCGTGGCTACTATGCCCATCAAGTACGCCGGCTGTTCGACATTTTTGGTCGGGAAAATTGTCTCGTTCTCTTGAGCGAAGAATTGCGATCCGATCACGAACCGACGCTCAAGCGAGTCTTTGAGTTCCTGAATATTAGTGAATCTCCCATTCCTCCGAGAGCGAACATTTTCGAGCAGGAATACGACGCGAAGATCGAGAACGAGCTGCGTTCGCGTTTGATCGACAGGTTCCATTTCGATATCAAGCAGCTCGAAAAGCTCCTGAATCGCGATCTATCATTGTGGTATTCGAAAAAATGAGCCTGCCAATTCCAATCCTGAGTGCGTTGATCGGGGCGATTATTCTGCTTTTCGGTCGCAACCTGTTTTGGCTGTGCGTCGCAGCCATTGGATTTGCGGCTGGAATCGAACTCGGGCCGCACTTGATTCACCAACCGACGCCTCTTCTGGCGCTGACCTTCGCCCTTGTCCTCGGGTTCATCGGCGCTCTGCTTGCACTATTCCTACAAAAAATTGCGATCGCAATCGCCGGCTTTCTGGCCGGAGGAAAATTGGCGCTCGCGCTGGTAGCTGCTTTCTTCGTTCAGCTCTCGAATTATTCGCTAATCACATTCATTGTTGGAGGAATCATTGGCGCAATTTTGTTTCTGACCCTGTTTGATTGGGCGTTAATTTTCCTCTCATCAATCGTCGGAGCCTATCTCATTCAGGGCGCCGTCACGCTTCCGCCGGTTGGCAGCGCGGTGCTGTTCGTCGGGCTTGCCGCGATTGGCATCTTTTTGCAGGCAACTGGGCTGCGCAAAAGCCGGGGCGCGGTTGCCTAACGAAATCAAATTTAACTCTGGCTGCAATACTCCACGCGCATTTTTTCTGGCAATGCAATCGGCGAAAGTGAAGATATTCGATATGAACTCACAGAAAACTGGATTGCAGGTTGCGGCGGTCATTTTTGCGGTCTTCGCAATTGTTCATATCGTTCGGCTGGTCAAACATATATCTGTCGCTGTCGGAAATTTTCAGGTGCCGCTGGCCGTCAGCTGGGTGGCGCTAATTGTCGCCGGCGTGCTCTCAATCTGGATGTGGCGACTCTCCGGCCGATGAGGGAATTGAGTTAGGCGAGGAGAGCGACGCAGATATGAAGAATTCATTTCTAGCGCTTCTCTCAGGCTTGATCCTCGTGACCATCCTGGCCATGTCCTGGTGCGGACGGAAACCGCCTCCGGACGTTGTCGCCTCACCGACTCCTTCGCCGACGCCAGTTGCTTTGGTTACTCCGTCGCCAACTCCAACTCTCACACCAACTCCGTCTCCGGAGAAAATCGAGCCTTCAGTAACTCCAGCGCCGGCACAAACACCGTCCGCCGAGCTGAAAAAAGCAGGCGCGAAGAGTGGTCCGGCGATAATTTTAATCACCACTTTCGACGCGTCCGGCAAACTATTGCGAACCGGCACCGCTTTCTTTGCCGCGAACGATGGGCGGTTAATTACAGACTGGCATTTGGTTCAGGATGCAGCGTATGCGGTGGCGAAGTCACCTGATGGAAAAATTCGGAACGTCACCGGCGTTGTCGCTTCATCGCCAGCGCTCGACCTTGCGGTTCTCAAAGCGGAAACGAAAGTCGGTGTGCCATTTGTAAGATTTGGCAAGAACACAGAATCAAATACCCAGGCGGCGATCGTTGGAAGTTCGTTGGGGCGGCACGAACAACCGGTCGCGGCGGTGCAAGTCACCGGGCATGAGGTTTTAGCCGGTGGCGATTCGCTGCTGACATCGGCGCCCGTCTCTGCCGATGCCGACGGCTCGCCAGTTCTGGATGAGAACGGCGAGGTGATAGGGATCGTCGCGCAAACGTCTGAAACCAACCAACCATCACGGGCAATTGTCCGGCCGGCGGATGCGCTCGTTTCGCTCTTCCAACAGACTCACCCGGACTCACCAGCGCGGTGGGCGGCCGCGCCTAACGAATCCCCCTCACCCTCAACGAGCCCGAAGGGAAAAGTTGTTTACAATCCGTCGCCGGTCTACCCGGACCGGGCCCGTTCATTCAATCCACCTCTGTCCGGTTCGGGTCGTTTTCGCATCGTCTTTGACGCTAGCGGCGCGGCCAAGACGGTGGAGGTGGTCCACTCAACCGGGCAGCCGATGCTTGATCGGGCCGCAATCGAAGCTTTTCAAAAATGGAAATCAAGTCCGGGTCAGGAATGGACTCTGATGATTCCGATCACGTTTCAACCGCAATAGCGGTGGCGCGCTCCTAGTGGCGAAAGTGCCGGACGCCGGTAAAGATCATCGCCATGTCGCGAGCATCCGCAGTCGCAACCACTTCCTTGTCGCGCACTGAGCCACCCGGTTGAATCGCACAAGTCGCGCCAGCGTCGGCCGCCGCGGTGAGACCATCTGGAAACGGGAAAAACGCATCGCTTGCTACCGCGCTTCCTTTGAGCGACAGGCCTGCTTCCTCCGCCTTCCAGATCGCAATTCGCGAGGCATCAACTCGCGACATCTGTCCCGCGCCGATCCCAAGCGTCCGATCGCGCGCGGCATACACAATCGCGTTCGATTTCACATGCTTGACAACGCGCCATCCGAAAAGCATCGCGTCGAGTTCCGCCTTCGTCGGCTGTCTTTTGGTCACGATATTTTTGGTAATTTTGCCGGCAAGATCTGCATCTTGCACCAATAAGCCGCCTGCCACCGAACGAACGTCGGTGGTCGATCGGGTTTTGGCCGGAGAAGTGGTCAAGCGAATCAGGCGCAGGTTTTTTTTCTTTTGCAAAAGCGCGCGCCCTTCCGATTCGAAATCGGGGGCAATAATCACTTCGCTGAAGATTTCGCTGATCGCTTTCGCCAGATCTTCGGTTAACGACCGATTGCAAATGATGATTCCGCCGAATGGCGCCTGCTTGTCGGTGGCGAACGCTTTCTCCCAGGCCTTGCGAAGGTTGGGATCCGAACCGACCCCGCAGGGATTGGTATGTTTCAAAATTGCGACCGTCGGCTGTTCGAATTCCGAAATCAGGTTCGTTGCCGCGCTGATGTCGAGAATATTGTTATACGAAAGCTCTTTGCCGTGGAGCTTCTCAAAATACTTGCTGAAATCGCCGTAGAGCGCGGCGGTTTGATGCGGGTTTTCGCCGTAACGCAAGCGCATCACCAGCGGAAGCGAAATGGAAAATGACGCATCGGTCGTTTGCTCCTTGTTTAGAAAAGTTCCGATCGCCCGGTCGTACTCGGAACATTTGATAAAGGCCTTGATCGCGAGGCGCTCACGCAATTTCAATGTCGTCTCGCCCTCGTTGTCGCGCATGTTTTCGAGCACAGATTCGTAATCGGCCGGATCGACCACCACCGTTACCGATTCGTAATTTTTGGCAGCACTTCGGATCATCGATGGGCCGCCGATATCGATGTTCTCGATCGCTTCAGAAAGCGTGACATCCGGTTTTGCGATAGTTTCTTCAAACGGATAAAGGTTGACCACCACCAGATCGATTGGCTCGAAACCCTGCTCGCGTGCTTCCGCCTCGTGTTTCGGATCGCCGCGTTTGAACAGGAGCCCGCCATGCACGCGCGGATGCAAAGTTTTTACCCGACCCTCCAGCACCTCGGGAAAGGCAGTGAAACTGGAAATCTCACGGACCGGAATTTTTTGTTTGCGCAATAAGTCGGCGGTACCGCCGGTTGAAATAATGTCTACTCCGCGCCGCTCGAGTTGTCGCGCAAACGCAGCGACTCCCTTTTTATTTGAAACCGAAATGAGCGCGCGCGCGATCTTCATTTTGCCGCCAATCGAATCGAATCGCGCTCAGCGATCTAGGATGACGTTCTTCGCCGTCGGGTAGAGCACCGGGCAACATCCAATCGTCTCGCAAAACGCTTTGCTAAAATGGCTCAGGCTGGAATAACCAACTTCGGTCGCCGCCTCGGTAACATTGTAGCGCCCGCTCCGCAACAATTCGGCCGCACGTTCCATTCGAAGATTGCGAAGGTATTGCGGGATGGTCAACCCAACTTCACTGGAAAAACTCCGGCTAAGGTAAAACGGGCTGCATCCGACTTCCTGCCCTAATTGCTCCAGGGTCGGCGGATTGACCAGATCGCGCGCCAGCAATTCCTTGGTCCGCTCAACGCGCTCGCGCGCGACCCGCTTTTGCCGCATGCAAAACAATTCCGGATCCTTCGGAGCAAAGAAAAAATGTGCCATTAATTCAAGCGCCTTGCTCTCGTACCACAGAACTTGAGCGGCTTTTACCACCGGCGGCGCGGCAAGGCTCGCGACCACATTGCGTTGCTCAACCGACATCGGCCGTACCGGAGCAACGACCGACTCGTCTTTGTCGCCAAAAATAATCCTTCGAATCTCGGGTTCGAGATCCGCTTCGTTTTGGACAAACTGCGACCGCAAATGCTTTCGTGAGAACTCAAGGGTGACGAATTGATGACGATCACCCGCCCGACGCGATGCAGCCAGCGGTTCGTCAGCGATTGCGTAATAACCGCAATTTCCAGGCAAATAACCGGTCTTTCCCGCTGCCCCGACTTCACCGTGGCCTTCGAGATTTAAACAAAATTCCAAACTGCGCGGATGAAACGTGCGCCCCCAGTTAAACACCCTCTCCGTCTGAAAATCGTGCCACTCCACCGCTACGCCAGTTTGGTCGACATCACCGTAAAGCGGTCGCCATCCATCTTTCACCTCGCGCCAAGCCTGCTGCTCGGCCGCACAACCAGGATTCATCTTGCTTTATATTACGAACGCGAACGACTCGAAAGCAAGTCAGGTTTCTTTTCAGTTAGCGCCGCGCGGTCCCAGTCGCCGAGGGTGGAGGCGGCGTCATACGTGCTTTGCGCAAATTGCAGCAGCGTTTCGTCTGGCGACTCAGCCGTGCGCACGACATCATACGGCAGAATAAATTCCCTAAATTGCGAATTGTAAGACGCAGCATCCGGCTTCACTTTCGCTTCATCAAAGCCCTTCGCTTCGGGATAAGCGTAGGAATAAAAAATAGGCTCCGGCAGGCTATCGTTGCCCGGCCAGAAACCAAGACTGCTGACCTCCTGGGAATACGCCTCGCGCGTAATGCTGTCTGGAAGGTGCGGAATGCCTCCGGGATGCGGCGGCGCCGGACGGCCGGAGAAACGCGTTACTGCCAGGTCGAAGCTGCCCCAAAAAAAATGAACCGGACTACATTTGCCACAGAAACGCGACCGAAACTCCTTGAAAACGCGATCGGCCTGAACCAGCACCCGCCAGAATCGATTGGCGTATTGCTGATCATAACTTCGATGCTGCTCGTCCTGATCGAATCGAATCGGGTTTGCGATTTCGTTAGGCAACAAATCAATCTTCACTGGTAACTCGAGCTCATGCAGCGCTTGCATCACCGCCTGATAGAATTTGGCGACTGATTGTCCCTGCAGTTTGAACATCCGCGTCCCGCCGTCGCTTTTCAGGATCCGCAATTCATGATCAACAAAATCGAAGCGGATCTCGAAAGTTTCCAGGCCGTGCGGAATTGGCGAGGTTGTTAGGCCGCGAGCAGTCAGATATAGAGTGACGTGCCATGAATGGTTCGTCCACGGTGTTTGTACCAGCCGGACTTTTCCGACGATCTGCGTCCACATGTGAAGCGTCGCACAGGTATCTTTCCACTTGGCGAAAGGAAGCGCGGGCCAGGATCGCTCGCGGGTCGTATCGTCCATCAGAGCTTGATAATTAGCCGCCCCTGATGAAATCGGCGAACGATCGACGCCACCGGGCAAACGTGTCGCTCGCATCTTGTCGCGCATGACGGAATGTTTCTCGAAGGCGTTGGCGCGGTCCGTAAAAAATGCCATGTTCCTCGTCCTCGCTCGGTTGATCGACATCGCTGTCGGTGACGACATCTTTCATCGTGGTGCCGGCAAACATTCCCTCCGTCCGCACGACATTGCCGCGATTACAATTGATGTGAATCGTGCCAACTGGCTGGCCGGATTCGTTATTCAACGTCACAATCCACACCGGATCGCCTCGCTCGTCTGTCCGTAAGGTGTAGCTCGCGGTTGAAAAAGCTGTATTCGATTTCTCCGCCGTATGACTTGCCACCGCGTAGGCGCCGCTCGAATCGAGATTCAAACGCGTCGTGTTGACAGTCGCGCCTTCGGCCGAACCGACGACCGTCCGAACCGGCGTTCGTTCAGAAACAATATTGCCATTTGCCACTTCGATCTCGCGCACTCCTCCCCGCGCGTGTTGATCTTCAACTAAGATCTTCCAGGTTTCCGGCTGCGGATTGCCACGGATGCCGGTAACCGAAATAACATGGTCCACGCAGTCGCGATTCAACTTATTTCCAACGACCCGGAGTGCTTCGTAGGCAGTGGGGCTTTCCTGCGCGAAGACCGTGACCGTAACCAGCGGTAAAAGACCGAACAAAAAAGATTTTCTCATCCGCAAAACTGAACAGCCGCTCGTCCGGTTTTGCAAACGAGACCACCGGCCGGTCGTCGAAGCGCCAAACTTTTTGCAGACCCGGACTTGAATGCGGCCTGTCCGAGGGCAGCGTTTGTCTTTTGGCGCGATGAAGAGAAGAAAGCTCGAGTTCAGCAGTCACACGGCCAATCTCGCAATGATGCGGGAACAAGTGCGAATGTTTCTCGACGACTACAAATTCTCCGAGAAACAACGCCTGCTGATGGTGCTTGGAGTGGATGAAGCGTGCACCAACATTATCCGATATGCCTATGCCTTGCGCGACGATCAGCCCATTACTTTGTCGATGGAGGGATTGCGTGATTGTGTCCGAATGCGTTTGCGTGATTATGGCGAACAGATGCGCACCGCCATGAAGAAGGTGGCGTCGGGCCGGCTCAAACCCGGCGGTCGCGGTTTGCAACTCATTCAACACGCGTTCGATAAAGTCGATTACGTGGTGAAGCCGCGCGGCACGGAGCTGGTGTTAACGAAAAACCTGGAATGACCGGTCGTCTTCTTTTTGCTGGAGAGCGCCGCGCTTGTGGCGCCTTTATTCTGGACGCGATGGCGCGCGTCCCTCCAAATTGAATGCAACATCTCTGATGAAACCGCCCGAACCGGATGCCGCTTTCGAAATTTCATTGCGGCCACCGGCATTCAGCGAATTCACCGGCCAGATAAAGGTGCGTGAACGTCTGGAGCTGATGGTGGCGGCGGCAAAAAAACGCGGCGACGTGCTCGAGCACATTTTGCTGAGCGGACCGTCCGGCCTGGGCAAAACCACGCTTGCTTACATCATTGCCAACGCGATGGGAGTGAACATCAAAAATACCAGCGGCCCGGTGATTGAAAAAGCGGGCGAGCTTGCGGGATTGCTTACCAGCCTGGAAAAAGGCGATGTGCTTTTCATCGACGAGATTCATCGGCTGCAACCGACGATCGAAGAATATCTTTACCCGGCGATGGAAGATTATCGGCTCGACATCATTATCGACCAGGGCCCGCAAGCGCGCAGTCTGCGACTCAATCTGCCAAAGTTCACCCTGATCGGCGCAACCACGCGCGCCGGAATGGTCAGCGCACCGCTGCGTTCCCGTTTTGGAATGAGCGCACGCCTGGATTATTACTCTGCCGATGAAATGCAGAAAATCATCGTCCGCAGCGCCCGTTTGCTAGGGGTCGAGATCGATCCTGCCGGTGCTGCTGAGATCGCCGCTCGCAGCCGGGGCACACCGCGCACCGCCAATAATCTTCTTCGCTGGGTGCGCGATTATGCACAGGTTAAAGCCGAGGGCAAAATTGATCGCGAGGTGGCTGATCGCGCGCTCGCCATGCTCGAGATCGATCGCGACGGATTCGATCAATGGGACAAACGCATCATCGAGACCCTCATTCACAAGTTCAACGGCGGACCGGTCGGTTTAAATTCGCTTGCGGTGGCGATCGGCGAAGAAGCCGGCACGCTCGAAGAAGTGAACGAGCCGTACCTGATCATGGAAGGCTACATCAAACGCACGCCGCAAGGACGCGTTGCGACCGCAAACGCATATAAAAAGCTGGGGTTGAAACCGCCGACCGGTGCGCAGCATGAATTGTTCGACAAATAGCTGGCGCGATCCCCTGCGGTGCGTTCGCAAAATCGGACGAGACAGAACTCATTCCTCCAAATAATGCAACGAACTCCCGATCTATTTCAGCAAACTTCAAGGGTCCTCACCGTATCCGAATTAACGCGCTCGATCCGCGGCGCGCTCGAAACCAGGTTCGGCGCGGTTTGGGTGCAGGGCGAAGTCTCGAATTACAAGGCGCACTCCAACGGTCATCAATACTTCACTCTCAAAGACGCGCGGACTCAGATCGCCTGTGTGATCTGGCGCGACGCGATGGCTCCGTTACGCGAACCACTCGCCGATGGCGCGCGAATCCAGATTTTCGGCACCGTTTCGGTTTACGAAGCGCGTGGTCAATATCAAATCGCTGTCCAAATCGTTCAGCCGTTTGGTCGCGGCGCCTTGCAAGCGGAGTTCGAAGCGCTCAAACGCAAACTCGATGCCGAAGGATTGTTTGCGCCGGAACGCAAACGGTCGCTACCCAAATTTCCGAAACGGATCGGGATTGTTACGTCTCCAAGCGGCGCAGCCATTCGCGACCTGCTCAACATTTTTCAACGCCGGGCGCCCTGGCTCCAAATCTTGATTAATCCGGTACGGGTTCAGGGCGCGGGCGCGGCCCAGGAAATTGCGGTAGCCATTCGCGAATTGGCCACGCCTAACGAATCGTTTGCGCCGGTTGATCTGATCGTGGTCGCGCGCGGTGGAGGCAGCATGGAAGATTTGTGGGAGTTCAACGAAGAAATTGTCGCGCGCACAATCGTAAGCATCAATTTGCCGGTTGTCTCGGCCGTTGGTCATGAGGTCGATTTTACGATCTGCGATTTCGTGGCCGACCTTCGCGCGCCAACGCCGAGCGCCGCGGCGGAATTGATTGTGCCAGACATCGTAGATCTCCGGCGGCGGATCGATTCGCTGGCCGGAGCTCTCGGCAAATGCCTGCGCAGTTTTGTCGAGCATCAGAAGACGCGGCTCCGATTTCTGTCCGAGCGCGCTCTGGCACGAGAATTAGTGAACCGCTTGCGCAACGGGCAGCAGCAAATCGATTTGGCCCGCGATTCACTCCATCGATTTGCCAGGCAAAAATTCGATCATTGCCAGCAAACCTTGCAACGATTCGAAGCGATTCTGCGCGTGCTCGGTCCAGAGGCAACATTGCAGCGTGGCTATAGCATTACTACCGACGCGCGCGGCAAATTAATCCGCAGTGTTAAACTTGTTAGGCCGAAAATGAAAATTCGGACGCGGGTCAGCGACGGGGAATTTGAATCAGCGGCACTGTAAAGAGATCGAGCGCTATTTTGGATTTACCACTGTGTTCGCAGTACCCAGCCAGCCGTTGGCTGAGTTGGCGGTAGTAAAAATATCTCCTTGAGCCCCGGTACTATTTCCATTCGGACCATGAATCGTCATGTCCGAATTCACCCTTTCAATTGTTCCACTACTACCGTCCGCACGAACTACAATCGCGTTAACACCTTTCCAAACTCCACCTTTCACGGTTTGATCCGTCGAATACATATGCGACGTCTCGCCGCCCTGAACGAAACCATCGGCAATTAGCGGAACGGACGGATTCGAAGTGTCGGTCAACCCGAGCACATATGACCACTCATTTTCTCCGGAAGCCAGCGTTTTGCTTGAAGGTACCGTCAAAGTCGGATCTGTTACTTCATCTGGCACGTTGGTATTGCACCACTTTGACTTTCCCAACCAGAAGATCGCTTCCGATTTTAAGTAAGTAGGAAACAGCTGACAAAACGCGTCATTGGAAGACGACACATTAGTTGGAGGATTGGTAGTGGTCGTTCCATCAGCATTCACCAGATAGCTTGGGTAATTTCCGTTGTTGTCGGTTGCATACAGCCTCAGCGCCAAAGCAATCTGCTTGGCGTTCGACAGTGCTTTTGTTTGCGCGCCTTTCACCTGGACAGAAGTAAAGACAGGCACGGCAATGCTCGCGAGAACGGCGATGATCGCAATTACAACGAGCAGTTCGATTAGAGTAAAAGCGGCGGGGGTTCGTTTCTTAATCATGTAAGACTGAGGATGGCAGAAGTCGCCAGAATCGGTCAAGCTGGAACGCCGAGTGAGTGGAGCTTCGTCCCTCCGCGTTACCTCTCCGGTTTAAATGCAATGGTCGATAAGGGCGGTAATTGAATGAGAATGGAATGTTCGCGCCCCATCCATGGCCAATCTTCGCTCTGCACGCCGCCATAATTGCCGACGTTGCTGCCGCCATAAGTCTCAGCATCGGTGTTAATAATCTCCCGATAAAACCCGGCGCGCGGGACACCAAGCCGATAGTTGTACCTGACGACCGGCGTTGCGTTCACAATGAATGCGATCAGCTCTCCGTCGCGCGATTTGCGGGTGAATGAAACCACGCTGTTATCAGCGTCGTGAAAATCGATCCACTCAAAACCCTCGTAGCTGTCGTCCTGTTGCCAGAGCGCTGGCTCGCTCTTGTAAATGTAATTCAAATGTTGCACCAGCCGGCGCAGCCCATCATGTCGCGGTTGACCTAACAAATTCCAATCCAGACTGGTGTCGTGATTCCATTCGCTCCGTTGGCCAAACTCGCTTCCCATGAATAAAAGTTTCTTGCCGGGCTGACCGTACATCCAAGCGTAAAACATCCGCAGGTTGGCGAATTTCTGCCACTCATCTCCCGGCATTTTCGAGAGGAGCGAACGTTTGCCGTGCACTACTTCGTCGTGGCTCAGCGCCAGAATGAAGTTTTCATGAAACGCATAGATCAAAAAGAACGTGATATTTCCGTGATGAAAACGGCGAAAGATGGGGTCGAGCGACATGTATTCCAAAAAATCGTGCATCCAACCCATGTTCCATTTGAAACCAAAACCGAGGCCGCCGAGATAGCTTGGCCGCGAGACGCCTGGCCAAGCGGTGGATTCTTCGGCAATCGTCATGATCCCGGGAAATTTTTCATAACAGACTTCATTGAATCGTTTCAGAAAATAAATCGCGTCGAGATTTTCCCGGCCGCCGTAAACGTTTGGAATCCACTGCCCTTCTTTGCGTGAATAATCGAGATACAACATCGAGGCGACCGCATCCACGCGCAGGCCGTCGATGTGATATTTCTCGAGCCAGAAGAGCGCGTTACCGATCAAAAAATTGCGCACTTCGTTGCGGCCGTAATTGAAAATGAGCGTGCCCCAATCCTGATGCTCGCCTTGGCGCGGGTCCATGTGTTCGTAAAGATCAGTGCCATCGAACTCGGCCAGCGCGTGCGCATCCTTTGGGAAGTGCGCCGGCACCCAGTCAATGATCACGCCGATGCCTGCCTGATGGCATTTATCGATGAAATGCCGCAGTTCGTCCGGCGTGCCAAAGCGGCTGGTGGGCGCATAATAATTTGTGACTTGATAGCCCCACGACCCTTCGAACGGGTGTTCGGCGATCGGCAGCAGTTCGATGTGGGTGTAACCCATTTCGAGAACGTACGGGAGCAACGTCTCGGCGAATTCCAAATAGCTTAGCTGCCGATTTCCTTCGTCTGGTTTGCGCCTCCAAGAGCCGAGATGAACTTCGTAGATGCTGATCGGGCTGCGCGGCCAATCCTTTTTTCGGCGCGATTCCATCCATTCGCCATCGGTCCACCGGTAGCGTTCGAGGTTGTAAACCAGCGATGCCGTCGATTTTCCGTGCTGATTGAAAAACGCGAAGGGATCGCTCTTGAGCAAGAGCGCGCCATTCTGCGCTCGAATCTCGTATTTGTAGTGCGCGCCTTCCCTGATTCCCGGCAGGAACAATTCCCACACGCCTGTGCCTAACAATTTCCGCATCGGGTTGACCCGACCATCCCAATTATTGAAATCGCCCACCACGCTGACGCGCTGCGCGTTTGGGGCCCAGACCGCAAAATAGACGCCGCGCTCGCCGCCGATTTCTCGAAGATGCGCGCCAAACTTTTCGTAGATTTGCCAGTGCTGACCCTCCGCAAACAAATGCAAATCGACTTCTCCCATCATCGGGCCGTATTGGTACGGATCGCGAATTGTCAGCTCCGAATCGTCCCACCCCGTCAGGCGCACACGATAATCAAGATCTCGCCTCGCGTCGGGGACGATCGCTTGAAAAAATCCGTCTCGATGAATTTTCTCCGCTTCAATCGCGGGTTGCCCATTCTGCACAATCTCGACCTTCTTCGCATCAGGCCGAAAAACGCGAATGACGAGATCGTTTTTCGACCGGTGGGGACCAAGAATCCGAAATGGATCGGCGTGAGTGGCGGAGAGAAAACTGTTCAGCTCGTCCGGCGGCAATCCCGCGATTTCAAAGGGTTTCATGATCGGCCAAGTTAATCGCTTTAACCCAGTAACGTTGCAACGAATCGTTTTGATTGCATCCCTCGGACGCGTACCTTGCCACCGATGAGTCTTACGGCGCACGACGCGATTGGCGAATTGCTTCAAACTTACGGAGAAACCGGTGGCATAAACTATCTTGATGCCGCTGCGCTGCTGCCGTCGCGCGCAGCGGTCGAGCTCGCCTGTGCCGATTTGTTGAGTCTGATGTTTCCCGGATTTCGCGGTCAACCGTTGATTGACTCGACCGACCTGGCGGATATCACGCGAAGTCAGGTGCGCTCTTTAAAGGCACGACTCAAAACGGAAATCTGCAAAAG
>Ga0187777_10000714_pt1 | contig 21816 bp, 23 predicted proteins | sample 1015_Q2_SP5_10_M_FD_132416 | JGI IMG/M metagenome (GOLD analysis project Ga0187777, IMG submission 132416) | Tropical peat soil microbial communities from peatlands in Department of Meta, Colombia - 1015_Q2_SP5_10_MG | ecosystem: Environmental > Terrestrial > Soil > Wetlands > Peat | place... | reverse complement strand
CCCCTGCCGATCAAACTTCGCGACATAGTCGTGGAAGCCTACGCTGCGGCCGCGTTCGATCGCCTCCGGCGACATCACCGATGACAGCGCTATCACCGGCAAATCCGCGGTGAGCGGATCAGCCCGTACGGCTTCGGCAAACTGGAAGCCATCCATGTCCGGCATCTCGATGTCCGTAATCGCAACATCAAATGTCTGACCGTCTCGCAGCATGGCCAGTGCGTCTCGCGCCGAACCGACCGCGTTCACCAGGTAGCCCGCCGCCTGCAGAACGGGCGTAAGCATGTTGAGAAAGAAGGGAGAGTCGTCGATCAGCAGCACTGTTCGCGCGCTACGCTGCACCGGCTGCTCCTTGCGTCGGAACCAATCTTCGAATGCAAGTGGCAGGAAATGGCCGACATCAATGACTTCTGTTGCCTGACCGCGGACGATTGCGGAGCCGAGCACGCCCGGATTTTTGCTCGCGACCTGGATGTCGAGTCTGTCGTCAACGATGTCGATAATCTCGTCGACCACAAGCGCCATGGAGCGGCTGCCATCGGAAAACACCAGAAGCGGTTGTGCGCCCTCACCTTTTACGCGCACGTCCTCGCTCATGCTGATGAGTGGCATCAAATGGCCGCGGTACTGCATCATATGACGGCCATTCGAGAGCTCGATTCTGTGCGCGTCGATTTCCTCAAGCCGCGTGATGAGCGACAGTGGAACAGCCTTCGGCTGCGGTGACCCGGCGCGGAATACCAGCAACGAAGTGCTGTCCTCGACGGACGCCTTGTAGATGGTGTCCTCGGTTTCCGCTGCGGCCAATTGAGAAATCACCGTGGTCCCGAAGGCCTGGGCCACACCATTAGGATCAATGATCATGATCACCGATCCGTCGCCAAGAATGGTATTGCCGGAGAACATTGCGATATGGCGCAATTTACTCGACATCGGCTTGACCACGATTTCCTCGGTGTGGAACACGCCGTCAACGACGATTCCGAACGTCTGGCTTCCAACCTGCGTAACGACGATGAAGCTCCCGTCGATATCGGCAGTATTCTTGTCGATGCCGAGCAAATAGCTCAGGCTTGCGAGCGGCAACAGCTTGTCGCGCAGGCGCAAGACCCGGGTATCCTTGATGCGTTCAATGCGATGCTCGCTACCGCTGCGTGCGCGCACCAGTTCGACTACCGACAACTGTGGAATTGCGAAGCGGTGACCGCCTGCCTCAACAATCAGCGCCGCGACAATTGCGAGTGTGAGCGGAATTTTGATGGTGAAACTCAGCCCCGCACCGGCCACCGACCTCACGTCGATTGCGCCGCCAATCTGATCAATATTGCTGCGCACGACGTCCATTCCGACGCCGCGACCCGAGATGTTGGTGATTTTATTGGCGGTGGAGAAGCCAGGCGCAAATATGAACTTGTGGATTTGCGCTTCAGATAGCTTTTCGACATCGGCTTCAGAAACAAGACCCTGTGCAACGGCCTTGGCCTTGATGCGCCCGGTATCAAGTCCTCGTCCATCGTCCGCGATCTGAATGATGATGTGTCCACCCTCATGATACGCAGACAGGCGGATCCGCCCGGTCGGCGGCTTGCCGGCGGCGCGGCGTTGTTCGGGTATTTCTAGACCATGGTCCGCCGAGTTACGAACCATATGAGTCAGCGGATCCTTGATCAGGTCGAGCACCTGACGATCGAGTTCTGTCTCGGCGCCCTGCATTTCAAGCTCAATCTGCTTGCCGAGTTCGTTTGAAAGATCGCGCACGATGCGCGGCAGCTTCTGCCATGCATTGCCAATTGGTTGCATACGGGTCTTCATTACGCCTTCCTGCAGCTCAGCAGTGACGTTAGACAGCCGTTGCAATGGCGTCTTGAATTCGGATTCCTCGTGGCGCCGCACAATCTCGAGTAACTGGTTGCGGGTGAGTACCAGCTCGGACACCATCGTCATCAAGTGTTCGAGGGTATCGACAGTTACACGGATCGACTGATTGGCATTCTTGACAGCTTCATCATCCTTCGCAACCGCATCGGCGGATGCCGCCGCAAGTTTAACGGCTTTTGTGATTGGCGGCTCTGTCGCAGTTTGGCGGAAGGCCCGTTCAAGGTCATCGAGAGAATCCTCATCCGGTCGCAGCGGTCGTTCCAGCACTTGTGGTACGAGAGTCCCCACAGTGTGCTGTGCACCGCTCGATCCGACGTTTTGAACCATACGCTCAAGATCGCTGATCAGATCGCTGTCCGCACCTTCCGGCTCGCGTTGATCGCGCTCAAGCGATTCCAAAATCGCTTTGATCCGGTCGATAGTGGTGAGAATAAGCGTGACAGCTTCGCTCGATGCCGTCGCGCCATCGCGAAACTTGCCCATCAGAGTTTCGGCGGCATGGGCAAGCGCTTCCAGCCGCGGCAGTCCGAGAAAACCGCAAGTGCCTTTAATGGTGTGTACGAGACGGAAAATGTTATCGAGAATTTTTGCGTTGTTTGGTTCCTGCTCGAAACGCACGAGCTCGACGTCGACCACGTCGAGACTTTCGTTCGTCTCGGTGACAAATTCCCGCAGCAGGTCGTCCATAAAAACGCCTTCGTCGAGGGCTTTGGCCCGTCCACCGCTTTCCGTCGGAAGCGTGGGCCAGTGTGTCGGTGAAGCGTTTAATTTTAGTTGCGGAATACCGACAAGACGCGCGCCATTAACCGATTGTTAATCGGCGCAAAAACCCCCTCGGCGCGCAGCTATTGTGCGGTGACTACGACCGTTTCGCCGTCCGTCGTCACAGCGGCTTTGACCCCGCAGGCCTTGGCCAACAGGCCGGCATAGAAGGGCTGAATGCGATGGGCATCGAGCCCTTCGCCACCCTCGCCGGTGAGCAATGAGGGCACCGCGGGAGGAACCTTGGCGTTGGCACCGGCAGCGCTGACCTTGAACCCCATAGTGTCGCCAGAGCCAATAGGATCGACCGTAATCTTGCCGCCGCGCGGGATCGCTTGGCCGGCGATAACCAACATATTGAGCAGTAATTTGACTCGGTTCTTGGGCAACAGCGCGCGGGGCAAATTCCACGCCAGTTTGGTCTTATCATCCTCAAAGAAGCCACGGGCGATTGCCTCGGTGTCGCCGAGGTCGATTTGGGCCCCCGCGGAGCCCGCGGCACCAAAGGCAATACGGCAGAACTGCAGTTTGGCGGAGGCGGTGCCTGCACTTTTCTTGATGAGGTCGAGGGCGAATTCCTTGGTCGCCTCGTCTTTCTCTTCTTCTAGCACTTCCAGCCCGTTGACGATGGCGCCAACAGGACTGATCAGATCGTGGCAAACACGCGAGCACAGTAATGCGGCAAGGTCGAGCGCTTCGATAGAAGATCCGGACATGGACTAGTCTCCGCTGGACATGCAGGCTGCCCCGATCGGCGAATCAATGGTCGGGCTGACTTGCCGGGGTGATACACCGCACCTAGACCAGCGCCAAGGACCGCGGAACGGCAAAGGGATGAGGAAATGACGGGTTCCGAAATTCTGCCGGCCCAGGCAACGCGGCTGTTGGATGATTTGACCAGAATCGTTGCAAGAGCCTGCGCCTTGGTCTGCACAATTTCACCCGCGACGGTCGTCAAGCGGGTCAAGGCTGACCGTTCACCTGTCACAGCCGCCGATGAGGCCTCAGAGGCGGTCATCCTTGAAGGTGTGTCGCGACTGCTGCCAGGGCTGCCGGTCGTTTCCGAAGAATCTGCGGATACCAAACAATCCTTCAATCTCGACAGAAGCTTTCTGATCGTCGACCCGCTCGACGGCACCCGCGAGTTCCTCGATGGTCGTGACGAATTTACCATCAACCTCGCAATCATCACACGCGGTTTGCCGATCGCCGGCATCATCGCAGCGCCAAAACGCGGTCAACTTTGGCGCGGTATTGTTGGCGAAAAAGCTGAGCGCCTCCGGCTGCTTGGGGACGCGGCCGATCAGGCACAGGTAATCCGCACGCGCGCGTGGCCAAGCCGCGGAGCAATTGCCGCGGTGAGCCGTTCGCACTTTGACAACGCTACCGATGCTTTTCTTGCTTCGTTTGGGTCGATCACGCGCAATGCCAGCGGGTCAGCGATTAAATTTTGCGAGGTCGCCGAGGGCGCCGCGGATCTCTACCCACGCCTTGCTGCGACTTGCGAATGGGACGTGGCGGCCGGACATGCGCTCGTCGCCGCGGCTGGCGGGGTGGTCACTAGCCCCAAGGGGATCCCACTGGTGTATGGCCGCACTCGTGAGAAATTTCGTGTGCCGGCCTTTGTCGCCTGGGGAGATCCGCGCAAGGCCGCATCAACCAGATCGTGAAGCGCAGGTAAGCAATCACTCGCCCAGACTGCGCACAACCTCCGGCCATCTGCGTTCGGCAGTGTCGATAATGCGCCCGGTATCGGCAAGAAACGCGGCCCGGGACTTCTCGCTGTAGAAAAAATAAAGCCTTTCCCCGACCACCACCCAGAACAGCGGATGGCCGGGCACTGACCGCCCTTGGCCGATTGACACTGGGTCGTAGCCACCGAAACGCGGGGCATAGACCTCCGGGTGTCCGGCAAAGGCGCCGCGGTTGCCCTCGTTGCTGAACCGCCAGACCGCACCGTCCAGGTTTAGTTCGATTTCCGCCTGCCCAAATATTGCCTTGCCCTCGGTGAAATAGGCCACAGGGTCAAAGCCGCTAATGGCAAGACCGGTATTTGAATTCACCGCCAGTTGATTGTCAGTCGCAGCCCCGGCTCGCAAGGGCCCAAAAGCACCCCCCGCCAGGGCAATCCCTAGCAATACCTGAAACAGGAACGGCGGCTTCCGTTGTTGCCGCGCTGCAGTCATAGTTCTCAACGACGATAAATGATTCGGGACAGGACCTTCGTCGTCACATTACCCCGGTTGGCGTGCGTGTCGGGTTAAGAGGGCCCCGGGCCCTATCATCCAAATGGAGCACCAAAATGCGCGCGATCTTGCGCTTTGCGGCCTTGGCTTTATGCCTTGTTATCATTGCTCCGGGGTTTGCGTCGGCCCAATACCAGCCTCCGCCACCCCCAGCCCAAGAGCCGCCGCCCCCACCCCCGCCGCGCAGTAGCAACACTTTCTCGCCAAACGAGCTGGTCCGTGAGGGACACCGCTTTTTTGGCACTGTATCGCGCGGGCTCGCGCAAATCGTAGAAACAGCCGTCAGCCGCTGGGGCCAGCCGAACGGCTATATCCTCGGCCAGGAAGGCAGTGGCGCCTTTGTTGTTGGCCTGCGCTACGGCGACGGCAAGCTCTACACAAAGAACGCCGGCGACCGGCGCGTTTTTTGGGAGGGTCCATCCGTCGGCTTTGATTATGGCGGTGAAGGCGCCCGCACAATGATGCTGGTTTACAATCTACCCGCCGTTGATGCTGTCTATCAGCGGTTTGCCGGAATTGATGGTTCTGCCTATTTCATCGGCGGCTTTGGAATGACTGCACTCGGATCCGGCGATATTATCGTGGTACCGATCCGCTCGGGTGTCGGTTTGCGGCTTGGCGCCAATATCGGTTACCTCAAGTTTACGCCGCGCGCGACCTGGAACCCGTTCTGATCTCCGCCACATTTACTACTTTCATTGCAAGGACCAGCGGGCGCCCGTTACACCCGCGACGAGGCATCGGCTTTAGGGTAGAGTGCGTATGAGTTGGAGGCGTACATCTCATGATTGAACCGATCATGTATTTCGGGATCGGGTTTCTGTTTGCAGCTCTCATCGGGCTCGTTGTCATACCTCTCGTCCACGGCCGTGCAGTTCGATTGACGATGCGCCGGCTCGAGGCCGCAACGCCATTGTCAATGGCGGAAATCCAGGCCGACAAGGATCAGTTGCGCGCCGAATTCGCAATGTCAACGCGGCGTCTCGAAATGAGTGTCGAACAACTCAAGACAAAAAGCACCAGCCAGCTTGCCGAACTTGGCAAGAAAGGCGACGCCATCAACCGGCTCAAGGTTGAGCTTGGTGAAAAGACCGCGGCGATCTTTGCGCTGGAAGCGCGCGACAAGAGCCTGCGAGACCAGCTGCGCGCGACGGAAGAGGAATTCGCAGTAAAAGCGAATGCCATGCATGACGCGCAGCGTGCGCTTTCCGACAAGCAGGCCGATCTCGCCAAGTTGACGAGTGAACTGGATGAACGCTCGATCCTTGCTGACTCCCAAAAGATTGAAATCATCGTACTCAAGACCCAGGTTGAAGCCCTGAAAGAACGCCTTGATAGCGCTGGCGCCGAGTTGAAAGCAGTGGAAGACCGGCGCGATTCCGAGCGCGTTGAGTTGAAAGGCGCAACCCAGGAGCTTTCAGAGGAGCAGGCAAAAGTTGAGAATTTCGAGCGCCGTATCGCCGAACTGGAACAACAGTTAGCTGCGCAAAGTAAGGAGGCGGAAATGCTCGGCCGCCGAGCGCAGGATCTCGAAACTCGGCTTGGCGAGACGACACGTTTGCTCAACCAAAGTGAATTCGAGCTCAAGCATTTGCGCGCCGAGTTGGAGACCGCCCACAAAATCGAAGGCGACTTACGCACCGCTATCGCTGAAGTCGAGGACCGCTCAAGCTCGGGAACACAAAAGGTCAAGGTCGAGAACGCCCAATTGCAGGCCGACATCGCGCACGCCAGGGAAGAGCGCGACCGCATGGCCCGCGAACTTGCCACAATGAAACGTGAGACCGAGGAAACCTGGGCGTCCGAGCGGGTGGAGAATTCACTGTTGCGCGAGCGCATCAATGATGTCGCCGCGGAAGTGGCGCGCCTTGCTTCGGCGCTGGAAGGTCCAAACTCGCCGATCGACGCGCTGCTCGCCGCAGAAACGTCGCGCGACCGAGCGGCCAGCATTGCGCCCGCTGACAGCGGCGAGCTCCCTGAATCGCAGCCGAACAACGGAGACCTGGCTGACCGTATTCGTGCGCTCCAGAGCCACGCTTCACGGTTCGCACAGAGTGACGATCCAAAAACCCGCAATTGAAAGTTGCGCCCAGCCTTCGCTTGACACCTCTCAGAGGCGTTCATTATATCGCGCATCAGTCGATTGGCCGGGCGCTTAGCTCAGCGGGAGAGCGTTCCCTTCACACGGGAGAGGTCGTAGGTTCAATCCCTACAGCGCCCACCATTTAAAAACACAACTATTTGCGCCGTGCCGGCGGATCGCGTGTGAGATTCTTTGCTGCGAGTTCGTCGAGATAATCCTGCCAATAGGTCCGGTGGTTTCGACCCAGGTCGCGCAGATAATCCCACCCAAAAATCCCGGTCGAATGCAGATCGTCGAAAACGAGCCGCACCGCGTAGTTGCCGACCGGGAGCACTTCAATAATCTCAACATCGCGTTTACCCGGAACGGTCTTGCGCTCTTCCGCTGAATGTCCCTGGACTTCGGCACTGGGGCTCTTCACACGCAGATATTCGGCAGGCAAATCGTAATGCTCGCCACTGTCGAATGTGACAGTCAAGGTTCTGCGATCCTTGCGCAGGCACAGTTCGGTCGGCCAGGCTTGGATATCCGGCATCGGCTAACTTTATCCCTTAGAGTTCAGTTCAGTGGGTCTTTTTACAGCTCGCCGGCTGCAAACCGGGACGGAGGGTCTCCTTCATTCACCCTCCTTACTTCACCAGTTTGCGTCCGGTGACCCGCTCAAGATTCTTAAAGAATATTTTGTCGCTGGTCTCCTTGTCGAGCTTGAGAGACTCGAGAATACGTAATGTCTCGCGCGGATACATCGACCCGTTTTCCGGGTCGAATGGGCAATCGGATGCAAACACGATCTTGTCGATCGGAAAGAACTCCAGGCCGCATTTGGTGGCCGGTGTCGCTCCGAACACCGCAGTGTCCGCATAAAAGTCCTGCTTGAAATAATCGAGGGGGCGTTTCCTAAGGCTCTTGCGAAGTGCGACATAGTCTTCATCGCTGGTGCGCGAGCCGAGCACGTCCCAGCCCGGGCCTATGCGGCCTTCCAACATGGGCACTATGCCCCCGAAATGATGAGTGATGATCTTCAGATTGGGATGATTGTCCATGATCTTGGAAAATACCAGGCGCGCCATTGCGGTCGCAGTCTCGTATGACCAACCGAATGTCCACCAGATTTCGTAGAGCGATTTTTTCTCGTCAGCGTAGTCCGGCATGTTGGCGCCACGTGCGGGGTGCAGCCAGATCGGCTTGCCGAGATCGTTCATCTTCTTCCAGAACGGAAGATACTGCGGCCGATCGATCGGCTTGCCCGCTACATTGGTGTAGATCTGGACGCCAAGAGCACCGAGTTGGTTGATCGCACGTTCGGCTTCGGCAACTCCGGCATCGGGCGCGTCGAGCGATATTTGCGCAATCCATCCCGGAAAATAATCGCGTTCCTTCGCGCACAACTCGGCAAAGCCGTCATTGATGATGCGAATGAATTCGTCGATCTGCTGCGGGTTCTTGGCGAAATTCTCGATCGGCGGCTGTGGGTACGCCAGGATTTGCGCATAATTCTTATGGCCATCGATGATTTTCTTGCGCGCGTCAAGGTCATGGAGCGGCGGGATCGCCCGCACGCGCTTGCCCATGTCTTTATATTGACCGGCAACCTCCAGCATCTTGTCGAAGAATTTCTTGGGAAAGAAGTGTGTGTAGGCATCGATACGCATACGGAGCCCTCTGAGGCGGGGTTGTTGAAGGTTGGTTTTTATCGCGCCGGCATTCCCAAGGAAACTATCAGCGCTATTTATTTCAGACACCTTGGCAGGTGTCACCAACCCGAAACGGCCCTTCGCTTCGAAGCCGGGACGCTTCGGCATGGCAGGTTCACAAGACAAAGAAAAACTCCGCGGCCAACCGTTCCGCGTCAACTGCAGCTGGGCGGCTAGCTCAGTTGTCTTTGGCGCCCTGTCGAATCCACGTACGGATGCTGCTGCGATCGCAACTTGACAGTTGCTTTTTGCCGTGCGGCATGCGCAACGCAGGTGAGGCCCGCCAATCCAGCAACAGCATCAGGTTGCTGCTTTCCGGTTCTTTCGGAATAACCATGGGACCAAACTTGGTGCCCTTCATCAGTCCGGCATAGCTCGTTAAATCCAGACCGCTCTTTTCATACCCTGCGCCCCCGGCTTCGTGGCACGACGCGCAACGCCACTTCAAGAGCGGAAGGATATCCTCCTTGAAGCTGACGATCTCTTCTGCCGCGCACGCATCCGGAGCACCCATGATGCCAACGCTTGTCACCATTCCAGCGCTGAGTACTAGAATACCCAGGAGCAACAGAGGTCGTTTTTTCATGGGATTCCCTTGCGTCGTTCCTAGAATTTGCGGTTATTGATTCGCCTGCAACAGAGCATCAACCGTGAAGGCGTTGGGGCAATAGTCCCGGAATTTTTCTACAATTTTACCGTTAGCAAGATCAAGCCGGCACTGTCGTTTGTCAGAACAAATCGTGCAAAGCCGCTGGAGATCGTGCATGGTCGCCGGATCATCTTGCTCAAGACTTTGCACGTCGATGCCAACGGCAGGAAGCAGTTCTTGTACAAGATCGGCGGCGTCGGGCCCCCTCTTGATCAAGCCGGCGAGCTCTCCCGGTTGAAGCCGCAGGTCACGGATAATTTGTGCAACCTCATCGGGGCCGCAGTTCGCCAGATCGTTGCAGGCTTCACGTGCGAGGCGGCGGCTCCTTACCCATTGCACCAGGGAATCTACGATTGAGTGAAGGCTCTCATAATCCGCGTGCGTCGAGGGATCTTGTTTCATCGCTCGTTTCTTCTCCTTTGAACGCATGAAAACGGTTTCGCCAAGACCGGCATTGATTTGCGTCAAAGCGTTCACTTCACTCGGGAATCACCCTTAAGCCAGTGTAACTGTCCACCGTGCCACCATGCTCATCCTTCACTTGCTGTAGAAACCCTTTTTCAACTGCCTTCGCGGCTAAGGGTCGAAAATGATTGAATGCAAAAACGCGAATGGCGGACGAAAGATTGATGTTGGTGCGCCTTCGATCGATCTTTTCGACAAGTGTCGACAACGTGACTTTCTCTTGAGCGGCAATCTCTCGCAGAGCGTCCCAGAATTCGTTTTCCAATGAGACGCTGGTCTTGCGTCCGTTTATGAAAACAGACCTTTTAATAACGGCTGTCTTCATAGCGTGCCCCCGCGTGCGGCCAGACCGCCGGATACAGATAATTCTGACGCCGTGGTGAATCGTCGCCGTCGTGGGCGATTTGCATCAGTCTGAAGATGCAATCGTCATGCAGTGGTAGTCCGCACTCGGCATTGCGGTCACAATCGCCACACTGGAACCGGGAAAAAGACCCTCGTGTCATGCGGCTTCCGATTGCCGCGAAAAATTGCCGGAGTCCGGTGGCGCTGCTCGTCATCATCTGCACCTATTTGAGTGCGGAAAAACCGATAGTGTTATTTGTAGTGTTGCGTGGCTCGTCTGCATTGACGCAGGTCAAAATCTCGAGTGCAAAAATCAAGGACTCCGGCTGATGTGATTTTTGCCGCTGTTGTCGGGAATTCCTCTGTGTTTTTTTGAATAGACTCACCTGGCTGACGCCCCTTCGACTTTCATCATCTGGCGCGGCAAAACCCATACTACGGAAATATACGTAGTGCTCTCTCCGTACAGCGGAAATTACTCGAGCAGCGGCCGCCCGCACTGACCAACCTGCTATGACGCTGACAGTGGCTTGTTGCCTCGCCTGGGAAGGATTATTGTTCGTAGGGCGTCGCGTTTTGTGTGGGGGCGTGGAAAATGAAGAAATTATTGGTGATAGCGGTTGTCTCGATTATGGCCGGATCCCTGGTCGCTACGCCGGCTCTTACGCAAGTGATGAGCAAGAGGAGCGTCGCGTACAGAACCAAGATATGTAAACAGGATTGTCTCCCCAACAACTATCATGCATCCGGCGTCGGTATGCACGGGCTCTATAGGGCCTACAGCACGGTTGACCCTCACCTCGAGTCCCCGGAGGGAAAGAAGCAATACGCGGAATGCATCAAGAAATGCCTGGATCCAATACAGCGCATTACGATCCAAAGAGCTGTGTGGTCGATGGGTCTCACGTGGTTCGGAAAGACCAGAACAGACTGTCTGGAGTGCCACGTCAGCGGGTGGTAACGCTGAAACCACAAACATCCGCTTTGGGTCGGCAATAGAAATCGGCGACCGTCATTGGATTACCTCATCGTCGCGGAAGGGCAGCGTGGCGTAGCGCCAAGCCTTGCAAAAAGCGTTGCTTTGAACCTGTTTCGACCCCGTCCCACCGACCTTAAAATGTGATTACCAAAACGGCCCTGATTACCCCGCCGATAATGCCGTTCCCGAAAGACTTTATCGTCTAATGATTTTCGACCAATTGATAGGGAGCATTGTCATGAGCGAAGTGCAGGCGTCCACCACAATCGGCAAGCTCAAGGAGCTCTCCGAATCCACTCGAAACAGCATAGCTCTCGGCATCTGGCTGTTTGTATTTGTCAGCCTGCTATTTGTGAGTGTCCACGGTCAGTCGCAGCTGATGACAGCGGGGCTGATTTTCCAGCTGACCGGAGCCTATTCGACATTCCTGTTATGCGGAAAATCAAACTATCGGCCGTTCGTGCATGGCGTGCCGTATGCGTTTGTACTCATTGGCGCGGTGCTGCTCTGTCTTGCACCGGATTTTCCTGCCCCGGTCGCAGCCAGTCTGGTGTTTCTCGCACTGACTGTGTTGATGCACTGGTCCGTCGTCTCCGGCATGCGAAAAGTCCTGCTGGGCACGGACAAGACTGCCTTCGTCAGCGAATGCCTGACCTGACGGCTACTCTGGCCTAACCAATTTGACCGATGTGCTCCGCTGCGAACACGTTCGCGTAAAGATTGGCAACCCACTGCTGACCTTCCTGGGTGACTCGCAGATAGCGCAAAGCATCAACGATGTAAGGCTTCACCGCTTTCCAGAAAAACTGAGGATAATTTGCTCGCAGATCGGCAGCACTATTGTATTTCAAAATCTTGCTCGTTCCTGTTTCGCGAAATTCGTTAAATAAGGCAGCCGTTTTCCGCAGATAATTAATATCCGCGAGTTGACCGATCAGGTCAGCTGCGCGAAGCAGGCCCGGGAAATCGTCGGTCATCGCATGCTGTTCGTCCTCTGGCACCGGAAATCGTGTGTGCTCAATGTTAGCTTCGATCTCCGCAGTATCGAGATGGATGAGAGCTACCTTACCGAAGCGCTCGCGCACAAATAACTTGGAGCGTGTCACATGGTATGGTGTCAATGATGCATCCGTGGCGCCTTCTGGGATGCTCACCTTTTCGCCGGCTGTATTGACGACGTACTCGCCATCTCTATCGCCACGACATACGCCACGAACGTATCCAATGTCGTGGCATAACAGCGAAACGATGAAATGCAGCCACTCGCGCGGGGTGACACCGCCAACACTTATGTGTCTGCCTCGCAAGATCTCCTGTCCGACCAGCGTCACCATGATGGTATGATCGACGTCATGGTAGGCAGCATCACTCGTCGCAATATTCTCAAGCGCGAGCCGCGCGACAAAACTCATAATCCCGGGATAGCTGGGTTCGAGTATTCCGTATGTCTGCTGGTACATTTCGTGAAGTTCTTTCACGAAGCCATCGATAACCACCTGCGTAGGATTAAACATCGGGGGTGACACTCGACTTACGGGTCTTTCGTAGCAGGCCAGGCTATAGCAACCTCGGGAAGACTACCATGAACTCTACCCGTGTGGTCGTTACGGAATTGGCCGCTAACGGCCAAAAGCAAACATTCATTTTTCGAGCTTATTGTCCCAGGGTGGCTCGGGTGCAAAGCGATTAGCGATAAAGTCAATGAACGCGCGCACTTTCGCAGCCGGATTACGATCCGGCAGGTAGATGGCATAGATGCCCCCGAACTCGACTGTCGGCTGATCGAAATCGAGTTCGACCAATGTGCCTGCACGCAGGTCATCGGCAACGATAAATGTCGGCAGGTAGACGAGGCCTTGACCCGCGATTGCGGCGGTTCGCAGGGCCTCGCCATTGTTCGCCCGCAGGTTACCTGAAACTGCGACGGTGGCGTGTCCCTTTGCCCCAAACGCCCATCGATCGACGCCAGTCAAGCTTGAAAGCGTGTACCCAAGGCAATTGTGCTCTGCCAAGCTGGACACCGTGCGCGGTTTGCCTCGCCCGGCGAGATAAGACGGCGCCGCGCAGACTACGGTGCGGCAGGGCGCGATCCGCCGTGCGATCAGGCTTGAATTGCTCAGGCTACCGATTCGGATCGCAAGATCCCAGCCTTCGTCAGCGAGGTCGACCAATCGATCGTTGAGGCCGAGTTCGACGGTCACGAGCGGATGGCGCTGGACGAACTCCGAGAGCAGAGGAGCGATCTGTCGCGTGCCGAATGCGACTGGGACATTGAGGCGGAGCAATCCTCTTGGCTCGACGCGATCAGCCGCGACGGCAGCTTCGGCCGACTCGATATCGGCAAGGATACGTTCGGACGCTTCAAGATAATTGCGCCCAGCCTCGGTGATCGACAGCCGCCGCGTGCTGCGATGAAATAGCTTTACCCCCAACCGGGTTTCGAGCGCCGCGATGTGCTTGGTCACCATGGTCTGAGACATGCCCATGGCGCGGCCGGCCGCAGACAGGCTGCCGACAGCGGCGACCTTTGCGAACACTTCCAAGCCGGTCAGCCGGTCCAGCACAGGCTAACTTCACCCTATTGGTGTTAGCTGTAATTAATAAGCTCGATATTATCACACCAAAGGGAATGGGCCATATCTGGGTGGACCACCACAGGAGACACCCATGATTGATACCCGGACCGCCCCCTATGCCGCGCTGTTGCTTCGCGTCAGCCTCGGCATTCTGTTCTTAGCCCACGGCCTCTTGCTCAAAGTCTTCACCTTTACGATCCCCGGTACCGTCGCTTACTTCCAAAGCGTCGGATATCCGGGATTCTTTGCCTATCTGGTGATCGCTGGCGAGGTCGGCGGCGGGCTTGCGCTTATTCTCGGCATATGGACACGGCCGATATCGCTTCTGCTGCTGCCGATCATGATCGGTGCAACCCTGCAACATATTGGCGGCGGCTGGCTGTTCACCAACCAAGGCGGCGGCTGGGAATTTCCGGTGTTCTGGACTGCCGCACTTGTTGCACAGGCATTGATCGGCGACGGTGCATTTGCCCTGCGCCTGTCGCGCAACAATGACCCCGTCGGCAAACTTGCCGGCGCCTACACGCGCTGAACGAGGCGGCGGGGCCGGCACGCCGGCCTTGCGCCGCCGGAGAATATAAAATGACAATGCCCAGCTTGTTCCTGTCGCACGGCGCGCCAACCTTGCCGCTCATCGACACTCCGGCACGCGCCTTCTTGCAACAACTCGGACACACGCTTGCGCGGCCGCAAGCCATTCTTGCGATCTCAGCGCATTGGGAGACTGCGGTGCCGATGGTCAACGCGGTTGATAGCAACGAGACGACCCACGACTTCAGCGGATTCCCACGCGCGCTTTATGATCTGCGCTACCCCGCGCCGGGTTCGCCAACATTCGCAGCGCGCGTCGCCGAGCAGCTGCGTGCGGATGGTTTCGACTGTAACGTCGATCGACGACGCGGCCTGGATCACGGTGCCTGGGTGCCGCTGTTATTGATGTATCCGCGAGCCGACATTCCCGTCCTTCAACTCTCGGTGCAGCCGCATCTAGGGCCTGAACATCACCTGCGCGTCGGGCGCGCTTTGGCGCCGCTGCGGGACAAAGGTGTGCTGATCATCGGCAGCGGCAGTTTCACGCACGATCTTTCTGAATTTCGCGGACACAAACCGAACGATCCCGCGCCCGACTGGGTCAACACTTTCGCCGATTGGTTCCATGCAGCGCTGATGAAGAATCAGATCGACGATCTGATTGATTACCGGCGTCAGGCCCCATTCGCGGCCAAGAATCACCCGAGCGAAGAACATCTATTGCCATTGTATGCGGCATTAGGTACGGCGGGGGAGCACGTGAGCACCGAGCGACTTCACGCTAGCTCAACCTACAGCGCCCTGCGGATGGATGTGTACGCGTTTCAAGGTCTGCATGATTCCGTGCAACCCAGCACCACCAAGTCGCGATTTTTTAAAACTGAGCCAGCCACGAACTAACCATGCAGACGGTACTGCCTAGGACTGCGTTAGTCCTAAATCATATAAAAACTGGCCTGTCAGGACAACTTAAGAGGAGCTCCATTTCGGATGCTGCCCCGAGTTTGTGCACCAGCGCAGGCGCTGGAAGTCGAAGTGCCTCGCGTAGCGGAAGAAGTGCCCTAGCTGCACGAAGAAGCTGTCGGATACGTGCCGCAGCCGAAAGACAGTGATGTGCTTACGCCCGCACTGCGGGCAGCGGGCACGCACGGTGTATTTGGCGCCGGACTTTGCCGGTTCGAGCCATGCAAGTAGTGACCTCATGTTCGTCCTTGAATAAACGTCTGTCATTAATCCATTCCCTAAACTATGGCGAAGACAGGGCATCACTGTGCGTTGCACGAAACTGGGGACCGCCGCGGCGCAGAAGGATCATAAGTAGACATTAGCAGACATTTGCAGCGCAAAAAGCCATGTCCGCTTCGCCCCCGAAAGCGGGCATTTGCAGCGCACCAGCCGATGGCTTTGGGCCAAAAGCGGACACTGGCCGAAAAAAGAAAGACCGCCACTGCGGCGGTCTCCCTTCGTTTTCGGCTGGACTAGATTACTGTCCAACGTGTGCGGCTGCCTTTTTCACAGCCTATGCAGGCTGAAGCAGCAACCACACACCGCCGACAATGAAGGCAACACCAGCGACACGTCCAATGATGCGACCGAACGGCAATGCCTTCTCCAGCAATACAAGGATCGCAAGCGCGGCAATCCACAAAAGATTCATCACGCCGCCAACAAACAGAAGCGCCATCAGTGCCCAACAACAACCTGTGCAATAGAGGCCATGTCGAAAACCAAGCACCAGGGCAGCGCTCGCCTCGCGGCGAAAGCCGCCATGCCGCATGATAAAAGTGAGCGGCGCCTGACAGTACGACAGACAAGTGTCCTTGACTGGTGTCCACTGATACAGGCCAGCAGCAATGAATACGAGCCCGCCGAGAACATTGCTGGCGCTTTCCATCATTGGGTTCAGCAGCGCGCCGCGTTCGAGTGCCCACTGTGCCAATGTCGCCACGAGTGCGAAAATTGCCCAAGACAGGAAGTAACCGGACGCAAACCACGCGCTTGTAGCGAACGGCTGACCCGCGATCTCTGCCTGACGGCCCACGCGCGCGTAAATGAGTATCATTGGCGCCACAGAGGGAGTCATCATGCCGACCATCATCACCAACCACATCGCGAACACGTAGCCAAATTCAATCGAATGCCAGGGCGCTTCCGTTGGCATCATCAATCCCTGGCCTGCCGGAATCATTCGAAAGCCGGTCATATCCATGCCGCCCATCCACATATCGTTGGCGAGCCACGCGAGGTGCGCCCATGCGAGGACAGCAATGATTGCGAGCGCAGCTATGACGACGGCGCGGTCACGCCGCAACACGCTTTCGAGAGCAGTGCTCATCCGCCTAGCGCACTATACCGCTTTGGGAAAGGTTGACATGAGCGAACTGCGCGTATGAGTCGGCAAGCTTGAATTTCATAGGACGGGACACCGTCGTCCAACCTCGTCCGATCTCAGCCAACGAGTACTCGAAGCCATTGGGGATATCGATGCGGACCCGGTGGTCGGCGCCGGTCACCGGATTCTTGATTGGTTCGCCGCGTCCCTCGGTGACGCCGCGGACGATGAGCCGGCCTTTACGAGCGTTGATGTCAACGTCGAAGTCGATGACAGCAAAAATCGGCCCGTGGACCTTTTCCAGGGTGGTGGAGAAGACTTGAAAAATAGTGGCGCCGGGTTCGGTATCCTGACCGCTGACAATGCGCAAAAGTGCCCCGCGCTGTGGCTCGGTCGCGCGTTCGTCGATGACGACCGCAGCTTCTCCTTTGCCTTCGTGGATTGCTCCGGGCCAGCGCAAGATACTGACAAACCGCAACCCGTCGAGCCGGGTGCTTCCGTGATGACCTTCATCAATCTGCATACCTGCGACGGCCTCGCAATGGCCGTGGCTTGGTAGCCCGTTGAACTGGCATGGACACCCGTAGGTGCAGTTACAGTTCACGAATTCCCGTGCTTTGATCGTCCATTTCACGTCGGTCATATTGTCCTCCCGAAGCGTGGCGTGGATTCTCAAGCCTCGCGTTGCGCAAATTAGCACAAGCCGAGCGTCGACGCAGCAAGCCTCATGCTCCATCTGTCCAATCGGAAACGTTTTGGCTTGTGTTGAGCACGTCCGCTTTACCCCCAAGAGCGGGCATGTGCGGTGCAACGGGCCACGTCAGCTTTGGGCCAATAGCGGACATTGGGTCGCTTGGTGCCTCTCTAGATTTAGATGCCTATATGACGCCGCTCGCATCCTAAGGTAGAAAGCCCTTGTCATTTGCGAGTTTGCGCGGCAGATATTCGTCAATCACGTAATTTAGACCCCATTTGGCGAGCGCCTGCTGCTCCGCACGCACGCCCATCTTTAGCAGTTGCCGAATGGCAGCATCCCATTCTGGATAGGCCGCAATGAAAGGATCGTTATCAAGCGCGTCTTCGGCGCGCTTGATATCGTCCTTAGTCAAGGGATGTGTCGCATCCTCCAAGCCGAAGTCGACGATATCTTGCGGGGTCACGCCAAGGAACCGCGCGCGCGGTACGCAGAAGAAACGATTGAGATGGGCTGCGTTGCCGGAACCAACTTTGAGTGTGCGGTAGATGTTAGTAAAGCCATATGGGTCGCAATCAACGAAACAATAAACTGGCAAGTTCTGTTTTTCCGACAGCATCCGCACGAAGCGACGAGTCGCGCGCGTCGGCACACCGCCCATCTCAACAATGATACAATTTGCCCTCGCCCAGAAACGATGATTGTTCAGGCGCTGGAACATGCCGCCAGTTTCGATCGCCAGCACAAATTTGGCATCGCTGCGGAAGCTTAAGTGCTCGGCCGAGCGCGGGATACTGTAGGCCCCACTGCCAAGATTGGCGCAATCGACTTCAATTGCCTCGCCAGTCGTCGGATTTCTATCGACCACGGTGAGCCGGCCGGCAACCGAGCCGCCGTGGGTCTCCGGGTAGAAGCGCAACTGTTCGCGCGACAGGCCGTGCACGGAGGCCATTGCCTCGATGTCGTCCATTATGGCGTCGGATTCGGCCTGCTCGTCAAAACGGCATTCGCCCCAGTTTTTGCTGATGTAATAGGCTTCGCGCTTGGTGGCGAAATCGTCGTTTTGCACCATCGTCCGCGAGGTCGCCATTAGCCGCAGTGTTTGCGCGAACGAGCGAACCGTATTCACCGTCAGGGTACGCACCTTGCGTTCATTGCCGATCTCGAAATAGCCCTTGGCGCGGCTATAAGTGACGTTCGCAAGGTTGCGCACAGGGAATTCGATGGCCGGCAGTGCGCCATGAACGATGCTTTCACGTATATCCGTCGCGATCGAATCGAGCAGCATGATCGTCCGCTGATCGAGTTCGCTACGGGGCCTGCTGTTCTCTGTCATCGTGTTCACCCTTAGATCGTGCGGCTGTGGTGCAGCGTGTCGTCAAGTCGCTTCATGGCGCTGTCACGCTCTTTGTCACTCATAGTCAGTATTTCCTGAAGCGCGATGCCGATATGCGGCAGAAACTTTTCGATATAGGTACGCCGATCGTATTCCTCATGCAGGCGCTGTTCTCGGTGCAGATAATGCGCAAGCTCGCGCCCACACTGTTGCAACCCTAATTTGATTTCTTTCAGTATTTCGGGATACGGCTCGATCGCCTCTTTCGATTCCGACGTATAGGGGACCCATACCGAAGCGACATGAACTATGATGGCCATCGGTGCAGTGGGTAGCGTACCTTTCGCCTGATTAAGCCCATAATTGTGCCAATTGGTCTGGATGATCCCTTTGGTGATAGCGCAGCTTGCCTGCGAATAGAGCAGCGGCACGCGATTGGCGAACCGCAGCACTTGGACTGGCTGGTTCTTTTGCGCGCCCAAATGTTCGGCTGCACGCTCGGCGACCGTTTTCTTGCGCATGTGGCCAGCTAAATCGATCTCAATGTCGGATGCCTCGCGCAGCCCGTAGGCTATTGCGATTTCCACCTGGAACGGATTACCACGGTATGCAGCGGCCGGCCGTGTGGCAGCGGTGAAGAAGTCGGCGTCGAGTTCTTTCTGCAAACCCTTCAACAGGTTCTTTTTGCCGATCGGAACGATACAATCTCTATGCGGCGCTAACACGGGCGTTTTACGGATAGCCCGATGCAGCGCGGTCGCTTGCGCGCGCGCTATGTGTTTTGGATAGGAACGCTCGCTCAAGCGCCCACCCGCTTGCGCGATCATCCGGAGCGCAGTCTTCTTTCCGACGCGGGAGAATTCTCCGACCAGAAATTGCAACAGAGTATGTTTACTCGTAGTACTTAACATCTGGATCAGTCGGCCAAGCTCAATGCCGTAAGGATGCGGCTTGATTTGTTTTGGGCGTGGTGGAAGCTTGTTAACGGTGCGCTCGAAACGAGTCTCCGTGCCTTGTGGGTCCTGGTAGATCAACGTGACATGCGGGTTAGCAATCGCCGTCTGCTCTAAATAGACTTCTAACGAATGCGACCCCTTCTGATAGTGACCTTCGATATCCATCTCGACGCGCGTGCCGTGCGGCCGATCCCACTCCAGCTGTTTCTTGCGGTGAATGTCGGGTCGATTTCGAGTTACATCGATTGACACAAATAACTCGGACGCCAGCGGCTCGCCTGCAACGCGGCTAACGATGTGCAGCGGTTTGCCAGTAGTGAGCTGCGCGTACATACCTGCAGCCGAAATGCCCATGCCCTGCTGGCCACGCGACTGGCTGAGTTTGTGGAATTTTGAGCCGTAAAGCAGCTTACCGAAAATGCGACCAATTTGATCTTCGACGATTCCCGGTCCGTTATCTTCAACGATGAGACGGTACCTATCACTATACCGATCGATCACCTGAACGCGGATTTCAGGCAAGATGCCCGCTTCCTCAGAGGCGTCGAGCGCGTTATCGACTGCCTCCTTCACCGCGGTCACCAGCGCCTTAGCTGGCGTGTCGAAGCCGAGCAGATGGCGATTCTTGAGAAAAAATTCCGAGACAGAAATATCGCGCTGGCGGGCCGCCATGTCGGCGGCGGTCGCGGGAAGGGATTGCCTGAACCGATTCATAAGCCTGCGTCACCAGACACTTCCTGCTGGCGGCCGAGCTGATTCCTTAAGTACAGGGCTCCTGCGCATTGACCTTTGACTAAGATCAATAAGCGTGCGGGGGTTGGTTTCTCCGCTTTGGGTGATAAACAGACAGTGCACCCACCATGTCCGCTTTGGATCAAAAGCAGACATTGAGGCGTTTTATTCGATCACCTCGTCGGCGCGGGCAAGTAGGGACGGTGGCAGCTTGAGGCCCAGCGCTTTGGCAGCTTTGAGGTTGATGACAAGCCTTAACTTTGCCGGCTGCTGGATTGGAAGGTCAGACGGTTTGGCACCCTTTAAAATCTTATCGACATATAGGGCGGCGTTCCTGTGCAGGTCAGGAATGTTGACGTCATAGGCCATCAGGCCGCCATCGGTCACTTGAATTGAATAGGGATAAACCGCAGGCAGTTTGAGGCGTGCGGCGAACTCGTTGATCTTAACTCTGTGAACGACGAGTACGCTTTCGGCCGTTACGAGCAGTCCATCGACACGTTCTCTCACGCCAGCATTGAATGCGGCCGCAATATCGGCCTCAGCGCGGATATCCCGCACAAATATCGTCACGCCGAGCGAAGGCGCCGCTTTGTCGAGTGCTGCCACTTGCAATGGTGCAATCGGATCGGCGAGGTACGACAGGACGAGCACCCGCGATATTGTCGGAACGGCGTCTTTCAGTAGTTCAAGACGCTTCACCGCAAGCTCGGGGACCATCATCGACATGCCAGTGACGTTTCCGCCTGGCTTGGCGACGCTTTCTACCAGACCAGTGCCTACAGGATCGCCAAGCGCAATCAGGACAATCGGGACCGAGCGAGTTGCCCTCTTCGCAGCCTGAGCAGCGGGTGTCGTGCTAACGGCGATAACGTCCGCCTTGTTGCGGAGACATTCTGAAACGAGATCGGGAAATCGCTCGTCCGATCCTTCAGCGGACAAATAGTCAATCGTAATCGTCTGCCCGTTGACATAGCCGAGCTCCTTCAGAGCCTCGAAGAAGGCGTTAAATCGTGGCCCTCGCGACTGCAACGTACCCGGATCGAAAGTAAGGAAGCAGAGGTGGGGAGTCTTGCTAGGTTGCTGGGCGGGCGCCGCGAGCGGCCAAGCCGTCACAGCGGCACCGAAAAATGTGATGAAGTCGCGCCGTCTCATTAGCCCCCCAAAGTCGGGACAACGCATCGTAGCGGGTCAAAATAACAGTGGGAATGGGGCGACCAATGTCCGCTTTGGGTCATAAGCGGACATATGCAGTGCAAAACGGCATGTCCGCTTTACCCCGAATAGCGACCGCGAAAGCGGAATTTCCGCAAAAGTCATGTCCGCTTCCCCGGACATGCGCGGTGCACAAGCCTATGTCCGCCTTTGGCCAGAAGCCGACATCAGTTCGGCGCGTCTCAAGGGGTCTTTGATACCCACTTCCCCGCCATAGCCAGTGCGCCAATGCCAGCGGCGGCGTTAATTTGAACTATTGGCGCGGCGGCAGGCCTTCAAAGGCGGGCACGCCATCCGCAATGAGATGGAAAGGCTGACCTTCTGCGGTGAAGATCGCCTTTTG
>Ga0187777_10000713_pt1 | contig 21825 bp, 19 predicted proteins | sample 1015_Q2_SP5_10_M_FD_132416 | JGI IMG/M metagenome (GOLD analysis project Ga0187777, IMG submission 132416) | Tropical peat soil microbial communities from peatlands in Department of Meta, Colombia - 1015_Q2_SP5_10_MG | ecosystem: Environmental > Terrestrial > Soil > Wetlands > Peat | place... | reverse complement strand
TTGCCGGTGTAATCGCCGGTGCGCTCAACGCCGTGGCGGGCGGCGGCAGCTTCATCTCGTTCCCAGTTATGATGTTCACCGGCGTGCCTCCGGTTGAGGCCAACGCCAGCAACACCGTAGCGCTGTGGCCGGGATTGGCCACCGGCGTGGCCTCCTACTCGCGCCGCCTGCAAATGCCTCGGCGCCTGCTAGTTCCCTTGGTCCTGACGAGTGTTCTGGGAGGACTCGCGGGCGCATTGCTGCTGGTGAAAACACCCCAGCGCACTTTCTTCCATCTCATCCCCTGGCTGCTGCTGGGAGCAACCGCGCTCTTTATGTTCGGCAATCGACTGCGCGCCATGGCGGCAAAGACGGACCACACGACCACAGTCGAGAACGCCTCCTGGCTGGCGATCGCCCTGGCCTGCCTGCTGCAACTGGCGGTGGGAACGTACGGCGGATATTTCGGCGCCGGCATCGGCTTCGTAATGCTGGGCATGATGACGCTGCTGGGCATGCGCGATATCCATGCGATGAACGCGCTGCGGATCACCCTGGCGGCGGTGATCAACGGGGTCGCGGTAGTGACTTTCATCGCCACCGGCACCGTCTTTTGGGCACAATGCCTGGCCATGATGGCAGGCGCGCTTGCTGGAGGTTGGTTCGGCGCGCAGTACGCCCAGAAGGCCGACCCACGCAAGGTGCGCTGGCTCATCATTGGGCTAGGGTTGGGGCTGAGCGCGTATTTCTTCGCTACCGCACGATAGAAAGCCGTCATGCACTGCAGTTTTCAACGATGATTTAAACTACATGGCGATGGGAACACCCCCGAGGGCCACCGACTCCAGCCGTCAGTTGCTTCGCCACACTGTCGCCACTCTCGCCTACCGCGGAGGCAAAGCAGTGCGCGGCGCGCCCGCTTCCTTCGCCGGCTTCAACGCTGCTGGCGGAGCACGCTCTCCCGCACAAATCCTCGCGCATATCGGCGATCTGCTCGACTGGGCGCTGTCCACGGCAGAGGGAAAGCAGCGCTGGCACAACTCCGCACCCCTGCCCTGGGAGCAGGAAATCGAGAGGTTCTTTTCCGCGCTGGACAAGTTTGACCGCTACCTGTCCTCGGGCGGGCAGTTGCATGCCGCTCCCGAAAAGTTGTTTCAGGGACCCATTGCCGACGCGCTGACCCACGTGGGACAGATCAACATCCTGCGGCGCCTCGCCGGCGTCCCTGTCCGCGGCGAAAATTACTTCGTGGCCGAGATCAGCGCGGGGCGCGTTGGCGCCGATCAGGCTGTTCCCAAGCAGGAGTTCGATTAGGTGCACTATGTACTCCCGCTCCCACGCTCGCTCGATGGTCATCACTCGCTATGGTATTGTCGCCAGCACGCACGCCCTGGCCTCACAGGCTGGTGCCGAAGTGCTGGCCCGTGGCGGCTCCGCGGCGGACGCGGCCATCGCTGCCAATGCCGTTCTGGGCGTCACCGAGCCCATGATGAACGGCATGGGCGGCGACCTGTTCGTCCTCTACTGGCAGGCCAAGAAGCGCAGGCTCTACGGGCTGAACGCCAGCGGCTGGGCGCCGAAAGCGCTCACCATCGACCACCTCCGGCACAAGGGCTATCAGGCGATGCCGCAAGACGGCATCAATTCCGTCACCGTGCCCGGTGTAGTGGACGGATGGAGCAAACTCCACCGCCGCTTCGGCGAACTTCGCTGGAAAGAGATCTTCCAGCCGGCGATCTTCTACGCGGAAAACGGCTATCCCGTGCCGGAGGTGATTCAGGGATACTGGCAGGTCGGTCCGGAAGCGCTGGCCGACGACAAGGAGAGCCAGCGGGTCTTTCTTCCTGACGGCAAGGTCCCCGCGGTGGGCGCGATCTTCCGCAATCCTGACTTGGCGAAGAGCCTGCGCATGGTCGCCGACGACGGCCCGAAAGCGTTTTATCGCGGAAAGATTGCGCGCGCCATCGTCAGCACCTCAGATGCGCACAGCGGGGTGATGTCCAAGGACGACCTGTCCGAGTTTTCTTCCGAGTGGGTAGAGCCGATCTCGACAAGCTATCGCGGCTGGAGCATCTACGAGCTGCCGCCCAACGGACAAGGCATGGCCGCGCTCGAAATGCTCAACGTCATGGAGACGAAACCTGCCTCACCGGATGGGCCGCTCAGCGCCGGCGAGCTGCACAAGAAGATCGAGGCCATGAAGCTGGCCTACGCCGACCTCGAGCGCTATAACGCCGATCCGCGCTTCGCCAAGGTTCCGGTCAAGGGCCTGCTTTCGAAGAAATATGCGAAGCAGCGCGCCAAGCTCATGGCCCGCGATCGCGCCGGCGACTTCGAAGCCGGCTTTCCTCCAGGCGTCCCCGGCGGACCTGGCTCTGGCTGGCTGGGATGGCTGGCCGGTGACACCACCTATCTTGCTGTGGTCGATCGCGAAGGCAACATCGCCTCATTGATCCAGAGCAACTACATCGGCTTTGGATCGGGCATCACAGTCCGCGGCATGGGATTCGTGCTGCAAAGCCGTGGCGCGCTGTTCTCGCTCGACCCCTCGCATCCTAACGCGCTCGCGCCGCGCAAACGTCCCTTCCACACCATCATTCCTGCGTTCATGGAGCGCGGCGACCAGCACATCGGCTTCGGCATCATGGGCGGCGCCAACCAGCCGCTGGCCCATGCGCAGTTCGTCTCGAATGTCGTGGATTACGGCATGAACATCCAGGCGGCCATGGAGCACGCGCGCTTCACCGTCGGCGAGCGCATAGGTCGCAGCATCCTGATTGAGTCGCGGGTGAAGCCGGAAGTGGCGCAACAACTGTCGGCCATGGGACACAAGCTGGAATGCGTAGGAGACTTCTCAACCTCCATGGGACGCGGCCAGGCAGTGCTGCACGACTCCCGCGCGAAGGTGAACTATGGGGCGTCGGACGCGCGCGCCGACGGCGCCGCCGCGCCGGAGCCTCCGCCAGTGAAGTGGTAGCAGTCTTTAAAGTTTTACTTTAACCCTTCCACCAGGTAGAGGTCGGAGAGCAGGCGGCGGTAGCCGTACACATACGCTTTCCCGTCTGGTGTGGGCAAGATGGGACCGACGTACTCTACGCCCGCGGGATCGGGCGGCATCAGTTCGTGCCAAGGCTTCCTTTGTCCGGTCGTCAAGTTGAGCAGGTAGACTTTGGCAGGTAATTCGCCTGGCCGATACACGAACAAGCCATTGCCATCGGCGCCCCACACAATCGGTACTTCACCCGCAGCCATGCCCGGGATGGCGCGAGGCGGGCCGCCTCCAATCGGATATAGATAGGACTTCTCGTCGGCTGCCGCTGCCGCCACCGTCTTGCCATCGCGCGAAAGCGCAAAGTAGAGGACGTTTATACCTTCAGGCGTGACGGGCTGCGGGTCTCCGCTTTGCACGTCTTGCACGTATAAGCGAGCCCCTTTCCCCGGCTCCGCTCCCGAAAACAGGAACTTGGTACCGTCCGGCAACCAGACCGCGGCGCTGTGATTGATAGTGGCGTGCGGAAGCGGTTTGGCTTCTCCCGGGCCGGTAGGCAATAAAAAGAGTTTCGTGGGGTCATCCGCGCGTGTGGAGAGCGCCCATTTTCCATCGGGAGATAAGGCAAGCGATTGTCCGGCACCCAGGTGGATCGCCGGCGATCCATCGGTATTGCGCAGATAAACTGCATAGGTTGAGCCGCCCGCTTCCCCTTCTTCACGGAACAGCAGCGACTTACCGTCGGCCGAGAGCGACGCCGGGTACGACCAGTCAAGCCAGGTCAGATCATGTTCCGTGGTCTGTCCTGGGGCTTGGCCGACGATGCCTCGGCGCCAACTATCGCGGCCCAGCAGCACGCGGCCGTCGGGCCAGGTGTCTTGTACCGATAAATCCGCAGGGACACGCACTACCAGGCGCTGCTTTCCGAGGGGCGTAACCCCATACAATGCACGATCGATGCCGACAGGAGCGGCCGTGTACCAGATCTCATTGCCAGCCGGCGACCAGGCGAGTCCCATGGCGACGCCGGACGCCTCGGCGGTCAAGTTTCTCTTATTTCCTTGCAGATTAACTACGGCCGGGAGGCCGATATTGTCGCCCTGAACCGGGTGATCGATGAAAGCGACTTGATCGCCCTTCGGCGAGACCCGTGGATGACTGATCCAGCCGTTGGTCTCGTACAGCACCTTGCCAATGGGGAATTCCAGGCGATCCTTGCCGCCGACGTTGCGCACCACCGCCAACGTGCTTCCGTCGGGAGACCAGTCGGCCCAATGCACGTTCTCCAGCACCTGCCGCGGCGCGCCGCCCACCAGCGGCATGCGCGCCAGCGTGCCGTTGAATACCATGTTCTTGATCTGCCGACTGCTGAGCGACAGCGCGATTTCGCCGGTGGAGGAGATGGCCAGGACCTCCGCTCCGGCAACCCCCAATGACCGCGATTCGGGGCTGCCCACGCGGGTGGTGAAGACGTCCCATGGCTTGCCTTCCCAGGCGGCGCTGTAGACGATGGTTTGGCCATCGGGCGCGAAGCGCGCCATACGGATGGTGCCGCGGCGGTAGGTGAGCAGGTGATACAGCGGAGGCGGAGTCGCGCCCATGCGCCGTCCTATCGCGAACGCGGCCGCCACCAGCGCCAGCGCGACCACCGCACCGGCGATCAAAGCCCAGCGGCCGGTCGTCACTCTCGGCCGCGCAACCGGCGCCGCCGCAGCCACGACGGCGCTCGATTCCGTCGCTGCCACCGCTGCCGCGGTGCGTGAGGAATCGCTTTCGCGCTTCAGCCGCTTCAGGTCGGCACGCAGTTCGGCCGCCGTCTGGTAGCGCATCTCCAGGTCTTTTTCCAGCAGCTTGCCGACAATCTCCTCCAGCTTTGGCGGCAAACTGGGATTCAGCGTGCGGACCGTCGGCGGCGTTTTCTCCAGAATGGCGTGGAAGATTACCGCCGAAGTCGTGCCCGCGAATGCCTGCTTGCCGGTGGCCATCTCGTAGAGCACCACACCGAAGGAGAACAGGTCGCTGCGCGCGTCCAGTTCCTCTCCGCGCGCCTGCTCCGGCGACATGTAAGCGATGGTCCCCACCGCCGAGCCGGGACTGGTGAGATTGAGGCCAGCCGTGGGCGCGGCCGAGACACCCGCCGCCATGTGGCGCTCCGCCACCAGCTTGGCCAGCCCGAAATCCAGCACCTTGGCCTGGCCGCGCGGGCTTACGAAAATGTTGGCCGGTTTGATGTCGCGATGAACGATGCCTTTGGAGTGCGCAGCGTCGAGAGCGTCGGCGATCTGGATGCCCAGATCAAGAATCTGATCGACCTTCAGCGGCTTGCCCTCGATGCGGTGCTTGAGCGTCTCGCCTTCGAGAAACTCCATGGCGATGAAGTTCTCGCCCTGGTCTTCCCCGACCTCGTAAATGGTGCAAATGTGCGGATGATTAAGCGCCGAGGCGGCGCGCGCCTCACGCTGGAAACGCGCCAGCGCCTGCTGGTCGCGCGCGACCTCTTCCGGCAGAAACTTGAGCGCCACCATGCGGCCGAGCTTGGTGTCCTCGGCCTTGTACACCACGCCCATGCCCCCGCCGCCCAGTTTGCTGAGAACGCGATAGTGGGAAACGGTCCGACCGATCAATGAATAGCCCCCGTGAGGTGTGGCGCAATACTAAGGCCGGAGGCGAGTCGGGGTCAACGCGAACCGCCGCCGGGTGGGGCTTCAGTTTGAATGGTCCGCTTTTCGCGACCGGCTTTTGTAGATATCCCGCAGGAGACAGCTTTCCAATGCGACTCCTGCCAGCAGGAGTGTCCAACCGGGTGGGCTAGCCAAAGACCATCCGCTGACTGCCAGGCACCACAGGAGCAGTAAACCGAGCGCCAAAGCGAGAAACATCGGGATGTCACGCGCCAGTTTCATGACCTGGCCTCACCGGCATTTTTAATCCTCCGTCTCTTATTCAGTTGCTGGTGACGCTGAGGGCGACGGTCACCGTTTTCGTCACTCCCCCACCGGTCGCTGCAACCGTAAGAGTTGAGCTTCCGACGCTCGCGGTTGAGCCTCTGGTCACAGTCAAGGTGCTGGTGCCGCTGCCTGGCGCGGTGAGACTCTGTGGACTCAGGCTGGCGGTGACGCCTCTAGGCGCGCCGGTCACCGACAATGCCAGCGCCGCGTTGAACCCTGCTACGGCCTGCGTGGTCAGAGTCACAGTGACTTTTCCGCCCGGATGCAGCGATACAGCCGAACTAGTGGCCGAAAGCACAAAGCCCGGCACGTTTACCGTGATCTTACCGGTTTGAGTAACCCCACCGCCGGCAGCAGTAATCGACACGGTATAGGCTCCCGCGGCCACGCCAGTTGTCGCCGAAAGTGTCAGCGTGCTTCGGCCCGATCCGGGCGCGGAGATGCTGGCGGGCGAGAAGCTGGCGGTCATCCCGCTGGGAAGCCCGCTCGCGGATAGATTCAGGGCTGCGTTGAACGTAGCGTTCGCCGTGGTGGTCACGGTGACGGTCGCGTGGCCGCCCGCCGCCACAGTTGCCGAACTGGACGAGATGGTCAAGGTAAACATGGGAACCGGCAGGATCGTCAGCGTGATGTTTGCGGTCTTCGTCAATCCGCCGCCGGATGCGCTGACGGTTAGTGTGTAAGTGCCGGGCTGTGCGCTGGCGGTCGACATGAGCTTCAGCACACTGGTCCCCGATCCGGGCGCCAGAAGCTGCGCGGGAGTGAACGTGGGGGCGACCCCGCTCGGCACGCCGCTTACAGAAAACGCGACGGCAGCATTGAATCCTCCGCTGACATTCACCGTCAGGTTCACCGAGCCGTTGCTCCCGGCAACGAAGGAAACAGAACTCGCGCTGGCGTTCAACTGGAGGGCAGGAACGACGCTGCCATCGCTCCAGTGATGGACCAGCATGTAAGCATCGACCGAGCCGAGCCCGGTCGCCAGATCATAGCCCGGGGTGGCACTGTATCCTGATTGGCCCGGAACGCTGTTGTTGCCATTGGTGATGTCATGGAACACGGCCGCGCCGCCAGCCGAATCCTGCCGGCTGGCCAGGGCGTAAAATGTCGCATCGGCGTTCCCCACGCGCGCTCCTGCTCCCTGCAGCACCAGGGCCATGATGCCGGCCAGCGAAGGCGTGGCCGCAGACGTTCCACCCACGGCTCCCATGCCTCCATTCAAGTAGATCAAGTACCCATCATGGCCGGCTGCCGTCAGTGAAACGTCCGGCACATCCCTGTGCCCGTCGGCAGGAACGCCAGGTCCAGCCTGCCACGAAGGCTTGGCGTAGACGCTGCTCACGCCGCCGCCGCTCGCCCACAGACCCGAACTCCCGCTCTCGTTCCACACAATCTCCGGGATGTAGCTCAAGGCCGAAGCCTGGGTGCCCGAGGCATTGGAGGACGACCAGTAGGTACTCGGGCTGGCGGCATCGTTGAATTCGGTCCCGCCCACGCAAACGCTATAAGGGGTGGAGCACAGACCATTGACGGCGTGCCCGCCTTGAGCGGTGGTCTCGGAGGGGCTGTCACAGCCGGCGGCCCCGTCATCGCCTGAAGCGACGAACACCGTCATGCCCTGCGACGCTGCCTGCTGCCACAAGCTGTTGATAAAACTGTTGCCGGAAGAGCCCAGCGCCGGTTCGCACAGGCCAAAGCTCATGGTCAGGACCGGCGCCAGGTTGTGATTGACGATGTACTGCGCCGAGAGAAAGGCGCCGTCGCTGGCGTTCGTGGAAGCGGAGACCACGAACTTAACGGCGGCGCTTGAGGCCAGCGCGCCCGCCCATTGCACATCGAGATCTGCTTCCACTTCTTCATCGACGCTGACGATGCCGGGGTCGGTGCCGTTCACGATCACCTGGGGATCGTTGGCGGCGAGGCCGAAGGCGCTGCGAAACTGCCGCACGTCGGCGAGATGGATATTGCTGCGGCCGACCACCGCAATGCTTTGTCCGGATCCAGTCAGGCCTTGCTGATAGAGCGGGCCTAGATCGTAAATGGTGGCGAAATCCGCGGGCGCCAGATAGTGGTTGCTGCCAATCGTGAAGGCAGGCGCGGGCCGTTTCAGCATGAGGTGCATGGCCTGGCTGCGGAAGTCGTGCAGAGAGACCACGCCCGTCACGACTTCGGCAAGGGCCTCTGGAATCTCAGGATCCTCAGCATTCGCATGATGCAGTTGGCCGGCCACCTGGTAAGTGTGCATCGGCGTATGGAAGGCCGCTTCCACCTGAGCCGCCGTGCCGCTGAAAATCACTGCGCGGCCGCTGGCCGTGACCTCTTCCACGCTCATCCCGTGCCAGCGCAACCAATTCACGATCTGCGCCAGGTCGCTTTCCGAAACGCCGAAGCGTTGGCCATAACTCTGGGGCGTGAGCCATTGATGGTAATTCGAAGAGTCGGGGTCCTGTTGCGCCGCGAGTAATTCCTCCAGCGCCACTTGCTGGGCGCTGGACGCCTGCAGCGTCAGGATCATGTGCTCCATGCGGTAACCAGGCGCCACGGCGCCTGCGTCGTGCTCCGGCGTCGCCAGAGGATGGCGCTGCCCCCGGAGGACAATCCTGCGCTCATCATCGATGTATTGCGTGATTCGATCTTTCCGCCCGGCCGACAGCGGGTCTTGCCCCGCAGGCAAATTCTGGGCACAGAGGCAAGGATTCCCAAATAGGAGCAACACGAAGCTCAGGGGCAGCAGAGAAAACACTCGACGCAGCATGGACACCTCAATAAAGACGGAAGGAGACGGGCGCATCCCGCACCCCGGGGGCGCAGACGTGGAAGAGGGCTGTGCCCTGTATCGGCCACAAAAACCGAAAGGCTTAGAACTCCGGAAGCACCGCCGGCTAAATTTTTCGTGACGGCAGTAACTGGGAGACGTCGCGTGCGGCGTCTCTCCTGCGAACCAACTTGTGATGCACTCTAGTAACGCAGGTTGTTGATGGCCCCACCCAGATGTACGGAAGTGGCGCCCAGCAGCGGCACCTTCCACAACTTGTCGTGACCGCTGCGCTTCAGGCGATATGCCAGATACGCCACGCCGGCGTCGACGACGCCCACAGTAGTGTAGAAACGGGCGCGGTCCGGGTGGGTGCCCAGCAGCGGATTGATTTCCTGCCGTCCCGGGTTCTGAAGGCCGCGGATGGTGGTTTCTCCGTCCAGCACCGCCGCGCCGGCAGTCGCGCCGACCAGGATCCAAAATTGGCGGTCGGCGACGACCGGCTCGCCGGCAGCGGGCGGGACCATTTGGATACTGCTGCGGCTCGGGCTCAGGAGGGGTTGTGGGGTCGAAGCAGCGACCGGCTCAGGCGCGGAGATCATCGGCTCGGCAGCGGGCGCGGAAGCGCTCAGAACCGGCGTTTGCTGCGCTTGCGCTACCCCCGCCGCCATCCCGAACGCCATTCCCGAAACCAAAACCCAGTTACTCCGGAGAGAAAGCATGGTCTGCTCCTTGAAATCCGGTTGCCCTGGGGCCGGGGTCCAGCGCACTTGGGGAGGCAATCCTCCGGCCATGCTAAGTGGCCGATTTTGCATCAGGCTACACAGGTACTCCTAATACATGCGCAAGTCTTTGCAGCCTGTATCTTTGGACATTCCCTATCGGCGCTGGGGCGCCGCCAGGACAGACCTTGCTTACCGGGTTTGGGTTACCTGGGTACGCGAGATAAACGTGCAATGCGCACAGCACGCTGTGACGCAAATCACCGCCCGTTGCCCAAGGCTCTTCGTACCCTGAGCTAGTCGACATTATTCTTCGAGGAGATCCTCATGGCCTACGTCATTACCGATACCTGCATCAAGGACGCACTCTGCGTGGACGTCTGTCCGGTGGACTGCATCCATCCCAAGAAGGACGAGCCTGCCTTCGAGGCTGCCACCCAGATGTACGTCAATCCGGCAGAGTGCATCGATTGCGGCGCCTGCGTGCCGGTGTGCACCTCCGACTCCATCCATCCCGCCGACGACGTGCCGGAGGATAAGAAGGAGTTCATCGAGAAGAACGCGGCGTACTTCAACTAGCCTCCGCTTCCGCACTGCAGTCGAGAGCGGACGAACGTCGCGTCGAGGGCCTGCGCATGATCGCAGGCCCTTGTTGTAGTCTCCCGCCGCGCATCTGCCTGGGCTAGTAAACTGTCCGGCCATGCCGCGCGTGCTCATCGCCACATCCAACCCCGGCAAGCTGCGCGACTTCTCTGGCGCGGCTGCGGCGCACGGGATCACCATCGCTTCCCTGCCCGCTTTTGATTCCCTGCCCGGCATAGGCGAGGACGGCGCGACCTTCGAAGAGAACGCCCGCAAGAAGGCCGAGCACTACAGCCGATTCGCGCCCGGCGAGATTGTGCTGGCCGACGACTCCGGCCTGGAGGTGGACGCATTGGGCGGTGCGCCTGGCGTATTCTCGGCACGCTATGCGTTCATGGGCTCCCAAGTTGTGCCCGATCGAAGGGAAGCTGATCCCTTGAACAACCGATTGCTGTTGAGTGAGCTGAAGGGTTTGCCCGGTGACCGGCGCGCCGCGTGCTTCGTGTGCGTGATCGCCGCGGCGCGCAATGGGCGGACGCGCGCGACCTTCCGCGGCGAGGCCCGTGGCCGCATCCTCGGTGAGCCACGCGGCTCGGCTGGCTTCGGCTACGATCCGCTGTTCTTCTTTCCCGCCCTGGGCAAAACGTTCGCCGAACTCACGCCGGAAGAGAAAGCCGGGGTCAGCCATCGCGGTGCCGCGTTTCGGAAATTTCTCGAGTGGTACGAGCGGGAACCGGCGCAGCGCTGAGACTGCAGCCCGCTTGCGCCCTTTGGTATGTGACGGACATCACATATAAAAGTGCGGTATTTCTTGACTCTCCGCGTGGCGGAATTTGATAATTCAAGGTTATTTTCGTCTCGGTGTGGTCTTTATATAAGGAGTCGGTTTCACATGGCATCCTATAACCCTCCTCTAAGCTCGCAGAAGGCCGAGGCTGGGGTCCCGGCCTTGCGCGCCGGCCAAGGCAGCGAATTTTTTTGGCGCCGCCTGCAATCGCTGACCGGCATTATCCCCATTGGCGCCTTCCTGATCGAACACATTCTGGTTTCCAACTCCACGGCGATGAATGGCCCGGAGGCGTATGCGAACACGGTGAAGTTTCTCGGTTCGTTGCCACTGGTGCTGGCGCTGGAAACATTGTTCATCTGGCTGCCGATCGCTTTCCACGGTCTCTACGGGTTCTACATCTGGTATCGCGGGGACTCGAACGTGGGCGCGGCCTATCCCTGGACCGGCAACTGGATGTACACCGTGCAGCGCTGGACCGGCGCTATTGTGTTTTTCTACATCGGCTGGCACGTGTGGCATCTGCGTTTCGCCGGCATCGACCTGCACGCCCACCCCGGCGCTTCCTTCGGCAAGGTGCAGGGCGAACTGGTGGTCGCCTGGCAACTGGCGTTCTATATCGTCGGGCTGCTGGCGGCTTCCTGGCATTTTTCCTATGGCGTCTGGCTTTTCTGCGCCAAGTGGGGAATCACAGTCGGCGAACGAGCCCGGCGGCGTCTGTTGGGACTTTGCCTGGCGTTGTTCCTGCTCATCAGCGGCGTGGGCTTGGCCAGCCTGCGAAGTTTTCTGGTCACTCCCCGCCAGCCGCTGGACATAAGCGTTGGCGAGTTGCATACCGTTCCTGCTCCTGCTTCCGCGGTAGCGGCCAAACATTGAGAAGGTACTGACATGGCAAATCCCAAAATCATCGTAGTCGGCGGCGGCTTGGCGGGGCTGTCGGCGGTCATCAAAATCGCCGAAATGGGCGGGCAGGTGGACTTGTTCTCCATCGTGCCGGTCAAGCGTTCGCACTCCGTCTGCGCCCAGGGTGGTATCAACGCCGCCAAAAACCTCAAAGGCGAAGGCGATTCCACCTGGATCCATTTCGACGACTCGGTCTACGGCGGCGACTTCCTCGCCAACCAGCCTCCGGTGAAGGACATGTGCGACGCCGCCCCCGGCATCATCGACCTGCTCGACCGCATGGGCGTGCCTTTCAACCGCACCCCGGAAGGCGTGCTCGACTTCCGCCGCTTCGGCGGCACGCTTTACAACCGTACCGCCTTTGCCGGCGCAACTACCGGTCAGCAACTCCTCTACGCACTCGACGAGCAGGTTCGACGCTATGAAGCCGAAGGCAAGGTGACCAAGTATGAGCACTGGGAGTTTCTCTCCGCCGTGCTCGATGGCAGCGGAATCTGCCGCGGCATCTGCGCCCAGGATTTACGGACGATGGAAGTACACACCTTCCCCTCCGACGCGGTAATTATCTGCACCGGCGGCATCGGCGCCATCTTCGGCAAGTCGACAAATTCGGTGGTCTGCACCGGATCGGCGCAGTCGGCGCTCTATCAGCAGGGCGCCTACTACGCCAACGGCGAGTTCATCCAGGTGCATCCCACCTCGATCCCAGGCGAGGACAAGCTGCGGCTGATGTCGGAATCGGCACGTGGCGAGGGCGGACGCGTCTGGGTGCCGCGACAGCAAGGTGACAAACGCGATCCCCGCAGCATCCCAGAGAAGGAGCGGTGGTACTTCCTCGAAGAGTGGTATCCGAAGTACGGCAATCTCGTGCCGCGCGACATCGCCACCCGCGCTATCTTCAAGGTGGTGTATGAGAACGGGCTTGGCATCGACGGCCAGCCGATGGTCTACCTCGACCTCACGCACATCGACCGCAAGATTCTCGACAAGAAGCTGGAAGGCATTCTCGAGATCTACGAGAAGTTCGTGGGTGACGACCCGCGCGACCACCCGATGAAGATCTTCCCCGGCATGCACTACACCATGGGCGGGATGTGGATCGACTTCCAGCAGGCCACCAATATCCCCGGGCTTTATGCCGCAGGCGAGTGCGAGTACCAGTACCACGGCGCCAACCGCCTGGGCGCGAACTCGCTGGTCTCCTGCATCTGGGGCGGCTTCGTCGCTGGACCAGCCTCGGTGAAGTACGCCAAGAACGTGAAGGGTCTCACCTCCAACGGCTGCTTCGATTCCGAAAAGAAGCGGCAGGAGGAAATCAATGCAAGGTTGATGAAGTCCGACGGCACGGAGAATCCCTTCCGCATCTGGCGCGAACTTGGGGAGCTGATGACCAAGAACTGCACCGTCATCCGCTACAACAAGGATCTCAAGGCCACCGATGCCAAGCTGTGCGAATTGCTGGAACGCTTCCGGCACATCAATGTGAACGACAAGAACCTGTGGGCGAATACCACGGTGGTCTTCACCCGCCAGCTTTACAACATGCTGCAACTGTCGCGGGTGATCGCCCAGGGCGCGGCGCTGCGCAACGAATCGCGCGGCGCGCACTACAAGCCGGAGTTTCCCGAGCGCGACGACAAGAACTTTTTGAAAACGACCAAGGCGTCGTTCGCGCCCGATGCCGACGAGCCCAGGTTCGAGTTCGAACCGGTGGATACGTCGCTGATTCCGCCGCGTCCGAGAAAGTACGACGTGGCGGCATAAGTTCTTTTGCCGCGGATAAGCGCGGATGGCCGCGGATTTTGGCCCGGGTTTTCGGATCGGCGTTTATCTGCGTTGATCCGCGGTAAAGAAGTTCTTAGAGACAGAACGGAACACAGTCATCATGCCTAATAACAAGACCGTAATCTTAAAGATCAAACGTCAAACCGCTCCCGGTTCCAAGCCCTACTGGGAAGAATTCGAGTTGCCGTGGAAGCGGGGGATGAACGTGATCTCCTGCTTCATGGACATCGCCACCAATCCTGTCACGCGCGACGGCAAAGCCACCACCGCCATTTTCTACGACTCGAACTGTCTGGAAGAGGTGTGCGGCTCCTGCGCCATGCTCATCAACGGGCGCACGCGTATGGCCTGCTCGGCGCTCATCGATAATCTGGATCAGCCCATCCGCATCGAGCCGTTCACCAAGTTCCCGGTGGTGCGCGATCTGGCCGTAGATCGCCAGGTGATCTTCGAGAACCTCAAGCGGGTGAAGGCCTGGGTGCCGGTGGACGGCACGTATGACCTGGGCGCTGGCCCGCGCATGTCGCCCGAGGAGCAGGAGTACGCCTATCCGCTCTCGCGTTGCATCTCGTGCTGCTGCTGCATGGAAGCCTGCCCGCAATTTAACGATCACACCGGCTTCGTGGGCGCGGCGGCCATCTCGCAGGTGCGCCTATTCAATACCCACCCCACCGGGAGAGCGCTCAAGAGCGAGCGCCTGCACGCGCTGATGGGCGACGGCGGTATCCACGAGTGCGGCTACGCGCAGAACTGCGTTGAGGTCTGTCCCAAGGACATCCCGCTCACCCGCTCCATCGCCGAAGTCGGCGGCACGGTGATGAAGCAGGCGCTGTTCGATCTGTTCAAGCTGTAGGAAGTTTCCCGTTTCTGGTTTCTCGTTTCTCGGCAGAAGCAGCGAAGCCGGGGAAACAACTGACCTTGTCGAATTCTGGTGGAGATTTGCCAGGGCCTCTGTCGAGAAACAAGAAACGAGAAACCAGGAACTCCAGTGGAATCAGTAAGCTCCCACCTCGGGTACATGTCCCATTGCCCGGGACGGGTACCAAAGAGAACCTTTCGGGTTACCACTGCCCCGATACAATCCGAATAGTACCAGCAAGTGTTGTGAGGTTCTGAAGTCGATGTATTTGCAGAGATATCTACGGAAAATGCGATCGGTGGTTTTCCTGCTGATCTGGCTGGCGATGGCGTACGCGCAGGCCTTCAGCGCCAATGCGGCAGTAGCGCGCACCAGCACGCGTAAACCCCGCCATAGCGCTCGCACCCGGCGAGTGGTCTGGCGCCCGGTGTTACGCGGCTCCCACGAGTCCATGCTGCGGCAGAACGAGGAGATCGACCGGCTGGAGCTTCCCCGCATCGCCGACGAGGTCGAGCTGGCGGAACTGGAAGCGCGGCACGAGCTGGTGCCCATCGCAGAGACCGACGGCGTGCATATCGCCATCCGTGAGGCCTCGCACCGCTATTGCCGTCCGTGGACCGAGAGCTTCCTGCAGGACCTGGGTGCAGCCTACTACGAGGAATTCGGACAGCCCATCCAGGTGAATTCTGCAGTGCGCACCGTGGAGTACCAGCGGAAACTGCGCCGTCGCAACCGCAACGCCGCCCCCGAAGAAGGCGAGACTGCTTCCTCGCACTTGGGCGGACTCACCGTGGACATCAACAAGCGCGGCCTTACCCGCGCGCAGCACAACTTTATCGAAGACTATCTCTTGCGTCTGCGCGAAGAAGGCATCGTCGAGGTCGCGGAAGAGCGCCGCCAGCCCGTTTTCCACGTCATGATCTCCGACCGCTACACGGAGTGGCGCGAGGGCGACAAGCCCGCCGGCGAGCCATCGTCTGGTCAATAGAACGCTCCTCATCGGGCTGATAATGAAACAAAGTTGAGCCTGTCATCCTGAGCGCGCTGCCCTTGCGCGCGAAGGATCTTGAGGTTGTCACAAAGACAATTGCGGTAAGAGTTAGAGAAGGACCTCGTTGACAACTCGTCCCAGGGGTGAAAACCGCTTGCCCTTGGGCAACTGCCTGGGCGCACTCGGCATTATCCAGATTCTTCGCTTCGCTCAGAATGACAGGCCAAAATTTCTTGAGTAGTCGAGATACGGCCGAGGTGCTGCTACTCTGTTCCCAACATGACTGTCAGGAGCTTGCTGTGTTGTGCCCTCCTGTGCGTCTTTGTCCCCGCCCAGGATTCTCCCAACCGTGCTCCGGATTGGCACACCATCCACCAGTCGGCCATCATCGTTGACGGCCACGCCGACACCCCGCAGCGCTTCGTCAACGAAGGTTTCGACATGGCCTCCGATGCCGGCACAGGCCACATGGACCTGGCCAAAGTTCGCGCCGGGAATCTGGGCGCGCAGTTCTTCTCCATCTGGCCGGATCTGGAGCGCTATCGCGGCCACTATCCAGAGCGCACGCTGGAGCTGATCGATGCGGTCTACGAGCAGGCAGCGCGGCATCCCGACCGCATGATGATGGCGTTCACCGCCGACGACATCCTCCGCGCCCATCGCGAGCACAGGCTGGCGGCGCTAATGGGCATCGAGGGCGGGCACGCCATCGACAACAACCTTGGCCTGCTGCGCGACTACTACCGCCTGGGCGTCCGCTACATGACGCTCACTCACTACGAAAGCACTGACTGGGCCGACTCCTCCGGCGACATCGACGACCCCAACGTCAAGCACCACAACGGCCTCACCGATTTCGGCGTCGCGGTGGTGCGCGAGATGAACCGCCTGGGCATGATGGTGGACATCTCGCACGTCAGCGACCGCACCTTTTACCGCACGCTGGTAGTCTCGCGCGCTCCGGTCATCGCCTCGCATTCGTCGGCACGCGCGCTCACCAACCATGCGCGCAACATGACCGACGACATGCTGCGCGCCCTGGCTCGCAACGGCGGTGTCGCCATGGTCAATTTCAATGCAGTTTTCGTGGACGAGAACTTTCGCCGCGCCTGGGAAGCCCAGAAGCCGGAATTCGACAAGGCTATCGCTGCCGCGCAGGAAAAGGACAAGGCCGCCGGCAGGCCTTTCACCCACGAGGAAGAAGTACAGCTGGAAAGGGAGTGGGCGGCGAAGATTCCGCGTCCGCCGCTGAAGTCGCTCATCGACCACATCGACCACATGGCGCAAGTGGCGGGCGTGGGCCACGTCGGCCTGGGCTCGGATTTCGACGGTCTGGCAGCGCTGCCCCAAGGCATCGACTCGGTGGCCGATCTGCCCAAGATCACCGAGGCGCTGGTCCAGCGTGGCTATACCGCCGAGCAGATCCACAAGATCCTCGGCGGCAACTTGCTGCGCGTCATGCGCGAGTGCGAGCAGGTGGCGCGTGAGCTGCAGAAGGAAAAGCCTCTCGGCGCCCAGCCGCTAGCCGGACCCGCGGTCGTGAAGCCGAGGTAGCAGCCGCACCCCGAAGCGACTCATGCCTCGGCTACGGGAAAGACCCGGAAGCCGGCCAGTTCCACCGCCATGGCATGGCGATCGCAATAGAAGCGGACGGCCCGCACCGCGGTCCCGCGGATGCGGTAGAGCGCGCCCTCATCATGGCAGCGATGCCAGCAGCAGACGTTCTCGAGGTCGCGGGCTTCCCGCATCAGGAACTGGAAAAGCTCGCGCATCTCCGGCTTGCCCAGCACCACCTGCGGCCCGCCGTCCACAGCGATGCTCATGCCGCGATAACCGCTCTCATCCTGGCCGGGCACAATCGCGAACTGCAACTGATTAGTAGCCATAGAACCCACCTCCGTTTGAAGAATGTCCCGCAAAAAACTTGAGGCCATCATCTCTTGGATGATGGCCTCGATTGATGCTTGTTACCCGGGCTACATCATCCGCTGGCTCCTGACACGAGGAGCAGACTAAGGAGCAGCAGCAGACTAATGCCCAGAGACAACTCTTCCCGCCCGCAGCGCGCGGCGAAGGAGTCCGTCATGGCAAACGATCTCATGATCTTTGGTTTTATATCACATCTGCTAGCGGCCTCAAACCCGCAAAATTTCGATTCATCGCAAATGAAAATAGCCGTCATCGCGGGTGATGGTAACGGGGACGCCAAACAACTCGCTGAGCCAGCCGGGCGTGAGCACGGCCTCTTTCGCCCCGTCGGCAAGGATGCGGCCCTGGCGCAGCAGGACCACTCGTTCGATTTCGGGAATGATGTCGGCGAGGTGGTGGGTAACCAAAAGGATACCGATCCCCTCCCGCGCCAGTTGCCGCATGGTCTCCCGCAACTGGTATTGCGCGGCGACATCGAGGTTGTTGCTGGGCTCGTCGAAGAGCAGGGTCTTGGGATCGTGCACCAGGGCGCGCGCGATCAGGATGCGCTTGGCTTCTCCGGAGGACATCTCCGCCACCGGCCGGTCGGCCAGGTGCGACGCCCCCAACCGCGCCAGGATCGCCTCGGTGCGCTCGATCAGCTCCGGCCGCACCTGATGGTGGGAGAAGATGCGCGTGCTGCTAAAGAATCCCGAGAGCACCACGTCGCGCCCGGTGGCGTCGCCGGTGCAGGAGGCCAGCAGATCGGGCGAGACGATCCCCAGCAGCACCCGCAGCTCGAAAACGTTCCACCTTTCGCGGCCGTGGATCAAGACCGCCGACCCGTCGCGCGCGACGGGATAGCACTCGCGGGCAATGGTCTTGATGAGCGTCGACTTGCCGCAGCCATTGGGGCCGAGAATGCAAACATGCTCACCCGCGTCGATGCGCATGGAGACGCCGGCCAGGGCCTCCCGGCTGCCGCGCAAGACGGTCACGTTATCGAAGGAGATGAGAGGTGGACTGATGGCGAGTTCTCCTAGACAACAGAAATAATACCGCACGGATATCTAACCCACCCTTGGCAAAACCGGCCAAGGGTGGGGCATACGGAGATGGAGCTGGAACTCCAGATCGCGTTTGAAACGCGAAGGAAACGGTGGGATCATTGGACAATCAAGACGAAGGTAGTGTCAGAATGAAATGGATTTGGCTTTTGGCGCTTAGTGCCAGCGCGATAGTGACCGTGTTCTTCTGCGCATCGCTTGTGTACTACTTCATACACTATAGAGTTACATATCGCTGCATCGCACTTTTTGCGGTTGTCGGCTTTTGGGCAAGCGTGGTCCATCGCGCCTTCAAAGAATTCAAGCAAGCTTCGTCAAGCTGAAAGCTTCGTCAAGCTGACCCACCGCGCGACAGCACCGCCTATTGACATTCCCCTCCCACAATGTCATTTCTATTTACTTTTCCCTTCGCGCCGGGGCGCGGCTGGAGTGCCTAACTTTTAGGGCACGCAGGGAGAAAAGGGAAAGAGGTCCTGGTGCGGGTCCGGGTGTTCTTCCACGACAAGTGTTTTGACGGGGCAGCCAGCGCGTCGCTGTTCGCGCGTTTCTATCGCGAGCGCATCCGCGACGACGCCGACTTCGTCTTCAGCGGGCTGGTGCACCGCGCCGGCAGCTTGTTCGACGAATCCAAGTTCGACGGCGACGAAAACGCCATCGTCGACTTCAAATACTCCACCTCGCCGCGCATCACCTGGTGGTTCGACCACCATCAAAGCGCTTTCCTCACGCCGGAGGATGCGGCCCACTTCGAGCAGCAGCAGTCCAACACCAAGTTCTACGATCCCGACTTTAAGAGCTGCACCAAGTTCCTGGCCACAGTGACCGAACAGCGCTTCGGGTTCAACCCGGCGCCGGTGGCCGAGCTGATCGAGTGGGCGGACATCATCGACGGAGCGCAGTTCCCCGACGCGCGCAGCGCTGTCGAGATGCGCGAGCCTGCCATGCGGCTCACCATGGTCATCGAAGCCACGCAGGATCACACCTTCATGCCGCGTCTGATACCGTTGCTCGCCTACCAACCGCTGGCGGCGGTGCTGGAAGAGCCGTTCGTGGCCCCGCTGGTCGCGCCGCTGCTCGAGCGTCACCAGCACTCCATCGAAATCGTGCGCCAGCGCGCCGATGCCCGCGACGGTACTGTGTTCTACGACATCAGCGACCAGGAGCTTGAGGGCTACAACAAGTTCATCCCGTACTATCTACACCCGGAGTGCATCTACAGCGTGGGGCTAAGCAAGAGCAGCTTCCGCAGCAAAGTCTCGGTGGGATCGAACCCGTGGACGCGGGCCAACCACCTGGTGAACCTGGCCGAAATTTGCGAACGCTACGGCGGCGGAGGTCACGCGCGCGTGGGCGCGATTTCTTTCCCGCCCGACAAATTGGAGACCGCGCGCAAGGCGGCGCAGGAGATCGTCGCCGAGCTCAGGGCCAGCGTGAAGAGCCCGGTGTGAGAGAAAACCACTGATTTGCACGGATGCCCGCACAGTCTCTTCTGATCCGTGAATATCCGTGTGATCCCGTGGCCGGTCTTTTACGAGGGGATGAACGATGGCCAACGAAACCGCCGTACTTTTGATTTCCTGTCCCGACCAGAAGGGCCTGGTAGCGGCGGTGTCGAATTTTGTCTACCGTAACGGCGGCAACATTGTCCACGCCGACCAGCACATCGACCAGCCGCAGAGCATCTTCTTCCAGCGAGTGGAGTGGGAATTGGGCGGATTCGCACTGGCCCAGGAGGAGATCGGCGCCAGCTTCAGGGAGATCGCCGACCGCTTTCAAATGCGCTGGCAGCTCCGCTTTTCCTCGGAGCGGGCACGCATGGCAGTCTTCGTTTCCAAGTACGACCACTGCCTGCTGGAGCTGCTGAACCGCCATCGGGCCGGCGAAATCTCGGCGGAAATTGCCGCAGTCGTGAGCAACCATCCCGACCTGGAGCCGCTGGTTGCTCCGTTCGGCATCCCTTTCCATGTGTTCCCTATCACTCCGGAGAACAAAGGCGCGCAGGAGGAACGGGAACTCGCCCTGCTCAGCGCCTTGCGCGTGGATCTGGTAATACTGGCGCGATACATGCAGATCCTTACCCCACTGTTCGTGCAGCGCTATCCCAACCGCATCATCAACATTCATCACTCGTTTCTGCCGGCGTTTATTGGCAAGCAACCCTACCACCAGGCGTATGAGCGAGGCGTAAAGCTGATCGGCGCCACCAGTCACTATGTAACAGAAGAACTGGACCAGGGGCCCATCATCGAGCAGGACGTTTGCCGGGTCACCCACCGCGACTCCCTGGATGAATTAATGCGCAAGGGCCGCGAGTTGGAGAGACAGGTACTGGCGCGCTCGGTTCGATGGCATTTGTTGCATCGCGTCCTCCCATACGGACGAAAGACTGTGGTGTTTGATTGATCGGGCCTGCTCCCCGCCGCTTCACTTGAACCTGCGCTATCCCACCGAAAGCTCGTTGGTGTTGATGCCGGAATGGGTAAGTCCTCGCGACCACGCACACGCAAGGGTGAGGCCCATCACCGCAGCCCCAGGGGCGCTTATGCTATCCATCATTCGCGCCAAGGCACGCGGCGCGGAGGAGGTCCCTGTGCCCATCATCACTATTTCCCGAGGCTCCTTCAGCGGAGGCAAGATGCTGGCCGAGGCCGTTGCCAAGCGGCTAGGCTATCGCTCGATCGATCGCGACCAGGTCATCCAGAAAGCTGCGGCCTGGGGCGTATCCCAGGAAGACCTTCGGACTGCCATCGAAAAGCCGCCCACCTTCCTGGGGCAGTCGCAGCACACCAAATACATCTATCTCGCTTTCATTCAGGCGGCGCTCACCGAGGAAGTCAGAAACGGGAACGCTATCTACCATGGTCTGGCCGGCCATCTGCTGCTGGGCAAGGGTCCGCATGTCTTGCGCACGCGCATCATTGCTCCTATGGAATTCCGCATCGAGAAGGTGCAGGAACGGCTGCAGTACAGTCGCAAGGAAGCCATCACCTACATCGAAAAGATGGATGACGACCGGCGCAAGTGGACCCAGTTTCTCTATGGCGTGGACTGGCGAGACGCATCGCTCTACGACCTGGTGCTCAATCTCGAGCAGATGAGCCTGGAAGAAGCCTGCGAAGTCGTCTGCGCGGTTTCGCGGCTGGACTGCTTCGCCTCGACTCCCCAAACGCAGAGAGCGCTGGACGATCTGGCCAAAGCCAGCCGGGTCAAGGCCAGCCTGGCGATGAATCCGGCCACCGCCGACCTGCAGTTCAATGTGAGGTCGCACCAGGGGGCGGTCTCCATCAGAGGAGAGATCGTCAGCCCGCAGCAGATTAAGACTGTCGCCGGGATCGCGCGCACAGTCCCGGGCGTGGCCGAGGTCAACGTCGCGGAACTGGAACTGGCTACGCGCTTCTGAACGCGGGCTTCGCTGTCGCTTCGTGGGCGGGTGAGGCGCACGCACGCGTGCTGACCCGCCGCTTTATTTGAACCAATGGTATCCCACTGAAAACTGCACAGTATTGATGCCGGGATTGGGCGTGGCCAGGCCGGCGTTGGAGATGTGCAC
>Ga0187777_10000711_pt1 | contig 21836 bp, 22 predicted proteins | sample 1015_Q2_SP5_10_M_FD_132416 | JGI IMG/M metagenome (GOLD analysis project Ga0187777, IMG submission 132416) | Tropical peat soil microbial communities from peatlands in Department of Meta, Colombia - 1015_Q2_SP5_10_MG | ecosystem: Environmental > Terrestrial > Soil > Wetlands > Peat | place... | reverse complement strand
GCGAGCGCGCCGAACGCCGGCTCGAGGCCACCGAGGGCAACCTGCTGCGCCTCAACGACCTCCTTCGCGAGGTGCGGCGCCAGCTCACGCCCCTCCAGCGCCAGGCCGACGCCGCCCGCCGCCACGGTGGGCTCGTCGCCGAGCTCCGCGCCATCCGCCTCCACCTCGCGGGGCACGAGATCGCCGGCCTCCAAGCCCGCATCGAGCGGCTCCGGGACGCCCGGGCCGACCACGCGCAACGGGAGGCCGACCTGCGCGTCCGCCTCCGTGACCTCGACCTCGCCGTGCTCGAGGCGGAGCGGTCGCTCACCGCGATGGGCGACGACGCGCTCGCCGACTGGCTCGTCCGCGTCGAAGCCGTGCGCGGGCGGGTGCGCGGCCTCGCCGCCCTCCTCACCGAGAAGCACCGGGGGGTCGAACGGGAGCTGGCGGCCGCAGCCGACGCCGGCGTGCTCGAGACGCTCGTGGCCGACGCCGGCATGCTCCGCGCGGAGGTCGCCGAGCTCGACCGTGCTATCGCTGCCGCGCCGCCGCCCGGTGCCCGCGACGTCTCGGCCGCGGAGGCGGGGCTGCACGACGCCGAAGCCGCGTGGCGGAGCGCAGAGGCCGAGGCGGCGCGGTGGCGGGCGCGCGCCGACGCGCTCGAGCTCGGCCTCGGCGCGGCGCGCGCCGACACGGGCGTCGAGCACCTCGGCGGCGTCGACGGCGTGGTCGGGCCCCTCGTCGACGTTCTCGAGATCGAGGCCGGGGCGGAAGCCGCGGTGCTCTCCGCGCTCGGCGAGGCGTTGCGCGCCGTCGTCATCCAGGGCGGCGACGCCGCCGCGCACGCAATCGAGCAGCTCCACGAAGGAGAGTCGAGCGGCTTGCTGCTCGTCATCGACGAGCTCGGGCCCGGCGCGCAACCGTCGCTCACGCCGCCCGGCGCGCGCCCCCTCGCCGACTGCGTGCACACCCGCGTGCCCGGCCTGCACTCCCTGCTCGGCCGCATGCTCGCGCGCATGGTGCTCGTCGACTCCGGCTGGCGCACGGCGCTCGAGCTCGCGCTGGCGCATCCCGAGTTGGTGGTGCTCACGTCGTCGGGTGACCGCCTGGGGGGCGGGGGTCCGTGGCGGATCGGTGGCGACGCCGCGACCGTCACACAGGGAGCTTTCGAGGAAGCGGTCGCGCACACCGTCGACGCCGAGGCCGCACGCACTCGTGCGGCCGAGCGCGTCGAGGGCGCGCGCGCGAGCCTCGACCGCGCACGCGCGACAGCGACGGACCTGCTCGCGCTCGAGCACCGCCGCACGATGGTGGAGGAACGACTGCAGGCAGTCGTTGCCCGTCTTGCCGCGCGCGATCGTGACGAGCAGGCGCGCGCCGAGCAGGTCCGCGCGTCGTTCCTCGCTCGCGGTGCCGCGTACCGCGAGCTCTCGGCGCGCCTTGATGCCGCGGCGACCCGCGCGGGGGCGCTGCACGACCGGCTGCGCGAACAGCGGCGGCGCCAGTCGGAAGCGGCGCGTGCGTCGGCCGAGCAGCTCGACACGCTGCGTACCGAACGCGGCGGGCTCGAGCACGAGCTCGCCGGGATCCGGGAGCGGGCCCAGCGCGCGGAGATCGACGACGCCGAGGCCCGCTTGCGTTTGGAGACGGCCGTGGAGCGGCTCCGGACCGACTACGAGGTCGAGCCCGGCGTCGCCCTCGACGCCCCGGCTCCGGACGTGCCGGAGGGCACGACGCTCGCAGGCCGCGCGCGCGAGCTCGAACGCGAGCTGCGCCTCATGGGGCCGATCAACCCGCTCGCGCTCGAAGAACACGACGCGCTCCAGGAGCGGCACCGCTTCCTGCAGGAGCAGCTCGAGGACGTCAAGGCGAGCCGGCGCGAGCTCACGCGCGTGATCCGCGCCGTCGACCGCGAGATCGTCACGATCTTCGAGGGTGCCTTCGCCGACGTGAGCGAGCACTTCGAGCGGTTGTTCGCCACGCTCTTCCCCGGGGGAGCCGGCCGGCTGCTCCTCACGGAACCCGACGACCTGCTCAACACCGGGATCGACATGGAAGCGCGCCCGTCGGGCAAGAACGTCCGCCGGCTCTCGCTGCTCTCGGGCGGGGAACGGTCGCTCACTGCGCTCGCGTTCCTGTTCGCGGTGTTCCGCGCTCGGCCGTCACCCTTCTACCTGATGGACGAGGTCGAGGCGGCGCTCGACGACGTGAACCTGCATCGTTTCCTCGACCTCGTGCACGAGTTCCGCGACGACGCGCAACTCGTGATCGTGTCGCACCAGAAGCGCACGATGGAAGCAGCCGACTGCCTCTACGGCGTGTCGATGCCACCCGGGGGTTCGAGCCGCGTGGTGAGCCAGCGCATCCGCGACGAGCTGCCCGTGGTCTGAGCGGGCCGCACGCTGCTGATGACCCCTCCGGCGCTCGCACTCGTCGTGGCCGCCGGTGCCAACTCCCCGGGCCTCGTCGAGGCCTGCGGGCCGAAGGGCAGCCAGTCGTGGCTCTGCTCGAGCGTGTACCGCATCACGGGGGACCAGACCGCGGCAAACGTCGCCGACGCGCTGTCGAAGCCCCTGCGCATCGTCTTCATCCTCGTGGTGGCGTGGCTCCTCGTCGTGCTGTCGCGCGTGCTCATCAACCGCTTCGTGCGCCACCTGAGTGGTGGCGTCGAGCGGCTGAGCACTCTCCGGCCGGGGATCGCCATCGTCGACACCTCGCGCATCTCGCCCGAGCGCAGCGCGCGCCGGGCGGCGACGATCGGAGCGGTGCTGCGGAGCATCGCCGCCTTGTTGATCTGGTCGGTCGCCGTCCTCACGATCCTCGACGACCTCGGCGTGAACCTCGCGCCCCTCCTCGCCGGCGCCGGCGTCGCCGGCCTCGCGCTCGGGTTCGGCGCGCAGTCGCTCGTGCGCGACTTCATCAGCGGGCTCTTCATGCTGATCGAGGACCAGTACGGCGTCGGTGACGTGATCGACACCGGCGTCGCCACCGGTACCGTCGAAGCGCTGACCCTGCGCACGACCCGCTTGCGCGACACCGAGGGAGTCGTCTGGCACGTGCCGAACGGTGAGATCCGGCGGGTGGGGAACATGTCGCAGCAGTGGGCGCGCGCGCTCGTCGATGTGACCATCGGGTACGAGGCCGACGTCGCGCGCGCGACCGACGCGATCACGCGGGCAGTCGCCGGGGTCCGCAGCGACCCGGCGATCGGACGCGCCATCCTCGACGACCCGGAGGTGCTCGGGCTCGAGTCCGTCGCGCCCGATCGAGTCGTCATCCGCGTCGCGGTCCGCACGCGACCACAGGAGCACGAGCGTGTCGCGCGCGCGCTCCGGGCACGTATCAAGCAGACCCTCGACGACGAGGGCATCACCGTCCCGTCCGCCTGACGGGCGAACCACGGGTGCTTGACTGGCCCGCATGGCGGTCACGATCTACGGGGTCTGCGCGTTGACGTTCATGATGGTGATGTACGCGCTGGAACGGCGCGGCCGGAGCTTCGTGCTCGCGTTCGCCGCCGGCTGCGTGTTGTCGAGCGTGTACGGCTTCCTGTCCGGCGCGTGGCCGTTCGGGGTCGTCGAGCTCATCTGGGCCGTCATCGCGGTGCGGCGCTACCGGGAGCCGCTGCCGGCCTGAAGCCCACATAGCATCGCTGGCCTCCCGACCAGAGGTCCATCATGTCGCCCGCCATCGTCGTCGCCCTCATCGCCCTCCTCGCGGTCGCGCTCGTCGCGCTCGGCCTCGGCCTGTCGCGCCGCGCGCAGCGGCGCGGTGAGGTCGCGCCGCCTCCGCCGTCCGGCGCGGTTGCCGTCGAGCAAGCCGAACCCGAGACCCCTGCGCCGCCTGCGCCCGTCGTGGAGGCGCCGGAACCGGGGCCGGCGCCCGCGCCCGTCGCCGAGGTGCCCACCGCGCTCGAAGAAGCGCCCGCGCCGCCGCGGCTCCGGGACCGGCTCGGCAAGACCCGTGCCGCGTTCGCCCGCTCGATCGCGGCCGTGCGCGGGCGCGGCGGGGTGGACGACGAGACGTGGGACGAGCTCGAGGAGACCCTCCTGCTCGCCGACGTCGGGCTCCCCACGACGACCCGCGTGCTCGACGACCTGCGCGAGCGGGCGCGCCAGGAGAAGATCACCGATGCCGACGCGCTGGTGGGAGCGCTCCGCACCGAGTTGGTCGCGCTGCTCGACGAGACCGGCGACCGGGCGCTGCTCTCGCACGCGGGCGAGCCGAACGTGTGGATGTTCGTGGGCGTGAACGGCGTGGGCAAGACGACGACCATCGCCAAGGTCGCCCAGCACGAGTCGTCGGAAGGGCACCGCATCGTGCTCGCGGCCGCCGACACGTTCCGAGCCGCGGCCGCCGAGCAGCTCGCCCTGTGGGCCGACCGTGTCGGCGCCGAGCTGGTGCGGGGCCAGGAGGGCGCCGATCCCGGTTCGGTGGTGTTCGACGCCATGAGCGCGGCCACGGGGCGAGGTGCCGATCTGGTGCTCGTCGACACCGCCGGCCGCCTCCACACCAAGGTCAATCTGATGAACGAGCTGGAGAAGCTGCGGCGGATCGTCGAACGGACCCCGGGCGCGCTCAAGGAGGTGCTCCTCGTCCTCGACGCCACCACCGGCCAGAACGGCTTGTCGCAGGCCCGCGAGTTCGCGGATGCCGTCGACGTCACCGGCGTCGTGCTCACCAAGCTCGACGGCACCGCGAAGGGCGGCATCGTCCTCGCGATCGAGGCCGAGCTGCACATCCCGGTGAAGCTCGTGGGCGTGGGCGAGTCCGCCGCCGACCTGCTCCCGTTCGAACCCGAGAACTTCGTCGACGCGTTGCTCGAATAGCCTCTGCTCGAATGTTCGAGGCTCTTTCCGACCGCTTCGAGGGCATCTTCAAGAAGCTGCGGAGCCGCGGCCTCCTCACCGACAAGGAGATCGACGAGGTGGCCCGCGAGCTGCGCGCCGCCCTCCTCGAGGCCGATGTCAACGTCGGCGTCGCGCGCAACTTCATCGCGCGCGTGAAGGAGCGGGCGCGCGGCTCGGCGGTGTCGAAGAGCCTGAGCCCCGCGCAGCAGGTGATCAAGATCGTCGACGAGGAGCTCGTGGAGACCCTCGGCGGCACCACCGGGAAGCTCACGGTGGCTTCGAAGCCGCCGAGCGTCGTCATGATGGCGGGGCTGCAGGGATCGGGGAAGACCACCGCGTCGGCCAAGCTGGCCAAGTACCTCGTGAGTCAGGGACGGCGTCCGATGCTCGTGGCTGCCGACCTGCAACGTCCTGCGGCCGTCGAGCAGTTGCGCGTGCTCGGTGAGCGCGTCGGTGTCCCGGTGTACTCCGCGTCGACCGACCCGGTGTCGGTCGCACGCGGCAGCCTCGACGAGGCGGCGCGCCTCGGGCGCGACGTCGTCATCGTCGACACCGCGGGCCGGTTGCAGGTCGACGCGGATTTGATGGACGAGCTCCGCCACGTCCGCGACGCGGTGCACCCGAACGACACCTTGCTCGTCGTCGACGCGATGACGGGCCAGGAGGCGGTGAACGTCGCCACGGAGTTCGAGAGCTCGGTCGGGCTCACCGGGGTCGTCCTCACGAAGATCGACGGCGACGCGCGCGGCGGAGCCGCGCTCTCGGTGAAGGAGGTGGTGGGCAAGCCCATCTTGTTCGCGGGCACCGGCGAGAAGCTCGACGACTTCGAGCCGTTCCATCCCGACCGCATGGCCAGCCGCATCCTCGGCATGGGCGACGTGCTCACGCTGATCGAGAAGGCCGAGGCCACGTTCGACCAGCAGGAGATGCAGAAGGCCGAGGAGAAGCTGCGCAAGGGTCAGCTCACCCTCGAGGACTTCCTCGACCAGATGCGCCAGGTCAAGAAGATGGGCCCGATCCAGAACGTGCTCGGGATGCTCCCCGGTATGCCCAAGGAGCTGAAGAACGCCGAGATCGACGACCACGAGATCGCGCGGGTCGAGGCGATCATCTGCTCGATGACTCCCGCCGAACGCCGCGACCCGTCGCTCATCAACGGTTCGCGGCGCCAGCGCATCGCGCGCGGCAGCGGCGTGACCACCCAGGACGTCAATGCGCTGCTCAAGCAGTTCAAGATGGTGCAGCAGATGATGCGTGGCGCCGCGAAGGGAAAGATGCCGAAGCTCCCGGTCGGTGACCTCTGATCCGATCGGATACGCTGTCGCCCCGCACCCGGCGCACCCTGCCGCCGCGCCCGGTGCGCTCCCGACGAGAGGAACCTTGTTCGTGGCCGTGAAGATCCGCTTGATGCGGGTGGGGAAGAAGAAGCAACCCACCTACCGGGTGGTCGTCGCCGACGGCCGGTCGCCCCGCGACGGCCGCTTCATCGAGATCATCGGGCAGTACTCGCCCAGGGACGACCCCTCCGCGGTCGACATCGACGCCGACTCGGCGCTCGCGTGGCTGCGCAAGGGCGCACAACCCACGGAGTCGGTGCAGAAGCTGCTCGCGGTCACGGGCGTGTGGGCGCAGTACGAGTCGGAGCGCGCGAATCCCGCGGTCACCAAGCTCGGCCGCCGCGGGTACGTCACTGGCAAGGTCGCGCCCGGCGTGAAGCAGCCCAAGGCCGAACCCGCACCCGCCGAAAACGCACCCGCCGAAAACGCACCCGCCGCACGACTCGCGCCCGCCGTGGACGCGCCGCACACCGCCGACAGCGGGACCACCGACGAACCGGCAGCCGACCGCGCGCCCGACGAGGCCGAAGGACAGGAGGGAGCGTGACCACCGGCGGCGACGACGAGTTCGACGACGAGGAGTTCGACGACGAATTCGACGAGGTCGGCGGCGAGGGCAACCGTATCGCCGGCGCTCGCGCACGCGCCGTCGTGGAACACGTGACGCGAAGCCTCGCCGAGGACCCGGACGCCATCGAGGTCGACGTCGAGGAACGCCGTGGCGGCGAGGTGGCGCTGCTCGTGCACGCCAACCCGGACGACATGGGCCGTCTCATCGGCCGCCGTGGCCGCGTGATCCAGGCGCTCCGCCAGCTCGTTCGCGCCGCGGGCAGCGCCGACGGCGTGAAGGCCAGCGTCGACATCGCGGAGTGACGTGACGCCCGCGCCGGGCGAGCTCGAGGTCGGACGGGTCGGCGGTGCTCACGGCGTGCGCGGCGAGGTCACCGTCACGTTCGTCTCGAATCGACCCGAGCGCGTCGAGCCGGGCGCGGTGATGCGCGCGGCCGACCGAACGCTCGTGATCGCGACGGCGCGACCCCATCAGGGGAAGTGGCTCGTCCGCTTCGAAGGCTTCGACGACCGCACCGCGGCAGAGACGCTGCGCGGGGCACTGCTCGTGGCCGACCCGCTGCCACCCACGGTTGCACTCGGCGACGGCGAGTTCTGGGTGCACGAGCTCATCGGCACGTGCGCGGTCACCGGTGACGGCATCGAGTTGGGCCGCGTGCTCGCAGTCGAGGCGAACCCCGCGCACGACCTGCTCGTGCTCGAGGACGACGTGCTGATCCCGATCACCTTTGTCGTGGAACGGCGCGACGACGGCACCGTCGTCGTCGACGTGCCCGACGGCCTGCTCGACCTGTGATGCGCATCGACGTCTTCAGCATCTTCCCCGACTACTTCGCCGGTCCCCTCGGCGTGTCACTGCTCGGGCGGGCACGCGAAGCTGGGCTCCTCGACGTGCGCCTGCACGATCCCCGCGACTTCGCCGCCGACCGGCACCGGACGGTCGACGACACGCCGTTCGGGGGCGGCGCGGGCATGATCATGGCACCGGGACCGCTTTTTGCTGCGTTCGACGCGAGCGACGCGCCGCGGCCGCTGTTGCTGCTGTCGGCGGCCGGCCGGCGCTTCGACCAGGCCGTGGCAACCGAGCTCGCCGCCCGCGGTGGCTTCTCGCTCCTGTGCGGACGCTACGAAGGCGTCGACCAGCGCGTCGCCGATTACCTCTGCGACGGTGAGCTCTCGGTGGGTGACTACGTGCTCGCCGGTGGCGAGGCCGCCGCGCTGGTCGTGATCGACGCGGTGGCGCGGCTCGTGCACGGCGTGATGGGCAACGCCGAGTCCGAGCGGGACGAGTCGTTCGCCACCGGCCTGCTCGAGTACCCGCAGTACACCCGGCCGGCCGAGTTCCGGGGTCACGCGGTGCCGGACGTGCTCCGCACGGGCGACCACGCGCGCGTCGCCCGCTGGCGCCGTGCCCAGGCGCTGCGGCGGACGCTCAGCCGCCGACCCGACCTGCTCGGCGGCCGTCCACTCACTCCCGGCGAGGAGGCGCTCCTCACGGAATTCCCGGAGGACGCCTCGGGATCGCCAGACACCCTCGGCTAGTCTCGTCACTTCCCCGATCCGACCGACCACTCACGCGAAAGTCGTCGTCATGAAGGCCACCGACCTCGTCGACCGCACCCAGCTGCGCGGCGACATCCCCGATTTCGGGCCGGGGGACACTCTCAAGGTCCACGTCCGCGTCGTCGAGGGCAACCGCGAGCGTACGCAGGTGTTCCAGGGAGTGGTCATCCGCCGTCAGGGGAGCGGCAGCCGCGAGACGTTCACGGTCCGCAAGATCAGCTTCGGCGTCGGTGTCGAGCGGACGTTCCCGCTGCACTCGCCGATCGTCTCGAGGATCGAGGTGGTCACCCGCGGCGACGTCCGCCGCGCCAAGCTCTACTACCTCCGTGACCGGGTCGGCCGGGCCGCGAAGGTCAAGGAGAAGCGCGACTGAACCTCGTCACCGGCCCCTCACCGTTCGGGAGCGCGTGGTCGTACACTGCGGGCTCGGAAGGGGAGTCGTGAGCGCCGAGGACCTCGAGCGGTACGAGACGGAGATCGAGCTCCAGCTCTACAAGGAGTATCGCGACGTCCTGCCCATGTTCTCGTACGTCGTCGAGACGGAGCGACGCTTCTACCTCACGAACTCGGTGAAGCTCGACGCGAGGAGCGAGGGCGGCGCCACGTACTTCGAGCTGGAGTTGAACGACGCGTGGGTCTGGGACATGTACCGCCCGGCGCGCTTCGTCGCCAACGTCCGCGTCGTCACCTTCAAGGACGTCAACATCGAGGAACTCGCCCGCGACCCGTGACGCAGAGACCGAGATGAAACCGTCCGACCACCGCCGGGCGTTGGGGGTGGCCGGGGAGGAAGCTGTGGCGCGCTGGTACGCCGCCGCCGGTTATGTCGTGGTCGACCGCAACTGGCGGTGCCGTGAGGGCGAGCTCGACCTGGTGGTCGCACGCAGTCGCGTGCTGGTGTTCTGCGAGGTGAAGACGCGTCGCGGGCTCGCGTTCGGCGCGCCGTTCGAGGCGGTCACCCCGACCAAACAGCGGCGCCTCCGCACGCTCGCCCTCCGCTGGCTGGCGGAGCACCCGGCACACCGGGCGCCCGAGGTGCGCTTCGACGTGGCGTCGGTGGTGGCCGAGCCGGGACGGCCGCCGATGATCGAGGTCCTCGAGGCCGCCTTCTGAACAGGCGACGAGGCGCCGGCTAGGAGCGCCGGTGGCGTGCGGCGCGCCGCCAGCAGCCCGTGTGCCAGTGGCGCCGTTCCTTGGGAGTGCCGCGCGGGAACACGACCTCGTGCCCGAGGCCGGGCGGGATCTCGTGGTCGCACCCCGGACACCGGTAGGTCTTCACCGCTTGGTACGGCTGCACGTGCTGGACCTCGACGTCACCCGACGTGTCGTGCACTAGCCGAACACCGCCCACAGCACGAGCGCGACGACGACGGCGAGTGCCACCGCAACGATCACGACATCGGTGCTGCGTTTCGCGTGCGCGCGGAACGGGTTCAGCCCCACGTGTTCACCGTACTCGCCGTGCGCGGTCATGCTCGTGGCCAGCACAGACCTTGCGCGCGTTCCATCCAACCCTGGCGCTCGAGCTCACGGACGGCGACCGCGACCAGATCGGGTGGTAGGTCGGTTCGGCTCGCCAGCTGGTCCAAGGTGGCCGGTTCGCCGCCGCACGCGGCGAGCACGCGCCCGGCGTCGCTCCCCGAGGCCGGCAGTGGCCGCGCGACGCGGCGCGACCCGGGCGTGAGCCCGAGCGCGAGCAGGACGTCGGACGGTTCGAGCAGCGGGTGGGCGCCGTCGGCGATCAACGCGTTCGTTCCCTGCGCGGCAGGGTTGCGCCGAGAGCCCGGCATGGCCAACACCGGCCGGCCGTATTCGAGCGCGCGCTCGGCCGTGATGCGGGCCCCGCCGCGGAGCGTTGCCTCGACGACCACGACGACGTCGGCGAGCAGGGCGATGATCCGGTTGCGCACCGGGAAGGCGCCCGGTCGTGGCTGCACGCCGAAGCCGAGCTCGCTCATGATGAGTCCGGCACCACGAACCGCCTGGAACAAGGCGGTGTGACGGCGCGGGTAGACGACGTCGAGCCCCGTGGCCACGACACCGACGGCGGCTCCTCCGGCGGCGAGCGCGCCTCGGTGCGCGGCCGCGTCGATCCCGATGGCCAGGCCGCTCACCACGGTGATGCCGGCCTCGGCGAGCACCGCGCCGACCTCGTGGGCGTCGGCGAGCCCGTGCGGTGTCGCCGCCCTCGTGCCGACCACGGCGACGCGCGGACCGTCGAGCGCTCCGGGCGCGTCGCCCTCCGCGAGCAAGACCTCGGGACGGCCGGGTACGTCGTCGGCGATCGGGAAGCGGGCGCGTCCGGCGACGAACACGCGTGTGCCGCGGCGCGCGAGCAGCTCTGGCACGGCGCTCTCCGCGGCTGCGCGTTGCCAGGCGCGCGCCAGCGCGACTCGAGCGGGGATGTGCTCCGGCGGTGCGCGCTCGACGAGCACGCCCCCCGCGAGACCGCGCTCGACCGCGGAGAGCGCGCCGAGCGGACCGTTCCACCGTGAGACGAGCAAGTGCATCCGCGCCGGCGTCATGTCGGGCAGGCACGCGAGGACCGCCGCCGCCACCTCCACCGGATCGAGTGGTGCCACCGGAGGTCGCGAGCTCACGGCGCGTCGCTCCGCAGGAGGGCCGCGCTCTCGAGGTGGGCGGGCACGATCTCGCGCACGTCGTCGAGGTCGGCGAGCGTCCGCGCGACCCGCCGGATGCGGGCCGCGCCTCGCCCGGTGAGCAGGCGGTCGCCGATCAGTGCGCGCCAGGCGGCGTCGGCGTCGGGTGCGAGCCCGAGGAGCAGGTCGACGGCGCCCGCGGGTACGTGCGCGTTCTGGCGCCACGGCCAGTCGGCGTAGCGCGCGCGTTGGCGCTCGACGGCGGCGCGCACGCGCGCGGCCACGACGGTGGACGACTCGCCCGGCACGTCGCGCGGCTCGGGGGCCGTCACCCGCACCCGGATGTCGAACCGGTCGAGGAACGGCGCGCTCAAGCGGCGGCGGTAGCGGGCCCGTTGCACCTCGCTGCACCGGCAGCTCGGAGCGCCGAGCCCACAGGGACAGGGGTTCGTGCACGCCGCCAGCTGGAAGGACGCGGGGAAGGCGAGCGACGATCCCTGTCGAGCGATGCGGACCCAGCGCTCCTCGAGCGGCTGGCGGAGCGCGTCGAGGGCGGCGGGCGCGAATTCGCCGAGCTCGTCGAGGAAGAGCACCCCGCGGTGCGCGAGCGTGACCTCGCCGGGGCGCGGCCGTCCACTGCCGCCACCTACGAGCGACGCGGTGGACGCGGTGTGGTGCGGCGCACGGAACGGCGGCGCGGTGATGAGCCGGCCGCCCACGGTTTCGCCCGCGGCCGAGTGGATCCGTGTGACCTCGAGTGCCTCGTGGTGCTCGAGTGGCGGGAGGATGCCACCGAGGCGCCGGGCGAGCATCGTCTTGCCCGTTCCCGGAGGCCCGACGTACAGCAGGTGGTGCGCGCCCGCCGCCGCGACTTCGAGCGCGCGGCGTGCGAACGCGAGTCCGCGGACCTCGGCGAGATCGAGCGGCTCGTCGTCGGTCACGTGATGGCGTTGCGGGCTCGCACCGCCCCGCGGCAACACCGCCCATTCGGGCCACCCCTCCTCGCCCTGGAGGCAGGCGCGCAGCTCGGCAAGGGTGCGCGCGGCGCGCACGCGGACGTCGCGCACGAGCGAAGCCTCGGCCGCGTTCGCACACGGCACGATCACCGCGCTGGTCCCGCGGCGCGCGAGGGCATCGACGAGGGCGAGCGTGCCCGGCACCGCGCGTACCGAGCCGTCGAGCCCGAGCTCACCGAGCACCGCGACGCCGTCGAGCACACCCGAGGGGAGCTCGTCGGCCGCGGCGAGCACGCCGAGCGCGACCGCCAACTCGAGCCCGGACCCCGACTTCCGTACCCCACCGGGCGCGAGGTTGACCGTGATGCGTGTGTTCGGGAACGAGAGGCCCGACGACAACACCGCCGCGCGCACGCGCTCGCGCGACTCGCGCACTGCTGCGTCGGGGAGGCCGACGACGTGGTACGCGGGCAGGCCCGGCGCGACGTGCACTTCGACGGTGACTGGCTGCCCGTCGACGCCGACGAGCGTGGCACTCCGAACCGAGGCGAGCATGGGGCACCTCCACGAGCGACTGGCACGAGCGACTGGCACGAGCGACTCGCACGAGCGACTGGACCGAGGAAGTGCACGGTCACGTTCGCGCCGGGGTATGACAGCAACGACACCGGTCTGGCATGCTGACCGCGTCAGCTCGGAGCTGGGAGGAACCACATGAGTGCCGACGGCAAGTGGGAGATCTCGATGAACACCCCGATGGGGGCGCAGTCGGGAACGCTGGACCTCAAGGAGGACGGTTCGACGCTCACCGGGACGATGTCGGCGGCCGCGGCGCCCGAGCCGATGGAGATCACCGACGGCACCGTCGACGGCGACAGCCTCACGTGGAAGGCCGCGCTCACCCAACCCATGCCGATCACACTCGAGTTCAGTGCCACGGTGGACGGCGACAAGATCTCGGGCGACGTGAAGCTCGGCGCCTTCGGCAACGCGACGTTCGAGGGCACGCGCGCCTGACACGTCGGGCCGCAACGTCCGGACCGCACCCGCGAGCGGGCTAACGTCTCGGGGAGATCGAGGGGACGGGCCCGGCCCGAAAGGGTGTGCGGGTGGAGCGACCCGTGAGCGAGCGGGTGCACTGGCATCTCGACGACTTCGTCGGGGTGCTCGTGGCGCGCAGTGGGCACACGCGCGATGCCTACGGGCACGATGCGGCCGAGTTCGTCACCTGGTGCGAGCGCGGCGGGTTGACGCCCGACGACATCGACCGCCGCGTGCTGCGCCGTTACCTCGCGTACTTGGAGACGCGAGGCTTCGCGTCGGCATCGGTCGCGCGCAAGGCGTCGAGTGTCCGTTCTTACCTGCGGTACCTCCGCAGTCACGGTGTGACCGTCACCGACGCGGGGAGCACACTCCGCGCGCCGAAGGGTGTGGCGCGCCTACCCCGCGTGCCGCACGTCGACGAGGCCAACGACCTCCTCGACGCGGCCGCGCCACCGGGACGAGCAACGGGTGCCCCACCCGTCGAGCTGGCCGTCGTCCGACGCGATCTCGCGGTGCTCGAGGTTCTCTACGGCGCCGGCCTGCGCGTCTCGGAGTGTTGCAACCTCCGGCGAGACGACGTCGACGTGCGCGCAGGTTTGCTCACCGTCCTCGGCAAGGGGTCGAAAGTACGGCGCGTGCCCATCGGCGAGCCCGCCGTCGACGCGCTCCGGGCGTGGCTGCAACTCGGACGCCCCCTCCTCGTGACCGACGACACACCGCGGGACGTGGTGTTCGTCAACCTCCGTGGTCACGTCCTGACGCCGCGTGACGCGCGACGTATCCTGGCGCGGTACCCACTGGCCGACGGGCGCTCGCTCCACCCCCACGCGCTCCGTCATGCGTACGCTACGCACCTGCTCGAGGGAGGGGCCGACCTGCGTGTCGTCCAAGAGTTGCTCGGCCACGCCGACCTGGCGACCACGCAGATCTACACACACGTGACCCGCGATCGTCTGCGCGCCGTCTACGAAGCGACCCATCCACGTGCCTGACTCCACTCCTGCCGCCGTCGCCGACCTCTGGGCCGAGTACAAGTCGGAGGGGACGTCGGTCGCGCGTGAACGGCTCATCCTGCACTACTCACCGCTCGTCAAGTTCGTGGCGGGTCGTGTCGCAGCCGGGCTCCCGCAGAACATCGAGCAGTCCGACCTGGTGAGCTACGGCATCTTCGGTCTCATCGACGCCATCGACAAGTTCGATCCCGGGCGCGGGTTCAAGTTCGAGACGTACGCGATCGCGCGCATCAAGGGCGCGATCATCGACGAGCTCCGCTCCATCGACTGGGTCCCGCGGTCGGTGCGGGCCAAGGCGCGTGCGATCGAGCGCGCCTACTCGAAGCTCGAGAACGAACTGCGCCGCAGTCCGGACGACTCCGAGGTGGCCGCCGAGCTCGAGATGAGCGGAGGCGAGCTCGCGCAGACGCTCTCGCAGATCTCGTTCACCGGCCTCGTCGCGCTCGACGACCTCTTGGCCGCGAGCGGGAGCGACCGCACCGGTTCCGCGACGCTCGGCGACACGATCGCCGACCGCGCGCACGATCCCGTCGAGGCGTTCGAGAGCGACGAGATGAAGCACCTGCTCGCCGACGCCATCAACCGCATGCCCGACCGTGAGCGCCTCGTGCTCACCCTGTACTACTACGAGGGGCTCACCCTGGCCGAGATCGGCCAGATCCTCGGCGTCACCGAGAGCCGCGTGTGCCAGATCCACACGAAGGCGATCCTGCAACTCCGCGGTCGCCTGTCGGAACCGGACCGCGAAACCGGCCCCGTCCGTTACTAGCGGGAACCGCGCCCGTGTCGGGCGCGGCCGGTCGACCTACCGACCGTTGTCGACCAGCTCGGCGATCTCGACGAATTCGATCTCCGGGCTCACGCCGTACAAGCCGGTCACCTGCTCACCGAGTTCCGGCGAGAAGAACGCGCGCGCCGTGTCCTCCGATTCCCACAGGTAGAAGTTCGTCGCGCGCTCGTGCGCTTCGTCGAGTGTGAACGCCTTCAACCGGAGCCCGGGCATGCCCTCGAACATCGCCCGTGCTTCGGCCGCGACCTTCTCGACACGCGCGCGATCGAAGTCGCCGTCGTAACGGAAGCTCACGAAGACACCGATCACGACGTCTCCTCTCCTTGGGAAACCGGCCCTGGACTGCCCGAAAAATTTAGCCCTTGGCAGCCTTGCCATCGATCGGTACGATCGGCCCACTTCTCCTGCTCTTCCCCGTCGTCGTGTCGTGCTCCGACCATGGGGGTGCCCATGAGCTCCTTTCATCGACGCGCCGCGCGCGTCGCGGTCTGCGTCGCCGCGTGCGTGTCCGCGATCGCCGCAACCGCGGTGCCGGGCCGTGCCGCGGCGCCGCCGCAGCTCGGGGTGTGGCTCCGACCGGTCGACGGGCAGGTGGTCGTGCCGTTCCGCCAACCGACGTCCGCGTACGGCCCGGGTCATCGGGGCGTCGACTTCGCCGCGGCTCCGAGCACGGCGGTCCGTGCCGCCAACGACGGCGTCGTCACGTTCGCGGGCAGCGTCGCCGGCACGCTGCACGTCACCGTCACCCATGCCGGCGACGTCCGCACGTCCTACTCGTTCCTCGCGACGGTGGCCGTGCGCGAGGGGCAGAGCGTCGCGCGAGGCGAAGTGGTCGGCACGACCGGCGGCCGCGGTACCGACCACGACGGGACCGTCCTGCACTTCGGGGTGCGCGTGGGCGACCAGTACGTCGACCCGATGCAGCTGTTCCGGGTCGACGACCTCACCGCCCTGGTCCGCCTCGTGCCGGCTGCCGAACCCTCCGAGTCCGCGTGGACGGCTGCCGACGAGAGCCGCGAGCTCCGGCTCTCGCTCCACCTCCCGGAGCCGAGCGACGGTGCGGGTGCACCGGCGGCCGACGACGGTGGCTGCGGCGACGGCATCCCGGTCGTCGGTGGCCTGGTCAGCGCGGGTTGTGACGTCGGTGCGTGGGTCGGGGACCGAGGCGGCGAGGCGCTCGACGCGGGGCTCCGCTCTCTCGACACCTTCACCGCCGTGCCGTCGGCGGTGCTCGAGGGGCTCCGCGCCCCGCTGCACGACCTCGTCGCCCGGCTGCGCGCCGTACCGGCGGCGTTCGCCCGGGCGCTGGCCCAGACGCCGAGCGGCATGCTCGCGCTCGACATCGTGGCGATCGGTCGCCGCTTCGTCGACGCCGAGTTCGCCGACTGCACCGACGACGCGCCGCCGGCCGACGGCACCGGCGGTTCCACCCACCGAGTGATGGTGGTCGCCGGCATCAACAGCTCCGGCCTTGCCGGCGACCGCGGGCCGACGGTCGCGCTCGACGTCGCCGCGCTCGGCTACCACACCGACGAAGGCGAGGTCCGGTACTTCTCGTACGCAGCCGACGGCGGGGCGTACACGGAGGCCGACACCTACGGCAGCATCCCCCGCGCCGCGCAACGGCTCGCCGAGCAGCTGCGCGCGATGCAGCGCGAGCAGCCCGGCCGCGAGGTCGATCTCATCGCGCACTCCCAGGGTGGCGTCGTCGTGGACCGCTTCCTGCAGGACGACTACCACCCGCAGGACCCGACGTTCCCGCCACTCGGCACGGTCGTCACGTTGTCGTCGCCCCACGAGGGCGCGCCGCTCGCGACGGCGGGAGCACAGATCCGCTCCTCGTCGGTCGGGGAGCGCGCGCTCGACGGCGTCGCCCGGCTCCTGCCGTCGTTCCCTCCGCCCAGCGCCACGGCCGTCCAACAGTTGTCGGAGCGATCGCCCACGATCCGCGAGATCCAGGCGAGCGGCGTACCCGAGCACATCGACTTCACGTCGATCGGGGCCACCGAGGACGTCGTCGTGCCCGCCACCAACATCTCGCTCCGGGGCGCGCACGAAACGACCGTCGCAGTCGACAACGCCAGCGAGCACTCCGCGATCGTCGAGGATCCCGCAGCGCTGCGCGCGGTGCGGGCGGCGCTCGAAGGACGCGCACCGCCCTGTGTCGATCTCGGTACCGCGCTGCGCGGCGCGATCGCACCCGTGGTGATCAGCCGCCTCTCGCACCTCGGTGGCGACCTCGCAGGTGCGGCCCTCGGGAGCACGGCGCGGTGAGGCTCCGAGTCTTCGTGTTCGCGTGCGTGGTGGCGCTCGCGTTCGCGACGCCGGTGCCGGCGCGCGCGCAGCCGCCGTGGGAGCCGCCGATCTGGACGAGTGTGCTGCACGGCGGGCCGTGGGGACTCGCCAGCGACGCTCAGGGTGCAGTCGTCGTCTCCGACGCCGGCTATGTCCGATCGCTCGGCCGCCACGGGACCACGCTCTGGGAGACGAGGGTCGAAGGCACGGGCGAAGGCAACCCGGCCATCACCAAGAGTTTGGTGCTCGTCGGCGCGACCGGTCGCGTGGTCGCGCTCGCGCGGGGCGACGGCCGCGTCCTGTGGGAACAGCCCATGGACGGCGAGATCACGTCGGTCGCGCTCGGCGGCGCGACCGCGCTCGCCGGCGACCACCAGGGAACCCTGCGTGCCTTCGGCGCCTTCGACGGCACGCCGAAGTGGTCGGTCCGCTACGACGGCCAACTCTTGACGGCGTCGCGCGTCGACCGGCGCGCGGCGATCGTGGTTGCGGCTTGGGAGGAGGCGCCTGCTCCCGCCGTCCGCGGACTCGATCTCGCGACCGGTGCGTTGCGATGGACACAGGACGTCGGCCTCTTCACCGCCGCCCCGGGGCTTCGAGGGGACCATGCGTTCATCGCCACCGGCAACGGTCACTTCTCGGCGTGGGTGGCCGACCTCGACGTCGTCACCGGCCGGGCCCGCTGGGCCGTGCGGGCGCCCGCCTCGTTCTCCGGCGGGATCCCCGCGGTCGACCGCCACGACGTCGTCTTCGTCGACCAGATCGGCGACGTCTTCGCGCTCGACCCGCGCACCGGGAGCGCCCGGTGGACGCGGTCGCTCAGGCAGCGCGTGATCGACGCGCGGGTGGTGCTGTTCCCGCGCCGCGTCGTCGTCAGGACCTTCTCCGGTGAGCTCTTCGTGCTCGATCGCGTCTCGGGCCGTGTCGTCGCGCGTGCCGATCCACGCGACTTCGACGGGTTCCCGTCCGACGCCGTGCGCCTGGGCCGGAGCACGCGGATGCTCGTGGCGCTGCGCATCACCGAACCCAACTGCGTCGAATTGTGGCGCGTGCCGTGATGGGTAGGCTCCAACAATGGCGCAAACCCTGCACTCCGACCTCGTCGAGGTCGAAGCGGGACGATTCGTCGGGGCGCGTGTGGCGCGCAAGGAAGATCCCCGTTTCCTCACCGGGCGCGGTCGTTACACCGACGACGTCGCAGTTCCCGGCATGGTCCATGCCGCCTTCGTGCGCAGCCCTCACGCTCGTGCGTCGGTCCGCGGGATCGACGTCGCCGACGCCGCGCGTTCCCCGGGCGTGCTCGCGGTCTACACCCTCGACGACCTCGCGCCCGCCGCCGACCCCGACACGCTCGACGCGGGGCCGTTGGGCGCGCGTCCCCTCGCGCGCGGCGTCGTGTGCTTCGTGGGCGACCCCCTCGTGCTCGTGGTCGCGGAGACGCGCGCCCTCGCCGAGGACGCGTGCGAGCTCGTGAACGTCGACTACGAGCCACGCCCACCCGTGCTCGACCTCTGGGCCGCCGTCGACAACCCGAGCGAGCGGGTGCACCCCGAGCTCGATTCGAACGTCGCCCGCACCACGACGTCGCCGGACGACCCGGGGCTCGCGGTCGCGTTCGACGGTGCCGCCCACGTCGTCACCGAGACGATCCGTCAGCACCGGTACATCGCTGTGCCCATGGAGACTCGAGGCGCGCTCGCGAGCTGGGATCCCGCGCGCGGAGAGATGACGGTGTGGATCTCGAGCCAGGGCGCGCACTCGGCGCGCGATCACTTCGCACACATCCTCGGCCTCGCCACGAACAAGGTCCACGTGATCGTGCCCGACGTCGGCGGCGCGTTCGGCCAGAAGATCAACGTCGGTCGGGAGGAGACGGCGCTGTCGCTGGCGGCGCGCGTGCTGGCCCGCCCCGTGAAGTGGTCCGAGGACCGGTACGAGAACCTCGTCGCGGCCCCGCACTCCCGCGCCGAGGAGGCCGAGGTGTCGATCGCGCTCGACGCCGACGCGACGATCGTCGCCATGCAGGTCGAGCACATCGACGACGTCGGGGCCTACTCCACCGGTGGCGGCGGTGCGAGCATCCTGCGCTTCCTCCCGGGCCCGTACAAGGTGGGGAAGATGGGCGGCTCGAGTACGAGCGTCATCACGAACACGTCGCGGCGCGGCGCGTACCGCGGCCCGTGGATGATGGAGACCGTCGCGCGCGAGATCATGCTCGACATCGCCGCTCGCCGCGCCCGGGTCGACCCGCTGGAGTTGCGCCGGCGCAACATCGTCCGCCAGGACGACCTCCCGTACCGCACGACGACGGGGGCCACCTTCGACCGCATCACCCCCGCCGAGACCCTCGAGCAGGCGGTCGCCATGCTCGACTACGACGCGTTCCGCCGGGAGCAGGCCGGCGCGCGCGCCGAGGGTCGGTGTCTCGGCGTCGGGATCGCGGTCTACGTCGAGCCCACGGCCGGGGGCTTCGGCGTGGGCATCACCGAGTCGGCCACGATCCGCATCGACCCGAGCGGCGCCGTCCAGGTGATGAGCGGGGTCAACTCGCAGGGCCACAGCATGGAGACGATCATCGCCCAGGTGACCGCCGAGTACCTCGGCGTCGACGTCGACGACGTCGAGGTGCTGTTCGGCGACACCGCGACCGCGCCGGTCGGTGCCACGACCGGCGGGAGCCGCAACGCGGTGTTCGGCGGCGGCGCGGCCCGCCAGGCGGCGCTCGAGATGCGCGAGCGCATCGTCCAGATCGCCGCACACATGCTCGAGGCGTCGGCGGACGACCTCGACGTGGAGGACGGCGTGGTCTCGGTCCGCGGCACGCCCGCGGCCCGCAAGACGCTGGCGGAGATCGCCGAGCTCGCGTACCTGCGCCCTCGGGAGCTTCCCGACGGCGTGCCGCCCGGCCTCGAGATCGCGTCGCGCTTCACTACCGAGGGCCCCACGTGGTCGAACGCGGCCCACGTCTGCACCTGCGAGGTCGACCCGCACACCGGCCTCGTCACGCTGCTGCGCTACATCGTGAGCGAGGACTGCGGGGCGCTCATCAACCCGAGCGTCGTCGAGGGCCAGATCGCCGGCGGCGTCGTCCAGGGCATCGGCGGCGTCCTGCTCGAGCACTTCGTGTACGACCGCGACGGCAACCCCACCACCACCACGTTCCTCGACTACCTGCTCCCGACCGCCTCCGATGTCGCGGTGATGGAGTACGGCCACCTCCAGACCCCGTCGGCGCGACCGGGCGGTTTCAAGGGCATGGGGGAGGGCGGCGCCATCGGGGCGCCCGCCGCAGTGTTCAACGCCGTCGCCGACGCGGTCGCGCACCTCGGCGCGGTGCTGACGGACCAGCCCCTCACGCCCGCGAGCGTCCTCCGCGCGATCCGCGAGGCGGAGGCGCGCGCAGCGTCCTGACCGGCCGATCGCCGGTCCGAGGTCGGGAGCCGGCCACTACACTGTCCGCCGACCCGAGCGTCTCGTTCGGGATCTCGCACGCCCGCGTCTCCACGGTCGCCCCTGGCGGGGTGCCGGCGGGCGGAGGAACAACCGAGGAGCAGGCCCGAGCCCGGCGCACGCCGGCCTCGCGGGCTGCGAGCACAGAAAGGACCACCGTGGCCGAGACCATGACTCGGGAGACCACCGCGGTCGTCACGATGAAGAACCTGCTGGAGGCCGGGGTCCACTTCGGTCACCAGACCCGCCGCTGGAACCCGAAGATGAAGCGGTTCATCTTCGGCGAGCGCAACGGCATCTACATCATCGACCTGCAGCAGACGCTCGAACGCATCGACACCGCGTACCGATTCGTGCGGGGCCTGGCGGAGGGCGGCGGCATCGTCCTCTTCGTGGGCACGAAGAAGCAGGCGCAGGAGCCCATCCAGAGGCAGGCCGACCGCGCCCACTCCCCGTACGTGAACTACCGATGGCTGGGCGGCATGCTCACCAACTTCCAGACCGTGCACGCTCGGGTGGCCAAGCTCCGCGAGCTCGAGCAGCTCGTCGCGTCGGGCGAGACCGACCAGATGATCAAGAAGGAAGGCCTGAAGGTGAAGCGCGAGCTCGCGAAGCTCGAGCGGAACCTGGGCGGGATCCGGAACCTCGAACGCCCGCCCGACGCCATCTTCGTGATCGACACGAAGAAGGAGCACATCGCGGTCACCGAGGCGAACCGCCTCGGGATCCCGGTGATTGCCGTCGTCGACACCAATTGCGACCCGGATCTGATCGACTACGTGATCCCGGGCAACGACGACGCGATCCGCTCGGCCAATCTGATGTGCCGGATCGTCGCGGAGGCGGTCATCGAGGGACGCTGGCTCGACCAGCGCAAGCACGCGCGACCCGGCACCAAGGCCGAGGACGCCAAGCCGGAGATCCCGGTCCCGATCGTCCAGCGCACGCCGGAGGAGCAGGCACAGAAGGACGAGGAGCAGCGCGCCGCGCGCCAGGTGGCCGCGGCCGCTCAGCGCGAGCGCGAGGCGCGACTCCGCGCCGCGACGGCCCCGGACGGCTCCGCCATCGGCGCCGAGCAGCAGCCCGAGGCTCCGGCGCCGGCGGAGGCGGCGGGGGAGGTGACCACCGATGGCTGAGGTGCCCGCGAAGCTCGTGGCCGAGCTGCGCAAGGCCACCGGTGCCGGGATGATGGACTGCAAGCGCGCGTTGGAGGAGACCGGCGCCGACATGGAGCAGGCAAAGGACTGGCTCCGCAAGAAGGGCCTCGCCGGTGCGCAGAAGCGAGCCGGGCGGGCGGCGGAGGACGGCGCGGTGGAAGTGCTCGTCGAAGGCGGCGTCGGCGCGATCGTGGAGCTCACCGCCGAGACCGACTTCGTGGCCAAGGGC
>Ga0187777_10000710_pt1 | contig 21839 bp, 16 predicted proteins | sample 1015_Q2_SP5_10_M_FD_132416 | JGI IMG/M metagenome (GOLD analysis project Ga0187777, IMG submission 132416) | Tropical peat soil microbial communities from peatlands in Department of Meta, Colombia - 1015_Q2_SP5_10_MG | ecosystem: Environmental > Terrestrial > Soil > Wetlands > Peat | place... | reverse complement strand
CAGGGCGGAATCGATGGTCGATCCGCCCATACGGAATACTGAAGCGGGCTGGTGCAGGGTATTCCACCAGTCAACCGAAAACTTGATGATCGGAAGATTAACCGCGCCGACAAGCGACAGGATTGCCGCCGCCCTCGCGCCTCGTCCCGGCTCTTCGGCGGTCCAATAAAGTGCGAGTACGCCAAGATAAAGCAACAGCAGCACCAGCATCGACGTCAGCCGCGCATCCCACACCCAGTAGGTGCCCCAAGTCGGGCGGCCCCAGAGCGAACCGGTGATGAGGCATATGAATGTGAACGCGGCGCCGACCGGCGCGGCGGCTTTGCCGGCGACGTCGGCAAGCGGATGACGCCACACCAGCGTGCCGAGCGCAGCGACGCTCATGAGGGCCCAGCCGAACATGCCGAGCCAGGCAGCAGGGACATGCAAAAACATGATCTTTACAGTCGCGCCCTGCCGGTAGTCGTCCGGGGCGTTCATCGCGCCGAAAAGACCAACTGCGAACAAGATGCACGTTGCCGCCACCAGCCAGGGCAGAACGCGGTTGACCAAGGTCAGAAAACGCGTCGGGTTTGCAAGATCGATCACAGCCATTGGCAGCCTCTTGTCATGTCATTCGAGTCCATGGCGCAGCGCTGCGGCTGCCGCAATCGGTCCCAGCGCCAGGCTTGCCAAGCTTAGCGCACAAAGAATGGTGAAAGGTGGACCGAATGGCGCAGGTCCGACGATCGCCGCATTGGCCGCGGCTACGCCGAAGATCAGCACCGGTACGGTTAGCGGTAACACCAATACCGCCAGCAACAGGCCGCCTCGCCGCAATGCGACGGACAGCGCTGCGCCGACCAGCCCGATAAAGGTCAGCGCCGGTGTGCCGGCGAGCAGGGTGAGCACAAGCCAAACCATCGCATGCAGTTCGACATTAAGCATCAGTCCAAGCACCGGCGCGATCACCACAAGTGGCAGGCAGGTGGTGAACCAATGGGCGATCGCTTTGGTGGCGACTGAAAATTCCAGCGGCATTGGACCCATCATCAGCAGATCGAGCGAACCATCGTCATGGTCAGTCGCAAAGAGCCGGTCGAGCGCGAGCAGACTCGCGAGCAGCGCACCAAGCCAGAGAATTGCTGGCCCGATGCGCGCGAGCAGCGCGAGATCCGGACCGATGGCGAATGGCATCATTGCCACAACGATCAGAAAGAACAGTGCGCCCATCAGCGCGCCGCCGCCGACGCGAACCGCCAATCGCATGTCGCGTATAAGCAAGGCGGTGAAAGCACTCATGCGGGACCCAGTTTCAGTTCGCGCGCGCGTTCAAGCCCGATTGGACCATGGGCCGCGGCAACGATGATTCCGCCGCCAGTCAGATGTGTGCGCATAAGATCTGCCAGCCGCTTCTGAGATGGCGCATCAAGTGCGGAAGTCGGCTCGTCCAGCAGCCAGATTGCCCTTGGCACCGCAACCAACCGCGCAATTGATAGCCGCCGCCGCTGCCCGGCGGACAAATAACCGGCGGGCAGGTCGGCGAGGCCGACAAGGTCGACTGCGTCCAACGCGGATTCAATGTCGCTCCGGGCTCCGAGAAATTTTGCCCAGAACCCCAAGTTTTCACGGACCAACAGCGAGGGTTTTATCGCGTCCTGGTGGCCGAGATAGTGCGCCTGTTCGGCGATGGGCGTGTCAGGGGGTCCACCATCGAGCGACAGACGCCCGGCGGCAATCCGCACCAGTCCTGCGATCATGCGCAACAAGGACGATTTACCGGCGCCGTTGCGTCCCGTCACCACCATGGCCTCGCCAGCGGATACGCCAAAACTCAAGCCGCGGAAAACCTCGCGCCCGCCGCGGTTGCAAGTCAATTCGTCCGCTCTCAGGTGCATCGCGATTGCCACGGCCCGTCCGGGACCGGCGGCACGATCTTACCGTCCCCCAAAAACCCCGATTTTCTGAGCATCTCTGGCGAAGTTCCCCGGTCAATATGGCGTCCGGCGAGAAAAGACCTTATAAGCCCCGACTTGCGACGTTACGTAATTCGAATTCGGACGCAAGTCTCGCCAGCGAGAAAACCACCTTCTTGCCAATAGCTTAGTCCGAGCCGACGCGATAGCGCCGGCCGGGTATGGAAACAGCCGATATGACTTCGCTCGACAGTTTTAGATGCTGCAAGACCCTGCAGGTTGGCAGCAAGAGTTATGCCTATTTCAGTCTTCCCATCGCCGAGCGAAATGGCCTCAAAGGCATTTCGCGCCTGCCGTTCTCGATGAAGGTGCTGCTGGAAAACCTGTTGCGCAACGAAGACGGGCGTACGGTGACCAAGGATGACATCAAAGCCGTCGCCGAATGGCTTAAGACGAAAACTTCCGAACGCGAGATTGCTTTCCGTCCGGCACGCGTGCTTATGCAGGATTTTACCGGCGTGCCGGCGGTGGTCGATCTCGCCGCCATGCGCGACGCGATGAAAAATCTTGACGGTGATCCGAAGAAAATCAACCCGCAGGTGCCGGTCGATCTGGTCATTGACCATTCAGTCGCGGTGACGTTCTTCGGAAATAACGCCGCTTTCAAGAAAAATGTTGAAGAAGAGTATCGTCAAAATCAGGAGCGCTACAAATTCCTGAAATGGGCCCAGCGCTCGTTCGACAACTTCAGTGTGGTGCCGCCGGGCACCGGCATCTGCCACCAGGTCAATCTCGAATACCTGTCGCGCGTGGTCTGGAGTCGAAAGGACAAGGTCAAGGTTGATGGCAAGGCTGTTACGATGGACGTTGCCTATCCCGACACGCTGGTCGGCACCGACTCGCATACGACAATGGTGAATGGTCTGTCCGTGCTTGGTTGGGGCGTTGGCGGCATCGAAGCGGAAGCAGCCATGCTTGGCCAGCCGCTTTCGATGGTGTTGCCCGAAGTGATCGGCTTCAAGCTCGCCGGCAAGCTCAAGGAAGGCGTTACCGCAACTGATCTGGTGCTCACCGTCACCGAAATGCTGCGCAAGCGCGGCGTTGTGGGCAAATTTGTCGAGTTCTTTGGCCCGGGCCTGACTCATCTCACCATTGCCGACCGCGCCACCCTCGGCAACATGTCGCCGGAATACGGTGCCACGTGCGGTTTTTCACCGGTCGATGACGATACGATGCGTTATCTGAAAGATACTGGTCGTTCGCCGGAGCTGATCGCACTTGTTGCCGCCTATGCCAAGGCGCAAGGCATGTACCGCGTTAAAACCACGCCCGATCCGATTTTCACCGACATCCTCAAGCTGGAATTAAGCTCGGTCGAGCCATCGCTCGCGGGCCCAAAACGTCCTCAGGACCGTGTCGCCTTGAAGGAAGTAAAAGCCGGATTTGCCGGTTCGATGGACAAGGAATTCGGCAAGAGCGCCGAGGCGAAGAAACGCGTGAAGGTTGCCGGCAAGAACTACGATCTAGGTCATGGAGATGTGGTGATTGCGGCAATCACGTCCTGCACCAACACCTCCAATCCAAATGTCATGATCGGTGCGGGCTTGCTCGCCCGCAAGGCGACAGCCAAAGGCTTGACCACCAAGCCTTGGGTGAAGACCTCGCTAGCGCCCGGCTCCCAGGTGGTCGGCGAGTATTTGGACAAATCAGGCCTGCAGGAGGATCTCGATAAGCTTGGATTCAATCTGGTCGGCTTCGGATGCACGACGTGCATCGGAAATTCCGGCCCGCTACCGCCGGAGAATTCCAAGGCAATTAATGACAACGATCTGGTGGCGGCGGCTGTGCTGTCGGGCAATCGCAATTTCGAGGGACGTGTCAACGCCGATGTTCGGGCCAACTATCTCGCGTCACCGCCGTTGGTCGTGGCCTATGGCATCGCCGGGTCGATGAATGTCGATCTATCGAGGGATCCGCTCGGGACCGATCAAAAAGGCAAAAAGGTTTTTCTGAAAGACATCTGGCCGTCGAACAAGGAGATCGGCGACTTCGTTGCCAAGAATATCACCCGCCAGATGTTCACCAAGAAATACGGGGATGTGTTCAAAGGCGATTCCAACTGGCGAAAGATCAGCGTCAAAGGCGGCATGACCTACGACTGGGACAAGAAATCGACCTACGTACAAAATCCCCCGTATTTCGTAGGCATGGGGCGTCACCCAAAACCGCTCGAGGATATTGTCGATGCGCGCGTTCTGGCCCTGCTGCTCGACTCGATTACGACCGATCACATTTCGCCTGCGGGCTCGATCAAGGTCGATTCGCCTGCCGGCAAATATCTGCTTGAGCACAAGGTCAAGCCGGCCGATTTCAACCAGTACGGCACGCGCCGCGGCAACCACGAAGTGATGATGCGCGGCACCTTCGCCAACATTCGCATCAAGAACCAGATGGTGCCAGGCGTGGAAGGCGGCGTGACGATCCACTACCCGTCGAAGCAGCGCATGCCGATCTATGATGCGGCCATGCGCTACAAGGCCGACAAGGTTCCGCTGGTCGTGTTTGCCGGAAAGGAATATGGCAGCGGCTCGTCCCGCGACTGGGCCGCGAAAGGTTCTATTCTGCTCGGCATCCGTGCAGTGATTGCCCAATCGTTTGAGCGCATACATCGCTCAAATCTGGTGGGCATGGGGGTCATGCCGTTGGTATTTGAAGAGGGAACTTCGTGGCAGTCCCTCGGACTCAAGGGTGATGAGCAGGTCACGATCCGCGGCCTGCATGGGGAGCTCAAGCCGCACCAGCGCCTGATTGCCGAGATCGTATCGGGCAATGGGACCCTCAAGCGCGTGCCGTTAATCTGCCGCATCGACACGCTGGACGAACTCGACTACTTCAAAAATGGTGGGATCCTGCAGTACGTTCTGCGTCAATTGGCGAGTTGACGGGAAATTTATTAACGGTGAGGTGAATAAGGGGCCCGCTCACTGCGAATTGAGTGGCGGGTGATTGGCACAGCACATTATAAACTGCGCGCGAGGCAGGGGATTGCGGTATCGATATGACCTATCGCCAAGTCACCTTTGCGGTCGCGTTTGCCTGTATTTCTACGATCGTGCCGGCCTGCGCCGAGCCGCGCGCCGTCATTGAACTTTTCACCAGCCAAGGTTGCTCATCCTGTCCGGCCGCCGACAAGTTACTCGGCGAGTTGTCGCGAGACCCGTCGCTCGTGACCATGAGTCTGGCGGTCGACTATTGGGACTATCTCGGCTGGAAAGACACCCTTGCGCTGCACGGCCACTCTGACCGGCAACGCGCCTATGCCGAAGCACGCGGCGACCGCGAAGTTTACACACCCCAGGTGGTGGTCAATGGCGTCGTGCATGTGCTTGGAAGCGACAAGGCGGCGATCGAAAAAGCAATTGCACAAACCCGACGCAATCCCTCCGTGCTTGCATTGCCAGTGAATATGACTGTCGCGGGCGGCAAAGTGACTGTGAATGTATCTGCCGCCAAGGACGACTATCGCGCGGGTGAAGTGTGGTTGTGTCCGATTTCGAGCAAGGTTTCGGTTGACATTGGACGCGGTGAGAACCACGGCCACACGCTGACCTATCACAACATCGTGCGCCGCTGGGTGAAGCTCGGCGACTGGAAGGGCGCAGCTGAAACTTTCAGTGTGGCGCTGAGTGACCTTCCGCAGGGGGATTATTCGCTCAAAGACATCGATCGGCTCGAAGTCATCGTGCAAAGCGGGATCGCCACCAGACCCAGTATCATGCTCGGCAGCGCGTCCGCATCCTGCTGCGCGTCTCCGGCGAACTGAACAAGCGATAAACTCGCGAAGAAAATCGGGCCGGTATTGAGCCGGCCCGAAGGCATTAGGGGATTGAACCGTACGCGGAACTCAACTGGCCCGGCCGATCGAGCCCCGGGGGGCTGGGGGGCTGAGGAATCCGGCGCCCGTACCGGACCGGGCCTTGAGGCAACCATAGCATTATCCCAATGCAGCGTGACCGGCGATTGACGGAAATTGGGCGTTATTGTGGGAACCTTTAACGACTTCGTGATCGATAACGGAGGCTTTTTGCCCGATTTCGAGGCATTTCCGACCCGGATGAAGCTCTTGCCGACCGCCTCTGCCGGCGCGATCATTGCGCACAAGCAAAAGGAGGCGCCGTATGACGTTCGGTTCCGGCGAAATCGATCCTAGCCAGTCCCTCGGGGGCGGTGCCCCGGTACGCACCGGATCCGCCCTCGCAAACCAGGTGACTTTCAGCCGACGCGAGCTTAATCGCATTCTTGATCTTTATGGCCGCAAGGTCGCCGCCGGCGAATGGCGCGATTATGCCATTGATTTTCTCAAAGACCGTGCGGTGTTCTCGGTGTTTCGCCGCACCTCGGAAGTGCCGATCTATCGCATCGAGAAAAACCCGATATTGTCGCGCCGCCAGGGCACTTACAGTGTCATCTCGGCGACCGGCGTTATCGTTCGCCGCGGTCACGAACTGGAGCGCGTGCTGCGATCTATCGATCGCTCGCTTGCGGTGGTTATCAACTAGCCGCCCGTTCCGGGCGAGGTCATTGCCCCCGAGCCAAGCGCTCGCTGCATGAGCATGCTGTCGAGCCAGCGCCCGTGCTTGTATCCGACATTCTGCAAAATGCCGACGTGACGGAAGCCAAGGGCTTCGTGCAAGCCAACCGATGCGGCCTGTTTAGGCGAGTCGCCGATCACGGCGATCATCTGGCGGAACTCGAGCGCTTCAGCAGCTTCAATCAAAGCCAGCAAAAGCGCGCGCCCGACGCCGCGGCGGTACATCGCCGGGGCAATGTATACGGAGTCTTCGATGGCCCATCGGTATGCGGGCCGCGTTCGGTAGGGACCGGCGTAGGCGTATCCACAAAGCTCGCCGGCTGTTTCCGCCGCCAGGTAGGGAAAATTGCTAGCGAGAAGATCCTGCATTCGGCGCGCCATTTCAGCTTCGTCGGGTGGGGTGAGTTCGAATGACGCCGTACCGTACTCGACGGCGCCCGTATAGATACGGGTAATGGCTGGAATGTCGGAGATTCGGGCGGGGCGGATGGCGATTGTCATACAAGGAGCAACGCTAGCAAAACGAAAGCGCCCCGGCCTATAGCCGGGGCGCGCATCGCTATCTTGTCTCTGTGGCTTAGCGGCGATCGCCGAGGAAGCGGAGCAGGAACAGGAACAGGTTGATGAAGTCGAGATAGAGCGCCAGCGCTCCCATGACCGCCTTGCGGCCGGTGATCGTGCCATCATCGTTCGCGCTGTACATTTCCTTGATCCGCTGGGTATCCCAGGCGGTCAGACCTGCGAAGATCAGCACGCCGATCACCGAGATCGCAAAATCAAGCCCGCTGCTCTTGAGGAACATGTTCACGAGCATGGCCAAGATAAGCCCGAACAGTCCCATCGTCAGGAATGAAGCGACTGGCGAGAGATCGCGCTGGGTGGTGTAGCCGTAGAGGCTCAGCGCACCGAACGAGGCCGCCGATATAAAGAAGGTGCGGGTGATTGACGCACCGGTATAAGCCAGGAACACCGATGACAGCATGAGCCCGAGTAGTCCGGCGTAGACCATGAACAACATCAGCGCCGTGCTAGGCTGCAGGCTGCTGATACGGAAGCTCATGAAGAACACCAGGCCGAGCGTGCCCAGGAACAGCACGATCGCCAGCGGGCCGCTGAAGATGGCCTGACCAAACGGGGTCAGTGCCGTGATGTGTCCGGCCGCATCCGTAACCACGGCGGCACTATAGGTAAGCCAGGCGACGACGCCGGTTAGAGCGACGCCGGCGGCCATGTAATTGTAGACGCGGATCATGTAGGCGCGCAGGCCTGCATCGATCGCGACAGCACGCGCGGCGCCGAAGCCGCGGGCAGCTACGTTACGGTCATAGTCCGACATCGAAGTTTCCTCTCTTATATGTACCGGCTTTTGGCCGGCCACATTATGCGCTTCGGCGAAAGTGCCGCAGCGCTCGTGGTGCGAATCTAGTGGTTGGCAAGCCTTGGCGCCAGATATGGCCTGATAATGACCCTACATCATTGCGGATCGTTAACATCCGGTGGTGGAATATAACCGAAATGTCCCGGCTTGGGATCAATACGTGGCGGAATGTCGCAAAAACTAGAGATTTCTCAGTATCGAGGCCGGTTTTTGGCCAAGCGCCGCATAGGTGCCCACTAGTCCCAGTGCGACGGTAACCGACACTGCCGCCAGCGCGGCAGCCAGAGCTGGCCAGGGCAGCCAGGTAAATGACAGGTGCATGAGTTCGGCGACGATAAGCCAGGCGGCAAGGCTGCCGCTAATCACACCAAACAGGGCAGTGGCTGCGCCGATCAACAGATATTCCATGCCGTAAGCTGAAAGCAGGCGCATACGCGTTGCGCCGAGTGTCTTCAGGATCACCGCATCGTAGACACGATAGCGGTGGCCCGCGGCGAGCGCACCGCCAAGGACAAGCGCGGCCGCAACCAGCGTTATGGCGCTGGCCCCGCGGATAGCCAGGACCAGATTAGCGACGATACTGCCGACCGCATCTAGCGCGTCTTTTACCCGCACCGTAGTGACCATGGGGAAACTCTCGGCGACCGCCCTTAACAGGGCCGCCTCCTGTGCCGGCGTACTTCCACCGGGGTAGGCGAGGGTCGCTAGATGGGTGTGGGGCGCTCCGCGGAAAGAATTCGGCGAAAACACCATGACGAAATTTATTCCAAGGCTCTCCCAGTCGACCATGCGCATATTTGCGATCGTGGCGGTTATGTTGCGGCCAAGCACGTTGACGACGACTGAATCCCCGAGCTTGAGACCCAGACCTTCGGCAATTCGTTTCTCGAACGACACCAACGGCGGTCCACCGTAGTCAGCCGCCCACCATTTTCCCTCGACCAGCCGCGAGCCTGTCGGGATCTCGCTCGCGTAAGTGAGCCCGCGGTCACTTTGCAGGACCCAGGCTGCGTCGTCCCTCGGCTTGATGTTTTCGGCCGGAACGCCTGCGGCGGAAACGATGCGTCCGCGTAGCATCGGCACTTCCTCAAGTTTCGTGGATGGTGCCTGCGCGTTTACAAATGCTTCGAAGCGTGTGCCCTGGTCGGCGGGAATGTCGAGGAAATAAAACGACGGCGCCCGCGCCGGCAGCTCATTGGAGAATTGGTGGCGTAGATTGCCATCGATCTCGATTACACTGACCAACAGGGTGATGCCCAAGCCGAGCGAGAGCACGATGGTTGGCGTCAGGGCACTTGGCCGATAAATATTGGCAACTGCCATACGCAGCCCGGTCGAGCGCGGGCGCGGCACTTTTCCCGCCAAAATCATCAATAACGCGGCGACACCACGCAACAGTACGAACACCGCGGCAGCGATGGCGACGTAGATGAGTGCAACGCGCCGGTCATAGGCCAGCAATACAGCGAGGGTGGCCAGCACGACTATGGCGACGATGGTGAATGCGATGTACCGCCTGCGCGGATAGCGCGGCTGTGGCGCAACCATGTCGCGGAACAACTCCGCAACCGGTATGTCATGCGCGCGTCCAAGCGGCCAAAGCGCAAAGACAAGCGCCGTCAGCAAGCCATAGACCAGCGCCAGCGTCAGTTCACCCGGGTGCAACGAGGGCACAAGGGGTAATGGGATGATTGCGCCAAACGTCCATGAGATCGCGTATGGCAAGATGGCGCCGAGCAATCCGCCGATTGCACTGCCGATGAATGCCAGCAGCAGGGCTTGCACGAGATAGATCGCGAACACGCGGCGTCCGCTGGCGCCGAGTGCCTTCATGGTAGCAATGCTTTCGCGTCGGCGGTCAAGATGACTCTTCACCGCATTGCCAACGCCCACACCGCCGACCAGAAGTGCCGTAAGACCTACAATGGTGAGAAATTGCGTAAATCTTTCGACATTGCGCTCGAGTTGCGGCGATGCATTGGTGCGGCCGCGAATGTCCCAGCCTGCCTCTGGCAATTGGGAGCGTGCCTGCGCGGCGACTGCTTTCGTTGCGGCGTCGGATGCATTATTCGCCAGACGCAGGCGGTAGTGCCAACGCACAAGGCTGCCAGGCTGCAGCAAACCAGTCGCGTTCAACGCGTTCTGGCTCGTCAGCAAACGCGGGCCAAATCCGATGCCGCCAGCGAGCTTGTCCGGTTCGTTGAGAAGAGTCGCACGGATCTCAAAGATGGCACTGCCAATGGTGATCCGCGCGCCCGGCTTGAGCTCAAGCCGCGCCATCAAGGTTGGGTCCGCGACCGCGCCAAAAACGCCGTCACGTTGCGTGAGCGCCTCGGCCAGTCCGCCAGGCGGATCGAGCGTCGCCTGACCGACAAGAGGATAGGCGTCATCAACGGCTTTCATCTCGACAAGCGTCGCCTGACCGTTGGCCGTCCGCGCCATGGCTCGCATGGTGGCTGCGCTTGAAATTTTGCCGTGAGCCTCGAGAAATGCTCGCTCATTTCCATTGGCTTCGCGCTGGATCAGCGTGAATGCGAGATCGCCGCCCACGATGACGCGACCTTCGCGCGCAAGCCCGTCGGTCAGGCTCGCCGCCAGTGAGCCAACCCCAGCGATCGCCATGCTGCCAAGCGCTATGCAAGCGACAAATACATAGAAACCGCGCAGGCCACCGCGTAATTCGCGCAGCGCAAACCGCACCGGCAACCAGCGGCCATGCGATGCCGCCACCGTTTCACCGTTCATGGTCCAGCTCCATCGATGCGACCAGATCGCAGTCGCACCACGCGGCCACAGCGAGCAGCCAAGGCAGGATCGTGCGTTACCAGGACAAGCGTAGTTTTGCGTTTGGCATGGCCGGTGAACAACAGGTCGATAATCTGCTTGCCGGTGTCCTCATCCAGATTTCCTGTCGGTTCATCCGCCACCACGATTGCAGGATTTGGCGCCAGTGCGCGCGCAACCGCGACACGTTGTTGCTCACCGCCGGAAAGCTCGGCCGGATAGTGATGCAGCCGCTCGCTCAAGCCCACGGCGGCGAGTTCATCACGCGCTCGCTCATGGGCATCCGGCACGCCGGCCAATTCCAGTGGCACTGCCACGTTTTCCAGCGTGTTCATCGTCGGAATCAGGTGAAACGACTGGAATACGATGCCCACATGACGGCCACGAAACCGGGCTAATTCATCCTCATCAAGGCGATTCAGGTTTTCGCCGGCCACGGTCACCGAACCGGTATCTGCACGTTCAAGGCCTGCCATGACCATCAAAAGGGTCGATTTGCCGGAGCCGGAGGGACCAACGAGACCGATTGCCTCGCCGCTCCCTATATGCAGATCGATATCTTTAAGGATATGAACGCGGGCCGCCCCGTGCCCGAGCGAAAGATTGACACCGGCAAGCGCAATGGCCGGTCCCGCCTGGGAGTTATCGATCATGGGTCCTCATCGTTCACAACCCCGCTCATATGGGAGAAACCCCGGGCTGGTCCAGCGCCTCACAGTCTGGCTGCTTATCACGCTGACTTGTGTGCCGGGGGCCGCTAGCAGGATTCAGGCGGCCGAACGATCCCTCAAAATTGTGGCGCTCGGTGATTCGCTCACTGCCGGGCTTGGATTGGCAGCTGATGAAACCTTCCCCGCAAAACTAGCTGCCGCGCTGAAAGCCAAAGGGATAGCAGTCTCAATTACGAATGCCGGAGTATCCGGCGATACCGCGTCAGGCGGACTCGGGCGTCTCGACTGGTCGGTGCCGGATGGCACCGATGCGGTTATTCTCGAGCTCGGCGCGAACGATGCCTTGCGCGGGCTTGATCCGGAGCTGACCAAGAACGCGCTCGACGCAATCCTGCGCAAGCTTGCGGGCCGCCACATTGTTGTTTTACTCGCAGGGATGCGAGCACCGCCTAATATGGGACCGGACTACGCGCGCGGCTTCGACGCCATCTATCCGGCGCTTGCCTCGACTCACCCGGTCGTCTTTTATCCGTTCTTCCTTGACGGTGTGGCCGCCGATCCCAAGTCTAATCAGGGCGACGGCCTGCATCCAAATGCCGCCGGCGTCGACGTGATTGTTGCGCGTATCCTGCCGCGGGTCGAAGAACTGGTTAGCCGCGCGCGCGCCGCGCGCGGATTGTAATTGAAAGTGTTGCCATGCCGCGCCTTTTCACCGGGGTTGAGATTCCATCCGATGTTGGGCTGGCGCTCGCAACACTACGTGGCGGCCTACCGGGGGCGCGCTGGGTTGATCCTGAAAACTATCACCTGACATTACGATTTATCGGCGACGTCGATGACGACGTCGCCCACGAGGTTGCCTCGATGCTGGGCCGGGTCAAACGTGAGCCATTCGAGCTGTATATGGAAGGTCTCACCTCTTTCGGTGGCCGCAAGCCGCGCGCGGTCGTTGCAAACGTTGCGCCGGCGCAGGCCTTGCTCGATGTCCAGGCCGAGCATGAACGCCTGATGCAGCGCATTGGTCTGGAACCGGAAGGTCGCAAGTTCATGCCACATGTGACGCTGGCTCGCTTGCGTGAGTCCTCCAGCCAGCAGGTCGCAGAGTATCTGTCGGCGCGAGGTTATTTCCGCACCTCGCCGTTTCGCATCTCGCGTTTTGTTCTGTTTTCCTCGCGAGCTTCTGTTGGTGGAGGCCCGTATATTATCGAGGCGAGCTACCCCCTAAACTCGTGAGGGTTTACGCCGGATCTATAAGCCGCGACTGCACGTCGAGGATAGCAGTGGCGACACCATGTGCATCGACGACCGCCTCGCGCATCAGCGACAGCGGCGTCGGGCGTGGCGGATCGACTTCGCCGACCACACTGCCGAAATCGAATTTGAGGTCGGCCTCAAATTTTCTGGCAAGCTGCTGCATGCGCTGGTTGTCGGCGAGGCAGTGCATGCTCAGCAACTTGATCCCCCGGTTGCGTGCACTCAACAGCGTGCGTTCAAGGAGAACGGTTCCAACTCCGTGGCTCTGCCATGGCTGCTCAATGCTGAAGGCGGCCTCGCCCTCGCGTGCAAATATCAAGCCGAGCGAGCGGAGCTCTGCGGCGCCGCGCAGGATTCCGTCGACAAAGAAACCATGCACAACCACGCCAACTTTGCTGGCCGTAGCGGCATGTCGGATGATGAATTCGTCCGACACAGCGCCGGAAAAGCGCCGACCCCGGCTCTCCCGGTCAAGGCGCAGCAGGTGGTCGCGATAGATGTCGGTTTCGTTGATCCACAATTTGCGGATCAGTCCGCCGTCGGGCAAAGGCTCGTGCATGTTGGTCAGTCTCCATTGCGGTCGCCCTGCCTGGTTGCGCTTCCTGCCTGTGGCGCTGCGTGGAACTTCCCGCGAATCGCCAGTCTCCAATTATATGGTGCAATGCAGCAAAAATTCGACTACGAGCAGCTGTCGGAAACCCTCGCCCGCAAAAAATGCATAGCTAACAAGACATTATCGCGCTTTTGTGCGCAAAAAAACGGCAACGCACGTGACCCGATTTTACAGACGATCCTGTTCACCCTAGGTCTTGCGGTACGCCTCCACGCCTTCTGTTCTGTCCTCGCCCCGATGTCCGAGACGTTCAGCACCCGCTACGCGGCGCTCGTTGGCGCCGGAAAGATTGAAGCCGATCCCGGCCAGGCAACACTGGCGCGCCGGCTGACGGCTCTCGAACGACGGCTCGATCAACATCGGCTGGCGCGCAAATCATCCTCGCTCGGTTGGTTTTTCGGCCAGCGCGAGCCGGCTGACGCACCGCTGAAGGGTCTTTACGTCTATGGCGATGTCGGCCGCGGCAAGACCATGCTGATGGATCTCTTTTTTGAGACCAGCGCGGTTATTCGCAAACGCCGTGTTCATTTTCACGAATTCATGGCCGACGTGCACGAACGCGTCCACGTCTATCGGCAGGAAATCAAGAATGGCGAAGGCAATGGAAACGATCCGATCCAGCGCACTGCGGCGGCGATTGCCGAGGGAAGCTGGCTGCTCTGCTTTGATGAGTTCCATGTTACCGACATCGCCGATGCCATGATTCTCGGGCGCTTGTTCACGCGATTGTTCGAAATCGGTGTCGTCGTGGTGGCGACATCGAATCTTGCGCCCAGCGACCTTTACAAGGATGGGCTAAATCGGGCGTTGTTTTTGCCTTTCATCGCTCTGCTGGAACGACAATGCGAGTGCATGCAGCTGGATGCGCGAGTTGATTTCCGGCTCGAGAAGCTCACCGGTGTGCCGACTTGGTATGTGCCCGATGATGCCAGAGCCAAAGCTGCGCTGGATGTTGCATGGCAGCGTCTGGCGGGCGCCCATGCCGGGGTACCGCATGAGTTAATGGTGAAGGGTCATGCCGTGCGCGTGCCGAAGGCTGCAATGGGAGTCGCGCGCTTTTCCTTCGACGACCTGTGCGCGCAGCCGCTGGCCGCGACCGACTACCTCAAGGTCGCACATGAATTCCACACCATTATCCTCGACCATATTCCGGTGATGGACTATGCGAACCGCAACGAAGCCAAGCGCTTCATCATCCTTATCGACACGCTCTACGATAATGCCGTGAAACTGGTCGCTTCGGCGCAAGCGCAGCCGGACGACCTTTATCTCGCCACCGAAGGTTACGAGGCCAATGAGTTCAAGCGCACCGCCTCACGTTTGATCGAGATGCGCTCGCAGACCTATCTCGGCCTCCCGCACGGCCCAAGGCAGGGGCTCGCCGTCGACCCCGATAAGATCGTCGAGACTTAAGCGTTGCCCGCGACAACGCCGGCCGGGCTCTGGACTCAGGGGCCCGCGTCTGTTGGTATTATGTATACACTAAGTCCGACGCGCCCAATTCCCCGACTATTCGGTGCCTTGTCGCGGCAGACCTAACCAGTTAACCACCACCCGGCCGCGCTCCGCGGCAGCCAAGTCGAGAGTTTTCAAATCATGGCGCGTAAAAAAATTGCGTTGATCGGCGCCGGTCAGATCGGCGGCACCCTGGCACATCTCATCGGTCTCAAGGAACTCGGTGACGTTGTATTGTTTGACGTTATGGAGGGCATTCCGCAGGGCAAGGCGCTTGATATTGCCGAATCGTCGCCGGTCAATGACTTTGATGCGAGGTTTGTCGGCACCAACTCGTATGACGCGATCGAAGGCTCTGATGTCTGCATTGTGACTGCTGGCGTTCCGCGCAAGCCCGGCATGAGCCGCGACGATCTGCTCGACATCAATCTCAAGGTCATGGGGCAGGTCGGGTCCGGCATCAAGAAGTACGCGCCTGACGCTTTCATCATCTGCATTACCAATCCGCTCGACGCCATGGTGTGGGCGCTGCAGAAAAGCTGCGGCCTACCGCAGCAGAAAGTTATCGGCATGGCGGGCGTGCTTGACTCGGCGCGGTTCCGCTATTTCCTTGCGGACGAGTTCCACGTTTCGGTGGAGGACGTGACCGCTTTCGTGCTCGGCGGCCATGGCGACACCATGCTGCCTCTGATACGCTACTCGGCGGTTGCCGGAATTCCGGTGCCTGATCTCGTCAAGATAGGTTGGACGACCCAGGCGAGAGTGGAGGAAATCGTCAAACGCACCGCCAATGGTGGCGCCGAGATCGTCAATCTGCTCAAGACCGGTTCGGCCTTTTACGCGCCCGCGGCTTCGGCGATTGCGATGGCGGAAAGTTACCTGCTCGATAAAAGGCGCGTGTTGCCCTGCGCGGCCTGGCTCAACGGTGAGTACGGCATCAAGGATCTCTATGTCGGCGTACCGGTTGTGATCGGCGCGAAGGGCGTGGAGCGGATCGTTGAGATTGAGCTCAACAGCAGCGAGCGTGCCATGTTTGAAAAATCGGCTGCTGCTGTGCAAAGCCTGGTCGAGGCCTGCAAGAAAATCGCACCTAATCTCGCCAACTAGAACGCGTTTTCATGAATATCCACGAATATCAGGCGAAAGCGATATTGCGTGAGTTCGGCGTGCCGGTGCCGCGCGGTGTTCCCGCATTCAGCGTGAATGAGGCGCTCAAGGGAGCGAAGGAATTGGGTGGCCCGGTCTGGGTGGTGAAGGCGCAGATCCATGCGGGCGGGCGCGGCAAGGCTGGTGGCGTCAAGGTGGTAAAATCCCTCGATGACGTGAAGAAAGAATCCACGCGCATCCTGGGCTCAACCTTGGTCACGCATCAGACCGGTCCGCACGGCAAAAAAGTCAACCGCCTCTATATCGAAGAAGGTTCAGCCATCGATCGCGAGTTCTATCTCTCAGCGCTCATCGACCGTGAGACGTCGCGTGTTGCTTTCGTCGTTTCCACCGAAGGCGGCATGGACATCGAAGAGGTTGCGCACAAGACTCCCGAAAAAATCCTGACTTTTTCGGTCGATCCGGCCACCGGTATCATGCCGCATCATGGGCGACGGGTGGCGCAGACGCTCAAGCTTTCGGGCGATCTCGCCAAGCAGATCGAGACGATCCTGCCAAAACTCTATGCCGCGTTCACCGACAAGGACATGAGCCTGCTCGAGATCAATCCGCTGGTGGTGGCTAAGGACAACAAGATCATCTGTCTCGACGCCAAGGTCGCGTTCGACGGCAACGCGCTCTATCGCCATCCCGATATCGTGGCGTTGCGCGATCTGACAGAGGAAGACGACAAGGAGATCGAAGCCTCGAAATACGATCTTAACTACATCGCGCTCGATGGCTCGATCGGTTGCATGGTCAACGGCGCGGGGCTCGCGATGGCGACCATGGATATCATCAAGCTCTACGGCATGGCGCCAGCCAACTTTCTCGACGTCGGCGGCAGCGCGACCAAGGAAAAAGTGACGGCAGCGTTCAAGATCATCACCTCCGATCCGAACGTGAAGGGAATTCTGGTTAATATTTTCGGCGGCATCATGAAATGCGACGTGATCGCCGAAGGCGTAGTGGCGGCGGTGAAGGAAGTGGGTTTGAAGGTGCCGCTGGTCGTACGCCTTGAAGGCACCAACGTCGATCTTGGCAAGAAGATCATCAAGGAGTCGGGACTGAACGTCACATCGGGCGATGATCTTGACGATGCCGCCCAGAAAATCGTCAAAGCCGTCAAGGGCGCCTGATAATGTCCGTCCTCATCGACAAGAACACCAAGGTCATCTGCCAGGGCTTCACCGGGAAGAACGGCACCTTCCATTCGCAAGCCGCAATTGCCTATGGGACGAAGATGGTGGGCGGCACCTCGCCCGGCAAAGGCGGCTCGACCCATCTCAACTTGCCGGTGTTCGACACCGTGGCCGAGGCGAAGGAAAAGACCGGCTGCGATGCGAGCGTGATTTACGTTCCGCCGGCCGGCGCGGGCGACGCCATCTGCGAGGCCATCCAGGCGGAAATCCCGTTGATCGTGTGCATTACCGAAGGCATTCCGGTGATGGACATGGTCAGGGTCAAGCGCTCGCTCTCAGGCGCGAAATCGCGGCTGATCGGCCCGAACTGTCCGGGGGTGATGACGGCGGGTGACTGCAAGATCGGCATCATGCCGGGCAATATCTTTAAACCGGGCAAGGTCGGCATCGTGTCGCGCTCAGGCACGCTCACCTACGAGGCAGTTTTCCAGACCAGCCGGGAGAATCTCGGCCAGACCACGGCGGTCGGGATCGGTGGCGACCCGGTTAAGGGCACCGAATTCATCGCGATCCTGGAGATGTTCCTGGCCGACCCGAAGACGGAATCGATTGTGATGATTGGCGAAATCGGGGGCTCGGCCGAGGAGGATGCGGCGCAGTTCCTGAAAGATGAGGCCAAGCGCGGGCGCAGGAAGCCCACGGTCGGCTTTATTGCAGGGCGCACCGCACCGCCGGGCCGGCGCATGGGTCACGCTGGCGCGATCATCGCCGGCGGCAAGGGCGACGCCGAGTCCAAAATTGCTGCAATGGAATCCGCGGGGATTAGGGTATCACCGTCCCCGGCTCGAATCGGGAAAACACTGGTAGAAGCATTGAAATCCTGATTCAGTGCTAGGTCTTTCGTAGACTTACAGACGTCATAAATAGAGTTAAAACACCCGGACAACGTTGCAGGCGGTCCCCTTGGGAACCCCGAGCTGCGGCAAGGCGCGGATTTTAGGCCCGCGCAAGGATCAACACGCTATGTCCCGCCAGGACGCCAACGCCATCTTTGCCCACACCTCGTTCCTTTACGGCGGCAACGCGGCTTACATCGAAGATCTCTATGCCAGATACGAAGCTGATCCTGCGGCCGTCGATGCCGAGTGGCGGGCCTTTTTCCAGAGTCTCAAGGACGAGAAATCCGACGTCGTCAAAAGCGCGCGTGGCGCCTCCTGGAAGAAGCCAAACTGGCCGCTGCGGCCGAACGGTGATCTGGTGGCGGCCCTCGATGGCCAATGGGCCGAGACCGAAAAGAAAATTGGCGAAAAGATTTCGACGACGGCGCGAGCCAAAGGTGTCGAACTTTCTTCCACTGATGTGATGCAGGCGACGCGTGATTCCATTCACGCGCTGATGCTGATCCGCGCCTACCGCATTCGCGGCCATTTCCATGCCAAGCTCGACCCGCTTGCGCTTGAGCCGGAGAAAAACGAGGAAGAGCTCGACCCGCGCTCGTATGGGTTCAGCGAAGCCGACTTCGACCGAAAAATATTCCTGGATAAGGTGCTCGGCCTTGAGTTCGCGTCGATGCGCGAGATCGTCGCCATTCTGCGCCGTACCTATTGCCAAACGCTTGGCGTGGAGTTCATGCACATCTCCAACGCCGCGCAAAAAAGCTGGATACAGGAACGCATCGAGGGCCGCGACAAAGAGATTTCCTTCACACGCGAAGGAAAGCGCGCCATTCTCAACAAGCTGGTGGAAGCAGAAGGCTTCGAGAAATTCCTCGACGTCAAGTACACCGGCACCAAACGCTTCGGCCTCGACGGCGCTGAGGCGTTGATCCCGGCGCTTGAGCAGATCATCAAGCGTGGCGGAAATCTTGGCGTAAAGGAAATCTGCCTTGGCATGCCGCATCGTGGCCGTCTCAATGTCTTGACGCAGGTGATGGGCAAGCCGCACCGCGCGCTATTCCATGAATTCAAAGGCGGCTCGGCGACACCGGACGAAATCGAAGGCTCCGGCGACGTCAAATATCACCTTGGCGCTTCATCCGATCGCGAGTTCGACAACAACAAAGTGCACTTGTCGCTGACCGCGAACCCCTCGCATCTTGAAATCGTCGATCCCGTCACGCTTGGCAAAGTTCGCGCCAAGCAGGATCAACATCACGCGAAACCCGACGAGCGCACGATGGTAATGCCGCTGCTCATCCACGGCGACGCTGCTTTTGCGGGTCAGGGCGTGGTCGCCGAATGTTTCGGCCTGTCCGACCTGAAAGGTTATCGCACTGGCGGCAGCCTGCATTTCATCGTCAACAACCAGATCGGCTTCACGACCTATCCGCGCTATTCGCGTTCGTCGCCTTATCCGTCCGACGTCGCCAAGATGATCGAGGCGTTGATTTTCCATGTGAACGGCGACGATCCGGAAGCCGTCGTGTTCGCCGCAAAAGTTGCGACCGAATACCGGCAGAAATTCCAACGGCCGGTGGTCATCGACATGTTCTGTTACCGGCGCTTTGGCCACAACGAGGGCGACGAGCCATCGTTCACCCAGCCGCTGATGTACAAGAAGATCCGCGCCCATCCGACCACGTTGGAAATCTACGGCAAGAAGCTGATCGGTGAAGGTGTCGTTACTGAAGGTGAAATCGAGAAGATGAAAGCGGATTGGCGCAGCCGCCTCAACGCCGAATTTGAAGCCGGCCAAGGCTACAAGCCCAACAAGGCCGATTGGCTCGACGGCCGCTGGTCGGGCTTGAAAGCCGCGCGTGACGCTGACGATCCGCGGCGAGGGGACACCGGCGTCGACGCCGCCGTTCTGCGGGATGTCGGCAAGAAAATTACAATTGTTCCGCAGGACTTCGTCGTACACAAGACGATCCAGCGTTTCCTCGAACAACGCGCCAAAGCCATCGAAAGCGGCGAGCCAATCGATTGGGCCACGGCCGAAGCGCTCGCCTTCTGCTCACTGCTGAAGGAAGGGCATCCGGTCCGCCTGTCTGGCCAGGATAGCGAGCGCGGTACGTTCTCGCAGCGGCACTCGGTTCTGTTCGATCAAAACACCGAAGCGCGCTACACGCCGTTCAACCATCTCGGCGAAGGTCAGGCTCGCTATGAGGTGCTCAACTCGATGCTGTCGGAAGAGGCTGTGCTTGGCTTTGAATATGGCTACTCGACGGCGGAGCCGAACGCGCTGACGCTGTGGGAGGCGCAGTTCGGCGATTTCGCCAACGGCGCGCAAGTCGTGTTCGACCAGTTTATTTCGTCGGGCGAGCGCAAATGGCTACGGATGTCCGCCCTCGTTTGTCTGCTGCCGCACGGCTACGAGGGGCAGGGCCCCGAGCACTCTTCAGCGCGGCTCGAGCGTTATCTGCAGATGTGTGCGGAAGACAATATGCAGGTTGCCAACTGCACGACGCCTGCGAATTATTTCCACATCTTGCGGCGCCAACTGAAACGCGAAATTCGCAAACCGCTGATACTGATGACGCCAAAATCGCTGTTGCGTCACAAGCGTGCAGTGTCGCGACTAGACGAACTGACCGACAGCACCTCGTTCCACCGGCTGCTGTGGGACGACGCGCAGTTGTCGCCGAAAGAGAAGATCAAGCTTGTGGCCGACGACAAGATCCGTCGCATCGTCATGTGCAGCGGCAAAGTCTACTACGATCTTTACGACGAGCGCGAGAAGCGCGGCATCGACGACGTTTACTTGCTGCGGCTGGAGCAGCTTTATCCTTTCCCGACCAAGGCGCTGGTCATCGAGCTCTCACGCTTCAAGCAGGCGGAGATGGTGTGGTGCCAGGAAGAGCCACGAAACATGGGTGCCTGGTTCTTCGTCGACACCTTCCTGCAATGGATACTCAACCAGATCGGCGCCAAGCACCGCACCTTGCGTTATGCCGGGCGTCCGGCCTCGGCTTCGACTGCGGTCGGGCAGATGTCGAAGCACCTCGCGCAGCTCAAGCAGTTTATTGAAGAGGCACTTGGCTAAGTTCGCATTGCGTCATGCCGGCTAAGGCCATGACGACAAAGGAAGCAAGTCATGGCTGACATCCGTGTGCCAACCCTCGGTGAATCAGTAACCGAAGCGACGGTCGGCAAATGGTTCAAGCAGCCGGGCGATGCGGTCGCGGTAGACGAACCGCTTGTCGAATTGGAAACGGACAAGGTCACGCTGGAAGTGCCGGCGCCGGCTGCCGGAGTGCTCTCCGGCATCGCTGCGAAAAACGGCGATACTGTCGCGGTCGGCGCGTTGCTCGGCCAGATCAAGGAAGGCGCCGGCGCCGCGTCCAAAGCTGCGCCGCCACCTAAAGCCCCCGAACCGCCGAAGGCCTCGCCTGCTGCATCGGCCAAAACGGCCGAGATCCCGATGCCTCCCTCGGTGCGCAAGATGGCGGCTGAGAGCGGCGTGGATCCATCGAAGGTTGCCGGTACTGGCCTGCACGGGCAGGTTACCAAGGGCGACATGCTCAGCGCGATAGAGCGCGCCGCGGCGGCACCCACACCGGTCATTACGCCGGTGCAGATGCGTTCGCCGTCGCCTGCCGACGATGCCGCGCGTGAAGAGCGGGTGCATATGACGCGGCTGCGTCAGACCATCGCGCGGCGGCTGAAAGACGCCCAGAACACCGCGGCAATGCTCACGACCTTCAATGAGGTCGATATGAGCGCGGTGATGCACATGCGCAATCAGTACAAGGATCTGTTCGAAAAGAAACATGGAGTGAAACTGGGCTTCATGGGCTTCTTCGTTCGCGCCTGTATCCAGGCGCTGAAGGAGATCCCTGCGGTCAATGCGGAGATCGACGGCACCGACATCGTTTACAAAAACTATTATCACATCGGCGTTGCCGTCGGCACCGAGAAGGGGCTGGTCGTGCCGGTGGTACGCGATGCCGACCAAATGTCGCTCGCACAAAT
>Ga0187777_10000708_pt1 | contig 21857 bp, 23 predicted proteins | sample 1015_Q2_SP5_10_M_FD_132416 | JGI IMG/M metagenome (GOLD analysis project Ga0187777, IMG submission 132416) | Tropical peat soil microbial communities from peatlands in Department of Meta, Colombia - 1015_Q2_SP5_10_MG | ecosystem: Environmental > Terrestrial > Soil > Wetlands > Peat | place... | reverse complement strand
AGCAGGAGCAGCATAAAAAAAACAAACCCTTGAACAAGGCCAACAAAGTAGCCTGTGTAGGGGTCCGTGGCTATATACCAAGCCGAGTAGACAACTACGACCCCTGAAACCACGAGCACGGCCGCTACAACAGGCAGGCTGTTTGCCTTGAGGCCCAGCTCCCACACTGCTCCCTGTGCTTGCGTAGCAAACCAGGCACCGGTATGCAGGCTAAGGGTCGGCTTGCTTTGGGTAGCAACGACACACCCAGCCAGGCCTGCTAGAGACACACAGCTGCCTGCCGTGGCAATTACATAGGCACCAGCAGGGCCCCCCAGCTTGCCAGCGAGAGGGGAAAACACGGCGGCCAGCAGGGGGGCTGCAACAAGGATAGCAAACACCGCTGGCTGCCGGCGAACGAGAAAGAAGCACCCCCAACGAGGAGGGGTGCTTTGCTTCGACCCGGATTTGAACCGGGACCCTGGCCCTCTAGAAGAGGGCCCCGCTGCACCTTCAGCTTCAAAGCGGGTGTGCGAGCTATAGCGGCACGCTATATGCTCTTATAACAAAGCTTGTTTAGCTACTACTAAGCTTTGAGGTGTTCAGGCAGCTTGGAGGGGTCACTGATACAGGCTTTCACTTCAGCAGGCATGCCGAGCAGCCCGCGATCTGGTGAGGACCCCAGGGAGTGCCGGATCTGGTTCAGATCCCGTGCCTTCGGCACGTCAGCCTTTTCAGGGGTCTCAAGGTTAATGGGCTTTCGGGTGCGAACAGGGCATCCCCGGTGCCACGCCATGGTCAGCTTAGGCCCCTCCATGTCAACACTGTGTACATGGCCCCGGACAAATTCCAGCATGCTTTGACGAACGAGCGCAGCATGCGCTGGGCTCTCAATAGTAAGGCCTGCTGCCTTAACCACGGGCTGGGGTCGATTCTCAGGCTGATATGAATACCATTTAGGCTTAATGGGGGCAAACTTCAACCAGGTGCCCTCATCTTTAAGCTTACCCAGCTCGTTGTCTTTACTCACGTGCGCTTTTCGCTGCCGAGGTGTCAGGGGCCGCTCCAGGAAGACAGCGTCTGTGTCACTGTAGACCAGACGGTTGCCGGGTAGATTTATATATTGCGAGAGCACAACTCGGGCAATTGCCGTAATAGCAGCTGCAGCCGGCAGGCTGGTGGGAGGAGGGGACGAAGAGGGCGTCCCATAACGTGTCTGTATAACCGCGAGATCCTTGTTTCCTGTGGTACGGACGATCTCCGTGTTGGTCCACCCGGAGGTATCCTTGAGCTTAGGGCTCCCCAGGGGGTGAAGAGCCACAGAGTCAAAGGTATTACGCATAGCTAGCCGACCGTAGAGCCCGTTCAACATCAGCTTGGTCGCTTTCTGCATCCCTTCCTCACCTCGGGCTTTATGCTCACATCGCCGGGCGTGAAGGCTGTTAACAAAGCTGTCGAATACCCCTTCTACTCGATCGCACTGCAGCCCCCCATAGGTTTCCACCGCGTAACCCTGGGCAATGGCAGCTCGCAGCTCCTCGCTGTAGAAGATGCCATACACGAGCTCGTCAGGCCCAGTGAACTGCACACCCTGTTCCAGGCTGTCATCCTGGCTTCCTCAAGGAAGCAGACAAGGCACACGGTCTTGCGGTGCACGCGCCAAAGCCCGCACCCACCCGAAGGTTCGCACGTCAGACAAATCTATACTGTGGCTAAATGTAAAGGACCCCCCTGGCATCGGTGCGCTAGCCATGCAGAAGGGGTACATGCCGTTGACATCATACACGTATACACGTTTATGCAGCTTGCCTAGGCCAGGAGAAATAACCCCGTTTCCCACATACATCTGCTGCGAAAAGCAGTGATACAGCCCCGAGGCCGAGTCCTCAGGGAGTGAAACCAGGCCAGGAGATGCCTTAGACCCCTCTGAATGCCCTTCACAGGGCAGATGGGAGGCTCGAAAATGATGCATCGACATCCCCGCCGGTGTGCAGAAGAGCGTCATGTTTAGTCCAAAAGCCTGCCAGATGGCCTCGTCACGCTCGGAGAGGGCGTGATGTGCCACTCGGCAGGCCCACTCCCCCATAACCTGGGGGCTAGCCGGTAAGGGGCACACGGGGGCCTGAGGAGTCGTATGCTGACCCGCCTCCGCCAGGGAGCACTGCAGAACTTTATAGGAGTCCAAGATCACCATCTTGTGTTTTGCCCCCGATAGCTTGTTCGTACATTCAACGGTCAGCCGTACGGGGGCAACCTGGCGAGCTTTACTTATCAGGGGAACCGCGGTTCACTCCTTACTGCCTGTTTCTCCCTGAGCAACTGCATGAGCCGCAGCTGTCATAAAAAAGAAACCCTCGACCCCTTCACCAAGGTTGTGCACATATACATTATGTCCCTCCGCCCCAGCGTCAACTATGTGGTCAAACAGCTGGCTTAAGAAGAGGTCTTGCCCTTCGAGCGTAGGGGTGGTAGACCAGTGATGAACGCCTGCCCCGTCCAGGCTCAGGGAGGCGCCATAAGCGCACAGGGACCCGTCCTCAAGCTCTTGCACCCACAGCGAAAGGCAGGCAATGCGAGCCGGTACCTTACCTTGGTGTCCAACTTCAGGAGTAAGCGGTGAGAGATAGAACTGTGTCTGCACCTCGATCCAGTCCTCTGTGCCGTGGCGACGGGCACGGATCGAACGTGTTCGATCCTGTGTAACCGGCTCGATTATGATCGTGCACAGGGGCTCTCGAGTCGCTTTATAGCTAACCATAAGTTCCATCTTATGGGTCCCCTTGAGCCCTTTAGGGTCCAGAGACGAAAGCTTATGAAAACTGGTAGACGCTTCATAGGTGTCGCGCAGGACCTCAGGTGAGCCCACAACCCCGAGAGAGGTCAGATAGCTGAGCCAGGGGAGCTCTCCCTCCCAGCCTGGAACCAGGTTAGCGTCTTCAGCGAGCGGTGTGTACCCAGGCTCGGGAAGCGGCTTGCTTAGGATCAAATCAGTGCTGGGCATGAGGGGACGTGTGTCTAAGACGAGCGAGTCGCAGTCTTTCATCGGATCTCGATCTTTAGCCAGCCGGACGGCACGGTCTGAAAATGATCCTTCTTGCCATACGAGGTGAAAAACCCCTTTAGTTGCTTAACGAGCTGCCGGACCACATCGTCCTGCATGCTCACCGCTCGTGGTCGTCATGCGCGCCCTTGAGGCACCAACCGCATCGGGGTGCCCTCCTGGTCTCATTCAGAGCCTACGCGAGGAGCGGGAATGGTAGTCCCCTCTTTCACCGCCTTCTCAATCTCCGCGTCGGAGCGGGAGCCGTTTTCGACGCGCACCCGGTACAGCGTAGACAGCAAGTCATACCCTTTATCCTGAACGGGCAGAGCCTCCACTAAGTTAGCAGCAAGACGAGGGAGCTGATCCAGAACCTGCCGGTCTCGATTAACATTGTGAGAGACATGAAAGATCTCCGATACCCGCGTCAAAGGGCGAAAAGTCATCAACTGCTGCTCATAGACCGCTAGGAGAGCATAGTGGAAGTCGTCTAGGCGCTCTAGCTCTTTCACCTCTTCCCCCGCAGCCTCCTCACTCAGCTCAGCGGGCTCCCCCATCAAGACATATTGCTGGTAGTCCTGCCAAGCGGTTTTCTCCCACCCTAGAGAGGGTCGGCGAAGCAGACCCTCGTCCCCTAGGATCTCGAGGCGCAGCTGGTGATAGGCGTCAGCGTCATACGCAAGCTCGCGTAGTGCATTTGCCTTGAATTTGAGGTTCTCCTTGTCTATATTCAAGGAGAACGGTTTGCCCTCCAGGAGTTGATCACCGATGGCGGTCAAAATGGCTTGTTTCTGACCCGGTGTCAGGTCTACAGCACTCGGTAGCCCCTCAGGCTTACTCAACCCTTCACGCTCGCATGTTTGCAGTGCGTTTTCTAAGTCACGTCAAGTGATAACTGCGCCACTCGTGAGCTCATGTTTGATTTGCACAGGCAGTAGAACAGTGTAGCGGCGTTGTTCTAATCCTACCTTCTTGTCGTGTCCCCCCAATGCCCCTCCCTTCCGAATTGAACCAGATGATGAAATAATGCGTAGAGACGCGGTTGGAAAACTGGAATCCACACTAGGGCAGCTTACAAGAGCTCAAGTAGCAGTACACCCTAGGCAGAGGTCTGAGTCTCGATTTGTTTTTCAAATAGACGTCATAAGCAGAGACAGGACTCGAACCTGTTATAACCGAGCTCTAAAGCTAGCTAGCCACCTTGGGCACTACTGGGTATGGGGGGGGGGGGGTACTAGTGAAGCGCCCCTTCCAGGTAGGAAACGGTCAGGACCGCAAATACATAAGCTTGAATAAGAGAAACAGCAAGCTCTAGGAAGACCAACGAGGTGTAGACAGCCAGGAAGGCCAGGCTAAGAAGGCTAACAAGCCACCCAGACTCCAGACCTGCCATAAGGAACCCAGCTAGAATCGCCAACAGCGTATGTCCAGACAGCACATTGCTAAACAGCCGTACCCCCAGAGAAAGAGACCGAGCAAGATAAGACAACGCCTCGATAGGGACCAGGAGGGGTACAAGCAACAGAGGCGTTCCTTGGGGAAGCAAAGAGGCTCAGAATCGGGTCCCCTGGCAGGTTAGGCTGAGAATTAAGACCCAAATCCACACGGCCATGCTGAGAGTCCCACACACGACGACAGAGGTGGTCAAGGCATATCCGCCGGGGACATTACCTATCAGGTTACCCCCACTGATCAGCAGGACGAGTGCAACCACGAAAGACAGCAGACCACGAACAGCCACGGAGGCGCCAACAATAGCTAGGGCTGTGTCCTGGAGACTACTGAAGACAGTGCTGGATCATGAGTGCCCCACAACTCGGGCATTAGACTGAAGTCCTACTATGATGAGCATAATGACTCCCAGAACCAAGGCTAGGTAGAGTCCTACTAGCGTAAACCCCAGGTGTGGAATACCGGAATCGAATTGGGCCAGGGGCGAACTTTGTTTTTGAGCAACCAAAAGGCTAGCTATACGTGAGCATAGGGTGTTAGGAACGAGGTAAACAGCCACCAGAGAGAGCAACAGCAGAGCAAAGCAGCTGACTTCCGTAAACTCGACAAGGTAGCTAGGTACGCTTAGCAATTGGGGCATGATATCGTCTGCGGATCATAACCCCCTGCAAGCTAGGATGGAGTCAGGAATCGAACCTAACCTAAGAGGGCATGAGCCTCTGGTGCTATACCTCTACACTACTCCATCTTCCTTTAGAGGGCCTGGTTACCCGGCACATCTACCAATATACCTTCATCTAGCCAATGATATATCGTTTTCTGATCATGTGGCCGAAGATAAACCGACAACTCCTAATAGGGGGTCACCTGATTTGCTTTCTCTCTTCTCCATCTAGCCATGGATTACGCCCGTTTGCACTGGATTGTTAAATTGCTGACCAGTCCGCCATAGCCAAAAGTCTATATACTATTATGGGGGGGGTCACCTGATTTGCTTTCTCTCTTCTCCGTCTAGCCCTGTTGGGCTAGTCACCTGGGAGTCGAACCCTGGTGAACCTGGGTTCCCTGATCCTACTAAGGGGTTAAATTGGGGCTAGGGTGATGCTGGAGTCGAACCAGCATAAAAGGGTTAACAGCCCTGTGAACTACCGTTGTTCTAACCACCCCGGGTCTAAAGGTTAGCGCAAGAGCTACAGAGGCGACAGATAAAGGCAGTAGAGCTTGCCACCCCAGGCCTATTAGTTGGTCATAGCGTAGGCGGGGCAGCGTGGCGCGCGCTCACACGGCCAGGAGTACAAGAAGTGACATTTTCAAGGAAACACCCGAGCCTCCGACGAACAGGATAAGAACAACCAGAGACAGGAAGGCCAGCGAGCTATACTCGGCTAGAAAGTAAAGCACAAAGGGGGATGCACTCATCTCCGTTATGAACCCTGCAACGAGCTCGCTCTCCGCCTCTGGCAAGTCGAACGGAGTGCGTGCCGTTTCAGCTAAAGCTGACAGGAGAAAGATGGGCACGCAAGGAAGCAGAGATAAAAGCAGGGGCCCTGCTTCATTGAAGCCTCATACTTCAGAGTAACGAAAAGAGCCCACCTCTAGGCTACCCAAGAACAGTACAGTAGTGAGCGGCAATTCATAGCTAACCAACTGAGCTACAGTGCGAATGCTACCCAGGAATGAGAAGCTGTTGCCTGCTCCTCAGGCCATGTACAGGATGCCATGAAGAGCTAAACCCATTAAGGCAAGCGTGACTAAGATCTGGAAGGCGGTGTCAACGAGCATCACAGATGAGCTCAGGGGAAGCACAGCATAGCCGGCTAAGCTACACGACAAGGTTACAGCAGGCAGTACCTGACCGAGACCCGAGACCATCTGGTCTACGTACACCAGTTCTTTGGTTAGAAGCTTTAGGGCATCCGCGAAAGGCTGAAGCATGCCGTATGAACCTACGGCATTTGGTCCTACGCGTCGCTGCAGCATAGCTATGCCCTTACGATCTGCCAGAGTAACGTAGGCTACAGCCAGTACAAGAGCCAGAATAGCTAGGGGGGCTAACATCTCTACTAGGCAGGAGCTTTTTACCTATCTCTACCGTCAGAGATAGCACTAGGCAAGCAAAGAACAGGCATGCACCCTGATGAGCTCAGCTCATCTGGCTGTCGGGGCTGTAGCTAACAGGAAACATAAACAGAAGCTCAAGGTCAAAGAGCAAGAATAGCAGGCCGACCAGAAAAAAGGTAATAGCAAACGGGGAGTAAGCTTGACCATAGGAGGGAACGAAACCACATTCATAAGCAGTCCCCTTGGTCAGATCAGCCGCCAGATCTCGAATTAAGTAGCTGAGGGCTAGCAATGCAGCGGCAATCAGAGGAGCTAGAAGTAAAAGAAACATCGCTTAGTATAGTAGGCTGAGCGACAGCCACTCTGTTATGAGCTGAGAAAGAAGTGTTAATCCTAGAAGAAGAGCTAACGAAGAGCTCGAGGGGGTCTCTGCTTTAGCTTGGACGAGATAGCTAGTGGTTTGGGGGTAACCTACAGCTGCAAGAGTCAATCGAAGGTAAGCAACTAGACCCAGAGCACCTAAACCAACAAGTAGCGTAGGTTGCAGCAGTGAGTTAGTGAGACCAACACCCCCTAGTAGGATGTAACTCTTAGCAAAGAACCCCAGCAGAGGTGGCAACCCTCCCAGGTTGAGGGCGGAGAGTTGTACTGCAGTGGCAAGAAGTACGTACACATTTGCACCTCCTCGCAGACCCGACAGTCGCAGCACAGGTTGCAGAGCTCAACCCGACAGGCCCAAGCACAGCAGGGTCAGCACAAGCGTGTAGGTAAAACTGTACAGAAGAATAGGACAGAGGTTTAAAGCAGAACCGGAAAGCAGGTACCCTGCATGGGCCATACTACTGAAAGCAAGCAGAGAACGCACATAGGGGGTGTTTGCTGACATTAGGCTTCCGATCATAACAGAGGCACCAGACAGTAGGTACACCGGTGCAAGCCAATCAGGGGTCAGTATTCAAACCTGAACAGCCAATGGGATCTGGGGTAGAACCGCGACCACACCGAGGGCAGCCCACCCTAGTCCTCCGTAAGCCAGAGGTAGTCAGAAACCAAAGGGGAAGCAACCCAGCTTAACCAGTAAGCCGACTACCTGGCTAAGCTGGCCTGCCTGGTGTAGAGAAGGCAGTCGAGCTAGAGCGAGCTCTCCTACATGAAAAAGCATGGCTCACCCTATTACAAACCCTGCAGTAGCAAGGGCCCCCATAACAAGGTAGATAGACGCACTTAGCTGACGATAGGCCGGCATACACCCCAGAGCTACGGTAGCATAAGCAGCATAGGACTGAAGCTCTAAAGCAGTAAGGACTAGAGCTGAAGTTTGCGCTGTTAAAACCAACACACTAGCAGAAGCAAGTACGACAACCATAACTGGGGAACCGATCTCTCAGGACCAGGCTAGAACAACCAGGAGCGCCGAGACGCTAACTACGAGCACTCCGAGGAGAGTTGCACTGCTAATAGCTACATTTGCATTCAATGCAAGTTTCGACACCAGGGGGTACTCTAGCAGTTGCCAAGTGACAGCAAAGGCGCTCGCCATGAGGCCAATCAGCTCATGTACACTTTGTTTCAGCTCAAAGGGACGAATGGCAGAGGCCGTTAGCATTAGCAGTGAAAACACAGTAAGCATTCTGAGGAGGGAGGAATTGAACCCCCATCTGCTACTGCCAAGGAGTGCTGCCCTACCATTAGACTACTCCTCATGAGAGAACGGGATGAATCGAACATCCGGATTACACCGTTGCAAGGCGTAAGCAGACCACCTGCACGCTCTCTAGTGGCTACAGGGATTGAACCTGCTCTTACCCTGGGAAAGAGGACAGTGCTAACCAGTACACTAAGCCACCACCAAGAGTAGTCAACAGGATTCGAACCTATACTTCCACGAGTCGAAATCGGGTGCCCTACCCTTAGGCTATGACTACGGGTATCTATAAGGCTCGAGATAAAAGAACAGCCGTGAGAGTTGAGGCCACGAGGGCTAGACCTGTTTGGCCTAAAGTCACTAGACTCTCACCATAAGCTACCAGACCTAGTGTGGAAGGTGCTGTTTCAATCGATCGGTTAGTAGTGTGACCAAGACAAAAGTGCAGAGTCTCATGTGCCGCCAATCCAGAGGCAACAAGGCCTACCCCCCAGGGGAGTACGTTTAAATGTGAAGCCTGAGGCTTCAGCAGGTAATAGGTAGTAGCGAGTCCTGGCTTGTCGGTTATCCGCTAGTAGAAGGACGAGAACAAACAGGACCGCGATAGCTCCGGTGTAAATCAAAAGGTAGGCAATGCCCAGATAGGTACCTGTATGACGATGGACGACCCCTGGAGCAAATAAGCAGGCTAAACAGTACGAAGAACACCAGAGATCCAACGAGAGAGCGTGTCCAGGCTATCAACAGCACTGATATGGTTGATCCGGCTTCTATTAGATTTGCCAGAACAGAACTGGGCTTAGCCAGATCAAGTCACCCCAGGGCTTGCCTGCAGCATCACGAGGCATGGGAGTACAGCTGATTGCATACATAGTCGCTATCAGGAGCAGAAGGAATCGAACCTCCTTCTCGAGGCTTTGGAGACCTGTGAGCTACCATTGCTCTGTACTCCCAAGGGCAGAGAAGGAATCGAACCTTCATGAGATGACCTCAGCGGAGTTACAATCCGCCTTCTCACCGTGAGAACCCGCCCGTATTGGCAATGACAGGACTCGAACCTGCAAAGGTTTACACCCGTCTCCGCTTGAAGGAGATCTGTTTTCCGTTTCAGCACATGACCCGGTGCGGTTTTCGAGGAGAGGAGCCTACAGCCTAAAAGATTGGAAACTCTAGCAGGGCTACACCTGTCACCCCTAGGCTAGGAACAAGTACGAGGAAGTAACCGAAATAGCAAGTTGTAAGCACTTGCCCAATGCTCACTCAGGGGTCAGCCACATGACAGGCCCCCACGTAGAGGAGGAATAGGACGACGCTAACAAGGCTTCAGAAAGCACCTCGTAGAACTGGATTGAACCGGGCACCTCGGCTACGCGAGGTGTCCGTCAAGGGGAGTACGAGGAGAATAAGCAGCCCTGCCAGTATAGCCAGCACGCCCAAGAGCTTGTTAGGCACAGACCGCAGAACAGCATACCAGGGGAGTAGGTACCACTCGGGCACGATCGAGGAGGGCGTAACCAAGGCGTTAGCTTCCACGTAGTTGTCAGAATGACCTAGTCAGTTAGGGGCAAAGCTGACTAGCGCTATAGCTACTAGCACGAACAGCACAGCTGTCACTGCGTCTTTGAATAAGAAATAGGGTGCTATAGGCAGACGGTCTACCGAGGCATCTAATCCTAGGGGATTGCCACTTCCATGCTTGTGGAGAGTGATCATATGAACTATAGCTAGGGCCGCTAGAATAAAGGGAAATAGAAAATGCAGTGCATAGAACCGGTTAAGGGTTGCATTAGACACAGAGAACCCCCCTCATACTAGCTCTGTGAGGTCACCCCCGAGTCAAGGAAGAGCTCCTAGTATACTTGTGATCACCGTTGCTCCCCATAGGCTTATTTGCCCTATAACCAAACAGTACCCCAGGAAGGCAGTAAGAATCATAAACACAAGCAGGACAACTCCAACAGATCAGGGTGCAATCCGGGGGCTCTTATAAGAGCCGTAATATAGTCCTCGAGCTACATGGGTGTAAACAAAAGCAAAGAATAGACTAGCGATATTGGCATGCAAGTAACGCACTATTCAGCCTTGGCTGACATCCCGCATGATGTGCTCTACTGAGGTAAAAGCGAGATCTACTTGGGGGCAGTAGTGCATAGCCAGGATGACACCTGTTACGATCTGACCAACGAGGCAGATAGCTAATAAGGAACCGAAGTTCCACATATAGCTAAGGGTAGAAGGCTGGGGGCTATCCCCCATGTAGGAGTTTGCAATAGAACCCAAACTCGTCGCCTTCAAAGCCCGCGTCATAATTGGATGAGCGTGCCACCTGTAGGATTCGAACCTACGTGTCTACCTTACAAGGGTAGCATACTAGACCAGGCTGTATGAAGGGGGCAAGGTCTACTCGTAATGCCGAGTACTGCCAAGACTCTTAAAGGGTTACTCTCGAGGTGCCCTTGAGATCTGGGTTTCGGGTTGTGTTCCCGATGTTCGCTAACAGGACAGGGGAAGGGATGCTCTAGTATAGTCTTTCAGAGCTAATCTTTGAACTCGTAGCTGTGCCCTCAGTGGATAGAGGACGAGACCAGAGGAGCAGTGCACACGGTCCTTTCGTACCAGTGTGCGAAACCACAGCTGTTACACCAGCACAGGATAGTAGCCACACTAGCTCACGCTGTATTGAACCCAACTCACGTAATGCATTACTAGACGAACAGTCTAACCCTTGAAAGCACTTGCACCTTCAGGACGCACTGAGTCGACATCGAGGTGGCAAACAAGCGTATTGATCTGAGCTCTGGCACGCTTATAACCCTGTTATCCCTAGCGTAGCTAGCTTGATGAAAGAAGCTGGGAACATAGCCAAGCTTCTGTTCAGTAGGACCTCGGTGACGACAGAGCTAGTGCACCCACTAGCTCTTGAAGCTGACAAAGCCCTTAAGCTAATGCTTAACGACGGTGAGATCTTCATCCTGAGCGGCTCTTTCAGCTCAGGCCTACTATGCCATGGCCTCCCAATTCAGTACATTGTTGATTTCCATTCAAACCCATCTGTCAACCCATTATACGCCTTCGTTACTGTGTAGAAGGCCTCCGTCCCAGACAAGCAGCAAGAATAGCACGCAGTAAATGTTACCTCAGGAGGGTTCCAGTGGGACTCTCATTTATAGCTTACAGCCGTACCCACTAGCTGGCTGATTAGAGACCTGAGGCTATAGAGCTAAACGACTGCAGAGCTGCTAGGGTCTTCACGTCCTCGTGCTGATAGGCAGTATCTGCACTGCCATGTACAACTTCACTGAGGCCTACCTGGAGACAGAAGGGCCTTTGTCATGCCATTCAAGCGGGACACCATTCAAATGCCAAGGCAGTTCGCTACCTGAGTATCCTTAGAGTTAAGACAGCTGTTAACTCCTAGGCTCAGCAGGCCACGGGGGGCCCGACTACTGCCGAAGGAGCACGGAGCAGGCCTCAAGCCACATAAACTGGTAAGCTATATCGTGGCTCGGTGTCTTAGGTAAACAGGCCAAGCCCCATGGTCTGATAGGCATGTCCATCTATGGCAATCTACTACGCTACGATAGACAGTACATGTCTGTTCTTATAGACGAACGTACGAACGAAGTTTGCCGAGTTCCTTGAGGAAGGGTCCCTCGTACCAGGGTGACGTAAAACCTAACGACCTGTGTTGGTCTAAAGCACAGTACACCAGAGACTCGTTTCAAGAGATGAGTACACCTTGAGGTGTCCCTGAGTCCATCACAAGCAGCCGGAGGGGGCTTGTTTAGGGACTGTATTCATACAAGGTGCCTTAGGCTGTCCTTGAGTCCTTTTGTTAAAAGGCAGAAGCAAACGGGTGCTTCTAAGCGTTACTCATGTTTGCATTCTCATCCTGACCTCGGAAAAGCCGAGCTTGCTTTTACTAGAGGGTCAAGGGCTCCTTTACATCCTGGTCAAAGAACACTATGGAAACGTACTCCCCTAGTACTCGATTTTCACTAACCGTTACTCAGTCTTTCCACACTTGTTTTCCAGCATCGCACAGCGGTTCACAGCCTCCAGGGTAGAGGGTCGGTAGCATATTCACACTAGGGAAGTAGGGAAGCAGCTAGAACTCGTCCATCATGCTATTACGCTTTTGTTAGCTCATGACTGCCGCTAGGCCAAGCCCTTGGATGTCTGTGTTCTAGTGCGTCCTTATGACTTAAGAGCTCTCTAAGACCTAACACACTACTAAGGGCTCTTTCCCTCTTGACTTCTCACCTTATCATGAGGAGTCTGGGGTTTACACCTTATGTAGCAGGCTTCAGAGCTCAGACAGACGAGGTACCAAACCTAAGCAGTTAGCCCTCTAAGGTCAGTAGCTTTACACCTTTCTACATAGCTTGATCTGCTGTAGATTTCGAGGCCAGAGAACTGTTACCTTTACGAGTCGAAATTGGGAGCCCTTCCCCGTTGGCAGAAGCGAGGGGTAAACCAGTGCTTAAGCACTGTTCAAGGAGAGCCAGCTATCCCCGTGTCTGATTGGCCTTTCACCTCTAGGCACATGTCAGGTGATCGTATTGCAACACGATTCACTTAGAGCGCAATCTCAGCATGTACCTAGATCACACGGCTTCGGGTAGGGTGAAGCTCTTTACATTCTCATTAGGTAAAACGCCTGCTCCAACCTGCTAACTCACAAACCCATTATGCAAAAGGTACATAGTAGGATCAATTCCATCTACTGCTCATGGTTTACCGGTTTACTTTGAACTCTTAAAGCGTTTCTCACTTCCCTCACGGTACTCTGACTTAAAGCCAGAGCTTTACCCCTCCAGGGCACGAGGGCACCCCTGATTCAGAGAACAAATCTCTTACTGTAGAAGGAGGGTGTGCCTTTTCGAACAATGTCTACTGTGGCAATCACCTGGTGTTTCAGGCGGGTGGATTACTCTGTGATTTCATTTCATACCACTAACTGCTCTCTATTAGTGTTTACATCAGGCGTGCTTGACTCATTAGCTGAGCGCAACCTTTCGATGCTAAAACGGCCTGATCAGCTCCAGGCCAAGGTGTGCTTACCGAAAACGTCAACTGGATTACAAGCGAAACCGTGTGCCTGCCTGGAGTCGAACCAGGGCTCTCTATGTGGAAAACAGATGTGCTACCGTAACACCTCAGGCACTTGAGCTGTACGAGGATCGAACTCATGACTCCCCCTTGACAAAGAGGCATCCTACCACTGGACTAACAGCACTTGGCTGGAGTAGCAAGGAATCGAACCTCAACCTCCTCAGTGCAAGTGAGGTATGATAGCCATTTCACCACAACCCCAGAGTGCCCGGGATCGAACCGAGGCCTTCTAGTCCCAAACCAGATACTCTACCCTTGAGCTACACCCTGTGTCGTGAGGTCATAGAGGAATTGAACCTCTGTCTTACCCGTGTAAAGGGTATGCTAAACCAACTCAGCTAATGACCCTAAACCAAAGCAGGGCTTTTCAGCAACCCCGCTTATCGAAACTGAGGCCACACGGACCCGTTTAAGAGAAAGATAAGAGAAGGGCAGGAGAAGCTAACCATGAGGGTCAGACTGTCTAGCCCCCTTAGGCTAAAAGGGTAAACCTCTTAGGAGACGAAGAGATAAGGATACCAGCAGAGCCAGGCTCAATGCTGCTTCCGTTCCTGCCAGGGTGAGAACAACGAGGGCTGAAAACACACCTTCAACAGGAGACGGGTCTGAGGGGTTAGTAAACGAAACGAGGGAGAGGCCAGCTACGAGGAGCAGTGTCTCGAGCAAGACAAAGACACGCAGAAAGCTGAGATAGTTAGCCATTAACGCTGTGACCAGGATAAAAGCTAGTCCCATTCCTTAGCAGATTCCTCCATTACTCCTGCAAAGAGTATCCCATCATAGCTCTTTGCGGGAGCAGGAGTAAGGGGCCACAGGACGCGATACTCATAGTTCGGGTTAGACTGGAGGTAGATATGACAGTGCGCCGCAGCTTTAGCTGCGCGGTATGCACTCGTCTGGACATTGAGATCGATAGGGCGCACCTCTCCTACAACCTTTAAGGGGCGTAGTTTCGACACCTTGTCGATCCCACCTAGGAGATCTACGAGATACTGGGGAACAGGAAGCCCCTCGGAACGGAACCATCGCGCGGCTAAAGCTGCGTTCACAACAGAGGGAGCTCGTTTAACAGTATCGAGGTATTTGTTACCTTGGCAAAAGATCCGCCCGAGCCCGTCGATAGTTAGGTATGCATATACGGTATTCCCCAGGTTCTTCACTCAGTGTTTTAATTCAGAATCCCACACCGAAGAAGCCATCACCCGCTTGTATTCAGCCATTGACTCGGCTGCTGCTCCAGGAAGAGTTTGATAGGCATGTAGGGGAGTTGGGGATACAAGGGCATGCTCCAAGGAGCTTGCTTGATTCGAGCTGCTTGCCTCTTGAGAAAGCCCATGGGGCTTCACAGCCCAAGGGTCTGCACCGCAGACCGTTTGGGTGTTACCTAAGAGGGAGCCGACTAGAAGCAGAAACAGAGCTGTAGCAGCTAAGGAAAGCATGCTTCCCAGGGTAGATACACCGTTCCATCCACTGAAGGCAGTAGGGAAGTCCGGAATACGACGTGGCTGTCCAGCCAAACCTAGGAAGTGCTGAGGAAGAAATGTAAGGTTAACGCCGGCAAATAGACTTCAGAAATGGACACTCCCCCATAGTTCTGAGGCCACATGGCCAGACAGCTTAGGGGCTCAAAGGTAGAAAGCTGCAAACAGTCCGAACACTGCACCTATAGAAAGCACATAGTGGAAGTGAGCAACCACGTAGTAGGTATCGTGTAAAGCCGTGTCTAAGCTGGCATTCGCTAGAACAACACCTGTTACACCTCCCATCGTGAATAGGAAGACAAACCCAAGAGCAAACAGCATAGCAGCTGTGAGGGTGAGAGAGCCTGTAGAAGCAGTAGCAAGTCAGCTGAAGATTTTGATGCCAGTTGGGACCGCGATGATCATCGTAGCAGCTGTGAAGTAGGCCCGCGTATCCACGTCTAAGCCTACGACGTACATGTGATGAGCTCAAACTAGAAAACCTAATAGCCCGATGCTCATCATAGCATAGATCATACCCAGAGCTCCGAATACGGGCTTCTGGCTAAACGTCGACACCACTTGGCTTACAACCCCGAAGGCAGGGATAGCAAGGATGTAAACTTCAGGATGTCCGAAAAATCAGAAAAGGTGTTGGAACAAAAGGGGATCTCCCCCGCCTGCCGGGTCATAGAAGCTCGTGCTAAAGGCACGGTCTGTCAGAAGTATCGTGATAGCACCTGCGAGAACAGGTAGAGAGAGAAGCAGCAGAACTGCTGTAACAAGAGTGGCCCATGTGAAGAGAGGGATGGTATGCAGGGATACACCAGGAGCACGCATACTGAACGTCGTGACGATGAAGTTAATCGCGCCAAGGGTGCTACTGATTCCTGCAAGGTGTAAAGCAAAGATAGCAATGTCAACAGAGGCGCCACTATGACTCTGTACTCCCGATAGGGGAGGATAAAGTGTTCACCCTGTGCCAGCACCTTGTTCAAGGGCACTAGACAGCAGAAGGAGCACCAGGGAGGGCGGAAGCAACCAGAGTGAAATGTTATTGAGCCGTGGGAACGCTATGTCTACTGCCCCGATTTGCACAGGCAGTAGATAGTTGCCATATCCCCCTACAAGGGAGGGTATAACTATGTAGAAAATCATCAGAAGTGCGTGTGCCGAGATGGCCACGTTGTAAACTTGGTAATCACCACCTATCAGCCCTCCTCGTGAAGCGAGCTCTGCCCGAATGGCGACGCTGAAGGCAGTACCTAGTATACCACTGATGAGGCCAAAGGCAAGGTACAAAGACCCGATATCCTTAGCATTGGTTGAAAGTAGTCACCGTGTTGTCATGTTGATAGTGGTAGATATATTTCCTTTAATATGTGTTGATAAGTTTGTCCCGCCCTCGCTGGTTTAGAATTGCCCTCAGTCAGAGCTAACTCGGTATCGGATCAGCAGTCAGCAGCAGGTTCCCCTACTCCTACCATATTTCGACTTAAGAATAGTCATCCCATCCGCTGCTCCAGGAGGCTTCCCTCCGGAGATTGGACGTACAGGGTTACCGTTCTTTGACGAGTAGTGTGTGCCCGATCTAAGTAACTTTCACCGTGTCTCAGTGCTACACGATTACTCAACACTACTGCTTAGGTTCAGCGAGTTGCAGCTGCTCGAGGGAAGCCAAGAGGCAGTCAGAGGTACGGAGCTGTTTGTTATCCGTTACTACTGCAAGACGGCTATAGCCCTTAAGCATTAGGATCATATTGACTAGTCTTTCTCTTCAGGTTTTCAAGCAACGCTTACAGGAGTCTGCTTAAGTCGTATAGTGATCACACCCTGCTAATTAACAGGGTGCTGAAGGAACCACCCGTTTCAGAAGCGAATCTTACTTAGCAAACTACGGGTTGGCAACAGGCATGCAGTACCTGCACACAGGGATGAACCTGCACTCCAGCGTAAGGTAGGATTGACCGAGGAGCATCGCATTAAACACCATCCCCCGCGTTCGGTACTAGATCACGGTCAGGCTATTTGATTGTGTGCTTCTATTAGAGCCTTAGCCTTCAGGCGACATGCTTAATCAGTTAGAGGAGTAGAAACAGCAGAAACCCCCTGAGGATTTCTGTGAGCTGTAGTACGTGCATGTATCGTTCGTGGTACGGGACTAGGGAGGTGTCTAATCTCCGTTGTCAGACCCCTCTCTCACCTCTCAAGGTGGGTGTGAGTTCGTGTAATACCATCGTCTGTTAGCAATCAACATCGCAGCTGTTAAGCTAACTCCTTGTCTTCACTTATAGCATTTTCAAAGGGAGATGTCAATGAAACACGTGTACAAACACGCCTTATGTTGCTCTAGAGGACCTTTACGCCTAGTCAAGATGTCAAAGACACTAAGGTGCTGGAGTTACCGCGTCTGCTGGCACCATGTCTTAGACACCCAGTAGGGAGTATACCCGTTGTAGTTACAGCCTCCTACATGAGTAGGTGTATATCGATGTATTCTACCTGGGCTGATCTGGTGCTCGGTTGCCCGTATTGACCAAGTTCCCGGACTGCAGCCGCCTATAGCGGAAGGAAGTCACTCCCTAGTGAGATGCCCCCGCTTTCACGAGTTCTAACACTTACATCTAAGAGCAGCGACGCTCTCCAGAGGAAAGGTAAAGGTATTACCCTCAAGGGGTAACCCTAACGCACTAAGGACAGTAGATAGCCCACTCAAGGGGTCTCTGCTTGCATGTCTCTGATCAGGCCTCCACGCCTATTGACAGAGCCATAGCTAAGCTCATTCAGTAGGGCTCAGGGGTGATTTTAGCGCCCCCTCTATAAGGCACACCTCCTTCTCTTGAAAAGGCTCTCTGTCTTGCCGAGGCTAAACGCCTCCCCACCAGTATACTACACCGTAGAGGAAGAGTCAAACCACATCTACCATATGTCAGTATACGATAGCGCTCTCGATCCCCTTGTGATGTGTGTCGGTGGTTTGATATGCTCAGACACGGAGGGCACCTACAGCCAGGAACAGAGTTCCTACTACGACATGAAACCCGTGTGTACCTGTTGCAATATAGAAAGAGCTACCGTAAGCTCCATCTATTAGAGTAAAAGAGCTGTTTAAGTACTCAGCCCCTTGTATGGCCGTGAAGATCACGGCCAGCAGCAGTGTCAAACTTATGCCGGCTGAAACACCGGCACGTGAACCGGCGACTAAGGCGTGGTGCGCATAGGTCACGGTACACCCTGACCCAAGCAGTAATAGTGTGTTCAACAAGGGAAGCACTGTAGCATCGAGTGCGGTGATGCCCATAGGGGGCCAGGTCACACCCAACTCCAGGGTAGGCGACAAGGCCGAGTGAAAGTAAGCTCAGAACAGAGAGAAGAATACCAGGATTTCGGTTGTGATAAAGAGAGCCATTCCATAGCTTAGACCTCGTTTAACCTCAAACGTGTGATCTCCGCCTCACGCTGCTTCCTGTGACACATCCCGCCATCAGAATGCTATTGAAAAAAGCAAACTGATGAAACAGCAGAGAACAGGAAAACCGGCGTGATATACCCCGTTCAGTAGTGCGGTCAAGCAAGCTGCCAGGTTGAAGAGGCTTATGGAGGAGGCCAGAGGCCATACAGAGGGGGATAAGAGGTGAAAAGGGTGCAGCACACGCATTAACTCGTCCCGTGGCTCAGGGGCCCCTTCCCGGTTGCTTACACGAGGAATCGAACCTCGCCTAGGAGCTCTTCAGGCTCGTGTCCTTCCACTAGACCATATAAGCAGAGCTGCCCTAGGCGAGAATCGAACTAGCACTGACTCCGCATAAGGGAGCTGCTCAACCATAGAGCCTCTAGAGCTAGGTGAACCAGATCTGCATCTCAAGGCTAGTTAGTCTATAGGTACGTAGGCTTACTTGCTCCACGGCACTTAGCTAAGGGAAAAGTACCAGTAAGGCAAGAGTGCTTAGCTAGGGCTGTGAAGCCCTGGAACGACCAAGGTGTGAACCCAACAGGATTCGAACCTGTGGCAAGCTTCTCAACTTACGTTCGCTTTCAAAGCGAATCCTTTCAACCACTCAGGCATGCGTTCGTGTATGAGGTGGGAATCGAACCCACACGACTTCTCAGTCAACTCGTCCTAAGCGAGCCCTGTCTACCGTTTCAGCACACATACTGCTAGGAGAGAGAGGGATCGAACCTCCTTCAGAGGGCTATCAACCCTCGGTCTTATCCATTAGACGACTCGCCTCGTTAACCGTAGAGCACAAGAAAAGCAACCATCAGGGCAAATAGCCCTGTTGCTTCTGCAAGGGCGAAACCAAGGACAGCATAGCTGAACATTTGGCTTGTAACAGCAGGTTGTCGAGAGACACCTTGGATAAGAGCTGCAAAGATCAGTCCAATACCGATCCCTGCTCCTGTCAGCCCGATAGCAGCTAGACCAGCACCGATAGACTTAGCAGCAAGATGCACGGGCCCTGAGAGTTTAAGAGAATGTATCTATCTGATTGAGGAAAGGGCCTGGAGTTGAACCAGGGCTAGAGCAGTCACAGTGCTCAGGTCTACCATTAACCTACCCTTTCGGGTACGAAATCAATGTAAAGTAGTTTAAAAGAGAGCCCAAGTTTATCAACCTAGAGCAGAAGCCCCAAGCCGGCGATGCGAGGGCTTGGGTTAGAGCCTGAGTAAACAGGCCTATAGTAAGAATCAGTCCAGAAAGAGAACCCATCACCAGGGTCTCTGTAAAACGGAGGTCCGCTGCGCTCCGCAGGTAGTCAGACCAGGGGCCTAGCAGTATGCGACTTGAGAGTCACAAGGTATAAACAGCACTTGCTAGGACGTTAACAGCAGAAAGAAAGCAGAGAATCAGGGTGTCATGGGACAGCCCTGACAGGATAAGCAGCTCAGAGACCCAGTTCGGGGACAGTGGGACAGCCATGTTAGCAAGTAGGAGGGTAAACACAAGAGCCGAGAGAAGGGGTGCCACGACGCCCAACCCCCGATAGATATAGATTGAGCGTGTCTGAAACCCGTTATACAAACGGCCCCCCATAAGGAGGAACAAGCATGGACTAACTAACCCATGAGAAAGGGCTAAAAGTATAGAACCTCCAACTCCCTCTTCAGTTATACTTAGTAGACCGAGGGTTCCGTTGCCTATATGGGCAACAGAACTCAAAGCAACCAGGCACTTCAGATCCAGCTGTTGCATTAGAGAAAGTGAGGCTATAAGCAGAGTAAAAGCTCCCAGCGCCAGGCTGAAGGACGAGGTAAAGAGGGTGCCTTCTCACAACAGGTTTAGCAAGACAGCAACAACCCCAAACGTAGCGAGTTTCAGCACGACTCCAGCTAGGAGGATAGAACCCTCTACTGGGGCTTCAGCATGTGCTGAGACCAATCAAATGAAGAAGGGCCAAAGGGGAGTCTTAGCAGCAAAGCTCAAGGCAAATGCAGCCCATAAAGTATAGACTACAATGGTTGGATGAACAGACATATACGAAGCACAACTGTAGAGCTGTATTACATGTATACTAAAGGAGGTAAGATACAACACCGCAATAAGCATAGGCACAGAGCCGGTGTAAGTATAGAGAAAGAACAGAAGAGAAGCGCGTAGGCGTTTGCTGCCTGAACCTCAGCAGGCTGTAAGGGCCTGAAGGGGGATAAGTACCGCCTCGTAGGCGATAAAGAACACGAGCGTATTATCTGAAGCAAAAGCTTGCACATGCAAGCCTTCACTGGTTAAGAGGATAGTGATCCAAACACGCCGGAGGCTTTTCACTTGCATATAGCTAAGAACCAAGCAGAGATGAGTAAGATATCACGTCAAGGGGATGAAGCACGAAGCGGCTGACAAGGCCATGGGAGAGCAGTGAGCACCTGCTTGCAGGACAAGGGCCCCTACTCGGTATAGGGCTGCAGGGATACCTGCAGCTGTATGAAATAGAAAGAACACCGAAGTCTAGGACTCAGACGGCTGAGTCCCCACCTTTCGGTGAGCAAGCGGAAAAGAAATACCGGAATGATACAAGAAAGCTCAAGCAGCGTGTGCACACCGCTTTTTCTTGGCCTCAGACATAGGATATTTCAAGGACGGAGGAGTCTTGCTGGTATACTCAAGACGAGTGGGCACAACGAAACCATGGTGGATAAACCATGTTCGAGCCTCGGACTTCCGGCTCTCGTGAACAAGTCCAGTTAACTTGTTTTGTCATGGGTCGGGCAGCTTCATGGCACTGGATTTGTGCGAGTTTCGATTCGCACTGTTTTTGCAGCCTTCGACGCCCTTCGGAGTATCGTTGTTGGTTTGAATCCGCACCGGTTTGAATCACTGGATAGAGCCTGTGATCATATCGATTCAGTAAGGAAATGGCACAGGCACTTCGCGCTCATTCTTATTGGCGGCTGTGGGCTTGTGAGCGTAGGACTCCCGAGGTCGGGAGACCTTGTCCCGCTGGTCCTTTTCGATCGCCGGCATGTCCGGAACGAAGTAGTCGGTCACGTCAACGAGTTCCCCTGTGTCGTGATTGCGTTGTTGGATAGGGGCCCCAGGTCGTAGATTGGGCTGTCAAGGTTCTTGAAATGAGTTATAGGGTTTCATGTTTTGGATTCTATGGGTGCTGTCAGGCACGTGGGCTTAAATGGGGGGGGGTCAACTGTGCTTTTGGCACAGTCAACGGTTGACTGGTTCTTAAAAATATGCCAGTCAAGGGGTACTGGTGAGATTCGAACTCACAAGGACACAAGGTCCACACTGTTAGCAGCAGTGCTACTTCACCGATTGTAGCAGCACCAAGGGTCTACCAGGAATCGAACCTGGGTATGCGAGTTAAAAGCTTGCAGCTTTACCATTAAGCCATAGACCCAAGAACTTGCTTTCCTTGTACCTTCATCTAGCCAGCGGCTTACGACCGTTTGGGTTGTTGGGCAGGTCACCTGGGAGTCGAACCCAGTCCTGTCAGGGTAACCTGATGCCCTCCGTGGGCTTACGACCGTTTGGGTTGGCGTATCGTTTTATCTTTGCACAGATGCCGAAGGTGAAAGTCTATATACTATTATGGGGGGGATACCATATTTAGTCCTTCTCTTCTCCATCTAGCCAATGACATATCGTTTTATCTTT
>Ga0187777_10000706_pt1 | contig 21869 bp, 23 predicted proteins | sample 1015_Q2_SP5_10_M_FD_132416 | JGI IMG/M metagenome (GOLD analysis project Ga0187777, IMG submission 132416) | Tropical peat soil microbial communities from peatlands in Department of Meta, Colombia - 1015_Q2_SP5_10_MG | ecosystem: Environmental > Terrestrial > Soil > Wetlands > Peat | place... | reverse complement strand
TCGACGACGCATGATGCGCGCCGCGACCGAGACCGATCACACTGCGCACGCCCCCGATGGGCTGCCCCGGCTCCTCCCGCGTGCCGCAATCACCTCATTGTCCGAGCACACCGCTCTCTACGGCACGCTGCCGCCGATCCGGTCCCGCGCCGACCGGTCGGCACTCGTCGACGCCGTCGAGCGCGCCGGGCTGCGGGGCCGGGGTGGCGCCGGCTTTCCGACCGCGCGCAAGCTCCGGGCCGTGGCCGACGGTGGGCGTCACACGGTCGTCGTCGCCAACGGCGCCGAAGGTGAACCGGCCAGTTCGAAGGACGCCGTCCTCCTCACCACGACCCCGCACCTCGTGCTCGACGGCGCGGTCGTCGCCGCCGGTGCCGTGCGAGCCGACTCGGTGATCGTCGTCGTGGATCGACGGCATCCGTCCGTCGTCGACGCCGTGACGCGCGCGGTGGAAGAGCGCTCGCGGGCCGGTGTGGACCGCGTGCCGATTCGCGTCGTCACCATCCCCAACCGCTACGTCGCCGGCGAGGAGACCGCCGTCGTCAACTTCCTCAACGGCGGTCCGGCCAAGCCGATGTTCGTCCCGCCCCGCCCGTTCGAGCGCGGGGTTCGCGGTCGCCCCACCCTCGTGCAGAACGTCGAGACGATGGCCAATCTCGCCCTGATCGCGCGCTTCGGTGCGGACTGGTACCGGTCGCTCGGGACCAACGACGAGCCGGGAACGATCCTCGTGACGCTGAGTGGGGCCGTCGAGCGTCCGGGTGTGTACGAGTTCGCCATCGGCACCCCCGTGCAGAGCGTGCTGACTACGGCGGGTACGCCCGACGGGGTCGCTGCGCTCCTCGTCGGTGGGTACTTCGGCAACTGGTTGCGCCCGAGCACGCTCGGAGACGTCACCCTCTCGCACCAGGCACTCCGGGCGTGCGGAGGCACGCTCGGCTGCGGGATGATCGGGGTCCTCGGTGAACGAACGTGCGGCCTCGTGGAGACGGCCCGCATCTCCGCGTATCTCGCGCAAGAGAGTGCCGAGCAGTGCGGACCGTGCGCGCGCGGCTTGCCCGCGCTCGCCGGCGCCGTCGACGCGATCGCGCGCGGTCGAGCTCCCGAGGGGACGCTCCCGACCTTGCAGCGCTGGTTGCACGACGTCTCGCGACGCGGTGCTTGTCACCTCCCCGACGGCGCGGTCGGCCTGATCTCGAGCGCGCTCGACGTCTTCGCCGACGACGTGGTCGCGCACGTGCAACACGGCCGGTGCGTGAGCGGCGACTTCAACCCGGTGCTCCCGCTCCCCGACCCGTCGACCCGTGACTGGAGCTGGACATGAAGCGCCGGCTCGTCGTGAACCCCATCAAGTGCGACGCCCACGGCGTGTGCGCGGAGCTCTTCCCCGAGTGGATCCGTCTCGACGACTGGGGCTATCCGGTGATCGCGGAGGGCCCGATCCCCGAGGGGCTCCTCGGGCACGCTCGCCGGGCCGTCGTGGCGTGCCCGGCGCTGGCGCTCCTGCTCGTCGAGGACCGCGGCTGATGTCGCGCCGGACGTTCGCCGCGGAGCTCGCGAGAGCGCCGATCTTCTCCGGAATGACCGACGACGAGCTCCGCTGGGTCACCCGGCTGGCCGTGCGGGCACGTGAACCGGCGGGAGCGGAGCTGATTTGTGAAGGAGAACGGGGCAACGAGTTCCTGGTCGTGCTCGAGGGCACCGTGGAAGTCCGGCACGGCGGCCGGGCGGTCGCGACCCTCGGCCCCGGTGACCACCTGGGCGAGATCGCCCTCGTCGACGAGCACGGACGACGTACGGCGACGGCCTTCGCGACGACGCCGGTGACCATCGCCTACCTCGGTCGTCACGAATTCACCCGTCTGCTGACCGAGTCGCCCGCGTTCGAGCGTGCGATCGGCGCCGCGATGGCGACGCGGGTCGCCGAGCTCGAGGAACGCGAGTAGCAGCGCGCAGCCGCTACTTCGCGTCGGCCCAGGTGGAGCCGAAGCCGAGGTCGACGACCAGCGGAACGCGCAGCTCCGTGACGCTCTCCATGACGTCGCGCACGATCGTCTCGGTCTTCTTGCGTTCCTTCGTGGGCACCTCGAGCACGAGCTCGTCGTGCACGGTGAGCAGCATCTGCGCGCGCAAATTCGCGTGCTCGAGCGCTCGGTCGAGGTCGATCATCGCGAGCTTGAACACGTCGGCCGCCGATCCTTGGACGGGCGCGTTCTGGGCCATGCGCTCGCCCATCTGACGGATGCGGAAGTTGTCGGACGCGAGCTCGGTGATCTGGCGGCGCCGACCGAAGATGGTGGTGGTGTAGCCGCGCTCGCGCGCCTCCTGCACTGTGCGCTGCATGTAGCTCTTCACGTTCGGGAAGCTCGTGAAGTAGGCGTCGAGGATCTCGGCCGCCTCGTGCGTGGGGATCCCGAGACGCTGACCCAGGCCGTAGGCCTCCATCCCGTACGCGAGCCCGTAGTTGACGACCTTCGCGAACCGTCGCTGCGCGTCGTCGACCTTCGCCTCGGCAACGTGGAAGACCGCGGCAGCTGTCGCGGTGTGCACGTCGGCGCCGCGCTCGAACGCGTCGATCAGCCCGGGGTCCTCGGCGAGGTGCGCGAGCACCCGCAACTCGATCTGCGAGTAGTCGGCGGTGAGCAGGCCGCACCCGTTGTCGGCGATGAACGCGCGGCGCATCTCCCGACCGTCGGCCGTCCGCACCGGCACGTTCTGCAAATTCGGCGCCTCGCTGGAGATGCGCCCGGTCGTGGTGTCGGTCTGCTTGAACGTGGCATGGATCCGGCCGTCGGCGCGGATGAGCGGCGGCAGGGCGTCGGCGTAGGTGCTGCGGAGCTTCTCGACCTCGCGGTAGCGCAGCAGGTCGTCGACGATCGGATGCTCCTCGGCCATCTTCTGGAGCGAGTCGGCGTCGGTGGAGGGACCCGTCTTCGTCTTCTTCACGGGGACGAGGCCGAGCTTGTCGAAGAGAATCGTGCGCAGCTGCGGCGTGGAGTTCACGTTGAACTCCTCCCCCGCGTGCGCGTAGATGCGCGCGACGAGGGCCTCGCACTGCTGCGAGAGGTCGGCGCGCAGCGAGTCGAGGAATTCGCGGTCGACGCGGATCCCGGCCGACTCCATCTTGGCCAGGACGCGCACCAGCGGCAGCTCGAAGCGTTCGTAGAGATCGGTGAGCTCTCGCGCCCCGAGCGCGGACGCCAGCGCGCCGGCGAGCCGGAGCACCACCGCGGCGCGCCGACCCGTCTGCTGGCGTTCGACCTCGCCGTCGAAGTCGAGCGTGCCCTCCTCCGCGTCGGCCGAGCGCACCTCGAGCGACAGGAAGCGCAGCGCGAGATCGTCGAGGACGTACTTGCCCTCGGCGGGATCGAGGAGGTACGCCATCACCGCGGTGTCGTGGTGCAGCGAGCGCACGTCGACGTCGACGCCGTGCATCAGCTCCTTGGCGCGGTGGGCGACGAGCGGAGGACCGCCGGGACCGAGCATCCCGAGCAGGGCCTCGCGCACCGCCGGCTCACGCAACACCTCGGCTTCCACGTACGCGGCGCGATCGCCGTGCGCCACGCCGAGGGCGCGGAGCTCGCTCGTGACCGGGACACCGTCCCAGCGCGGTTCCAGCACGTACGGCTCGCCCGCCGAAACGATGGCGGCGAAGAACTCCACCGCGGCGCCGGCGTCGCGCAGCACGTCGACCTCGACGTCGAGCGTGCCGGCCTCCGCGTCGGCGGCGACCTCCCCGACGGCTTCGAGCAGGCGCGGCATGAGCGTGCGGAAGGCGAGCTGGTCGAAGAGGACCCTGACCTGCTCGCGGTCCCACCGGCCCTGCCGGAGGGCCCCGGGCTCGACGTCGAGGGGGACGTCGCACACGAGGCGCGACATCGCCCGGTTCAGGAAGACGCGCTCGCGCGCCTCGCCGAGGTTCTGACGCTGCTTCGGCGGCAGCTCGTCGAGGTGCTCGTAGATGCCCTCGAGGTTCCCGTAGGTGGACACGAGCTTGGCGGCCGTCTTCTCGCCGATCCCCGGCACCCCGGGCAGGTTGTCGCTCGGGTCGCCGCGGAGGGCTGCGTACTCGGGGTACTGGGCGGCGGTGACACCAGTGCGCTCGACGATGCCGGCTTCGTCGTAGAGGACGTAGTCGGAGACGCCCCGCCGGTTGTAGAGCACCTTGACGTGCGGATCGCGGACGAGTTGGTACGCGTCGCGGTCACCGGTGACGACGATCACGTCGGTGCCCGCCGCCGCGGCGCTCGTGGCGAGCGTCGCGATCACGTCGTCGGCCTCGACGCCGTCGACCTGGAGCTTCGGGATCTGGAGGGCCTCGATCACCTCGTGGATGAGCGGGACCTGCGGCACGAAGAGCTCGGGCGTTTCCTTGCGACCCGCCTTGTAGTCGGCGTCGAGGTCGTCGCGGAACGTGCGGCCCGGCGCGTCGAACACCACGACGATCTCGTCGGGTCGCTCGTCGGTGAGCACCTTCACCAACATGTTGGTGAAGCCGTAGACCGCGTTCGTGACCGTGCCGTTGGGCGTCGCGAGATCGGTGGGGAGCGCGTAGAACGCGCGGAACGCGAGCGAGAGCCCGTCGATGAGCAGCAGCTTCGGAATGCCTTCCGCCATTACGCCCGATCGTAGGCCCGGGGTACGACGGTTTCAGGGGGTGAGCACGCCGTCGACGACCCGTTGCGCGACCTCTCCCACCTGCACTCGGTTCGTCATCGCCTGCTGCTGGAGGAAGCGCCACGCCGCCTGCTCCGTCATACCGTGCTGGTCCATCAGCCGCCCCTTCGCGCGGTCGACGGTCTTGCGTGCCTCGAGCCGCGCCTTCCAGTCGTCGACCTCGCGCTCGAGGGCGGAGAGCTCGGCGAACCGGCCGAGCGCGATCTCGATCGCCGGCACGAGGTCGCTCCGCTGGAACGGCTTCACCAAGTAGGCGAGGGCGCCGGCGTCACGCGCCTCTTCCACGAGGTCGCGTTGGGAGAAGGCGGTGAGGATCAACACCGCGGCGAGCCGCTCCCCGGCGATCACGCGCGCCGCCGCGAGGCCGTCGAGCCCCGGCATCTTGATGTCGAGGATGGCGAGGTCGGGGTGCAGCTCGCGCACGAGCTCGACGGCCTCGTCGCCGCGCCCGGTCTGGGCAACGACCTCGTACCCCTCCTCGGCGAGCAGCTCGCTCACGTCGAGGCGGATGATGGCCTCGTCCTCGGCGACGACGACGCGGGCGCGGCGGGCGGCCGCCTCGGGCACGGGGTGAGCGGCCTCAGCGGGCCGAGAGCTCGGCCGAGATCCGGTCGAGCAGCTGGTCCTGCTCCGCCTCGAGCTCCCGGACCGTCTTGCTGAGGGTGTCGCGGTGGCGGGCCAGGGCGTCGGCGTGGCGGCGGGCCTCGCGGGCCTCCACGTCGGCGAGCGGCGTCTCCGCCACCAGCGCGCGGAGGCGTACGTCCTCGGCCTCCTGCTCGAGGAAGAGCAGCTGCTCCTCCGTGACGGACAGCTCGGCCCGGATCCGCTTCAGCCGTTCACTCACGTCGACCAGCCGACGTTGCAGAATTGACCGAGACATGGGCCTCCACTCTACGGCCACCCGTGGCACCGGTGCCTGCGGTCAAGGGGTGACCGCCTCGAAGTCGATACAAGGGCGGGACCACCCATGACGCCGACTCGACGCCGCCGCGCCTTCCTCGCCTCCATCGCGCTCACTGTCGCGGTCGCGGCGGTGGGAGCCGGCGCGCCACTCGCCCGCGCCGACGACGACCAGCAGCCTCCCGTGAAGCGCGACCCGCTCGGCTTGGCCCAAGGCCGCTTGGACACCGCGCGCGACGAGGCGAACCAGCTCGCCAAAGTGATCGACGACGCAGAGACCCAGCAAGCGCAGCTCACGACGGCCATCGCCGACGCCGAGCGCGAGATCCCCCAGCTCCGCGACCATGCCGACGAGCTCCGGCTCGCGATCAAGGAGCGCGCGGTCGACCTCTACATGGGTCACGGTGAGAAGATCGACGAGGTCCTCGACACCGACAACGTGGTCGACGGCGCGCGCGTCGCGCAGCTCAGCGGCGCCATCGCCAAGCACGACCAGGATCTCGCGGCGGAGCTGCGCGCGACGGCTCAGGCACTCGAGACGCGCGAGACGGAACTGCGCGACCAGCGCGGCCAGTTGCAGGACACGATCGACAAGCTGCAGCCGCTGAACGACGAGCTCTTGAAGCGCTTGGCGGTGGCGAGCTCGGCGTACGAGAAGGTCAAGGCGGCGGTCGACCAGCGCGCTCGCTCGGGGGCGCCTCCCGACAGCCCGAGTGGCGCGACGGTCTGCCCGGTCCAGGGGTTCGTGGTGTTCACGGACGACTTCGGTGAGCCGCGACCGGGCGGCCCGCACCCCGGGATCGACATGCCCGCGGTGCCCGACACCCCCGTCGCCGCGGTCGTCGACGGCGACATGACCCACGACACCGGTGGTAACGGCGGCAACGGCGCGTGGCTCGTGGGCACCGACGGCGTCGCGTACTACTACGCGCACTTCTCGCACTACGAAGGCGACAACCGCACCGTGAAGGCCGGCGACATCATCGGCTACGTCGGCTCCACCGGCAACGCCACCGGCCCTCACCTCCACTTCGAGATGCACCCCGGCGGGCCGCTCGCACCGCCGGTCGACGCGTACACCCTCCTGCTCTCACTTTGTGAGGAGGAGACGGCGAAGCCTCCCGAGTAACGTCGCGACAGGCCCGGATGGCGCAATTGGCTGACGCGATCGGCTCAAAACCGATTGTCCGCAAGGACGTGTGGGTTCGAGTCCCACTCCGGGCACGCGATCGGCTCACCATCAGCCCTTGCGCTTCCCGCTCGCTCCCCCCTGGAGGTTGTGCTCCTCAGTTCCCTCAGGGGGTATGCATTGTCACAACCATCGCCGCTGGCGAAGCTGTCCCGGCATTGCTCGGACTCCGCGGGCGTGTTCCGAGGGGAAACCACGGTGAGGTGGGGTGTCACGCGCAAGCAGCTTGCAGCACTGCGTGCCCAAGAAGTCATCGAACGCGTGCATCCGGACGTCTACCGCATGACCGCGGTCGCCCCGTCGAACGAACAGGCACTGCGTGCCGCGCTGCTCTGGGCGGGCGAGGGCGCGGCCGCGGCCGGCTTGTCCGCTGCCGAGCTCTACGGGCTGGAAGGGATACGTGCGGAAGTGCCTGAGATCGTCGTGCCGCGGCGCTCTGGTCTCCGGTCGGCACAGGTTCTCATCCGGCGGACCGACGATCGTGCCGCGCTCATGCTTCGCGTGGAGCGAGGGCTGAGGGTGACCGGCGTCGAACCGACTCTGGTCGCACTGGCGTCTCTCCTCGAAAGCGAGGCCTTCGAGATCGCGTGTGAGGACGCACGCCGACGACGACTCACGTCGGTACCCGCACTGCGCGCGTACCTTCGACGCTTCACGCGCGGCGGTCGACGGGGTGTGCAGGAGATGCGGCGGCTGCTCGCCGAGCTCGATCCGGTGCACGCGAGCCGGTCGACGTTGGAGGTGAAGACGCGGCGCCTCCTCGTCGCGCACGGCGTCACCGGCTTCGTGCGCGAGTTCCCGCTCGCGTGGAAGGGTCGCACGTACCGGTACGACTTCGCGTTCGAACAGGAGCGCACGATCCTGGAGACGAACGGTCGCCGCTGGCACGACGACCCCACGACCTACGAGCACGACCACGAGAAGTGGAGCGTCCCCGGACGTCACGGCTACCGGCTCGTGCTGGCGACGTGGGCCAAGGTCACCGAGCACGCCGACGAATTCGTCGCCGAGCTCGCGGTGGCTCTGACGACGCGTTAGCTCGCGGGAGCCTCCACGAGGCGCGTGAGCAAGCCGAGCAGCTCGCGCTGCTCACGCTCGCCGAGCACGTCGAACACGGGCGTCTGGTCGAAGACGGCTCCGATGATCTCGTCTCCGAGCCGCGACCCCTTCGCCGTGATCACGAGACGCTTCACCCGCCGGTCGCCGGCGTCGGCGTGCCGTTCGACGAGACCCAGTTCCTCGAGCCGGTCGACCAGCGCGGTGAGGTTCGACGGGTCGAGGTAGAGCCGCTCGGCGAGCTCCCGCATCGCCAGCGGCTCGCGCAGCTCGTAGAGGGCGCGCACTTGCGCGACCGACATGTTGAACTCGGCGGCGCGCCGCGCCGACTCTTGCTTCATCCGCTGGACGAGGCAGTAGAAGGTGGCGGTCAGGGCTCGCCCGAGATCCTCGCCGGACTCCTCGGTGGGTTCCTCGGCGGGCATCGCCATGACCGACGAGCATACTTGCTCTCCGTGATAGTTGGCGAGTACCATGATCGTCGCTCACCGGTATCCGGCGATTTCGTGCCCCGACGGCCAGCGACGCGGGGACGTGACTTGCGCCGGGGCGACCCAGCGAGTGCGCGCCCCCCTGCGTACGGTCTCGGGTCGCCCCGGACGCAACCCGCCGAGGGCTCAGAGGCCGAGTGTCGACTCGACGCCGGCGTGGCGCTCGATCGCCCGCATGCGCGCCCCCACGACGGCCAGCAACTTGGGAGCCACCGCGGGCATGGCGATCTCGAGCATCTCGTTGAACTCGTGGCGGCCGAGCACCAACATCGTCATCGGGTTCTGGGCGGTGACGGTCGCCAGCCGCTCGCCTCCGTCGATCAGCGCCATCTCGCCGAAGAAGCCGCCGGCGCCGATCCGCCCCACCTCGTCACCTTCGACGGTCGCGACGGCGTCGCCCTCGACGATCACGAAGAATTCGGGGCCGGGTTCGCCCTCGACCGTGACCTGGGTTCCCGCGGGCACCGTGCGCGGCTCGGCCATCGCGGCGATCTTCTCGATCTCGTGATCGTCGCAGCCGGAGAACAACCACACACCCTGGAGCAACTCGATGCGCCGCTCCAGATCGACGGGCTCGCTCATCGGCGCGCGCGACTCATGTGGATCGTCGTCGGCCTCCCGGCAGCGCCGCCCGCCGACGCCGAGACCCGAACACCAGGATCCCACCGACCACGATGGCCGACACCGCGGCCAACACGTACGTGGACGTGTGGCTCGACGAGCCGGTGAACGCGAGCGACGTGGTGGCGCCGAGCACGTTGATGACCGCGTTCAGCTCGCAGAACTGGCCGCGCACCGTGAGGATGTGCGGACCCGGTGACGTGCCCGGCGGGATCGTGATCCGCCCCGCGAACGCGCCGGTCGCGTCGGTGACCAACGTGCCGACCTGCTTGCCGTCGAAGAGGACGCTCACCGTCTCGTTCGGCGCGCAGCCCGAACCCTGGAAGCCCTCCTCGCCTCCGGCCGAGATGTTGGGGTTGTCGACGACGAGCTCGCCACCCGGCGGGTACTGCTCGGGCAGGCCCACTTGCGCGGCCGACACCGTGGGCGTGCCACCGCCGGAGATCGACGCGGCACCGGCACTGCCGCCGCCGCCACCACCGCCGCCACCACCACCACCGCCGTTGTTCCCGGTGCTCGCGGGTGGGAGGTCGGCGTCGGGTGTGCTGAAACCGAGCAGGCTGTCGAGGAAGATGTTCCCGGCGATCCAGGCGTCGCCGAGCAGGTCTTCGCGGGTGAGCGTGATCACACCGCCCAACTGTCCCTGGTCGATGGTGATCTTCGTCGCGTCGGTGAGCTGGACGAGCTGGCTGTTGAAGAGGACCGAGATCGGGTCCTTCACGTCGATGAACACGCACGAGGTCTCGGTCGTGCAGACCACCGCGAACAGCGTGCCCTCGACCGCGGCAGTCGCGCCCCCGCCACTCACCTCGAAGGAACCGGTCTCCGACACCTTCGCGGCGCGGCTCCACGTGGAACCGATGGTGAGCGTGCCCTGGGTCTGGCGCACGCCCTGGCTCTCCGTGAGCTTGGTGATCTGATACGTGGTGTCCGGCCCGAGACGCGTGAACGACCCGTCGGTGTAGGAGATCTCCGCGAGCCCGGCCTGCGGGTTGGTCTTGAGCGTGTCGCCCTCGTGCAGCACCTGCCCGTTCTTGCCGGTGGTGAACTTCGGCTTGTTCTTGCCCTTCACCTGCACGATGGGCGTGCGGATCGTGAGCTTGGCGAGCACTTGCTGCTGCGTGCTCGCCTGCTTCTTCGGCTTGGCCGTCTTCGCGGCGAGGGCCGGCGTCGCGAACGCGGCCACACACGCGACCGCGGCCAGCAGGCCGAGGACCGATCTACCCGCCCGCTTCGCCTGCACCGACCCGAGCTCCTCCCGCACTGCCGTCGGTGTCAGTACCGCCGGCGACGTCTTCTCCGTCCGTCTCGCGCCCTGCCCCATTCCCGGCCGAGGCGCTTAACTTAGCTGAGTCGGAGGTCACGACTCGCCAAAGCCGCAATTCGCGGCTGACGCCCTTCAACTCCACGGGCCCCACCGGCTCCACCGGCGGCGGATCCGCCACCCGGGTGAGCACCTGGTCCGAGAGGATGATCTCGCCCCGCCCGGCGGTGGAGCACAAGCGGGCGCCGACGTTCACGGTGTCGCCGACCACGTCGTACTGCCGGCGGCGGCCGCCGCCGAAGTGGGCGGCGACGGCATCCCCCGTGTTGAGCCCGATGCCGAAGGCCACCTCGGGTGCCCCCCGCTCGAGCAGCTCGCGGTTGAGCTGGGGCGTGAGCTCCTGGATTGCCATCGCGCACGCGAGCGCCTGCGTGGGGTGGTCGGTCGTCGGGATCGGGGCGCCCCACACCGCGAACACCTCGTCGCCGACGTACTTCATCAGCGTGCCGCGCATGGCGAGCACGAGCTCGGTGACGCGGTCGTAATAGTGGTCGAGCATCACGCGCACGGTTGCGGGCGACAAGCTCTCCGAGAGCGCGGTGAACCCGCGCAGGTCGCAGAACAAGACCGTCATCTCGAGGCGTTGACCCTCGGCCGCGAGCTCGGCGCGGTCCTCGTCGACGAGTCGCTGCGCGACCGCTTCGGGTACGTACTGCGAGAACAACGTCGTGACGCGCCGACGCTGGCGCGTCTCACCGAAGTACTTGAGGACGACGGCACCGATGAACGCGACCGCGATCGCACCCAGCGGATAGATGAGGTTGTAGATCGTGCCGTTGTCGAAACGCCAGATCACGAAGACGATGTAGGCGGAACCCACGAGGAACGGGACCACCCACGAGATCCAGAACGGGAGCATCAGCACGGCCAGACCGACGATGATCGTCAGCAGCGCGACCCAGAGCAGCGTGGAACTGTTGCCGACGTCGCTCAGGTACGCGGCCGTGAGGACGGTGTTCGCCGCGTTCGCGTGGAGGAACACGCCCGGCAGACGAGACGACTTGTTCGTGGGCGCGAGTCGCAGGTCGCCCGACAGCGGGTCGGTGGCGCCGACGAACACGATCTTGCCGTTGATCTTGTCCTTGTCGAACCTTCCGTCGAGCACGTCGACCGCGGAGATGGCGCTCGACGGGTTCGACAGCTCGTCGGAGAAGTTGAGGACCATCGAGGTGTCCACCGTCGTCGGCACGAAGCGGTTGCCCACTCCGACACCGCCGGGCCGCAAGAAGACCGGCGTGTCGACCCCCCGCAACTGCATCACCGCCGCCAGCGCGAGCGCGGGGATGTAGTCCTTGCCGGTGTCGACGGCCATCCACACGCTGCGCACCACGCCGTCCGCCGGATCCTGGTTCACCTGCACGTGGCCGATCCGTGCCGCCGCGGCCGCGAACGGCGCGTACACGCCGGTGCCCTCGACGGCGAGCGGCGGGCGGCGGGCGTGACCCTTCAGACCCGGCTCCGTCTTCGTGATCCCGACACCGAGGACGACGTTGCCCGCGCGCTTCATCGCGGCCGCGAACTCCGCGTCGGCGGTCGGATTGTCCGATGCCTGCGAGAACACGAGGTCGTACACGATCACCTTGGCACCCGCGGCAGCGAGGCGGTCGGTGAGCTCGGCCATCCGGGAACGCGGCCATGGCAGCGGTTCGTGGAACGCGTTGATCGACTTGCGGTCGATGCCGACCACGGCGACGCGGCTGTCGGTGGGCGCGCCCGGGAACAGCGCGTCCGTCGCGCGGCGCTGGAATCCCCCGAACACGTTGCCCGACAGCCCGAGCCACGCGACCGCGGTGACCACGACCGTCAGGAGCAACACCGACAACAGCCGCCGGATCAGGACACGCCGCTTCACTGGGCGCGACCTTAGGCTGCCCGCTGGTCCTGTCCCGGCCGCGCGCACCGCGGGGCCCGAACGCCGCGGTCGGCATCGGGGCCGCGGTGTTCGAGTGGCGACCGCGCACGCCACGCGAGTCGCAGGACCTTCGGTCCTACCAGGATCGAGCGCCAGCGACGATAATGCCGGGAATGCAGCTTCCCCTCGGGCTGGAATTCACCACGACGGTGCTGGTGATCATCGCCGTCGCGTGTGTCCTGCTCCTCGTCCTCATCATCGTCGCCCCGTGGAAGCGCGTGCGCGATGAGCCGCCGCTCGACCCGGACGTCGAGACGCGCATCCTCCTCCACCGACCCGATCCCGAGGAGGAGACCGGCGAACTGCCCACGGCCCGCGTCACCGATCTGTCAGACCTCGACAGCAAGGAGACCGGCGACTTCGCCGAGCTGCGCGACCTCGACGACCACTGAGCCTGCTTCGCGGGTTCACCCTCGGCCGATCGCGAAGAGCAGCCGGCCCTCGCACGCCGTCTCGTCGGCGACCGACGCCCGTCCGTGGCCCCACCCACCTCGCGCGCCGAGGCGCTCCAGCTCCACCACGAGCAGCAATTCGTCGCCGGGGCGCACGATCCGGCGGAAGCGCACCTTCTCCACGCCACCGAACAGGGGCAGCCTTCCCGCGTAGCGCTCGTCGGCGAGCAGCGTGATCGCGCCGGCTTGCGCCAGGGCCTCGAGCTGGATCACGCCGGGCAGCACGGGGTTCCCGGGGAAGTGGCCCGCGAGGAACGACTCGTCGCCGGTGACGCGGTACCGCGCGACGATCGACTGCGCGGGCGCGAAGGCTTCGACCTCGTCGACGAAACGGAACGGCGGGCGGTGCGGGAGCAACGCGACCAAGTGCTCGGAGTCCGGGTGCGCCATCGACGCTGCCTCCTGCGTGCGCGAACGGAGATCGTGGGCGGTTACCAACGGGTAATCGACGTTACCTTCCGGTAATCACGCACACTCTCGTGCAACTTGCGCGGCGGCGTGATGTAACCACGTCGCGCGCTCGATGGTCGGAACCTCTCAACCCGAGGCGGAGAGCAGAGTGGGCGTCGCGGTCGTCTTCCCCGGTCAGGGGACGCAAGAACCCGGAATGGGCGAAGCCTGGCGCGACGACGCTGCGTGGTCGGTGATCACACGCGCCGAGGCCGCGCTCGGCGAACCGCTCGCTCACCTCGTCACGGACGCACCTGCCGACGTGCTCGCGCGCACGCGGAATGCCCAGCTCGCCGTGCTCCTCACGTCGCTCGTCACCTGGGAGGCTCTGCAGCCGTTCCCCGAAGTGCCCGTCGCCTTCGCCGGCCACTCCCTCGGGCAGGTCACCGCGCTGATCGCGGCGGGGGTGCTCCCGTTCGACGCGGGCGTACGGTTCGCGGCGCGCCGCGCCGAGCTCACGCAGGCGGCCGCCGACGCGCATCCGGGCCGCATGGCCGCGCTGCTCGGCGCGTCGATCGAGCAGGCGCGCGACTCGTGCGCGGCCGCGCCCGCCGCCTGCTGGGTCGCGAACGACAACGCGCCGGGCCAGGTGGTGATCGCAGGAACCCCCGACGGTGTCGACGCGGGCTCCGCACGCGCGAAGGAGCTCGGCGTGAAGCGCGTCACCGCGTTGAACGTGGGCGGCGCGTTCCACACACCGCTCATGCAGGACGCGACCACCGCGCTCTCGGCCGAGCTCGAGCACATCGATCTCGCGCCGTCGGACGCGCCGGTCGTCTCGAACCACGACGCCCGTCCGTACACCGACGGCGACGGGTGGCGAGAGCGCCTGGCGCTGCACGTGTCGGTACCGGTGCAGTGGCGCTCGACCATGGACATGCTCGTCGCGGGTGGCGCGAGCACCTTCCTCGAAGTCGGCCACGGTTCGATGCTGGCCGCGCTCGCCAAGCGCGGTGCGCCCGGCGTCACCGTGGAGAACATCTCCACCCCCGACGACATCCCGCTCGACCTGGCCATCGGCTGACGAGAACACCCAGGAGGCTGGCAAGCCCATGGAGGCACTCTTGACCCACGGCGAGGGACTCCTCGTGCCCGAGCGAATGATCATCGCCCCGTCGGTGGGCGTGTTCCGCCCGCTCGACGACGTCGGCGTCGGGGCCCTCGTCGACGAGGGCCAGCCGGTGGGCCACCTCGACGGGCCCGGGACCTCCACGCCGGTCTGCAGCCGGTTTCGCGGCAGACTCGTGGGCATGCTCGTCCATCCCGGTGAGCGTCTCCGCGAGGGCCAGCCGGTGGCCTGGCTCCGCGTCGCGTAGGCATGCGCGCCTGCATCGCCGGTTGGGGCACCGCGGTCCCCGAACACCGGCTCACCAACGCCGACCTGGAAGAGCGCGTCGACACCACCGACAAGTGGATCGTCGAGCGCACGGGCATCCGGGAGCGCCGGGTGGCGAGCGCGGGTGAGACGACGGCCAGCCTCGCGATCGAAGCGAGTGCAGCGGCGATCAAACACGCGGGGATCACCCCCGACGCCATCGACCTGCTCGTCGTCGCAACCGCTAGCCCCGAGCAGCTCATCCCTCACACCGGCGCGTTCGTGGGTGACGGCCTGGGCATCCGGTGCGGGTCGTTCGACCTGAACGCGGGGTGCGCGGGCTTCGTGTACGAGCTGGTCATCGGTTCGTCGATGCTCACCGCCGGCAACCTGCAGCACGTGCTCCTCGTCGGCGCCGAGACGCTGAGCCGCCTCGTCGACCCGGTCGACCGGGCCACCTGCATCCTGTTCGGGGACGGTGCCGCCGCGTTCGTGCTGAGCGCGTGCCCCGACGACGGCCCCGGCATCCTCGGGTGGGAGCTGGGTTGCGACGGCTCGGCCGCCGGCCTGCTCCAGGTCCCGGCCGGCGGCAGCCGCATGCCCACGTCCCACGAGACCGTCGACAACCGCGGTCACTTCATCAAGATGCAGGGGCCCGAGGTGTTCCGCCGCGCCGTGCGCATCGTCATCGACTCCGCCAAGACCACCCTCGACCGGGCCGGATTCGGCGTCGACGAGGTCACCTGGTTCGCACCGCACCAGGCCAACGTCCGTATCATCGAGGCCGCCGCCGCCCGACTCGGGATCCCACCGGAGCGCACGCTCGTGAACATCGATCGCTACGGGAACACCAGCGCGGCGTCGATCCCGCTCGTCCTCGCCGAAGCCGCCGACGACGGCCGCATCACCGACGGCGACCTCGTGCTGCTGTCGGGCTTCGGTGCCGGCCTCACGTGGGGCAGCGCGGTGCTCCGATGGGGCCGCGCGTGACCGGCGTCCGCACCGCGTTCGTCACCGGCGGCTCGCGCGGCATCGGCCGGGCGTGCGCGGTGGCGCTCGGCGCCGCCGGCCACCGGGTCGCGTTCTGCTACGCATCCGATCACGACGGCGCCAAGGAGACGCAGGCGGCGATCGAGCGCGCGGGTGGAGACGGCCTCGCGATCCAGACCGACGTGGCCGACCCGGCCGCCGTCGATCGGGCGTTCGGCGAGATCGAGGACGCCCTGGGCCCGGTCGAGCTGCTCGTGAACAACGCCGGCATCGCCGCCGACGGTTTGGTGGTGCGCATGACCGACGAGCAGTGGGACACCGTGCTCCGCACCAACCTCACCGGCGCGTTCCACACCATCCGCCGCGCGACGCCGAAGATGATGCGAGCGCGCTTCGGCCGGATCGTGAACGTGTCGTCGGTCAGCGGGCAGACCGGCCAGGCCGGGCAGGCGAACTACGCGGCGGCCAAGGCCGGGCTCGTCGGCCTCACCCGCTCGGTCGCGCGTGAGCTCGCCTCGCGCGGGGTCACCTGCAACGCTGTCGCCCCCGGACCTATCGTGACCGCCATGACCGAGGCGCTCCCCGACGACTGGCGCGCCTGGGCAACCGCCACGGTGCCGGCCGGGCGTCTGGGAGACCCCGACGAAGTGGCTGCGGTCGTGACGTTCCTGTGCTCCGACCCCGCCGGATACGTCACCGGCGCACTCGTCCCCGTGGACGGTGGGCTGGGGATGGGACACTGACCCGATCCGTGCTCGAGGACCCGATCGAGAACCGCTCAGGAGGAACCGATGGAACGTGACGAGGCGCTCTCGGCGCTGCGAGAGGTCGCCGTCGAGGTGCTCAGCGTCGAGCCCGATCAGGTGGTGGAGTCCGCCAAGTTCAAGGAGGACCTCGACGCCGACAGCCTCGACCTCGTCGAGTTGGTGATGGAGCTCGAGGAGCGGTTCGACATCCAGGTTCCCGAGGAAGACCTGGAGAACGTCGCCACCGTGGGCAACGCCGTCGACCTGGTGCTCGCCAAGGTCGACGCGAAGACATGATCGACCCGGCCTTCCTCGACGGTCGCGGGCGCCCGCGGGTCGCAGTCACCGGCATCGGCGTGAAGACGCCGGCCGGAACCGACGTCGCGGGGATGTGGGAGACCGTCTGCGCCGGCCGGCCCACCGCGGGCCCGATCAGCCGGTGGGATGCCTCGGCGCTCCCGGTCCAGATCGCGAGCGAGGTCCACGACTTCGACGCCACGCCCTATTTCGGGCCGAAGGAGGTCCGCCGCCAGGACCGCTTCACCCAGCTCGGGTTCGCGGCGGCGGCCGACGCGTTGGCCGACGCGGGCGAGCTCGGCGCCGACCCCGGCCGGTGCGCCGTGATCGCCGCCACCGGCGTCGGCGGCCTCGAATCGATGGAGATCAACGAGGGCACGTTCCTCGCGCGCGGCGCGAGCCGGGTCAGCCCGTTCTTCGTCACGATGATGATGCCGAACGCCACCGCCGGCGCGATCTCGATCAACTTCGGCTGGACGGGACCGAACCTCTGTATCTCCACCGCGTGCGCGGCCGGCACCCACGCCATCGGCGAGGGCGCCCGGCTCATCCGCGACGGGAGCGCCGACGCGGTCGTGGCCGGCGGTTCCGAAGCCGGGATCACGCCGCTCACGATCTCCGCGTTCGCCCGCATGGGCGCCCTCAGCACCCGGAACGACGATCCCGAGCGGGCGTCGCGCCCGTTCGACGCCGACCGCGACGGCTTCGTGATGGCCGAGGGCGGCGCGTTCCTGCTCCTCGAGTCGCTCGAACGCGCGATCTCGCGCGGCGCCGGCATCTACGGCGAGATCGTCGGGTACGGCCGCAACGGCGACGCGTACCACATCACCGCGCCCTCGCCCGGCGGTGCCGGTGCGGCCGTGTGCATGCAGCTCGCGCTCGACGACGCCGGCCTCTCCCCGTCGGCCATCGGGCACGTGAACGCGCACGGCACGTCCACACCGCTCAACGACGCGTCGGAGGCCGAAGCGATCCGCAAGGTCTTCGGCGACCATTCGCCGCCGGTCACGTCCACGAAGGGCGTGACCGGGCACATGATCGGCGGCGCCGGCGCGGCCGAGGCGGCGATCGCGCTGCTGTCGATGCGGGAGGGCCTCGTACCGCCCACCGCCAACCTCGAGAAGATCGGCGACGACATCGACCTCGACGTCGTCGGCGGTGCGCCGCGCAAGGTCGCGCCCGCACCCGTGCTCTCGAACTCCTTCGGGTTCGGCGGCCACAACGCCACGCTGATCCTCGCGCCGGTCGAACTTCCGTAGATCGCACGCGCCGGGACATGGGTCGCTCGCTCCGAGCCGGGACACGCGGCCCTTACCCGCTCGCTCCGTGACGGAGCCCCGCGCCCCGACGCCCGTCTTCGGGCACCGCAGCCCGGCGGTCGAGGCGACCCTGCGGGAGCTCGACGGCCGGCCGGTGAGCTGGTTCAGCCTCGACGGCGGCAAGCACCGTGGCGCGATCGGCACGGCCGAGGGCCAGACGATCGAGCGGGCGGTCCGTCTGGCGACGGAGCTCGGGATCCCGATCGTCGGGCGCGTCGCGAGCTCGGGCGCCGACGTCAACGAGGGGGTCGCCGCGCTCCACGCCTGGGGCCGGGTGGCCAAGGCGCTGGCCGACGCGTCGGGTGTGGTGCCGATCGTCCTCGTGCTGGTGGGGCCGGCGGTGTCGGGTCCCGCGCTCCTCCTCGGCATCGCCGATCACGTGATCATGACCGCCGACGCGTTCGCGTACGTCACCGGTCCCGACGTCGTCGTGGAGTTCACCGGCGTTCCCATCGACCGCGACCGCCTCGGCGGCGCAGCGGTCCACGACCGCGAGAGCGGAGTCGCCGCCATGGTCGTGCACGACGAGGACGACGCCCTCCTCGCGGCGGGCGCGCTGCTCGCGTACCTGCCGCCGAACCACCTCGACGACCCACCCGTGCTGCCCTACGGCGACCCCGTCGAGCGCGACTGCGCAACCGCCGCCGCCGCCGTTCCGGCCCGCGCGACCGCGGCCTACGACGTCCGCGACGTGATCGACGACGTGCTCGACGTCGATTCGCTCCTCGAGCTGCGCCGCGCGTACGCGCCGAGCATGGTCACCGGGCTCGGCCGGCTCGACGGGCACTCGGTCGGCATCGTCGCCAACCAGCCCATGCACTTCGCCGGGACCATCGACATCGAAGCCGCGCGCAAGGCGGCCCGCTTCGTGCAGTGGTGCGACTGCTTCAACGTCCCGCTGATCACGTTCGTGGACACGAGTGGGTACGCGCCCGGCACCGACCAGGAGTGGCGCGGCATCATCCGCCACGGCGCCGAGCTGCTGCACGCGTACGCCGCGTCCACCGTGCCCCGGCTGTGCGTCGTGCTGCGCAAGGCATACGGCGGGGCGTACGTGGTGATGGACTCACGCGGCCTCGGCGCCGACTGGTGCGTCGCGTGGCCGACGGCCGAGATCGCGGTCATGGGCGCGCCGCCGGCCGTCCGCATCATCCACCGGCGCAAGCTCGACGCCATCGACCACGCCGGGGAGCGCGCCCGCGTCGAGGCCGAGCTCACCGCGGAGTACGAAGCGCGGTTCCTCAACCCGTACGTCGCGGCCGAGCGTGGGTACGTCGACGACGTGATTCCCGCGGTCGACACCCGCCGCGCGCTCGTTGCCGCGCTCGAACGGCTGGGCACCAAGCGCGAACACCAGGCGCATCGGCGCCACTCGAACACACCGCTCTGAGAGCACCGGGGGGACGTCATGTTGCTCGAGGGCAAGCGCATCCTCGTCACCGGCATCACGAACGAGTCGTCGCTCGCGTTCCCGGTCGCCCGCATCGCGCAGGAGCAGGGGGCCGAGGTGGTCCTCAGCTCCTTCGGGCGGGTCATGAGCATCACCCGGCGGGCGGCACGCCGGTTGCCGGCCGAGCCCGAGATCGTCGAGCTCGACGTGAGCAACCAGGACGACCTCGACGCGCTGGCCGAGCGCGTCGGGGGACGGCTCGACGGCGCGGTCCACTCGATCGCCTTCGCCCCGCCGTCGTGCCTGGGCGGTGGCTTCCTCGACGCGCCGTGGGAGGACGTCTCGATCGCGCTGCAGGTGTCCGCCTACTCGCTGAAGGCGCTGACGGTCGCCGCACTCCCGTTGATGCCCGAGGGTGGCTCGATCGTGGGCTTCGACTTCGACAGCACGCGCGCCTTCCCGGTCTACGACTGGATGGGGGTGGCCAAGTCGGCGCTGCAATCGGTCGCGCGGTTCCTCGCCCGCGACCTCGGCGCGCGGAAGGTGCGGGTGAACCTCGTGGCGGCCGGTCCGTCGCGCAGCCTCGCGGCGCGCAGCATCCCCGGCTACGAGCTGTTCGAGGACGTGTGGAACGAACGGGCGCCGCTCGGTTGGGACACGCGCGACGCCGAGCCGATCGCCAAGGCGTGCGTCGCGCTCCTCTCCGACTGGTTCCCGGCCACCACCGGCGAGGTCGTCCACGTCGACGGCGGCTTCCACGCCATCGGCGCGTGACCACCCCTCCTTCGAAGTTGCGTCACCCACCGACCCTCTACGTCGCCCGGTGACGCAACTTCGCTCTCGGCACCGCCTCAGCTACCCGTACAGCGCACCCAGCACCGCACCGGCATCGGCGTCCTCGACGACCGGCGTGGTCTCGAGCGGAATGAACTGCGACCACTCGGCGACCCATTCGTAGAGCGCCTTGGCGTCGTCGGTCTCGACGATGGCGACACCGGCGCCGCTCATCCCGTGCCAGCGACCGATCATGTTCACTCCCGCGGGTGGCGCGCCGCCGCCCTTGAGGAAGTTCGCAACCGTCGGTCGATACGTCTCGTACGGCAGCGACCAGGACACCATGAATTTCACGCGGCACGCCCTTTCGTGTCGGAGGACGGCAGTCGGCCAACCTCTCCAGCGGCGGGAGGTTACGACACGGGCACTTTCAGCGTCGACCTGCCCGTCGGGGCGGAGACTCGAGCTTTCCGGGCCTGGGGAGGTGTCCTTCGGGCTGCCGTCGGTTGGGCGGCGCTCCCTGCACGCCACACGGCAACGCCACTACGACTCGATCGAGCAGTTGTGGCTCGACTACACGCAGTTGACGTACTGGGGGGGATTGTCCGACCCATTCACACCGTGGCCGCCGTCCGCGAAACAGCTGCTCATGAGGTCGCCGGTCCTCGAGTCGAGAGCTCCGTCGGCAAGGGTGGGTAGATCGGTACACGCCCAGATCACCCCGCCCGCCTCGACGACGGTGAACGTTCCACCGAAGGACTCGCACGTGGCCTGCCCGGCAAACGGCGGGTTGTTGATGTTGGTCCCCGAATTGCTGTTCGACCCGGTGTTGGTGTTGGTACCGGTGTTGCTGTTCGTGCCGGTGTTGGTGTTCGTCCCCGACTGCCGCTGCTGTTGCTGCTGGGAGTTCGTCCCCGTGTTCGTTCCCGTGTTGCTGTCGGTGTTCGAGACCTCGTTGCTGTTCGTGCCGTCGTTGTGTGACGACACGTGGTTGCGGTTGTCGTTGGTCGACGAGCTCGAGTTGGTCGGGTCGGACTCCGACGAGTTCGAGTTGGAGTTGTCGGAGGAGACGTCGTTGTGGACGTGGGTGCCCACGCCGATATCCGGGGAGACCTGGATACTCGAGGACTGCGCGTTGCTGTTCGCGCTGTTGCCGGAGTTGTTCACGCTCGCCTGCGCGGCCGCCTGGCCACCAATTCCCACACCGACGCCGAGGCCGATGCCGAAGGGACCGTGCCCGCGACTCCAGCCGCCACCACTGTTGGCGGCGGCGCTCGATACCACTCCGACCGCCAAGAACCCCGCCGCCGCGGCCAACACCGACGCGATCACCAGGGGCACCCTCTGCACAACCACTCCGACGCCCTCCTCGGTCGGCTGGGCCAGCAGTGCCACCCACTGGCCACCGCACACTAACAGGCCTCGTCAAACTCGACGCCGCCATCGAAGGAGCCGAAGATGGGCGCCGTCACTCAGCCGAGGATCTTGTCGAGCATTTCTTCCGCGCGCCGCTACTTCTTCCCGATCGCCCTGAGCGCCTCGGTGACCTTCGGGACCGTGTCCTTCGGGCTCACCTTGTAGAACGCCGCGGCGACCTTGCCGTTGCCGTCGATCACGAACGCGGACCGGATGATCCCCATGTACTTGCGCCCGTAGTTCACCTTCTCGCCCCACACGCCGTACTTCTCGGCGACGGTGTGCTCGGTGTCGGCGAGCAGCGGGAAGCCCAGCCCGTACTTCTCGTCGAACTTCAGTTGCTTGTCGGGCGGGTCGGGGCTGATGCCGATGACCTTCGCCTTCAACTTCTTCAGATCGGGTTCGGCGTCGCGCAACGCGCACGACTGTGCCGTGCAGCCGGGCGTGTCGGCCTTCGGGTAGAAGTAGACGACCACCTGCTTGCCCTTGAAGTCGGCGAGCTTGACCGTCTTGCCGTGCTGGTCGGTGAGCGTGAACGCGGGCGCGCGGT
>Ga0187777_10000705_pt1 | contig 21903 bp, 19 predicted proteins | sample 1015_Q2_SP5_10_M_FD_132416 | JGI IMG/M metagenome (GOLD analysis project Ga0187777, IMG submission 132416) | Tropical peat soil microbial communities from peatlands in Department of Meta, Colombia - 1015_Q2_SP5_10_MG | ecosystem: Environmental > Terrestrial > Soil > Wetlands > Peat | place... | reverse complement strand
GTGCCGCCGTCGCCGAAGCTCCAGCTCCAGGTCAGCGCCGATGCCGGCACCGGGGCGCCGGCGCCGGTCTGCACGGTGGCGCTGAGCCCCGCCGTCGTCGCCGTCGCCGTCGAGGACAGGGTCCGGGCGGAGGCGTGGACGATCAGCGGCGGGCCGTTGGCGTACACAACCAGGGTGATCGGGGCGCCCGTCTCGGTCACCTCATCGCGCGCGTTGACGTCGGCTCCACCCCGGAACGGACGGACGTAGGTCGTCTGATTCTCCGTTCCATCGACGGAGATCACGGGCAGTGCGTCGGGAGCCTGTGGGTCCTGATAACTGGCAGGGTCCGTCAGATCCGCATTTGACAGGGGCGCCTCGAAGCCTTGACTCGAACTCAAGATCTGGACGTTGGTGACGTCGTCGAGCGGAATCTGCAGCCCGCAGCTGAGCACCGTGGACAGCGGCCACGAGGTCGGGGTGAGCTGGAACGGCTGCCCGGGGGGGTACAGGTAGATCGGATTGGAGCCGGAGTATTCCGGACACGCCTCCAGGGCCTGTAGCCCGACCGGAACATGGCTGACGCTGCCCGCTGACGACGGGTAGATCGTGGCGCTGACGACGGTCTGATCAGCGGACGCCGCTGGCGGCCAGGCACAGGCAAGGGTCGCGGCGAGCGCCAACGCGGGCGAAAACGCGAACCGCCGCCCCAGGAGAGCCCTGGGGCGGCGGTAAGCCAATCCGCGTCGCTGAGCTGAGCGCAACGGCGCCTACTTGACGCTGATCGTCTTTAGTCCCGAGTCGCTGGGGGACTGACCGGATTGGTTGTTGACGAGGCGCAAGAAATACCGGAACCCGGTCTTGAGCGTGAAGTGCACCGTGAACTTCGTCTTGCCGGAGCCGAGCTTGACCTTGGTCTTCTCGCCGAAGCTCGGCGACCCGCCGGAGGTCTTCATCGTCAGCACCTGAATCGTGGCGCCGCTCGTCGGAGCGCCGGGCTTGATCGTGCCCGAGACGGTCACCTTGCCGCCCTTCTTGGCGACCTTGACCGAGCTGAAGCTCACGCTCGTGTTGGGCTTCGAGCCCACGGTGACCTGGATCGTGCGAGGCTGCGCAGCTACAACCTGCCCGGAATCGGCGTACTTGGCCTGCACCACCCAGGTGCCCTGGCCCAGTTTCGGCACGATGACCGCGAAGTTGGCATCGCTCGCCCCCAGTTTGTAGGTGGCGACCTTCTTGAAGCCATTCTTGGATCCGAGCTGGGTGGCGAACAGCGTTACCGTCGCCTTAACATGGCCGGTGCCCGGTGACACCTGTCCCCGGATCAGCGCCTGGCCCCCCTGAGTCGTCGAGGCCAGCTGGGTGATCACGCTATGAACCGTGATCTTCTTCGGCGTCGTCGCGGCCGGCGACAGCAGGTCGCCGAACACGGGATTGAGAGCCGAATCCTCGACCTTCGCGATCTGGTTCGTGGTGACTTCGTACGAGCCGTTCGTCGGCGGAACGAAGCTGATGCTGTATTTGCCGTTGCTGTCGGTCTTGCCGGTCGCCACCGACACCGGCAGGCCGTTCACGACCTTGCTGACGGCGACAGGCTCGCCGGACAGCACCGGGTATCCCGGCTGGGCGTTGGTCAGCGTGCCCTTGACCGTGATCTTCTTGCCCGCGCGGGCGACGAACGTCTTGGGAAGCGGCGAACCCTCCAGCAACGGCGACGCCGTCGGCGTGAACGGCTTTCCGTGGCCCTCCAGGTAGGCCCCTACCTGTGCCTGCACCGCAGGCGAGGTGATGTAGTTCAGGAAGTCCTGGGCGGCCGGCAGATTCACCGACTGTCCCGGCTTGTTGGGATTGATGATGTAGCCGTGGAAGTAGTTGATCAGCTCGTACTGTCCGCCCGGAGCGTTCGCGCCGTTGTTCTGGGTGACGATCTTCAGGGCCGGGATCGAGCCGGCCGGATCCGTCCCGGACGCGAGGTAGTCGTACGTGCCGCTATCGGTGTACACGTAGCAGGAATTGGCGCCGCTGGGGAAGCCGTTGCAGGCGTTGGCCGCCTGAACGTTAGGCCCTTGGGTCAGCCCCGTGGCGACATACCACGCCGGCAGCGCGGCGCCGGTGGGAAGCGCACCGCTGTTGGGGCACGGCTGACCCGAGGCGGTCACGCCGTTCCCCGCGGCGATCGGCGTCTCGCCGCCGCCATTCGCGGAGCTGACCGTGCACAACAGTAGGCCCGCGGGGCTAAGGTGGGAACTGTCGACGAGCTGCCAGATGCCGTGCTCAGACACGGTCGTGCCGGGCGTACCGCCCCGCGAGACGAACGTGGCCTTCGGGGTGCCGCCTCCGTTGATGCCGGCGGCGGCGACGTCCGCGAACGCCTGGGCAATGTTGGTAGGAGCGTTCGCAGCCACGCCGGCAGGATCCGATTGTGCGCCGGCCAACACGAAGTCGTTGGTCCAGAGCGCGCGGCCGTACTGCTCGTAGGAATAGCCGCCGGCCACGAACTGGTTCTCGAGCGACGCCGCGTGGACGATCAGGTTGCTCGCGCCCGCGGCGCCGGACTCGGCTTGGGCGATGGCGTTGCCGGTGCCCGTGCCGATGTACTTGAACGTGAACTGGGGGTAGGCCTTCGTGAAGCCGGGCTGGATCACGTTCGGGATCAGGCCGGAGTCGCTGACGTCGCTGGTCCCGATGACCGTGAGCGACGACGAGGTGTCGGCGTTCGCGAGCGCGGGGGCGATCAGGAACATCGCCGAGGCCATGAGGCCGAGGAAGGGGAGGGCGAGCAACCGGCGCGTGGCCCCGGATCGCCCATGAAGGTCACGCGGCCGACGTTGGCGGCTACGCATGCTGTGGGTCGTAAACATCCGGTGAATATATAGGCAGTGCTTAGGCAGAATCAGAAATTGGGTCAGACATCGAACCGCTGCAGTAGGCGCTGAACCGTTGCGCGCCGGTTGGCTAAGCTTGCGCGCGCCCGTGCGTGCGTGCGCCCGTTGGGTTAGCGCGGGACCGCCGTGCCCGACGCGCCGGCGCACTGGTTGAGTCCGTAGCGTGCGGCGAGCGATGAGGCAGGGTTGGCCGCTAGTTGCGCCAGTGCTTGGTTGACGGCGTCCTGGTCGCCGCGCCCGGCGGCCGCCGCCAGCGTACGGTACGTGGCGCCCGAGCTTGCGACGGCCGTCACGTACCGATCGAGGAGCGCCCGGTCGGCCGCTGGTCGCGGCAGCGCCTGGAGGTTCGAGACCTCGCGGCGGAGGATTGGCATGATGGCGCTCAGATACTCGGCCAACCCCGGCAGCGACGTCTCCCCCGCGGCCGGGGACGGTGTCGCCAGCAGGTCGCGCTGCGCGCCGGCGCAGATCGCGTTGCCACGAGCGATCACGTCCTGTTTGGTAACCGTATGCCCGCCGCACGCCGTCACGATGAGCGCGACCAGCGCCACGACGAGGGCGGTCCGAACGCCAACGGGATTGATCACCGCGCCACCCTAATAGCTAGCCGGACGCCACCGGGCTTCCGGTCCGCGCGAGCGGGAACCGGGCACCACCATCGATCCGGACGCGGACGGTCTCCCCGGGCCGCGGAGCTGGGAGCGAGGACACGCAGTACAACCGCCCGCGATCAAGCTCGAGCTCGAGCCGGGCCCCGTCCTCTAGCGGGACCGCCCGGGTGACACGGGCATCCAGCGGGCCCGCGGGGTCGAGCGCGATGTGCGCCGGCCGCGTCAGCAGCAGCTCCCCGTCGTGCTCGAGCCTCCCATCGAACCCGAGGAAGCGCGCTACCGCGACGCTCGGCGGTTGCTCGAGCAGCTGCCGTGGTGGGCCGGATGCGACCAGGCGGCCGTCGATCAGGATCAGCAGGCGGTCGGCGAGGGCCCACGCCTCGGCCCGGTCGTGGACCACGACCAACGTCGCCCGCGTCGTTGAACGGAGCGCCGAAAGCGCGTCCTCCAGCAGGTTCGCGCGAACCTCGGCGTCGAGTCCCGCGAACGGCTCGTCGAGCATCAGTATGTCCGGGCTGACCGCGATCGCTCGGGCGAGGTGCACCCGGCGGCGCTCGCCGCCGGACAGGGTTGGCGCGGGTCGCCGGGCAAGGTGCTCGGCGCCGATCGCGCGGAGCGCCTCGCGCGCGCGGCCGTCCCGCTCTCCGTGCGGGACGCCCCACCAGGCGAGCGCGAGCATGACATTTGCGAGTACCGTCCGGCGGGCAAGATCGGGAGCCTGCAAGGCGATACCAACCCGGCCGTTGCGCTCGATTCGGCCGCCCGTGGCGGGAAGCGCGCCGGCCAGTGCGTCGAGCAGCGTGCTCTTACCTGCGCCGTTGGGTCCCAGCAGCGCGACGATCTCGCCGGCGCGAAGCTCGGCGGTGACGTCGCTCACGACGGTGCGCTTGCCGCGCTGCACGGTCAGGTGCTCGCACCGCAGCAGCACTTGCCCGGCGTCGTCGTCGGTCATGCCGCCGATCCGATTCGCGGCAAGATCGAGCCGCCGACAAGCACGCCCGCGAGAGCGAACTCCAACCGCCGCCCCGGGAACACGGGGCGGCGGTTGGCCGGCCGTTGCTGTTCGTCCGAGCGAAGTCGCCGGCGCGTCACGGGCCTACTGTACGGAGACCGTTGTCAACCCCGAGAAGCTCGGTGCCTCGCCCGGCCGGACGTACTCGAGTTGCAGCTCCCATCGCCTGGGGATCGCGCTCATTCCCCGGAATGTGACCGTGGTCTTGCCGGTACCGAAGCTCGCGGTCCCGAAGACCTTGAACTGCGCCGGCGCGCCGGCCGCTGTGTTGAGCATAAGCAGCTCGATCTTCGCACCGGACTCGCCCGGCGGGCTGGTGGTTCCTGCCAGCGTGAATCGCTTGCCCTTGGTGTTCAGCGACGTCACTGCGATGCTCGAGTTAGGCTCGGCGCCGATCGTGACCCTGACCGTATGCGAGGTCGAGGCCACAACCTGCTGTCGATCTTCGAACCTCACCTTGACCTCCCAGCTGCCCGCGGTGAGCGGCGCCAAGATCGCGAAGTTGCCCACGCTCGCAGGCAGCACGTCGCTTGCGACCGTCGTGAACGCACCCTTCTCGCCCACAGCGCGGGCGAATACGGTCACGGTTCCCTTGACGTGTCCGCTGCCAGGAGCGACCGTGCCGATCACGAGCGCCTGGCCGCCGTTCGACTCCACGGTGAGGTTCTTGAAGGTGGATTGCGTCTCCGCGTTCGCGAGCGCCGGGGCCACGAGCAGCGCGGCCGGTGCAACGAGCAGCGCGACTGCAGTCAGACGTCCGACGAGGGGTACTGCGAGGAGCCGGCGTCCGGCGCGAGCCGCGCGATCGGACGCACTCGGCCGTACCGGAAGAGGTAGGGAAAGACCGCTTCTGCGCACCGGCCCAGCATAAAGGCATTGCATATCGGTGGCCGTCGGCGTAGTGCGCTTGTGCGATGGTCGGAGCAGCCGATCAGGCAGCCCGCGCCGGCGCAACCGGCCCTGTACCGTCTCCGCTCAGATGTCCGAAGACCTGTCGCTCGGCGAGGCCGCCGCGGCGCTCGGTGTGAGCGTCGACACGCTGCGGCGGTGGGACCGCAAGGGGCGGATCACCACCACACGCGACGCCCGCAACCGCCGGCTCGTGCCAGCGTCCGAGGTGCAGCGCCTTAGTACGCGTCCGATGCGCCACCGCACCGGCACCGAGCGCTCGGCGCGCAACCGGTTCGCCGGCGTGGTCCGGTCGGTCGAGTGCGACGGCGTGATGGCGCTGGTCGAGCTCGAGGCCGGGCCGTTTCTTGTCACCGCCGCGATCACGCGCGACTCGGTCGAAGAGCTGGGCCTCGCCGCCGGCGTGAGCGCAACCGCGGTGGTCAAGGCGACGTCGGTGATGATCGAGCGCGGCTCGCTCGATTGAAGCGGCCCTGCGGACGCTCTGAGATTCGCCTGATCTAGTCGGTCCGGCGGTTAGCCGCGCGTTCGCTCGGCGAGCAGCGTCTCGGTGAAGCGCAGCGCGGCCGTAGTGTTTTCCAAGCGCCACAGCAACAGCGTGCGGTCGAAGCCGTCCGTCTGCTCCAAAGCCGCGCTCAGGCTCTCGGCGTGCGACGAGAACTGCGCGCGCTGCGCGTCCAGCAGCGGCGTGGGGTCGGCCCCGCGCCGGCTGAGGAACAGGAGCTTCAGCATCAGCAGCGAGCGCGCGTCGCGGACGTGGTCGACCGGCTGGCGGAGCCATTCGCTCACCGTCCGTCTCCCTGTCGGTGTCACCTCGAGGATCGTGCGCTGAGGCCCGGTTTGGCTCGGGACCGTGCCGGCAGGCCGAATCAAGTCGCGCTGCTCGAGCATCTCGAGTGCCCGATAGACGAGCGGCCGGCGCATCGCCCAGACCTGCCCGACCTCGCCGCCGGGCGCCATCGCGCGTGCCAGCGCGAATCCGTGCGCCCGCCCCTCACTCAGCATCACCAGCACGGCCCATTCGCCGGTCGAGAGTTCGTCACGAGCTCGCGGCATCGCGCCCACAACGCTAACGCGGCCTCCCGATCATGCCGCCAGCGTGAATTCGGCTTGCTCGGTAGTCAAAAATGGACTACGGTACGCGGAGACCGGTGTGTCGCACGCGTTAGCTCACGCGCGAAGAGGAGATCCTCATGGCAGTTGCCGTATCCAGCGAGCAGCAAGCGGGCACCTTGTGGATCAACACCTACCACGTGTTCGACGCCGCCATGGCGCTCGGCGGCTACTGGGAGTCCGGTTGGGGCCGGGAGACGGGTCACGCCGTCATCAACAACTCCCTCGAGACGAAGTCCGTCGTCACGGCGCTCTGATCGAGGAGCGAGAACCAGCCATGGCAATCATCCGTCCAGCTCCGGCAGCAGGTCCGGGCCGGACGGGTGTGGACCAGCCGGAGCGAAGGTACGCACCGATGGCACATCCGGGCACGCCCGGCAGATGGAGCGACGAGGCGATCGTTCGTGCCCTTACGGACTGGGCGGGTGAGATAGGCCGTCCACCGCGCCGTGAGGAGTGGTCGGGCAAACAGCTGCACAACGCGTCGTCCGGACAGCGGAAGTGGATGCGCGAGCATCCATACTGGCCGAGCAGCTCGTGCGTAGCCGGCCATTTCGGTTCGTGGAGCCAGGCTCTACACGCAGCTGGGCTGATCGAGAGCGCGTGCCGTTCCGACGAGCCCGTCGCGGAGCGCATCGAGAGAGCCTGGCGTCTGCGCGCTGATGGCCACACGATCCGAGCGATCGCGGACCAACTCGGTGTCGGAACCTCGACGGTGCACAACTACCTGCGCGCGGGCAGCTGCCCCCAATGCGGGGGGCCGGTCGCGAGTCCGCGCGCCGAGCGCTGCATTTCCTGCACCGCCCACGAGCCGACGATCCAGCCGGCTTGGACCCGGGAGACGGTGCGCGAGGCGATTCGCGCGTGGACCGCCGAGCGCGGCCGCACCCCGAGCTATCACGAATGGACGCCCTCGCGGTCGCTTCCAGGTGTATGGGAGGCCGAGAGTCCCCGCTGGCCGAGCGCGGCGGTGGTCTGCGACGCGTACTGCGACTACCGCAACCCGTGGAATGCGGCGCTCGTGGATGCCGGGGCGAGTGTGCGGTTTCAGCGCTGGAGCGACGACGCGATCCGTGCCGCGCTTGCCGACTTCTGGATGCGTACGGGTCGCGCGCCGGATCCAGCCGACCTTCGGACCGTGGCCTGGCGTGGCCCCACGCCGAGCACTCTCCGGCGCCGGTTCGGGAGTCTCGAACGAGCCTGGCGGAAGCTCGGTCCTGTCCCCGGATCGGGTTGTGGCAACGCAGCCGGTTCCGTGACGGCCCAGTAGGTCCAGCATCAATCACGCAGAGGAGAGAGATGGCCACAACCGAGATCGCCCGGCAGCAACTGCTGATCGCGGGCGAATGGACGGACGCGCGTTCGGGTCAGGCCTATGGCCAGGAATTCCCGTTCACGGGCGAGCAGGTTGGGGTCGCGGCCGCCGCCGGCCGGGAGGACGCTCGCGCGGCCGTCGATGCCGCGCGAGCGGCCTTCGACGATTGGTCGCGCAGCGCGCCCGCGGCGCGCCGGGGAATCCTCGGCGCGGCGGCGGACCTGATGATGGAGCGCCAGCAGGAGATCGCCGGGATCGTGACCGAGGAGACCGGTGGGGTGTTCGGCTGGGGGATGTTCAACGTTCAGCTTGCCGCCGGCATGCTCCGCGAGGCGGCGGCCCAGGCGTACGGGCTGGTTGGGGAAGTCATTCCCTCCGACGTGCCCGGCAAGCTCGCGATGGGGGTGCGGGCGCCGGCTGGAGTCGTCGTTGGGATCGCGCCGTGGAACGCTCCAGTGATCCTCGGCACCCGCGCGGTGGCGACACCGCTGGCGTACGCAAATACCGTGGTGTTGAAGGCTTCCGAGATCTGTCCGCGTACTCACGCGACGATTGCCCAGGTCCTCACGGACGCGGGCCTTCCGCCGGGCGTGATCAACTTGATCACCAACCGTCCCGAGGACGCCCCGGACGTGGTCGACGAGCTGATCGCCCACCCAGAGACGCGGCGGATCAACTTCACCGGCTCGACCAAGGTCGGACGGATCATCGCGGAGAAGGCCGGTAGGCACCTGAAGCGAGTGCTGCTCGAGCTCGGCGGCAAGGCGCCGATGGTGGTGCTCGGGGACGCCGACCTAGACCGTGCCGCTGCGGCCGCGAGCTTCGGCGCGTTCTTCCACCAGGGCCAGATCTGCATGTCGACCGAGCGAATCGTGGTCGACAGAGCAGTGTCGGACTCGCTGGGCGAGAAGCTCGCCGAGCGTGCGCGAGCGCTGCCGGTTGGCGACCCCCGCGAGCCGACCACGGCGATCGGACCCCTTGTCAACCAGGCTGCGGTCGAGCGCGTCAGCGAGCTCGTGCGCGACGCCGTGCAGAAGGGGGCGACGGCTCTCAGTGGCGGTGAGTCCGATGGCCCCTGCTTCTTGCCGACGGTGCTCTCCGGCGTGACACCGGACATGCGGCTTTACTCCGAGGAGTCATTCGGGCCGGTTGTCGCCGTGCTGCCGGTCGACGGGCCCGACGAGGCTGTGCGGGTCGCCAACGACAGCGAGTACGGCCTGTCCGCGGCGGTGTTCAGCGAAAACGTGCCCGCGGCGCTCGAGCTCGCCCAGCGAATCGAGAGTGGCATCTGCCACGTCAACGACACGACGGTGCACGACGAGCCCCAGATGCCGTTCGGCGGGGTGAAGGCCAGCGGCTTCGGGCGGTTCGGGGGTCGCGCCGCACTCGAGGAGTTCACCGAGCTGCGCTGGATAAGTGTCCAATCGCTCAAGCGGGACTACCCGATCTGACCAAAGCGAGCGAACCCCTCGATCGTTGTCCCCGGGACGCTCGCCAATACGTGCAGACGAATCGGGATTTGGGTGCTGAGATGCGACGGATGCCTACGCAACGCTTGAGTAGGCAAACGCCTGACGGTAGACTGTTGGTGAACGGCCTGGCGCTCAGGTTCGCTCCAACCGGGGGCGCGTCCCGGGGCCTTGAGGGAGGTTGTCGATGACGGTTGTACCTATCCGTCGGATTCTCGACGCGGCGTTCGCGGAGCGCTACGGCGTGGCCGCGATCAACGTGGTCGACGACCTCACGCTCGAGGCGGTGCTCGCCGCCGCGACGGACCTCGACGCACCGCTGATCGTGCAGACGTCCGTGAAGACGGTCAAGTCGATTGGCGCAAAGCCGCTCTACACCATGTGGCGCGCCCGCGCGGACGACGTGCCGGTGCCGGTGTCGTTACACCTCGACCACTGTCCCGATCGCGAGTGGATCAGCATCTGCCTCGACGCCGGCTGGAACTCGGTCCTGTTCGACGCCTCCCACCTCGACGTGGCCGAGAACACTCGGCAGACGATCGAGGTCGTTGCCGAAGCCGAGCGCCACGGCGCACAGGTCGAGGGCGAGATCGAGAGTGTGCTCGGCGTTGAAGACGGCGTTGGCTCCGACGAGGCGGGTGAGATCCACCCCATCGAAGTGTCAGCCCGGTTCATCGAGGAGACCGGCATCTATTCATTTGCGCCGGCGATCGGCACCGCCCACGGGCTGTACAAACGCACGCCGGAGCTCAAGCCCGAGCGCGTCACCGAGCTCGTCGATCTGCATCCGATCCCGATGGTTCTCCACGGCGGCACCGGCCTGACCGAGGCGCAGTTCACGGACCTGATCTCCCGAGGCTGCGCGAAGGTCAACATCTCGACGGCGCTGAAGATCGCGTTCGTCGATGCGCATCGGGAGTACCTCGACGCGAATCCGGGCAAGCACGATCCGCCCTCGATGCTCAGTCATGTCAGGACGGCGGTCAAGAAGATGGCCGAGTACCACATCGGCATGTTCGGGTCTGCGGGGCGGGCGAGCGCGTTACCCGCATCGGTCGGCTGAGCACGTGCCCGCGCTGATCTTCGACTGCGACGGGGTACTCGCGGACACCGAGCGCGACGGTCATCGGCTCGCCTTCAACGAGACGTTCGCCGAAGTCGGATTGCCGGTCATCTGGTCGGAGGACGAGTACGGCGAGAAGCTCAAAATCGGAGGCGGCAAGGAGCGCATGGCGTCGCTGTTGACCGATGACTTCATCCGGGCCAACGGACTCCCCGCCGATCTCGAGGGCCAGAAGGAGCTGCTGGCCGACTGGCATAAGCGAAAGACGGCGCGGTACAAGGCGATGGTCGCGGCAGGACGGCTGCCCGGCCGTCCGGGCATCGCGCGGATCGTCGACGAGGCCCTCGCCGTCGGTTGGACGCTCGCCGTAGCCTCGACGTCGGCCGAGGAGTCGGTCAGGGCTGTGCTCGAACACGCTGTCGGCGACGAAAATGCCGCGAAGTTCGCGGTGTTCGCGGGAGACGTGGTCCCTGCCAAGAAGCCCGACCCCGCGATCTACATGCTCGCGCTCGAGCGGCTCCCGATCGGGCCGGACGACGCGATTGTGATCGAGGATTCCCGCAACGGCCTGCTCGCGGCGGTAGCCGCCGGGCTGCGCTGCGTGGTGACGGTTTCGAGCTACACGGCAGACGAGGACATGAGCGAGGCGGTGCTCGTCGTCTCGAGCCTCGGCGACCCGGGCGAGCCCGCGGTGGTACTGGCCAATCGCAGCGTCGCCGAGCCGGCCGAGCTGGTCACGCTCGACGATCTCGACGCCTGCCGAACCCAACCCCTACTCGACAAGGAGGCCGTATGAGCGACAACGCGCTGCCCCGCGCGGAGATGGTCGTGCGGGTCATCGCCCAGACCGCGGTCGACAACGAGACGTATTTCTGCGACCTCGACGCCGTGGTCGGCGACGGTGATTTCGGCTACTCGCTGGCGCGAGGCTTCGAGGTCGTGCTCGGAGACTGGGACTCGATGGAGTACAACGACATCAGCGGCCTGCTGAAGAAAACCGCGATCGTCCTCTCTAAACGCATAGGCGGCACGTCTGGACCGATCTGGGGAACCGCGTTCCTCCGCGCCGGCGGCGCGCTGACGAATGCGCCCGAGCCGAGCGGCGAGGAAGTGATCGCTGCGATGCGCGCCGCGATCGAGGGGATCAAGCAGCGCGGCAACACCGATCTGGGCGACAAGACGCTGCTCGATGCGCTCGTGCCCGCCGTCGACACGCTCGAGGCGACCCTGCCCGAGGGCGCCGACGTCGCGATCGAACGCGCCGCGGTGACCGCCCGCGAGAAGGCTGAGGCGACGAAGGGCATGGTCGCGATGCGGGGGCGGGCCTCATACACGGGTGAACGCTCGCGAGACTCCGTCGACGCGGGGGCGATCGGGATCGCCGTCATGTTCGAGGCGGTGAGCAAGGCCTGGCAGGAGGCCGAGCTCGAGCTGGCCTGAGAGTCAGGGCGGCGGGCGGGTGAGGGGCGCGGGGTTGGACGCTGGCGACATCCGTTCAGTGCGGTAACAGGCAGGACACTCGAGAGGAGATCAGGTGAAGAAGTTCGTCAATGACCCGCAGCAGTTCGTGCCGGAGATGCTGAAAGGAATCGAGCTCGCCAACCCGGGCTCACTCAAGTACGTCCCCGAATACAACCTGATCATGCGGGCCGACGCGCCGCGCGAGGACAAGGTCTCGATCATCCAAGGGTCCGGATCAGGCCACGAGCCGGCGCATGTGATGGTGGTCGGGAAGGGGATGCTCGATGCCGCCTGTCCAGGCGACGTGTTCGCGGCGCCGCCATCGGACTATGTGTACGAGACGACGAAGCTGCTGGCGAGCCCGAAGGGCGTGTTGCACATCATCAACAACTACACGGGCGATCGCATGTCGTTCGACATGGGCCGCGAGCTCGCCGAGGCCGATGACATCAAGATCGAGACGATCATCGTCGACGACGACGTGGCGGTGAAGGACTCGACCTACACGGTCGGGCGCCGCGGCGTCGCCGGCAACTTCTTCGTGATCAAGGCCGTCGGTGCGGCGGCTGAACGCGGCGCGGAGCTCGATGATCTCGTCAAGCTCGGCGAGCGTGTGAACTCTGTCACGCGGACGATGGGCATGGCGTTGACCTCGTGCACGCCGCCTGCCAAGGGCTCTCCGCTGTTCGAGCTCGGCGACGACGAGATGGAGATGGGCGTCGGAATCCACGGCGAGCCGGGGCGCAGGCGGGAGAAGCTAGCGGACGCAAACGCGATCATCGACGAATTGCTGGAGGCCGTGGCCTCGGATCTCCCCTACGGGTCGGGCGACGACGTCGCTCTGATGATCAACGGGCTCGGCGGCACCCCGATCTCCGAGCTGTACATCCTCTATGGCCGGGCTCATAAGCAGCTCGCCGACCGTGGGGTCAAGGTCACGCGCAGCTACGTCGGCGAGTACTGCACATCGCTCGACATGGCTGGGGCGTCGCTGACTCTGGTGAAGCTCGACGATGAGCTGAACGAGCTGTTCGACGCGCCCGCGGAAGTGGCGGTTCGCATCTTCTAGTCCGACGGCCGCGATTCGGTGCCGGTGGCTTCGTCGCCGGCACCGGCAATCGTCAGCCGACCGCGCGGCCAGTTGTCGAGCAGACCCGTAGCGCTGTTCATCGCTCGCCACGGCGAGACCGTGGACAACGCCAGCGGTCTGATCCTCGGGCGTCGAGATCCACCACTGTCCGAAGTCGGTCGCGAACAATCGGCACGGCTCGCAAAGCAGGCGGGCGCTCTTGGGGTGATCGCGCTCTGGTGCTCTCCGCTGCTCCGCGCGCGGCAGACCGCAGCGATAGTCGCAGACGCGATCGGCGTTGCCCCCACGATCCTGGACAACCTGATCGAGTCTGACCGGGGGACCTGGGAGGGCCGATCGGTGGCGAGCATTGCCGAAGTCTCGCCCGAGTCGCACGCCGCGTTCGAGGCCGGCGCCGAGGGCTTCGCATTCCCGGGCGGCGAATCGCTGCTCGATCAGCTCGAGCGCACTCGCACCGCGCTGAATGTCGTCGCCACCGCCCCAGGGCCTGCATTAGTCGTCGCTCACGCAGGAACGATCCGCGCCGCGATGATCGCGATTGGTCGCGCCGTGCCGCCCGAGCGTGAGCTTCCTCACGGCGAAGCGATTGCGCTGGACTGGGGCGGGGGCCGGGGCTGATCGGCCCTATCCCCCGGGTCGTCTCGGCCCCGTTGCGAACGCCGGCGCTGCGCGACCAGATCTGCGCGCGCAGTACCTCGCCGTCGACGCCGGCGATCCGGAGCGCCCCCGGACCAAGGCCGTGCTCGGCGGCTCCTAATCCGCCACACCGGCAGGCGCTGGTAGCGTCCGTCCGGTGCAGGAAGGGGACCTCCGCGCACGTTTTCGTCAGGGCGACCCGGACGCCGTGCGTGAGGTCTACCGCTCTCACGGGCGGCTCGTGTACGCCGTCACATACAAGGTTCTTGGCGGCCGAGACCTGGCCGAGGAGGCGACGCAGCAGACGTTCGTGAAGGCGTGGCGGGCGGCGCAACGCTTCGACGAGCGGCGCGAGCTCGGGCCATGGTTGGCCGCGATCGCGCGCCGCGTCGCCATCGACCTGTATCGCCGCGAAGCGGTCCGCGCCGCGGACCCGCTGGAGTCGGCGGCGCCCGGCGAGTCGGCGTTGGTCTCGACTCCGGAGTCGGCCGAGGCGATGTATGACGTTTGGGAGGTCCGGGAGGCGGTGGCGCAGCTTCCCCCGGATGAGCAGCAGATCGTCCGGCTGCAACACCTCGACGGGTTCACCCACGCTCAGATCGCGGAGCGGCTCGGAGTGGCGGCCGGAACTGTTAAATCAAGATCGTTTAGGGCCCACAAGCGTCTGGCGGCGATGCTCGGGCATCTGCGCGAATGAACCGAATCGGGGTCGTCTACCGTATGCAAACAAGAGAGGCACGGAAGTGAGCACCAGCGACGACGACCGGATTGCGTACCTGTCGGGTGAGGATGTCGATTCGCTGAGCCCGCAGGAGCAGGCCGAGCTGGATGAGGTCCGCGGGCTGCTGGCGACGCCCGCCACCTGGGAGGAACCCGACGCCGCACTCGAGGACCGCATCGTCAGCGCGATCGCGGAGGAAGCCCGCCGCGGTCGGCCGGTCGAGACCGCGCACGCCGCGACAGCCGAGCCGCAAGCTCCGCGCCGTCGTGGATTCCGCTGGCCGTTCCGCCGGCCGGCACTCGTGTTCGGCGGGTTCGCCGCCGCGGCCGCGGCGATCGCGGTTGCGGTCGTCCTCGCGGTCGGTAGCAGCTCGCCGGCGCCGCTCCAGTTCGCGATGGTCGTCTCCGGGACCTCGCTGGCCCCGGGCGCCCACGGGTCGGCAACGCTGACCAAAAGGGACTCGGGCTGGGAGATTCAGCTGTCGGCGACCGGTCTGCCGCATCTCGCCAACGGTCGCTATTACCAGGCGTGGCTGAAGAACGCCGCGGGGATTCTGGTGCCGGTGGGCACATTCAACGACGCCGAGCACGTGATCTTGTGGTCAGGCGCCCCGGTCACGCAATTCCGCAGCTTCAGCGTCACCGAACAGCTCGCCAACGGCAACCCCGTGTCCTCCGGCCAGCGCGTGCTCGTGGGGACCGCTCAGCCGGTCCATTGACGCCTGCCGGCAAGCCGTCGCCGGGAAATCTAAGGCTCAAGTCGAGGTTGAGTTCCTCGCGCAGGACGGCGGTTGTTGACGGCCGTGCCCACCGCGTGCCCCATATGTAGGCCCGGCCGCGCCGTTCCCCGGACCGCTCAGCTTGTCGGTCGCTGAGGACGTCAAGCACGGAAGCAGCTGCCGCCGAGATGCACCTAATCGGCAAGGCGAGATGGACCCATCGGCGTGCCGCCGAGATAGAACCCGGGGGGCCAAGATCCGTCTCGGACCCCCCGGAGAGTCAGGGTGGTTGGGGGCTACCCCTGACCCGCGGGACGAATTCCTCCGTCCCGAGCTGTGCGAGCTCTCAAGCCTTGTCGGTTCCTCCGGCTGTCTAGAGCCAGAGCGCCCCAGTGAAAAAACCGTAGCATCAATCTGCTTTCTTTCATTAAACTCGTCGAAGCTGGCCAACCTTTCACGCTGGATGGCGTCTTATATGAATGAGGGGGCGACGACGAGGGGGCATCTGAGGGGGCAAGCCGTTCGGCTTACTTCTTTTTGGTTGTCGCAATCGGTTGGGGGCGCGGCGTCCCGGGATCACGGATTCCTCGGGACGCCGTCCGGCCCACGCTGCGGAGCCGGCCGCGGCACGTTCCCCACGACCGGGGGCGGCGCGGGGCCGACCGCCTGCAGCATTAACTGGTGGCGCGACCTCTGGACTTTCGGAGCCGTGTGGCGGAGACTATGCACATGGGGGTGAACGCGGCAGTCGCCGGGTTCCGCGGTGGGTTCAATCGCAGGACCGTCGTGGACGAAGCTGACGAGTACCTTGTGGCCCGGCTGCGCGACGGCGACGATGCTGCGTTCGAGGCCATCTACGATCGATACGCTCGCGGCGTGCTCGCATTCTGCGTGCACATGCTGGGAAACCGCGAGGCGGCCGAGGACGCGCTTCAGCTGACGTTCGTCTCCGCGTTTCGCGCGTTGCGCGCGAGCGACGGCGACGTGTCGCTGCGGCCCTGGCTGTATACGATCGCGCGCAACCGCTGCCTATCGGAGCTCCGCGCGCGCCGCGAGGTCGATGTCGACGAAATGGCGACGGATCGAGCATCCCCCGAGGGTGTGGCGGATCTGGTGCAGCGGCGGGAGGACTTCCGCGAGATGCTGGATGACTTGCAACGGCTGCCGGCCGACCAGCGCGCCGCCCTCGTTCTATTCGAGCTTGGGGATCACTCGCACGAGGAAATCGCCGCTGTCCTCGGGGTGCGCAAGGAGAAAGTCAAGGCGCTGGTATTCCAGGCACGAGAGGGACTGGTCCGTGGGCGGCGGGCGAGGGCGCATCCGTGCGCAGAGATCCGCGAGGGCCTGGCGACGATGCGTGGCAGCGTCCTGCCCCGGGGCGTCGCACGTGCCCACATCGATCGCTGCCCCGGCTGCGCAGCCTTCGAGCGTGAGATCCGCCGTCAGCGCGCTGCGCTGGCGCTCATTTTGCCCGTGGCGCTGACAGGCGAGCTCAAGGCCTGGGTGCTCGGCTCCGCGGTGCATGGCGCTGCTGGTCCGGTCGCAGCGGGCGGTGCGACCGCCGCGGGTGGCGTCGGCGGCGCCGGTGCGGTCGCCGCTGGTGGCACGACCGCCGCTGGTGGCGCGACCGCCGCGGGTGGCGTGAGCGGGGTTGGTGCGGTGGCCGCTGGTGGCACGACCGCCGCTGGTGGCGCAACCGCCGCCGGTGGCGTGAGCGGGGTCGGTGCGGTCGCCGCGGGTGGCGCAACCGCCGCGGGTGGCGCAACCGCCGCGGGTGGCGCGAGCGGCGCGGGCGCAATCGCAGCCGGCGCCAGCGCGGCCGGAGGGGTCTCCGCCAGCGCTGGGGCCGCCGGCACCGCAGTACTCGCCGGCGCGCCGTCAGTTGTGGCTGTCGCCAGCACCGGCGTCGGGGCGGAGTATGCCGCGTCCTTGGGCGGGGTTGGCGGGCTGGGCGCAGCCGGAGTTCTCGGGAAGGTCCTCACCGCAGCCGCGATCGCAACTGCGGGCGCCGGCGCAATGCACGCTGGCCGCAACGTGCAGCCGCTTCCGGCGCCGGCTGCCGCTGTGGTCGCCCAAATGCCGCCGTCCGCCGCGCCGGTGCCGGTCACACCTTCGGCGTCCGCCGCCGCGACGAGCGCCGCCGCCGCGGCAGGCGCGTCCGGTGGCGCGGCTACGACGCCTCGTGTGGCCCCACCAAGCACGACCGCAGCGGCCACACCCACGACTACGGCAGCGACGCCGAGCACCACCGTCACCACAACGGCCGCGCCCGCCGCCTCGACGAGCACATCAGCCGCCACCACCGATCCCGCATCTACCTCCGCCTCAGGCGCTGGCGCCGCCACCACGACCACGGCGCCCGCCGCTACGCCAAGCACGACCACAACCAGCACCACAACCGCCGCCAGCACCACAACCACCGCGGCCGCAGCCGCGCCAGCTTCCGCCGGCACGGCCGCGACCACGACTGCCGCGGCCACGACAAGCACGACCGCCGCCACAACGGCGACGTCAGCTTCCGGGACTACGGCCACTACGGCCACTACGACCAGTACGGCCACGACGGCCACGACGGCCACGACGGCCACGACGGCCAGCACCGCCAGCACCGCCACCACAGCAACCACGGCACCCGCGCCCTCGACGACAGCATCGACCGCAGCCACTCCCTCCACGACGGCGGCCACGGCACCTGCCGCCACGTCGAGCACCGACAGCGCTGGGACGGCAGCGTCCAGTAGCTCATCTGCCAGTGCGCCCGCCTCGACGTCCTCGGACTCGACACAGACCGAGGGCAGCACGGTCGCCGCGACATCGAGCGCTGCCGCCACGTCCACTTCTTCGGACGCAAGCACCGAGTCCGTTCCAGCCGCGTCGACCGCCTAGCGAGAGCGCTCGCGTCCCAGAAAGTCGCCGCGAACCGTCCGGCGCAGTCGTCCGTACTCCGGTTCGAGAACCAAACCTCGAACCGAAGGAGACCACATGGGGATGCAACGGGGGCAATCTCGGCGCGCGCGCATCGCGCTCGCGGCGACGGTGGCCCTGCTCGCGACCGCCGCCTCCGCGGCGGCGTTTCAAGCGCTGCCGCCGGGCAGTCAGGTGAATGACGATCCCGCCGCCGGGATCAACAAGGCGTTCAGCGTGAGCGGAGAGGATCCGACCAACGCCGATGTCGTCGGAGGTGCGCTGACCGCCGGCAAGCCGGCCGTTCCGTGGGCGATCTTCCGCCAGCAGGAGACAAACGGATCCTCGCCGCCGGCCGACCAGGTGTTCGTGCGCTCGTTCGCGAACGGTGCCTGGACCACGCGCGGGAACGGCACCGTCGGCGGTCGCTCGAGCGTCGGTCCGCAGTTCCCGGGGTCGCTGAACTTCGACCAGGGCCAGGACGGCGAGGCGCCGTCGATCGACTTCGCCGGAGCCGGGCGGACCGTCCCGTGGGCGACGTGGTATGAGAACACGCTCGGCGCTGGGTTCGGCGCCAACAACGTGTTCGCGAGTCGCTTCGATGCCACCCAGAACAAGTGGGTGTTCGCGGGGCAGAGCCGGGGCAACGGCGGCAGCGGCCCCAGCGTTCCGTCGTTGAACATTCACACTGATCAGTCGGCGGAGAATCCGTCGGTGGCGGGTGGCTCCGCGCTCGACCCGACCAAGCCGGGTCCATGGGTCACGTGGCAAGAGACGACGGCGGCTCCGGTTGCCGGCAAGGATCAGATCTTCGTCTCCAAGCCGCTCGGTCCGGGAATGGCCAACTGCAACGGCGTGACCCCGGCGGGTGTCCCCGACGCGAGCGGGAACGTCCCGGCGATCGGCGGCTTCTGTTTCCAGCAGGTCGGCCTCGGACGGGTCGGCCCGGCCGGTGCGGATCCGAGCCTGAACGTGGACGTTCAGCGTGACGGGATCGAGCCGGATATCGCGTTCACGGGCGCGAATGACTCGGTGCCGTGGGTGGTGTGGTACGAGAAGGGCGCCGGCACGACCGGCCTGGCCGGCAATGAGATGGTGTTCGCGGCCAAGGCCGAGGCGGACGGCACCGCGGGCGCTGGTGGCTTCCACTGGCATGTGATCGGCAACACCGGCAACGGGATCCTCAATGCGGCCAACACCTGCGCGGCCTCCCTGTCCGCGGAGCAGGGCTGCTCGCTCAACAGCGACCCGGCCAAGGACGCCGAGGATCCGCGCGTCGCCGCCGGGACGATGAACCCGGCCAACCCGACCGCTCCCTGGGTGACCTGGGACGAGACGGTGGGCGGCGTGCACCAGGTGTTCGTGTCGCGGTTCGTCGCGACCCCGACGCCGCACTTCCAGATCGTCAACGGCGGAGCGCCGATCTCGACTGCTGGCGTCGAGTCGACGCGCGCGGACATCACGTTCTCGGGCAACACGCCGTACGTGACGTGGCGAGAGGAGACAAGTGCAGGCACGATGGGATTCGTCGGCCACTTCGTCAATGCCGCCAACCCGACGTTCGTGCTCGACGAGAGCGACGTGCCGCTGACGCCGACCGCCCAGGCCGACGTTCGCGAGCCGATCTCGTCCTCTTGCATCGCGACGCCGTTCAACGGCGACGGAGCCGCATGCCAGGGCGGAGCCGTTGGAACTCCGTTCTTCCTGTTCACCAACGGGACGAGCCCGCGCGGGCTGTTCGCCGACGCCTACCAGCCGGACACACCGGTGACCGGCCCGGCGAGTGGGATCTCCGCTTCGGCGTCGACGGTCAGTGGGACGGTCAACCCGAAAGGCGCTTCGGTGAAGGTGTCGTTCCAGTTCGGTACGACCACGGGCTACGGGCAGAGCACGGTGGCCCAGACGCTGCCGCCTGGCAACGTCGCGACGCCGTTTACGGCGCAGCTCACGGGCCTGCCCGCGGGGACGACGATCCACTACCGCGCGGTGGCGGTGAGTGACTTCGGGACATTCGCCGGCGCCGATCAGACGCTGATCACGAGCCCGCCACCCGCGGGTACGGTAACCATCGGTCACGCCAAGGTCGCGGGGAATACCGCCTCGGTCCGCGTTACGTGCTCGGGAGCACCGGGTACGCAGTGCAACCTGTCACTCAGGATGACCGTCGTCGAGACGTTCCGTGGCCACAGGCTGATCGCGGTGTCGGCTCATGGGCGCCACAAGGTGATCGTCGGCTCGGCCCGCGTGACACTCACGGCGGGGAATGCTCAGACGGTCCGGATATCGCTGAACGGGTCCGGCAGGAAACTGCTCGCGACTCGCCACCTGTTGAAGGTCAAGCTGGTTGTTACCGAGGCGCTCGGCAACGGCCAATCAGCGACGGTGTCGACCCAGACCGTGACGTTCAAGGCTCACGGTCACGGGCACGGGCGCGACTGACACGGTACGTTCGGGGTCCCGCTCCCTACGGGGGGCGGGACTCCGCGACGGAGTGTCGTGCCGGCGCGCTCCTCGAGCAGCGCGACCGCCAGCAACTCTCCGTCGACCGGGCCGTAGCGCGTGAGGGCAGCTCGATACGCCCGTTCGACCGTCGACGACAGCTCGAACGGCACCGCTAGCTCGTCCGCGAGCGCAACCACGGCCGCGAGCTCCTCGCAGCAGCGGTCGATACCGAACGACTCGAGGTAGTCGCCGCCGAGCAGGGCGCTCAGGTCGCGCCGGACGAAGTCGCTGGCTGCCGCGCTCCGGCCGAGTGCCGACTGCAGCACGTCGAGATCGATCCCGGCGCGACGCGCGAGCAGGAGCGCCTCGCCCACGGCGACGGCCTCGCCGAACCACAGTAGGTTCACGAGCAGCTTGGTCGTGTACCCCGCGCCGTGATCGCCGACATGCTCGACGCGCCCGAGCAGCTCGAGCATCGAGCGATGGCGCTCGATCACGTCGCTGCGCCCGCCGACGAACACCTGCAGCGTTCCGGCCGCCGCCGCCTCGACGCCGCCGCCGATCGGCGCGTCGAGGCATTCGATTCCGCGCGCATGTGCGCGCGCAACGAGCTCGGCACCGGCTGCCGGCTCCGCGCTCGTCAGGTCGATCCAGGTGGCGCCCGGCCGCAGCGCTTCGAGCGCAAGCGCCATCGCCTCGAGCAACTCGGCTGTTCCAGGCAGCACCGTGATCAGCACCGCGGCCCGGCGCGCGAGCCGCTCGGCGTCGGCGTCCCAGTCGGCGCCCACGGCGCGCACGTCCAGTTCGCGCTCCGGGCGCCGGTCGGTCGCCACCACCCGGGTCCCGGCCGCGGCCAACCTCGCGCATACCGGCAAACCCATGCGCCCAACCCCGATAACACCGACGGTCGCGGTCACGCGCCGATTACACAGCATCGTGGTCGTGACGCGCCCGCCGGTTAGGCCGCGCGGAACCCGTCGGTCGCCGCGGTTAGCGCTCGATCGATGTCGGAGTGGTCGCCGTGTCCTGCGTCCTCGATCACGACGAGGCGACTCCCGGGCCACCCGCGCGACAGCCGCCACGGGGTCTCGAGCGGGCTGCTGACATCCAGGCGACCATGGATCAAGACGCCGGGGATGCGCCCGAGTCCGCGCGTGCCCCGCAACAGGGCTCCGTCGGGCATGAACGCGGCGTGACGCCAGTAGTGAGTCACGAGCCGTGCGAAGCACATCCGGAACGCAGGATCGTCGTAGCGCGGGTTCGGCGGTTGACCCGGCCGGATCGCGACGTGCACATCCTCCCACGTGCACCAGTCGCGCGCGGCCCGCTCGCGCACGGCCGGGTCTGGGTCCTCGAGCAGGCTGCGGTAGGCCTCGACGAGGCTGCCGTCCCGAGCGTCGGGCGGCACACCGTCGCGAAACCGCTCCCACTGCTCGGGAAACAGACGGCCGACGTCGCGCGTGACCCACTCGACCTCGCGGCGGGTAGTGGTGGTGACCGAGAATAGGACGACCTCGCTGACGCTGCCGGAATGGCCCTGTGCGTAGGCCAGCGCCAGGGTCGACCCCCACGACC
>Ga0187777_10000704_pt1 | contig 21923 bp, 19 predicted proteins | sample 1015_Q2_SP5_10_M_FD_132416 | JGI IMG/M metagenome (GOLD analysis project Ga0187777, IMG submission 132416) | Tropical peat soil microbial communities from peatlands in Department of Meta, Colombia - 1015_Q2_SP5_10_MG | ecosystem: Environmental > Terrestrial > Soil > Wetlands > Peat | place... | reverse complement strand
TGTAATGCACACTCCCCATTCCGGTAGCCGAGCACGTGGGGCCCCGCGATCCCGTATGTATCGTGATGCGACGTGCCCGTTGCACGGGGTGGTGCACAATTTGTGGCGTCCGTACGTTATCCCCGTCAAGCGAAGCGCAAGATCAATGGGATTTGTAGGACTTGGGCGGAAGCAAGAATTGCAATCCGAAATAGCCCACGAAATAAGGCTGATTGGGGCCGGCGGATTCGAGGCCGCGTCCGGCCATTAAAAGCAGCACTACCGGGCTATGAATTCTGTAGCGAGCACCCAAAGCAAATGTGGGCTGGCTGCCGTAGGGATGCACGGTGCCTGGCGAGTAGAGCTCCACGTCCATTTCTAATTTTGGGGTGAACTGGTGGCCGACGACGAGGCCGGTGAGCCAGGCGTCCGATCCCTTACGGACAAACTGATAACCGACTTCGTAATCCACGTCGACGGTGCCAAATTTCTTGGAGAATTCGAACGGCAGGAGGAAACCGTGGCTGGCCGGGGTGATGCCGCGCCGCACAGAGTCGTTCGGATTGTTGAGAAAAAGCTGGGGGAAGGTCGAGATCGAAAGGCCGGACTCTCCGTCCCCGTAGAAGCGCCACTTAACGCCAGGATTGGATTGTCCCAGCCCAAACTTACTCCGGGAAGCGGGATCCTTGACCCGTAACCAGGCGTTTTCGTAGGTGAGCTGGATGCGGTTGCCGACCCCGAAATTGATGTCCACGTCCGGCGCGTGGGAGACGGACTGATTGCTGTAGAAGAAGGGCATGTAGGCAAGATTGACTTCCCAGTTGAGATGGCCCGGAGTGCCGGGATCGTTGGTGTAATACGGCGGGCCGCCTTGGGCAGATGCGGAGCGAGCAGCAACAAAGAAAGCGAGCAGGAGGGTCAGGATGCGCGACATATCCAAGAGCCGAGGGAAGAACAGAAAGGCTACATCAGAATCCTTCCGCCACCAGCCTCTCGAGCGTGACGTTTCCCGGCGCCGCCTGACCCAGCAGCATCCTCTCGGCGTACTTGGCGATGATGTCCACCTCGATGTTCATGGGATCGCCGGGCTGGAACTGCTTCAGGTTGGTCATCTCATAAGTGTGAGGGATGATGGCAATCGTGACCTCGGCACCCTCGATCCGGGCCACCGTCAGGCTGATGCCTTCAACGGAGATCGAGCCCTTGAAGACCACGTACTTCGCCAGCTCGGCCGGAATCTCGAGCCGCAGCCAGTAATCGTCCTTGCCCTCGATCTTCTCCAGGCCCAGGAAGCGGGCGACCCCATCGACGTGTCCCTGCACGATGTGCCCGCCCATGCGCCCGTCGGCCTTCATGGGCAGCTCCAGGTTCACTAGAGTGCCTTTTGCGAGCCGCGAGAGGGAAGTGCGCGCCAGAGTCTCGGCCGCCAGATCGAAGCCGAGGGAGTTCTTCTTGATCTCGACCGCAGTCAGGCAGACGCCGCTGACCGCGATGCTGTCGCCTTTCTTCATCTCACGGGGGAGTTTCGACGCAGCCACTGTAAGGCGCTTCGTGCCCTGGCCGCCAGAGAGAGAGAGCACTTTGCCGACTTCTTCGATCAATCCTGTGAACATACCTTTTTATGTGCCGCCCCTACGGGGCTCTTGAATCTACCAAACTCTTCTACCCAGGGCTTACGCCCTGGGCTAACTTGCGCCGGCCCTACGGGCCTGCATAGTGGGCAGTCCGTGAGCGGTGAAAAGTTACAAGTCATGGATCGCAAGTCATAAATACGGATCCCTAACATATCCTTCCACCGCGAAATCCTCGCCAAACCGGTGCAGGGTTATATTCTTCACCTGCGCCGCATCGCTGATGCGACGAAAGCCTTTGCCGCCAGCGAAGGGGACCGAGCCCGTACCTGCCAGAATCTTGGGCGCATAGTACAGGAAAACTTTATCAACCACCCCGGCGACGAGCGCTGCCCAGTTCACCAGCGCGCCACCTTCGATAATCAGGCTGGTGATCTCCATCGCGCCCAGGTGTTCGAGAACCTTGCTGAGATCGGGACGACCATCGGCGGTCAGTCCCAGCGGCACTTGGACCACAAGAATCCCGCGTTCTTCGAGTTGCTGCTTTTTCTTTTCTTCGGCGAAAGAGCAGAAGACGATCACGTCCTGGCGCGCCGTCTTCACCAGGCGCGATTCCAGCGGCAGGCGCAGGCGTGAATCGAGGACCACGCGCAACAGCGACCGGCGGCGTTCAAGGCCAGTGCGGTCGGTGAGCAGCGGATCGTCGGCCACTATGGTTCCGACTCCAACCAGGATGGCGTCGCTGGCGTGCCGCAGTTCCTGCACGTGAGCCCGCGCCTCTACGCTGGTAATCCAGCCGCCGCTCGCTCCGCCCACGCCCAGCGCCGACGGATAGGCGCTCTCGCCCGGGGGCGGCGCGATCTTGCCGTCCAGCGTCATACCGGCTTTCAGGGTCACCAAGGGCAGTTTGGTCCGGATATATTTGGCGAAGGCCTCGTTCAGCTTGCGCGCTTCCTGTTCAAGTAAACCTTCAACGATCTCGACACCGGTGCCGCGCAGCTTTTCTACGCTCTTGCCGCAGACGAGTGGATTGGGATCGCGCATGGCGATCACCACACGCTTGATGCCAGCCTTCAGCACCGCATCCACGCACGGAGCCGTGCGGCCTTGGTGGAAGCATGGCTCGAGGTTCAGGTAAAGAGTTCCGCCGCGCGCCTTTTCGCCAGCCGCTTCCAGTGCCAGCACTTCGGCATGCTTGACGCCGGCGTAAGTGTGGAAGCCTTCGCCGACGACGTTGCCGGCGGCGTCGAGGATCACCGCACCCACGCACGGGTTGGGCGAGGCCAAGGCTGTACCCTTGCGCGCCAGTTCCAGCGCGCCGCGCATGTGGTGCTCGTCTTGAGCAGATGGACTCACAGATTATTTCAAAAAGCAGGTTCCTCGCGTCTTCCTCGCCGATGGCTCGGGTCGGCGCTCGGAATGACAAGCTTAATAGGCTTTACGGCACGGCTAAAGCCGTGCCCCTTCACACATGCGATGCCTACCTTGTGTGCTCGCCATCAGCCCTGCGCGTCGGGTTCGTCCGGTTCTTCGACTGCGGCCTTGGCAGCCCGCCTCGGTGTTCTCGGGCGCAGTGGTGCCGTCACTCCAGCGTACGGACCGCCCTCATCGGATTCTTCGAGTGGGCGGCGCCGAAAGAAACGGCCCAAGAACCAGTACAAGAACGCAAAGACAGCTACCGCGATTACCGCCTCGGTCAGTGCGACGTAGAAATCCACAAGCTACTCGAACAGCGAATCCACGAACTCCCTGGGATTGAACGGTAACAGGTCGCCAGCCTTTTCGCCCACGCCCACGTAGCGCACGGGCAAGCCGAGTTCGCGGCTGATGGCCACAGCCACGCCGCCCTTGGCGGTGCCGTCGAGCTTGGTCAGCACGATGCCCGTGACGCCCGCTGACTCGGTGAACAGCCGCGCCTGCTGCAGCCCGTTCTGGCCGGTGGTAGCGTCCATGATGAGCAGGGTCTCGTGGGGGGCGCGCGGGATGAGCCGCTGCGCCGTGCGCCGCATCTTGTTGAGTTCGTCCATCAGGCTGGACTTGGTGTGCAGGCGTCCGGCGGTATCTACGATGACGTAATCGGTGTGGCGGGCCTTGGCCGCCTGCATGGCGTCAAAAAGCACCGCCGCAGGATCGCCGCCCGGCTTGGTCTTGATGACCTCGGTCCCGGTACGCTGCCCCCAGATTTCCAGTTGCTCGATGGCGGCGGCGCGAAAGGTATCGGCCGCGGCCAGCAGCACCGTCTTGCCTTCGCTGCGGTAGGCCTGCGCCAGCTTGCCGATGGTGGTGGTCTTGCCGGTGCCGTTGACCCCGACCACCAGGATCACCTCGGGCTCGCCGTCCACGGCTTTGACGGGTTGGAGGCCGGCGCGGTCCAGGATGGCCAGCAGCTCTTGCTTCAACAAACGCTTTAACTCCTGGACGTTCCCGATCTGGCGTCGGTCCACTTTCTCGCGCAGCTTGGCCAGGACTTCCTGGGTGGTGGTGGTGCCCAGGTCGGCGGCGAGGAGCGTGGCCTCCAGCTCGTCGAGGGTGTTGCGGTCGATCTCCTTGTCGAAGCTGGCGATATCGTCGATGCGCTCGCTGAGGCTCTCGCGAGTACGCGTCACCGCCTGCTTCATGCGTTCGAAGAAGCCGGGCTTCTGCTCCGTGCTGCCGAAAAGCGTCTGGATCATGCGAAGGCCCTGGAAGTCACGCCAATGTTCTCATTATAGACAACCGGCGGTTGGGCTGAAGGAGGGCAGTCATGTCCAATTTCCTGTGCGGGTTACTGTTCCATTTCCGCGCCGATTGCGATACTTTGAGGGTGTAGATCCGGTCCAGGGAGCGTGAATCATGGCCAGCCAGGACACACTGCCGCCCCAGCCGGAACGCCGGGCGGCGCAGCGGTTTGCGATGAGCGCTCCGGTCAAGGTCCAATCCCCGGAAGACACCTTTCCGCTGGAGACGGCGCTTTTGCACGACGTAAGCGCTAAGGGCATCTACCTCCTCATGAACGCGAGGCCGCGCGAAGGTTCCCGCATCGAGTTCACCCTCACCCTGCCCGCCGAAGTCACGCTGAGCGACCCTATGCGCGTCAACTGCAAGGGACGCGTGATCCGGGTGGTGGACGTGGAAAGCGCCAAACGCATCGGCGTGGGCGCCACCATCGAGGGCTACAACTCCTTCATCCGGCTGTCGCGGCTGGATACCAATGTCGTTCCCAAGGGCTAGCGTCAGCGGGGTCAGACAAATCAGGCGAGTGTAGCGGGAACGGTTTCGGGCAGGGGTGCGTTCGGCGGAGCCACAGCCGCGACCGGCAGCGGGACCGTCGCCACCTTGTGCGCGACCAGTTGCCCCCTGGCGTGGACCGAGGTCAGGGCCGCCACTGCCCGGGGATCGAATTTGGTTTGCGCCAGCGAGGTGATGATGCGGATCACGTAATCGGGCTCCATGGCTGCCTGGTAAGGACGGTTCGTGGTCATGGCGTCGAAGACGTCGGCCACGGTGATGATGCGCGCCAGCCGCGGGATCTGGTCGCCCTTGAGGCCGTGCGGGTAGCCGCGACCGTCCAGCGATTCGTGGTGCAGTTCGATGCCGGGCAGCATCTCGCGCAACTGTTCCACCGGGCGCAGAATGTTTGCGCCCTTGGTGGTGTGGGTCTTCATAATCTCGAATTCTTCCGGAGTCAGCGCCCCCGGCTTCTTCAGGATGCGGTCTTCGATGCCGATCTTGCCCACGTCGTGCAGTTGAGCGGAGATCCGCACTATTTCGATCTCGTCGTTGGCAAGCCCCAGCTCGCGCGCAATGAGCACGGAATAGCGCGTCACGCGGTCGGAGTGGCCGCGGGTGTAGGGGTCCTTTTCGTCGACCGCGCCGGCCAGCATCTGGATGGAGCCCATGAAGAGGCTGCGGTTCTCCTCGGCGGCGCGCTTCAGGTCGCCGACGAAACGCTCCAGATCGTCGGTCATGTGGTTGAAGGTCGCGGCCAGTTCGCCGAACTCGGTGCGGCTCTTCAGATCCACGCGCTTGGAGAAATCGCCGCGGGCGATGGCACGGCTGGAATCGGTCAGCGTGTCCAGCGGCCCGGTGATGCTCTTGGCGGCGAACAATGACACGCCCAGGCTGACCAACACCGCCAGCAGCGCCAGCAGGTTGGCGTTGTGCTGCATCTCATACACGCCCTGGTAGGCGTCCTGCTGCTTCTTTTGCGCCACTGCCGCCCAGTCCAGGGTGGCCACCGGGCTGTAGGTCCCCAGCATGGCCATGCTGTGCTTGCCGTCCTGGATCGCGAACTCCTTGGTGGCGACCAGCTTGGTGCGCGCGCCTTGTTCCACCCAGTTCTTGACGATCTCGAGGTTGGTCATGTCCTGGCCGACGGCGTAGTCGGAGCTGGCGCCCGCCACCAGACGTCCCTCGCGGTCCACCACGTAGGCCACCAGTCCGCCCTGGCTAGCCTCCTGCAGACGCTTGGTCAGATACTCCAGGTCCACCACGGCGGCGATCATGCCGATAAAGCGCCCATCCGTGGTCAGCGGGGCGCTGACCAGCATCACGGGAGCCGTTCTCCGCCCACCGCCGACGCTCAGCGCCTGGCCGTTGTACAAGCGTCCTTCACGGGCAGCGGCGAAGGCGCGTTCCAGCTCGCGCTGCAGGAAGACGTCCGGCGCCATGCGGCCGGCGGTAATCCCTCTCGCTTCGGAGTTCAATATGGTGGCGTAGGCCAGGCTGTCGGAGGAGTAGACAAACTGCTCCAGCAGCGCCCGCAATTCGGGATCAGCCACGTGGTCGGTCGAGAGGTTGTCCCCGCTCGCCACCTGCACGGCCGAGGCCAGGTTGGCCAGCAGCGCCCGCAGGTTGGTCTGCCGCTGCGCGATGTCGTCGGCCAGCGTGCGGGTGATGGTGTTCTCGAGCAGCATCTCGTTGGTCTTCAGGCGGTCACGGTTCGTCCCTACCACCACACTGCTGTAGAAATACAGCGGCACTACGCTGATGACGGTGAGTACCGCCAGCATCAGGTAGAGAATGGGAATCCGCGCCGGGACCAGAGATTTGACCGAGAATTTCACGGCTCAGCGGGATTGTACCGTGCATGATGGGCTGATTTCGGACCGAAGCTGGGCCGCCAAGTTACGAAGGTGACCGAACGGTTGGGGCAAAGATCTGTAATCTCTTGCCGAGAATTGATTCATTCAGTCATTGCGTCATTGATCCTTAGTTTTCGATGGGTCAATGGCCCAATTCCCGGCCTTGCACTTTGAAAATTACGATCAGAGATTCTCCCCCTTGCCCGGCCGGGTCATCAGCTCGTGGATAGCGTCGCGCGGGGGCTTGCCGTCGTGCAGGATGGCGTGCATCTGCTGGGTGATGGGCATCTCGACCCTCAACTTGCGCGCCAGGTCCACGGCGGCGTTGGTGGTGAGCACGCCTTCGGCCACCATGCCACGCATGCCGGCAATGATCTCCGCCAGCTTGCGGCCGCGTCCTAATTCGACTCCCACGGTGCGGTTGCGGGAGAGCCCGCCGGTACAGGTGAGCACCAGGTCGCCCATGCCGGACAGGCCGGCCATGGTGTCGCGGCGGGCGCCACAGGCCACCGCCAGGCGCGTGATCTCGGCCAGGCCGCGGGTGATGAGTGCGGCCACGCTGTTGTGGCCCAGGCCCAGACCGTCGCAGACCCCGGCGGCGATCGCGATGATGTTCTTCAGCGCTCCGCCCATTTCCACCCCGGTAACGTCATCGTTGGTGTAAACGCGGAAGCAGGGATCGCTGAAGCCGGCCTGGACGCAGCGCGCCAGCTCGGCGTCGCTCGAGGCGATGGTGATGGCGGTGGGATCTCCGCGGGCAACTTCCTGTGCGAACGAAGGCCCGCTCAACGCGCCAATGCGGGGATTGAACCCGTCGTGCGCCCGCACCCCCAGCACCTCCGTGATCACCTCGGTAATGCGTAGCAGCGTCTCATTCTCCAGGCCTTTGGTGGCGCTGACGAAAAGCATCCGCGGGGAGAGGTTCGCTTGCATCTCGCGAAACAGGCGGCGCACGTGGTGTGACGGCATCACGCTGACCACGATCTCCGCGTCGCGCAGCGCTTCTGCCAGACTGTTGGTGGCGCGCACCGCTTCGTGGATGCGCTGCCCCTGCAGAAAAAGCTCGTTCTCGTGACGCTGATTGATGGAGGCGCAGACTTCCTTCTCGTACACCCACATCCGCACGCGATGTGTGCCCTTACGGCCGAGAACGATGGTCAGCGCCGTTCCCCAGGCGCCTCCGCCGATGATGGCAATCTCGCTCATGCCCGCGTCCTCTTCAGCGCGAAGCGGTTCTCGGTGCCTGCCAGCAGCCGGCGGATGTTGTCGTGGTGCTTGATGATGATGAGCACGGCGATGGCGCACATTGCGGCCAGGATCCCGGGCGAGGAATGATAATCGTGCAGCCCATAGGCAATTATTGGGAACGCGGCAGCGGCGACGATGGATCCCAATGAAACGTAGCGGAATGCAGCAACCAGAGCGACAAACAGGGCCAGCGCCACTAGGAGGGTCTTGGGCGCCAGCGCCAAAAACACTCCGACGCCGGTGGCTACGCCTTTACCACCCCGGAACTTGAGCCAGACAGGAAACATGTGGCCGATCACGGCGAACACGGCGGCGAGCGCGGCAAAAGTGTAACGGGACTTGGCGGTGGCCTGACCGGCACTGGCCGCGAGCAGCGATCCGGCAGCCATGGCAAGCAAACCCTTGGCTGCGTCCAGGAGTAGAGTCAGCGCGCCCAACGCCGGTGACGAACGCGCCACATTGGTGGCTCCGATATTGCCGCTGCCGGACGCGCGCACATCCTGGCCGTGGAAAACCCGCACCAGGATGTAGCCGAACGGAATTGACCCCAGCAGGTAGGCGATCACGGCCGTGGCGATATAGAAAGTCATGCTCATGGGCAGTCGCGCCGCCGTCTCGGCGGCTGTACGTGCAGGCGTCTCGCCTGCACGCGTGAGGGCGGGACGCCCTCACGCCAGCCGGCCAGAGGCCGGCGCTACAAGGGAAAACTCGCGAGCTGCGTGTACACCGCCCCCTTCGGCGACAGCTTGCTCTCGTACAGAAAAAACTCGCGCGGGCTCATTGTACCGAAGGCGGGTGCGGGCATCGCTGCCAACTTTTCCTGCAGTCGCCGGAAGCTGGAGTTGACGCGGTCGGATGACGTGCGCTGCGGACGTCCTGAACCGGTCCGCGCCAGCGTGAGATGCGGTGTGAACGCCCGCTGCTCTTTTTCGATCCCCAGCGATGCAGTTGCGCTATCCACCGCACTAGCCAGCGACGCCAGCTCCGGGCCGACCCGTATCCCGATCCAGAACACGCGCGCCGATTTTGGCGTTGGGAAAAAGCCAGTGCCGGAAAACGTGATCTCGGTGAGCTGGCCGTGTACTGCCGCCAGCGTGCGCTTCAGTTCATCGAGGCGTTCTGCCGGCCACTCGCCAATGAACTTGAGCGTGAGGTGCAGCGACTCGGCCGCGACCCAGCGCGCGTCGGGCGCAAACTCGCGCACGCCGTCCATGAATTGCGCAATCCGGCCGCGGATTTCCGCGTCGATGTCGAGGGCTACGAAAAATCTCATGCGATTGAGTCATTGAGCCGTTGGGTCATTGAGTCATTGTTTTTTGGGCTCTAATGACCCAATGACTCAATCACCCAATGGCGCAATTCACATCAGTTTCCTTCTCACCAGATCCAGCGCCTGCCTGGTGGCCCAGCGGCGCACGCGCTCGCGGTCGCCGATGAACTTGCGTTCCACCACTTCCGTTTCCTTGCCGTCGGCGAGAGCGTGGAATACAAGGCCAACTGGCTTCTCCTCGGAGCCGCCCGTCGGACCGGCGATGCCGGTGACGCCCACGCCCAAGGTGGAGTTGGTACGACGGCGAATGCCCTCCGCCATTGCCGCCGCTACCTGCCTGCTGACGGCGCCATGCTGCGCGATGAGCGGCGCGGGCACGTCCGCCATCGCCGCCTTCAGTTCGTTCGAATACACTACGGCGCCGCCGAGAAAATAGCGCGAGCTGCCGCTGATTGAGGTCAGGTGCTCGGCGATCATGCCGCCGGTACAGGATTCGGCGACGGCGATGGTGGCGCCACGCATCTCCAGGTAGTAGGCGACGATTTGCTCCAGCGATTCGCCGGCGGTGGAGAAGACGGTGTCGCCCAGTTCGTCTTCGATTTCGCCGGCGAGCGCGTCCACGCGCCGCTGCGCTGCTGCCAGCGAATCGGCACGCGAGCGCAGGTGGATCTGGATCTCGCCGGCGTCCGCCAGAAGGGTGGTCTGCACGTCGGGATACTTCTTGTAAATGGGCGCGATGCGCTGGTCGCAGGTGGACTCCGGCACCATTGCGACTTTGATCACACGCGCGGCGATAAAGGCCGGCGGCAGCGTCGCCCGCAGGCGTTCCAGCACCTGCTTCTCGAACATCAGTTTCAGTTCCCAGGGCGGGCCGGGGAGTAGCAGGATGATCTTCTTCTTGCCCTCGTAGTCGCCTTCGATCCACTGACCGGGAGCGGTGCCTTTGTCGTTGGGCAGGACGGCCGCCCCGGCGATCACGTCGCACTGGCGCTCGTTGTTTTCCGGCATCTTGCGGCGGAGGGCGGCGAAGCGTGCGCAGAGCGCTGCCACCAACTCGGGATCGCGTCGCAGAGTCAGGCCGAGCGCCGCGGCCACGGCCTCGCGCGTGAGGTCGTCCTCGGTCGGGCCCAGCCCGCCCATAAAAATGATGAGGTCAGCGCGGGCGAGCGCAGTCTTGGCCACCTGTACCAGGTGCGCGCGCGTGTCGCCGACCACGGTTTTGTAGGCCACCTCGACGCCAAGCCCGTTCAACTGCTCCGTGAGGTAGAGGGAATTGGTGTCCTGGCGAAATGGAGTCAGCAATTCCGAGCCAATGGCGACGATCTCGGCGTCCACGGGGAAAGTCTAGCACCTTGCATTTGGCAGTTAGCACTTGGCCCCAAAGGCGGCCTTGTTGGAGCGACGCCGTGGTCAGGGGAAGATGCTAACTGTGGCGAGGGGATCTCAAGGGCTACTGCCAATTGCTAAATGCCAATTGCCAAGTGCTCGTCCTAATCCAGCAACGCCTTCCCCTGGATTCCCCACGACAGATTGTGGAGAGCGCTCTGAGTAGCGAGGATGGCGGAGCGGCCGGGGGCGAAGGCGAGTCCCACCAGGTTCTGTCCGGAGACGACCAGCGACGCCTTGCCGTCGGGGGTAATGCGCACGATGCCGCGCTTGCCGCCCAGGGACGCCGCCACGTAGAGATTGCCATCCACGTCGAAAGCCAGGCCCTGCGGGCGTCCCAGGCCGCGGTAGAAGACCGAGACCGTGCCGTGTGAGTCGACGGTATATACCACGTCGTAGCTGGAAGTGGTGGGTCCGGTAACGTGCAGCAGCCCCGCCGGGCTGAACGCCAGGTGATATGCAGACACGCTCGCCTCCAGGGTCGCATACACGAAGATTTGGCGGTCGCGGCCGATCTTGAAGATGGTCCCGGTGCGGTCGCCGACGTAGAGATTCTCTTCGCGATCAAAAGCAATCCCCGTAGCGATGCCCATCCCTTCAGCGTAGGAGGACATAGTGCCGTTCGGCGCCACTTTGTACACGGTGCCGTCGTGCCGCGAGGAAACGTAGAGCTGGCCGGCGCGGTCGAAGGCAATGGCAGTGGCGTTCATCATCTCAGACAAGAATGGCTTCACCTGGTAGTTGGTGTCGATCTTGTAGATGGAGACCGGGACTTTCTGTCCCCGCGAGCCGGAGAAGGTGACGTAGATATTGCCTTCGGCGTCCAGCGCTGGATTGGCGACAGGATGGAGGTTTTCGGCGATAGGCGCGGCTACGCGGACCTCGTGCCCGTTTGAGACGGAGCCGTTGGTCGAGACCACCACCGGGCCGGTGACGGCGCCGTCGGGGACGCGGGCGATCACGAAATCGTCGGAGGCGATGACTACGGCGCCCTCCACCTCGCCAAACTGGACGCGCGGACGGCGCAATTCCGGCGGCTTCAGCCCGCTGCCGATGATCCGTACTTCGCCGCCGGGTAGAGCGGCGGCCGGCACTACCGTCTCGATGTGCGGCTTGCCGTTGACGTTCTTTTTCCCCAGCAATCGGTCCGAGATGCCCATATCCAGCTTCTTCGATGCCGCTCAGCCCAAGACGCGCCAATGCAGCAGCGCCTGCACGATGGCCAGCGCATACAGGCCAGCCCCCACATCGTCGAGCACGATTCCCGCGCCACCCTCGATTTTCTCCAGGCGACGCAGTGGCGGCGGCTTCCAAATGTCGAAAACCCGAAAGAGTATAAAACTGAGAATCACCGATTGCCAGCGCAGAGGAACGCCGAGCAGCGCAATCAACTGTCCGGCTACCTCGTCGATCACCACGTGCGAAGGATCTTCCTGCTCGCACTCGCGCGCCACAATCCCAGCCGCGGGAATGCCGATGATAAGAACGATTGCCAGCAGCGCGGTACCGACCAGCCACTGGGAATGCGCAGCGATCAGGTAATGGCCGGCGGCCCACCACACCGCCGCAGTGACGGCCGAAGCCCAGGTCCCGGAGCCCGGACGCCAGAACCCCACTCCCATCAGCGTTCCCACCGCCCACGCCCACTTCGTGCGTTCCAAGCGGTCGGGTTCCGCGAGGCTTGGATCACTGCCGTTAATGACGGGATTTTCCGAAATTGGCGCCTCCCTCGGGATCGCTTTCGTGATGATGCCCGGCCGCATCGGGTTGCTCGGTTTCGCCGGGATCGAAGAGCGGCGTCGAAACCACGTAGCCGTCGCTCGCCCACTTGCCCAGGTCGATCAGCCGGCAGCGCTCCGAGCAGAAGGGAAACTCGGCGTCCGAGCGCAGCACCAGCTTCTGGCAGGCGGGACAGCGCAGGCTGAGAACGCGTTTACGAGATTGGGTCATTGAGTCATTTTGTCATTGAGTCATTGAAAACATCGGCGTGTTCTCTAACGGCTCAATGACCCAATGGCCCAATGACTCAATTCAGCAGTCTAACCACCAGGTCGTAATCGTGCCCCTCGGTCACCTCGCAGCGGTAGAACTGGCCTGCGCGGACATCGCTGTGGGCGCCAAAATCGTTGACGAACACTTTGCCGTCGATCTCCGGCGCGTGCATCTCCGACCGGCCTTCCCACAGCAGGTCAGTTTCCGCCGACGGTCCTTCGAGCAGCAGGTCGAAGCGGCGGCCAAGCAATGCTTTCTTGCTGCGCCGGCTGATCTGCTTCTGGATGTGCATCAGCTTGCGGCGCCGGCGTTCGATCTCTGCTGGCGGGAGCTTCCCGCCGAGCGCATGGCTGGCGGCGCCATCCTCGTCGGAATAACCAAAGACGCCCAGCCAGTCGAACTCCGCCGCGCGCACGAATTCGCAGAGCTCCTCGAAATCGCGCTCCGTCTCTCCCGGGAAACCGACGATGAAGGAGGTCCTTAAGGTCAGCCGGGGAACCATGCGGCGCATCCTTTCAATCGAGCGCAGAAAGATGCGGGCCCCCCCGCCACGCTTCATGCGCTTCAGCACCTCGGCCGAGGCGTGCTGCAAGGGAACGTCGATGTAGGAGCAGATCTTTTCGTAGCCCGCGATGGCCTCCAGCAGTCGCTTCGTGATCTTGTTGGGATAGGCGTAGAGAAAACGGACCCAGTGCAGCTCTTCGATCAGCGCCAGCCGTTCGAGCAGCAGGGCAAGGCCTTCTTTCAGGCCGAGATCTTCGCCGTAGCAGGTAGTGTCCTGGCCGATGAGCGTGATCTCGCGCACTCCCCTCTGCACCAACCGCTCAGCTTCAGCCACCACCGACGCGAAACGCCGCGAGCGGAACTTGCCCCGCAGTTGCGGGATGATGCAGAACGAGCAGGGATGGTCGCAGCCCTCGGCGATCTTGATGTAAGCCGACCAGGGCGGCGTGGCCAGCACGCGCGGCGTGTTCTCGTCGTAGAGATAGTTGGGCAGATCGGCGATGGCGCCATCCCATGTGTTGCGGGCGAAGCGACCCTGGCTTGCGCGCGCCGCGGCTTCCGGCCGGCTGGGCAGGACCACGAAGGGCGAGTTGCCGTTCGCGGGCAGCGCCGGCGGGATCCCGGCCGCGGCCAGAATGGTCTGTAGTTCGCCCGTGCCCACCACCGCGTCCACTTCGGGGATGTTTTTCTGGATCTCGTTGCGGAAGCGCTCCACCAGACAACCGGCGACCACCAGCTTCTTTACCCGGCCTGCGGCCTTATGAGCGGCCATCTCCAGGATGGTGTTGACCGACTCCTGCTGTGCCTGGCCGATGAAGGAGCAGGTGTTCACCACGATCACGTCGGCGTCTTCCGCACGGTGCGTGATCTCGGCGCCGGCGCGCGCCACCAGGCCCATCATCACCTCGCTGTCCACCAGGTTTTTGGGACAGCCCAGGCTGACGAAGCCTACTTTCACGGGTTCTGCGGTGAGAGTGCGATGGAACATCCGAGAATCTGATTCTAAATGAAAACTAGCGGAAGCCGGGAATTGACTCATTGTGCCATTGAGCCATTGATTCATTGAAGAACCAGCGAGTGGACGCTCCTTCTCAGCCGGCCTTCCAATGGCCCAATGACTCAATGACCCAATGACTCAATTGGATTGGGGGTTAGGACTTGTTGATCTCATTGTAGATCTCCGGCAGCGCCTGCGCGTCCCGGGCCGAGTTGCCGAAGCGGGCGCGCTCGTAGTGGTCGGTAAAAGCCGCCACGCTCCCGCGAAGCGTCGGATCGTCGATGGTCCGAACGAACTCCTTCGGCGTTTGCTCAGGCAGCTTGCGCCAGCCGCGGCGGCCGAGCGATCGCAGCAGGCGTGTGTACCAGATGCTGGCGGCGGCCTGGGGTGCGCTCGCGGGATGGCGGACCAGGCGCCGCACCCACAGCATGCGTCGCAGGCGGCCGAGGTTCAGCAGCAGCGCGAGAAGCGCGATCGCACCCAGCGCCATCCCGGCAAACCGCCAGGGCGACGTTTCAACACGCGCTTCCATGTGCCGTGCCCGCTCCAGCAGCCCGGCGTAGTGACGGTGCACCCACAGTCTGGCGTCGTCCAGCCAACGCCGGCTGCGGAACGCCACGTCGTTCGAGAGCGACAACTGGTGGGCGAAATCGTAGTTGATTACCCACTCCCGCCAGAACTCGCGCAGCGCGTCCAGGTAAAGTCCGGCGCGGTTCCACGTGCCCGGCGCCGCCGCGGCCCCCGCCGGCGTGGGATCGAAGGTGATCCACCCGTAGCGCGGAAAGTAGGCTTCCACCCAGGAGTGCGCATCGCGCGCCCGGACAATGTAGCTGCCGGTCAGGGAGTTGAATTCCCCGCTGCGGAATCCGTTGACCGCGCGCGCCGGGATTCCCAGCACCCGCAGCATCAGCGCCATCGACGAGGCGAAGTATTCGCAATGGCCGGCCTTGCGCTCGAACAGGAAGTAGGCCACCGGATCGCGCTGCGGCGAACTGGGAAGCTGCAGGGTGTAGCTGTAGTGCTTCTGCAGATAGTTCTCGAAGGCGTGTGCTTTGTCGTACGCCGTGGCTGCCCCAGCGGTAATTTCGCGGGCCAGTTGCGGCAGGCGCGGGTCGAGAGGCGGCAGTTGCAAGTACTGGAAAGCGATCGGGGGCGGGACTTCGGCCGCGGCGCGTCGCAGTTCATCGGGCGAGGGCTGGCCGATATCCGAGACCGCGTGGTAGGCGCCGATGGGGCGTCGATGATCGCCGTTATACACCGCGCCGCCTTCGTCCACGGTGATGGTGCGGTAATTGCCGGAAAGCGACCGCGGATTGGGCGTCAGGAAGAAAACGTCGGTCCCCAGCGGCTCCATGAGCACGCGATAGCGCAGCAGGCGGGGCGGGACCGTGGCCAGCGTGGCGGCACGCGTCGCGCTAAGGTCGAAACTGCCATCCAGGCCGGTGAGCGCGGCCGCTTGCTGCCGCGGGCTCGACCAGCGGGTCCCGTCGAAGGTGCGCAGCGCAACGCCGCGCCACTTCAGGTCGTGCGCGCCACGGGTGTCGCCGTCGATCTGGATGTGCATTACCACGGTGTCCGACTGCTGGATCTGGCCGATCTCGCCCAGCCGCACTTCATCGCTGAAGCCGCTGACCAGGGCATTGTGCGGCGCGTACGCGCTCAGGTATCCGGTGGAAAGCCGCGGCAGAAGAAAGAAAATAAGGCTCGAACCAAGCGCCGTCCCCAGCGCGAGCCCAATCGTGGTGGTGGAGAGCGATGCCGTCAGCCGTTGCTTGGCAAACGATGGTGGACGGGAGACTGCAGCGGCGCGCGCCAACGAGCGCCTCATCTCCATGGTGATGAAGGTCGAGATCGCCAGCAGCAGGAAAAGGCAGAAGGAGGCAAAGAAGACGGCATCTACCGTGAGCACCGCCGCCGCCAGCACCGACAGAAAGGCAATCAGGGCCAGGTACACGTGGTCGCGGTCGCGCTGCACCGAAAACGTCTTGACCACCATGATGAACAAGACCAGGTGTGCGGTCGCCAAAACGAAATTGCCGGAGAGAAAGAACAGGTCGAAAACATAAAAGACGGCATAGGCCAACGTGGCGTACGACGCCCAACGCTCCGGCAATTGCAGGGTGCGTCCGCGAACCAGCAGGTATCCGCGGTAGAGCAGGGCCGCGGAGACGAGCAGCAGCGCCGGCGCGTCCAGCTTGCCGGTGCTGGCCAGGGTCACGAAGCCGGTGGCGATCAGCAGGTAGAGCGCGACCTGGAAGTAGCGGTCGATCGGTGTCGATTCAGAGGACAATTGAGTCATTGATTCATTGAGTCATTGTTTCATTAGGAAAGATGATTGGGCCGTCGAAGCTCTATGTCAATGGCTCAATGACCAAATGACCCAATGCTAAAATGGCTTGGCGCTGGGTCCCGCGCAATCCAATCCCGCCAACCCCGCCAGGTCCGGAAGGAAGCAACGGTAACGGGTCGTTGGTTGTGCAGCGGGGTGCTCGGCGCCTTTTGCTTTTGGCTGTTGGCTTTTAGCTTTTGGCTTGCCTCTTCACGAGGCAGCAGCGCCACGTCAGCCAAGAGCTAAGAGCTAAAAGCCAAGAGCCGTTTCCACATAGACTTTCCCCGCCGCCATGGTTCAGAATACGAATTCTGACTAGGGAGCGTGAATTGCCGAATAAGCCAAGCGCTAAAATCACGGCGCTGGGGACCTACGTCCCGCCGCGGCTGCTGACCAACGAAGATCTGGAAAAGATGGTGGACACCTCGAGCCAGTGGATCATCGAGCGCACCGGCATCCGCCAGCGGCATATTGTGGACAAGGGCGTGGCCAGCTCGGACCTGGCAACGGAGGCGGCGCGGGCGGCGCTGGCCGAACGCGGCATCGAGCCCTCCGAAGTCGAGCTGATCATCGTCGCCACCGTCACCCCCGACATGTTCTTTCCCGCGACCGCCTGCCTGGTGCAGCACAAGCTGGGCTGTCCCGGAGCGTGGGGTTTTGACGTCTCCGCCGCCTGTTCCGCGTTTCTGTTTGCGCTGCAGTGCGGGGCGCAGCACATCGCCACTGGGGCGCACAAGAAGGTGCTGGTGATTGGCACCGACGTGATGTCCTCGATTATCGATTACACCGACCGCGCCACCTGCGTGATCTTCGGCGATGGCGCCGGCGCGGTGCTGCTCGAGCCTGCCGACGGGGATTCACTCGGTCTCATCGACTATCTGCACGAGATTGACGGCTCCGGCGCCTGTTCGCTCTACATGCCGGGTGGCGGCAGCCTGCATCCTTCTACGCACGAGACCGTCGACAAAAAGATGCATTACGTTCACCAGGACGGCCAGGCCGTGTTTAAGTACGCTGTGCGCAAGATGGCCGAGATCTGCGAGAAGCTGCTGGCACGGAACGGGCTCACCGGCCAGGATGTGGACGCGTTCATTCCCCACCAGGCGAACCGGCGGATCATCACCGCCACCGGCGACCGGCTGAAGCTGCGGCCGGAGAGCGTCATCATCAATATCGATGAATACGGCAACACCACCGCCGGGACTATCCCGCTGGCCATGGAAACGGCGCGCCAGAAGGGAATCCTGAGAAAAGGTTCGACGGTGCTGCTGGCCGCCGTGGGCGCAGGATTTACCGTGGGCGCGACGCTGCTGAAGTGGGCGTATTAGAGCCGTCCATTGGCCAGGTTCAGAATGCGACCGGCAGCGTCTTCAAGCCACGCAGGTTGAAGTTGTTTCGATACTCGGGGCGTTCTGTCTCCAGGCGCATCCCAGAAGGGAAGCGCCGACGCAATGTTTGAAAGACTACCTGTGCTTCCAGCCGCGCCAGTGGCGCGCCTAAGCAAAAATGGGGGCCGGCACCGAACGCGACATGTCGGTTCTCCACCCGGCCCGCCTCGAAACGATCGGGATCGGGGAACTGCGCTGGGTCGCGGTTGGCTGCAGCCAGCAACAGGTAAACCCCTTGGCCCTGCTGGATCGGGGCGCCGTGAATTTGCAGGTCGGCCTTGGCGAGGCGTGAGGTTAACTGCACAGGACCGTCGTAGCGCAGCATCTCCTCCACCGCAGGGCGCACCAGCGCAGCATCTTCCCACACCCGCCGCATCTGGTCGGGGTGGCGCAGCAGGGCCAGCAGGCCGTTGCCGATCAAGTTAGTCGTGGTCTCGTTGCCCGCGATGAGTATCAGAATCACCATGCTATACAGTTCGTCCTCCGAGAGCCGGCCGCCGTCCTCCTCGGCTTGCACCAAGGCGGTCAGCAGGTCTTGACCCGGTATCTCGCGCCTTTGGGCGATGACGGCGCGAAAGTAATCGGCCAGTTCTTTCCGTGCCTCCAGTACCCTGAGAAACGTAGGCTCTGGCAGCGAGGCCACGTCGCCGCCGAGAACAACGGAGATGTCGTCCGACCATTTCTTCAAACGCTCGCGGTCTTCCGTAGGCACGCCGAGCATCTCGGCGATCACCGTGACGGGGAGCGGATATGCCAAATCCTCGATAACGTCCATGTGTCCTTGGGCCTGGACGGCGTTTAGGAGCCCGTCGACGATGGTCTGGATGTGGTTCTCCATGGCCTCAACCATACGCGGCGTGAAAGCCTTATTCACCAGTCCGCGAAGGCGAGTGTGGTCTGGGGGGTCCTTGTGGAGCATCGACACCGCCCGCTCGTCGAGCAACTGGTCGAGCCCCTTCGCGGCCAGCCGCTTTTTGATGCGAGGAAATCGCTCGGACGACAATTGTGGATCGCGCAGCCCCTTACACACGGCCTCATAACTCGTTACCACCCAAGAATCGAGATGGGCCACCCAGGACACGGGGTGGGCGGAACGTAGACGGTGATAGACCGGATAAGGGTCCGCTAGCATCTCCGGCCCGAAAAGCCTAAACCCGCTATCCATCGCAAACGCTTCGCTTGCCATAAGCCGATATCCTCCTAAGGTGTGAATCCGCCCGGTACACGATGTTGCTGGCGGGTCGCGGAAACGCGAGGCTAATGCCACAACGCTTCTTCAGGGCTTATGCCCCAATCACTATTTCCCCATTCATCAATTTCACAAAACGAGGTCACACAATTTCGATCGCGGGTTGCATGGGTAATCTGCGAGGACGGTCTTCCAAAGAGTACGGGCTTCTTCGAGGCGGCCCGAATCTCGCATCAGAATACCCAGGTGAAACTTGGCATCGATCGCGGTGGTGTCGTCTGGGTTTAGATCGATACAACGTCTCAAGGCAACCTCTGCACCAATGGGATCCTGGTTAAGCAAAATCTTGCCGAGGTAGTAATGCCCCAGCGGACAGTTGGGCGCGACTTGAGTCACTCGCGTACTGAGCCGCTTCGCCTCCTCGGTGTGTATGGCTCGCTCGTCCATCAACCGCTGCAGACCTCTGAGCAGGGTCACCACGTCCCAGTCGATCGTTCGCGCCAGAAATTGCTCGCAGAGATAGATCTCTGTCTGCACCAGGAAGAAACCACACTGCAGATCCTCGGTTCTGCGGAACTCCGCCAGCGCCTCGGGGCACCGGCCCATCAGGAACAACGTGTAACCCAGTTCGTAACGCGGGTAAGGTTCATCGGGCGCAAGCAGAACGGCCTCCCGAAAGCTGGCCTCAGCCTCCACGAGTTTTCCAGCACTGCCACGTGCGATACCCTCTTCAAACGCTTGCCTCCATGTTTTTTTCTTAGTGAACAGACTCCACATCAGCTTCTCCCATCTGTCCTCGAGGACGGTAACGTTTATGAACTTAGTTGCGTCCTGGTTGCGAGCCTTTGGTCAAGGCCTTTATCCAGGAACCAGCTTCTTGCAGCGAATGCTGCGAAATGAGCCGATACAGGATGCGGTTAGGATGGGCGATCTTTTCGTAAGCAATCGAGTCGCAGAAGAGAAGATCGATCCCACGAAGGTCATTGCAAGAGGCGAATGAAGACCCGCCTCTTCGCCCGGTCTCAGAACGCGCATTGGGAGTGCCTGGGGTTCCGCGCTTGGACTTTCGAGCTGGGAGTTCCCAACGGATCATGGCGAAACGTGGCTTCTGCTCCTCCGTCTCTTGCCTCGCGACCCAGGCCACATTGGGAACAGCCTTTGCAGCGGGTAACTGCAAAAGGAACTCTTGGAAAGAATGGCGTCCGCCGATAGCTGGAGCCAGCAAGCCTCTCGCTGTCTTCAGAAAAACCGTGCTGATCGAGATCACACCTACGGTCGAAGGATGGGGCAGGTTGTGAATGGCGGTCAAGTGATCATCTGCCGGTGAGTACGTAATCGCCGCGACTGGCCGGGGTTTGGCAGGATGCGCTCCAGATCATCGACAAGGTAGGCAGGAGTCAGCAGCCTGGCGCCGATTGCCATACCCAGATTCCGCTGCAGCTCCGTTATCGGGCACTCAGGGAGTGTCGGACCGCCAGCTTGTCGTATCTCCTCCACCATCACCTCGCCAAGTTCCCTTTCGGGCGCCACAACGAGCAAGTGATCCGCCGGTTCCAGCAGTAGGCGGTCGCGCACGCGCTCGCGCAACTGCTGAAGTGAGTGGCCGCGCGCTCGGGCCAGGCGGATGGTTCGATCGATCAGGTCATCCAAATCCTCAAGCGCCTTTGGGCGGTTCCGCGGAACTCTGACCGGCTGGACAACAAGTCGCCCGCCACGCCGGTGTGCAAGCCATCCTTCGCGTTCCAAGTCCGCATACGCATGACTTACGGTGTTGAAGTGAACCCTCAATCGACGCGCCAGGGCCCGCACGCTGGGTAAAGGATCACCGATTGCCAGTTTCCCGGTACCGATGAGGAAGATAATCTGTTGGCTGATCTGCTGCGGGAGCGGTACTTCGTTCTCTTTATTGACGTGGATTTCCACGGCCCACCCCCAGAGTGCGGAGAGGGTAGTCCGGGATTCTGAGTCCATGCAAGTGGTCGTGTGATAACTTACAAACTGTCACATTCCAGGACGCAACTGCGAGCGTCCCGAAGATGAACTCAGCCAAAGCCGCCAAAGTCCGGCACATCTTCGATAATGCTCCGTTCATTCGCGAGATGGGCGTGGAGCTGACCTCGATTGAAGATGGCTGGTGCGAGACTCACCTCGTTCCCGAACGGAAGCACAAGCAGCAGCACGGCCTTATCCACGCCGGAGTGATGGCCACGATGTGCGACCATACCGCCGGCTGCGCCGCGCGTGGCAAGGTTGGGATGGAGCAGGACGTCCTCACCGTGGAATTCAAGATCAACTTCCTGCGGCCCGCTTTGGCCGACCGCCTGCGCTGCCGCTCGCACGTGCTGCGCGCCGGCAAGACCCTGGTGATCTGCGAGTCCGAGGTCTACGCGGAAAAGAAATCAGAGGAAAAGCTAGTGTCCAAGGCGACGGTCACCCTGGCGGTGACGGGAGAAGTCGTGAGCCGGGAGTAGGCCGCTATTGGGTGTGTCACCCGTCTACCGAACTCTCTGGGAGAAGGGGCCACCGCAACTGCAAGTCGTCCCGATCGTCGCCCCAACCAGCGCACCGGAAACAGCAATTCCGATGATCACATAGCGCAAGGTGTGGGTGGGCCTGGAACCTCCGCCACGCGGCGGCTCAACGTCGGTGAGGGCAAGAGATTCATCCAGCACCGAGCGTGGGGTCGGCACCACGACAGGCGCGGCGTTGTCTTCCACGTCCACCATGCTGCCGGCCACGCAGGTCACCGGGGCTCCGCCGGTCGGTGTTACGCTCACGCTGCCCTCTAAGCAGATGACCCGCGTGCGATGGGCGGTCACGAGGACAATGAAATACGTGCCGATAACACCCATGACCGCTTGCCGGGTGCGCACTTCAAACTTGGCGCCGGGTTCGGTGAGTTTCACTACCCGGCTGCGCATGGCGCCAAACCCCATTTCGATCGAGGTTTGCTGCGACTTGGCGTCGTGCTGCAGGACGCGCATTTCGCTGTCCGATCCCATGCTGA
>Ga0187777_10000703_pt1 | contig 21955 bp, 27 predicted proteins | sample 1015_Q2_SP5_10_M_FD_132416 | JGI IMG/M metagenome (GOLD analysis project Ga0187777, IMG submission 132416) | Tropical peat soil microbial communities from peatlands in Department of Meta, Colombia - 1015_Q2_SP5_10_MG | ecosystem: Environmental > Terrestrial > Soil > Wetlands > Peat | place... | reverse complement strand
GTCGCTCATTTGGCTTTACTCTCTCGGACGATCGTTCGGGCTTCTTCGGCAATGGGAGGCGGCACAGGCTCGATGATGATGAGCGGCATGGGCGGCAACATCGAAACCCTCCCGATCATCGACCTGCGCGCCGGCAAGCTCGAAGCCGCCGAGGCGGCACTACCGGAGCGGCTCATTGCCGTGCCGCAATGGGATCCGGCGAAAGCCGCGCGCACGCGGACTTTTACCCTCGACATGAGCACGATGAGCATAGGTGCGATGCCTGGCCCACGCATGGACAACTCGATGGGAATCAACGGACGCTCGATGGACATGGCCCGCATCGACGAGAAAGTGCCGCTAGGCAGCGTCGAGATTTGGGACATCCGAAACGCGACGCCGCTGGCGCATCCGTTCCACATCCACGATGTTCAATTCCATGTGCTGGACCGCAACGGTGCACCGCCGCTGGCGCACGAGCAGGGCCTCAAGGATACGGTGCTGATCGATCCAGGCTCGCGCGTGCGTATCATCGCCGAGTTCCTGGACTATGCCGACCCCGACCACCCATACATGTATCACTGCCACATCCTTGAGCATGAAGATGCCGGCATGATGGGGCAGTTCGTCGTGGTCTGAAGACGCCCGACACCCAAGGCGGACAGATAGACAGCGCCGCAGGCCGATTGCAATAATCAGCGTGAGGCCTTGTTCATAAGAAAAGAGAGTGGGGGAGCATATCATGTTTCAACGATTCCGAGCGGCCGTCTTCATCGCGGCCACGATCACCGGCCTTGTATCGCCGCTTGCTGCGCAGGACTTTCCGTCCCGTCCGGTCGCCATCATCGTGCCACAGCCGCCCGGCGGCGGCACCGACATCATCTCGCGCATCATCGGTGATCAGCTGTCGAAGCAGCTCAATCAGACTTTCGTAGTCGAGAACCGCGCCGGCGCCGGCACCGTCGTCGGCAGCGCCGCCGCGGCAAAGGCCGAGCCCGACGGCTACACGTTGCTTGCCGGCCTCAACGCCAACATGGCGGTCAATTCCAGCCTATTCAAAACGCTGGCTTACGATCCCATCCGCGATTTCACCCCGGTCGGCATGATGGCCGAGTTTCCCTTCGTGATTGTAGTGAGCAACGACTTCCCTGCGCATTCGGTCAAGGAGCTCATCGACATGGCGAAGGCCAAGCCCGGCGAGATCAATTTCGCGTCGGCAGGCAACGGCAGCGGGCAGCATCTGTCGATGGAGCTGTTCAAGCTGATGACCGGCACCAAGCTCACGCATGTGCCGTATCGCGGCGCGGCGCCGGCCTACACCGACGTCATCTCCGGACGGACGCCAGTGTTCTGCGACAACCTCGCGAGCGCGATCGGCCAGATCAAGGGCGGCAAGGTGCGGGCGCTGGCTGTGACGAGCAAGACGCGCGCGCCGCTGCTGCCGGACGTGCCGACGGTCGCCGAGACTGTGCCGGGCTACGAGAACAATGTCTGGTTCGGCCTGTGGGCGCCGAAGAAGACGCCGAAGCCGGTGGTCGATAAGCTCTACGCCCAGATCGAAAAGGCGCTGACCGATCAGACGGTCAAGGAGCGCATTACCAAGGACGGCGGTGTGCCGATGATGATGCCGCTCGCCGATATCGAGCCGATGGTGAAGGCGGAGATCGCCAAATGGGCCGATGTGGTCAAACGCGCTGACATCCAGGTGCAGCAGTAGCGGGCTCCGCAGCCAGTCTCACGCAGTGCGACTGGCTGCATTCACCCCTGTCCGCGCGCTGCTAGACTTCCTCCCGCTGCCGGCGAACGACAGTCTTAGAAAATACCGGAGACGACGATGAAACGGCTTGCCCTGTTGGCCATATCTGCACTGGCGCTGAGCGCCGGCACCGCGCTCGCCGAAGGCGCCAAGGATCTCGTCGGCACCTGGCAATTAGTGTCGAATGTCGTGACCAAACCCGACGGTAGCAAGACCGACCAGTTCGGTCCCAATCCGCACGGCATCCTCTATTTCGAGAGCAACGGCCATTACGTGCTATCGATCATGCGCGATGGCCTGCCGAAGTTCGCCGGCAAAGGCCGCGAGAACGGCTCAGACGATGAGAACAAGTCAGTCGTACAGGGCAGCATCTCGCATTTCGGCACCTACAGCGTCGACGGCGACAAAATCGTGTTCAACGTCGAGCACGCGACCTTCCCGAACTGGGACGGCACGTCATCGAAACGGCCGTATAAAATTGCGGGCGACGAGATGTCGTTCTTTGTGCCGTCGGCTTCGGCCGGTGCTGGCGCGAGCTCGCTCGTCAGCTGGAAGCGGCAGAAGTAGCGATTGCGTCAATTGCGATCGGGGCGGGCGATCGGCGCGCAATTACGCCGGCCCGACTCGAGGCATTCCTCGCTCTTGCGCGAGTCGACCATCGCGCTGACGAGCCAGATACCGCCGCCAATGATCACCGCCGCACCGACCAGCAGAATGATGTTGGCGGCGCGGCGCTCGGCTTCGGTCTCGTGATCGTCAGGGTCCGTCGGCATCGCCGCCATTCAAGCGGGTTCACGTCTAACTTTTAACAGCCGCCACCGCCGCCGCCGCGGCGACCAGAGGACCGGACGCAGGGCCTGGCTGTGGACGACGAATTCAGCGGATCCGGGATGAGGTTGTTCGGATAGCGATAGGTCGTATCGCCGTTCGGCAGGATCGGGAGCGCCGTATAGGAAATCTTCGGCAACGCAAAGATGATCGACGTCAGCTGCGAAACGCCCGCGATGCCGGGATCGACGCATTGCCCGGACGCCGTCTTGCCCGCCGGACAGGCGCCCTGCGCAGATGCCGGCAGCGGCATCGCAAACGCCGCGGCGACGGCGAGGCATGCGATCGGCTTGGCGAAATTCATGGCGCGCTCCTAGAACTTTGCGTTGACACCGACGACGAATTGCCAGCCTTGGCTCGACACCGTCGGTACGGCCGATCCGGGGACGAATGCGTTCGCGAGAAAGCTGAACCGCTGTCCGCCGGGCGCCGGATCGTCGTCTTCACGCGTCCAGATATGCTCCGCACGCGCATTCCATACCACGCTCGGACTGCTGGCGAAACGCAGTTGCCCGCCAGCCGTCCAACGCTCCTTTTCCGGCACGAATTGCAACGTGCCAGCATTGTAGCCGTTGTGGTCGCGGTACAGGAACGTACCGAGCGGACCGACATAAAGCTGGTCCTTCACCAACGCATATAAGTGGTCGACGCCAACGCGATAAAGGTTCGAATTGGTGTTCATCGTCTCGGTTGCCAGATCGGATAGACCGGTGAACAGCACCTGATTGTGGTTGGTATGCGAGACTGCCGCGGTGACGGTCGTGACCGAGGTATCGGCCCACGTATAGGCCGCGGCCGCACCGCCGACATAGCGATTGCCAGGCTTGTAGAGCGGCGCGCCGTTCTCGAACGTCTTGGTCTCGTACGCCACCGAGCCGTTCAGGCTGATGACCCAGTTGCCGACCTTGTAGGCAAGCGCGCTGCTGAGTGCCAAGACGTTGCCTGGATTGATGCTCGCCGGCGACTGCACATTCGGATCGGTGGCGTCGAGCGTATTTTCGCGATCGAAGGGACCGCGCCAGGTATAGCCGGCGCTAAAGGTCGCAACAAGCGTCGGCGTGATCGGCAGATTGAAGCCAACGACCGGGCCGATGTTGAAGCCTTCGCCGAAGGTCGCGATGTCCACAAGATCGGGATCCATGCGCGCATTCGCCGCCGCTCCCGGCAGTGAGGAACGGCCGGTCGGAAGATTTGTCGCAAGCGATACGAAAGGCTGGATGCCGTTCCAGCCGTAATAGGTGAGGGTCGCCGAAGACTGCGTGTCGGTCGAGGCCGCGACTTCGCCGCTCAGATTGCCGGACGATTGCTTAGCATAGACCCAGCCGCCGCGCACGAGCATCGCCAGCGCGAAGTCCGGATTGAGCAGACGGCCGGCCGTCTGTACGGCGAAGGGAATGTAGAGCTCTTCGCCGCTGCCACCATCTTGGCCCGAGGCGCGCGTCGGAAAGCCGCGATCGCTCTGCCAGCTGAAGAACCGGACATCGGTGGCGGCGGTGACATCCCAGCGCGGCGGTGTTTGCGTCGCCGTTTGGGCGCGCGACGGCCCGGCCGCCAACGCAAGCGAACCAGCCGCGACCCAACATGACAAAGCAACAGCGGACCGCTTCGCCACCAACAACGCCCCAAATCCAAAAATGCCGCGGCACCGTCCGCGGCATTTCGCCCGAATTCAGGCAGCAATCATGCCACGATCTGCCGGTTTGGAAACCCGTGGCTTCGGGCCGGATGTGCACGGAACCGGTTTGGACGCCCTGAAACCGCAATTATCCGCCGTCTGTTGCGCCAGCGACACGAGTAAAACTGGCTCTACGGGCGTCTCGGCCTCACGATTTCGTGGCGGAACGATGCAGCGGTACAGACCGTTAGCTTGGCAGAATTGCCTCCAGGCTGGACCGATCCATGGACAAGACGCTTCACGCTTTCTTCAACGGTGTTTTCGCCCTGTTCAGAGGGCCGCTGATTTTCCTCATCCTGACCAGCATCGTGATCTCGGTCGCCCGCCACACGCCAGCGCGACTGGCGCGCGCGCATCCGCAAGCCATTACCGCCACGTTAGGATCGCGCGCAACGCAAACCAAATGACGTATGATCGCCCTTCATTCGGAGGGAGGGGCGGCGTGACCATCGCAAACAAATTGGGGCTTATCTCAGTCGCGCTTGCACTGATGAGCCCCGCGCATGCCGACAGCGATCTTGACCGCGCCTATCGCATCATCGCCGGCAAGCAGTTCGTCGACCTCACGCACAGCTTCGCGCCGACAACGCCGGTGTGGTCCGGCTTCGGCCAGGCGAAATTCACGCCGGCGTTCGATCCGAAGACCAAGAAGCCCTACACGATCAAAGACGACGGTTTCCGCGCGACCTACTACGACATGGTCGGGCAGTACGGCACGCATGTCGATCCCCCGGCGCATTTTGCCGAGGACGGCATCACGATGGACAAGATCCCGCTCAAGCAGATGATCCTGCCGCTCATCGTACTCGACGATACGCCGTACCTGGCCAAGGACCCGAACCACGCATTCTCGGTCGCCGATCTCAAGACGTGGGAAAAGAAGAACGGCCGCATTCCGCGCGGCGCGTTTGTTGCCCTGCGCACCGACATGTACAAGGACTGGGACAGCAATCCCGAGCGCTTCAAGCGTTCGCCGTTTCCGGCCTGGGCCTTCGAGACAATCAAATTCCTTTACGAGGAGCGCGGTGTCACCGCGACCGGCCACGAAGCCATGGACACCGATACCACCGACAAGATGGACTCGGAAACCTGGATCCTCCAACACGGGCATTATCAGATCGAGGTCATGGCCAATCTCGACAACGTGCCGGAAAAAGGCGCGCTGATCGTGGTGAGCTGGCCGAAGGTGCGCGATGGCTTGGGCTTTCCGGCGCGCGCCTTTGCTATTTTACCGTGAGGGATGACGCGCAATGAGCGATGTCAAAGTCGTCTTCGACGACGCCGCCGACTACGAAAACTACATGGGCCGTTGGAGCCGCGCCCTCGGCAAGGAATTCCTCACATGGCTCGCACCGCCCAAGAATGCGTCCTGGCTCGACGTCGGCTGCGGCACCGGCGCTTTCTCCGAGCTGCTGGTAAACACCGTCGAGCCCCGCTCGGTGAACGGCGTCGACCCGGCGCCGGCGCAGATCGAATACGCCGTCAAACACATCAAATGCGCTGACTTCCGCGTCGGCGACGCGCTGGCGCTGCCGTTTCCCGACAAGTCATTCGACCTCGTGGTCTCTGCGCTGGTGATCCATTTCCTGCCGAACCGCGCCAAAGGCTTCACCGAGATGAGGAGAGTTGCCACTCCCGGTGGCGTGGTCGCGGGCTACACATGGCAGCGAGGCGGCGGCCTGGCCGACGGCGCACCCTATATTCCGATGTCCAACGCGGTGCGGGCGATTGGCGGCGACGTCGCGCGCTTGCCCACCGTGCCGGAAGGCGCCCCGGATGCGCTCAAGACCACGCTCGCCGGCGCGGGATTCGAGAATATCGAAACCCACCCTATCACCGTCACCCAGAGCTTCAGGACCTTCGACGACTACTGGAGGTCGCAGACGCCGTCGTTCGCGCCGGTTGCAAAGTCTGTACTGGCGCTGAGCGAAGGCAAGCGCGAGGAGTTAAAGACCTACCTGCGCAAGACACTGCCGACCGCCGCCGACGGCAGCATCAGCTATCCGGCAACCGCGCTTGCCTTCAAGGCAAGGACGCCGCGAGTGCGTTCATGACCGCCGACCCCACGCACACCAACCGCCTCGCCGACGCGACGTCGCCTTATCTGCTGCAGCACGCGCATAACCCCGTCGACTGGTGGCAGTGGGGGGCCGAAGCGCTCGAAGCGGCGAAACGTGAGAACAAGCCGATCCTGCTGTCGGTCGGCTATGCGGCCTGCCACTGGTGCCATGTGATGGCGCACGAGTCGTTCGAGGACGAGGCGACCGCGCGCGTGATGAACGAGCTGTTCGTCAACATCAAGGTTGATCGAGAAGAGCGGCCCGACATCGATCAGATCTACATGAACGCGCTGCACCTGCTCGGCGAGCAGGGCGGCTGGCCGCTGACGATGTTCCTGACACCGAACACCGAGCCGGTGTGGGGCGGCACGTACTTCCCGAAGGAATCGCGTTTTGGCCGGCCGGCCTTCGTCGACGTGCTGCGCGAGGTGGCACGCCTCTTCAAGCACGAGCCCGCCAAGATCGAGCAGAATCGCGTGGCGCTGCTGGCGCGGCTCGCGGAGAAGGCGCGGCCCGAAGGCCGCGTGACGATCGGCATCAAGGAGCTCGATACCAGCGCGGCGCAGATCGGCAATATGTTCGATAGCGCAAATGGAGGTTTACGCGGCGCGCCGAAGTTTCCGCAGCCGGCCATCCTCGAAATGCTGTGGCGGGCCGGCATCCGCACGCACGACAAGCGCTTCTTCGACACGGTCGACTTCACCCTCGAGCGTATGAGCCAGGGCGGCATCTACGATCATCTCGGCGGCGGCTTCTCGCGTTATTCGGTCGACGAAAGATGGCTGGTGCCGCATTTCGAGAAGATGCTCTACGACAACGCGCAATTGCTCGAGCTGCTGGCGCTCGCCTGGCAGCGCAGCCACAAGCCGCTGTTCGCCCAGCGCGCGCGAGAAACCGTAGGCTGGCTCAAGCGCGAGATGACGACCAAAGACGGCGCCTTCGCCGCCTCGCTCGACGCCGATTCCGAAGGCGAGGAAGGCAAGTTCTACGTCTGGTCCTACGACGAGGTGCTTCGGGTTCTTGGTACCGACGACGGTGAATATGTCGCCCGGCACTACGACGTGACGCCACAGGGCAATTTCGAGCACCACAACGTCCTCAACCGGCTCGCCGAACGCGAACACAGCGATGCCGATGAAAGCCGGCTGGCGAAGCTACGCAACGGGCTTTTGAACGTCCGCGATCTGCGCGTTCGTCCCGGGCTCGACGACAAGGTGCTGGCGGACTGGAACGGCCTGATGATCGCGGCGCTGGTGAATGCCGGCGTCATCCTCGATGAGCCCTCATGGATTGCCATGGCGCGTCGCGCCTTCGATTTCATCGCGCGCGCCATGACGGTCGGCACGCGGCTCGGCCACTCGTTCCGTGCCGGCAAGACGCTGTTTCCGGGGCTCGCCTCCGACTACGCCGCCATGATCCGCGCGGCGATCACTCTGTACGAGGCGACGACGGATCGCACCCTGCTGGCGCAGGCGCTCAACTGGCAGCGCATGCTCGATCAGCACTACAGCGATCCGGATACCGGCGGTTATTATTTCACGGCCAACGACGCCGGCGATCTCCTGCTGCGGCCGCACTCAACCGCGGATGACGCGACGCCTAATGCGAACGCGGTCGCCGCCGGCAACCTGGTGCGGCTGGCTGTGCTGTTGGGCGACGACAGCTGGCGCGAGAAGGCGGACCGGCTGATCGAAACCATCCTGGCGGGTGCGGGACGCAACCTGTTCGGCCATGTCGCGCTGCTCAACGCGCTCGATCTGCGGCTGCGCGCGGCGGAAATCGTCATCGTCGGCGGCGGCGAGGGGCTGGCGAACGCGGCGCTGAAGCTGCCCTTCCTCGACCGCATCGTGCTTCGGGTCGCGGGTGGCGAGCATCTGCCGGCCACGCACCCGGCTCAGGAGAAAATCAAGAGTACGCAGGGTCGCACGGCCTTTATTTGTCTCGGCGAGCGCTGCTCCTTGCCGGTGACGAGCCCACACGAGATCGGCACGACCATCCTCGCCATGCGGCGCGGCTAGGCACCCGGCCAAACAAAATGGCCGGCGCACTAGGCGCCGGCCACAGCAAGGTCTTCCACGTGAACACGTTATGTATTCATCGACTCGAAGAACTCGGCATTGCTCTTGGTGTTGCGCAGCTTGTCGAGCAAGAAGTCGATGGCGTCCATCGTGCCCATCGGATTGAGGATGCGGCGGAGCACGTACATCTTCTTGAGCACGGCCGGATCGGTGAGCAGCTCTTCCTTGCGCGTGCCGGAGCGCGTGATGTCGATCGCCGGGAAGGTACGCTTGTCCGCCACCTTGCGGTCGAGGATGAGCTCCGAGTTACCGGTGCCCTTGAACTCTTCGAAGATGACTTCGTCCATGCGGCTGCCGGTGTCGATCAGCGCCGTGGCGATGATGGTCAGTGAGCCGCCTTCCTCGATGTTGCGCGCGGCACCGAAGAAGCGCTTCGGCCGCTGCAAGGCGTTGGCGTCGACGCCGCCGGTCAGCACCTTGCCGGATGACGGCACCACAGTGTTGTAGGCGCGGCCGAGACGCGTGATCGAGTCGAGAAGGATGACGACGTCGCGCTGGTGCTCGACCAGGCGCTTGGCCTTCTCGATCACCATTTCCGCGACCTGCACATGACGCGAAGCCGGCTCGTCGAAGGTCGAGGAGATCACCTCGCCCTTCACCGAGCGCTGCATGTCGGTGACTTCTTCCGGCCGTTCGTCGATCAGTAGGACGATCAGGTAGGTTTCCGGGTGGTTGGCCGTGATCGAGTGCGCGATATTCTGCAGCAGCACGGTCTTGCCGGTGCGCGGCGGCGACACAATGAGCGCACGCTGACCCTTGCCGATCGGCGCGACGATATCGATGACCCGGGCCGACAGGTCCTTCTTGGTCGGATCCTCGTATTCCATCTTCAGCCGCTCATCGGGATAGAGCGGCGTCAGGTTGTCGAAATTGATCTTGTGGCGCGCCTTCTCGGGGTCCTCGAAGTTGATCGTGTTGACCTTGAGCAGCGCGAAGTAGCGCTCGCCTTCCTTCGGCGAGCGGATGTGGCCTTCCACGGTGTCGCCGGTGCGCAGGCCGAAGCGGCGGATCTGGCTCGGTGAGACGTAGATGTCGTCGGGGCCGGACAGGTAATTCGATTCCGGCGAGCGCAGAAAGCCGAAGCCGTCCGGCAGCACTTCAACGACGCCCTCGCCGATGATGTCGACCTCTTGCGTCGCGAGCTGCTTCAAGATCGCGAACATCAGCTCCTGCTTGCGCATGGTGCTGGCGTTCTCGACCGAGTGCTCTTCAGCGAAAGAGAGGAGATCGGCAGGGGCCTTGGATTTCAGGTCTTGCAGTTTCATTTCCCGCATGCGGGTGGAGTCCTATTTGGAGATACACCGGCGTCGTGGTCGAAAACGCGAAGCTGACGCGGGTGTAAGAGAGGCAGGGATCGCAGGTCTGGAAAGGCGTTTTGGGAAGGTATCCCGGAACCCGATGCTGCGACCGGACCCGAAACTCTTAGGATGACTTGGGGCCGGAACGCGACTGCATCCGCCTGCGTTCGGTGGGATGCAGTCAACATATGTTGAGCAAGCCCGCCACGCAAGGCCGAACGCGTGACTGTGAGGAATTCCGGTTAATTTAGAATGGCTTCACCGTCGCCAGGATGACGATGACGGTCAGGAGCAGCGTCGGTATCTCATTGGCAATACGGTAGAATTTAGGTGTGTGCGTGTTCTTGTCATTCGCGAAATCGCGGGTCCAGCGGGAGAGGAAGCCGTGGAGCGCGCTCATGACAAGCACAAGCAGAAGCTTGAGGTGAAACCAGGTGGCCGCGAAGTACTGGCCCTGAATCACGAGCAAGAAGCCGAACAGCCAGGCCGCAATCATCGCCGGCGCCATGATGAAACGCAGCAGTCGCTGCTCCATCACCTTGAAGGTCTCCGACTGCGGCGAGCCGACGGCAACGCCGGCGTGATAGACGAACAGCCGCGGCAGATAGAGCATGCCCGCCATCCAGGCGATCACGGCGATGATGTGCAGCGCTTTGATCCAGAGGTACATGCTGTCCAACAATCGGAGGCGGGAAGGGCGCTAGCCCCTGACGCGCTTGAGCATCTGCTCGACATGGGCGATCGGCGTCTGCGGCAGGATACCATGGCCAAGATTGAAGATCAGCGGCCCGCCGCCGAGCGTCTGAAGAACATCATCCACCTCGCGCGCCAGTGCGTCGCCGCCCTTGAGCAGGATTTCAGGATCAACATTGCCCTGCACCGGTACGCGTGACTGGATACGGTCGCGAGCAAAGGCACGGTCAATCTCATTGCCGACGCTGACCGCAGTGACACCGGTTTCCGCGATATAGCGTTCGAGGTCTTTGCCAGCGCCGCGGGGAAATCCAACGATCTTGGCCCCCGGCTTCCTCTGGCGCAGCTTCGTCACCAGCCGCTTGGTCGGCTCAACGCACCAACGCCCGAAAGCTTCGCCCGACAGCGATCCCGCCCAGGTATCAAAGATCTGCACTACATCTGCGCCCGCATCCAATTGCCGCGCCAGATAGCCAACCGAAGCCTCGACCAGACAATCGACCAGATGCTGGAAGACCTCCGGCTCTGCCGATGCCATTGCTTTGGCCGGTGCCTGATCCTTGGTGCCCTGGCCGGCGATCATGTACGTCGCCACCGTCCACGGCGCGCCGCAAAATCCGATCAGAGCCGTTTGTGCGCCGAGCTCGCGTTTGACGCACCGTACAGTTTCATAGATCGGCGCCAAAATTTTATCGTCGGCTTCCTTCCTCAGCAAGCGCACGCCCTTGGCCTCGCTCAGCGGTTCCAATCGCGGTCCTTCACCCTCTACGAACCAGACCTTGCGGCCGAGTGCCAATGGCACAACCAGGATATCGGAGAACAGGATCGCCGCATCGAAACCGAAGCGGCGTACCGGTTGCAGCGTCACTTCCATTGCGAGCGCCGGATTGAAACAGAGATCAAGAAACCCGCCTGCTCTCTCTCGAACCGCACGGTATTCCGGCAGATAACGGCCAGCCTGGCGCATCATCCATACCGGTGGCGGTGTCTCGCGTTTGCCATCAAGCACGCGCAGCAGGGGTTTTGTCCCCATACTTTCGGTTTGAGCGCTTTCTTCCATAAAGCTCTAAGAATCTTTGTAGTAGTTATTGTTGGAGCGTGGATTGGACTCATGCCTTTCGCTCAACAATCTGTCCACCGCTTGACCTGATGTGATTCAGAATCGCACGCAAACCGGCCTTCGGCTGTCCACATCATCGAAATAGGATTTACGGGCTTTTTTGCCATTTATCCCACGGCTTCCCCAATGCTTGGTCCACATGCCGGCCTAAGTTTTCCGTAAATACGGACTTTGGCTCCCGAAGGCACGAATGTGGACGGCGCGGATAGGGCCGGGGAAACGTGGCTTGCGTGGGAGGTAAAGCCATGGCCTTCTCCCCTGCGGTCCACATATTGACCCGCCTTTATCCCGATGCCTGACACCGGTTATTTCCACCTACATCTCGTGTCGGACGCGACCGGCGAAACTTTGATCACGGTGGCGCGCGCGGCCGCGGCGCAGTACGCGAATGTCTCGCCGGTCGAGCACCTTTATCCGATGGTGCGCTCGAAGAAGCAGCTAGACCATGTGCTAGCCGAGATTTCCGAGGCGCCCGGTCTCGTCCTCTACACGCTGCTCGAGGAGGACCTGATCGAGGCGCTCGAAGCGAAATGCCGCGAGCTCGGCCTGCCGTGCATGTCGGTCCTGGGGCCGATCCTGCGGCTGTTCCAATCCTATCTTGGGGCGGAAACGATCCATCGCGTCGGCGCCCAACACGTCCTCAACGCCGAGTACTTCCAGCGCATCGATGCGCTCAACTTCAGTATGATGCATGACGACGGCCAGCACGTCGGCGGTCTCGAAGACGCCGATGTCGTGCTGATCGGCGTGTCGCGCACCTCGAAGACGCCGACATCAATCTATCTTGCCAACCGCGGCGTCAAGACCGGCAATGTACCACTGGTGCCAGGGGTACCGTTGGCGCCGGAAGTCGAGAAATTGAAGCGCCCGCTGGTGGTCGGCCTTTTTGCCAGCCCCGAACGTATCGTCCAGATCCGCGAGAACCGGTTGCTCGGCCTGAAGGCGCACCGAGACGACGACCAGTACATCGACAAAGCGGCAGTGGCGGAAGAAGTTGCCTATTCGCGGCGGCTGTGCTCGAAGAACAATTGGCCGTCGATCGACGTGACTCGTCGCTCGATCGAGGAAACCGCGGCCGCGGTGATGCGGCTTCTGACCGAGCGCCGCCGCCAGCCGGTTGTCTGATGCCGCTCTGGCTCGCCCCGCAGCCGCTGGTGCTCGCATCGAAAAGCGACATCCGCGGCAAAATTCTCGCGGCCGCCGGTCTGCGCTTCGAGATCCGGCCGGCGCAGATCGACGAACGCGCCGTCGAAGCACAGGCGGCCCCGCTTGATCCGGCGGCTGCGGCGCGGCTTCTTGCGCGCAAGAAGGCCGAAGCGATCGCCACAACAATGCCGGGACGGCCGGTGCTGGGCGCCGATCAAACGCTGTCGCGCGGCAACAAACGCTTCGGCAAGCCGGCCAACCGGGCAGAAGCCTCGGCACAGCTCAAAGACCTTCGCGGCCGCACCCATGAGCTCAATTCGGCGCTGTCGCTCGTCCAGGACGGCAAGGAACTCTTTTCCTGCGTCGATACCGCGCGATTGACGATGCGGAACTTCTCCGACGACTTCCTCGAGGACTATCTCGATGTTGCCGGGAATTCGGCGTTCGCGAGCGTCGGCGCCTATCAGCTCGAGACGGTCGGGGTGCATCTGTTTGAGCGCGTCGACGGCGACTATTTCACCATTCTCGGCTTGCCGCTCATGCCGCTGCTCGCCTTCCTGCGCGAAAAAGGATTTATCGCCGGATGATTGCGCCATGATCGTTCTTGGTCTCACCGGCTCGCTCGGCATGGGCAAATCGACGGCGGCGAAATTCTTCGCCGACGAAGGGGTGCCCGTGCATGACGCCGACGCCGCGGTGCACAGACTCTATGAGGGCGAGGCCGCGCCGCTGATCGAGGCCGCGTTTCCCGGCACCACCACCGGCGGCAAGGTCGACCGCGAGAAGCTCGGCCAGCGCGTCATCGGCGATGTCTCGGCGCTTAAAAAGCTCGAAGGCATCGTTCATCCGCTGGTTCGCAAGGCCGAACAGCGCTTCCTGGCGGAGGCCGAGCGCAAAGGCGAGGCGGTTGCCGTCCTCGATATCCCGTTGCTATTTGAAACAGGCAGCCACATGCGCTGCGATGCGGTGGTCGTCGTTTCGGCGACCGCTGAGGCGCAGCGCGAGCGGGTGCTGGAGCGGCCAGGCATGACCGAGCAGAAGTTCCAGGCGCTGCTTGCCAAGCAGGTGCCCGACGCGGACAAGCGCGCGCGAGCCGATTTCATCGTGGATAGCGGGCAAGGCTTCGATGCGGCGCGCGCGCAGGTGCGTGAAATTCTCAACTTCGTGGGTAAGATGCAGAAGAAACGCCGGTGATTCGGACCACGATGCGCGAAATCGTCCTCGATACCGAAACCACAGGTCTCGATCCCGGCCAGGGCCACCGCCTGGTCGAGCTCGGCTGCGTCGAGTTGCTCAACCGCATCCCGACCGGCGCGACCTTTCACGTCTACCTCAATCCGGAGCGCGACGTGCCGGCCGAAGCGGCAGCGATCCACGGGCTGACTACCGACTTTCTCAAGAACCAGCCGTGCTTCGTCGACATCGTCGACGATTTTCTCGAATTCATTGGCGATGACGCACCGCTGGTGATCCACAATGCCGGTTTCGACCACGGTTTCCTTTGTGCCGAGCTCAAGCGCGTCGAACGCGCAATGATCACGCGCGAGCGCCTTGTCGATACGTTGGCCTTGGCGCGCCGCAAGCATTCGGCCGGCCCTTACAGCCTCGATGCGCTGTGCACGCGATACGGCATCGACAATTCGCGTCGTACCAAACACGGCGCGCTGCTCGATGCCGAGATTCTGGCCGAAGTCTATGTCGAGCTGATCGGAGCGCGCCAAGCACAGCTGGGCCTTTCCGAGCTCTCGGCGCGTATCGATGGCAACGGTAACGCGATAACGCTGCGAACACGGCCGATCGCTTTGCCGCCGCGGGTCACCGACGAGGAGCGTGCGGCGCACCGCGAATTCATCGCAACGCTCGGTGATGAAGCGCTGTGGCGAACGTACCGGTCGGCGGACGCGTGAGTTAGCTTGGCTGGCCCTGATTGGCCGGCTGCATCTTGGCCATGCGGTCGCGGTAAAGCCCGACAAAATCGACTGGATCGAGCAGCAGCGGCGGGAAGCCGCCCTGGCGCACTGTCGCGGCGATCGTCGCGCGGGCGAACGGGAACAGCAGGCGCGGGCACTCGATCAGCACCAGCGCGTTCATGCTTTCCTGCGGCACGTTGTGGATGCGGAAGACTCCGGCATAGGTCAGGTCGAAGGCGAACAGTAGTATGCCGTTGGTCTCGGCCTTGCCCTCGATCTTGATCGCCACCTCGACGTCGGTGTCCGACATCGGCTGGGCATCGACCCGGATCTGGATGCCGATCTGCGGCTGCTGGCCGCTCTGCATCAGGGAACGCGGCGCGTTCGGATTCTCGAACGAGAGATCCTTGATGTATTGCCCGACCACCGTGAGCTGTGGCGCATCCTGCGGCGGCGGTACGGCGGGTCCGCCATTGGTCGTGCTCATTATCTCTCCTTGATGCACGGCCACATGAAACGGCGCGCGCCGGCGGTTGGCTAACACAGGGTTTTTAGGGGAACAAGGATCGCGCGCCGCTATGGTTTTCGCGCGTCGTCGCGGCGGTCCGGAAGCTCGGGGTCCGGCACGTGGCGCCATTGCTCGGGCCGAAGATCGACAACTCCGTCGGAGCCGCGCGGTGGCGCTGCGCTCCCGAGCCGTCCCGCGATCGCCTGGCGCAGCGGCGCTAGGAGCAGCACAAGCGCCATGGCGTCGGTAATAAACCCCGGTATGACCAACAGAATCCCCGCCAGCAGCGTCAGGCCGCCGGCGCTGTCGGCTTGCAAGGCCGTGAAGCTGCCTTCGCCGAGCGCAACGCGGACGTGCTCGATGTGACTGCCACCGGCGTGGCGCAGGATCAACATGCCGGCCATCGAGCCGATGGCGATCAGCGCCAGCGCGGGTAGGAAGCCGATCTGCGCGGCGACCGCGAAGAACGCAACCAGTTCCATCACGGGCAACAAAAGGACGGCCAACAACAGGTATTTTGCCACATTCATGGGCATTTCTGGTTTTTGGCGGGTTGGCGATGGCAACCCTATCGTCTAAGGTCGCCCAGTGAAGCACGAAAAACGCGCACAACACGGGCGCGACGCCTTTGGATCGGTGCGGTCCCGACTTACATAATACCCGATGGGTCCGCCGCCATGCCGCCTCATCGGCGCGGCACTGTGGAGTGATCGACCGCAGCGGTTTTTGAAAGCATGCGAGACGTGTTCGACATCTACACCATTATCTTCCTAGCGCTGGCGGTGTTCATCTTCCTGCGCCTGCGGAGCGTGCTGGGTCAGCGCACCGGCCGCGAGCGGCCGCCTTACGATCCGTATTCCGCGCGCGAGCAGATGCGTCCGGCGACCGAAAAGGTCGTGACGCTGCCGAACCGTGCTCCGGAAGCCACAACGCCGAAGCCGGTGGAAGAGCCGGTCGTACCGGGCGAGCGTTGGAAGGGCGTCGCCGAAGCGGGCTCGCCGCTCGCTGCGGGCCTCGACGCCATTGCCGGCGCGGATTCCGATTTCGACGCCAAGCCTTTCGTGGCCGGCGCGCGCGCCGCCTACGAGATGATCGTCAACGCTTATGCCGAAGGCGACCGCCGCATGCTGAAGAATTTGCTGTCGCGCGAAGTCTATGACGGCTTCGATCACGCCATCGCCGAACGTGAAAAGCGCGGCGAGACGGTCGAGAACAAATTCGTCTCGATCGACGAGTCCGAAATCACCCAGGCCGAACTGCGCGGCCGCAACGCCCAGGTCACCGTGCGCTTCCACTCGAAGCTCGTCTCGGCGACGCGTGACAAGAACGGCAACGTCGTCGACGGCAGCGCTGACAAGGTGACCGACATCACCGACGTCTGGACATTCTCGCGCGACACCTCTTCGCGCGATCCGAACTGGAAGCTGGTCGCAACCGAAGGCGGGCACTGATCGCATGCAGGGGGGACGGAGGACGACCTTGAAACGATTCGCCGCGGTTGCGGCGATGAGTTTTTTTGCAAGTGCCGCGGCGAACGCCGTCGAGATGCGCCACGCGCAGGTCGCGACCTGGAGCTTCGACAAGATGGACGGCTGGGCCGAGGACGATCTCGCCACGGCTTTCGCAACGTTCCAGAAAAGCTGCGGTGCAATCCTGCAAGGCACGCCGGCGATGCGCAAAGCGCGGCCGGTCTACGGCGGGCTCTATAATGCCTGCGAGGCGGCGAAAACCGTTGCTGCGTCGGGTGCCGTCGATCGCGAGGCCGCGCGCAAGTTCTTCGAGGCCAACTTCAAGCCGGTGCGCATCGAGCCGCACGGCCAGCAGGACGGCTTCTTCACCGGCTATTACGAGACCGAAGTCGATGGCTCGCGTGTGCCGACCGGCGACTACAAGATTCCGCTCTATGCGCCGCCGAAGAGCTCGAAGAAGAGCACAGTGTTCGGCCAGTACGATCGCAAGCAGATCGAAAGCGGCGCACTCAACGGCAAGGGTCTCGAGATCTGTTACGTCAAGGATCCGGTCGACGCCTTCTTCGCGCAGATCCAGGGTTCGACCCGCGTCAAGCTCGACGACGGCAAGCTGCTGCGCCTCAACTATGTCGCCAGCAACGGCAAGCCCTATACGCCGGTCGGCCGCTGGCTGATCGATCAGGGCATCATCACCCGCGAAGAAATGTCGATGGACAAGATTCGCGACTGGATGGAAGCCAATCCGAAGGAAGGCGAGGAGCTCCGGCTAAAGAACCGCTCCTACGTGTTCTTCACCGAGACATCGCTCGGTCCGCAGGATGAGTGCATCGGGTCGCAGGGCATCGCGCTGACGCCGTGGCGTTCGCTCGCCGTCGATCCGTCGGCGCATGTCTACGGCACGCCGATCTGGGTCGAGGGTGAGTTCCCGATCAAGGGGCTGGCGCCGGTCGATCCGTTCCATCATCTGATGTTCGCGCAGGACACCGGCTCCGCCATCAAGGGCGCCGCGCGCGCCGACATCTATTTTGGCCACGGCGAGGATGTCACGCATATCGCCGGCCGTATCAAGCAGTTCGGACACTTCGTCATGCTGGTGCCGAAGGACGTGTCGGTGACCGGCACGCCGGGCCCGGCGTTCACGCCGCTGCCCAAGCCGCGGCCGAAGGACCTCGGCACCGAGGACATGATGGCCAAAGGCAGCCCGGCGGCGCCGGCGGCGAACGACATCACGGCCACGACGGCCTCCACGCCGCGCCCCTAGGCGGCGGCCATGAGCGAGCGCGACGGCAGCAAGCGCCGCGTCCTCACCCCGGATGAGCGCGTGCTGTGGACCATGGTGACGCGCTCGATCGCGCCGATACGCGAGGACGCGTTTCCCGATGAGGCCAAGGCAATTGCCGAGAAGGCGCAGCCGTTACGGGCGCAAAAACAAGGTCCGCAGCTAACGCTGACGAAATCAGCGCCACCGGCATTGACGCCGCTTAGCCGCCGCGCGCGGCGCAGCGTCGCGCGCCGCGCGCACGACATCGACGCACGCCTCGACCTGCATGGCCTGACGCAGAGCGAAGCGCACGCAGCGCTCTTGCGGTTTCTGCGCAGCGCTTCCGCGCGGGGTGCGCGGCTGGTGCTGGTCATCACCGGCAAAGGCGGCCGCGGCGATGGCGAACGCGGTGTGCTCAAGCGCCAAGTTCCGCAGTGGCTGGCGCTTCCGGAATTCCGTGCTTTCGTGATCGGCTTCGACGACGCGCACATCGCACATGGTGGCGAGGGCGCGCTTTACGTGAGGATTAGACGGCAGCGTCACTAGCGTGGAGACTGCGACATGGCGAAGAAACGCAGAAAGAAGGTCAAAAAGAAAAAGAAGAAGAAGGCAGCGCGCCGCAGGCCGGCGCGAAAGGCCAAGCCGTCACCCAAAAAGCGTCGCGTCGAACGCGATCTTGACGAGGGCCTGATGGAGACATTTCCAGGGTCGGACGCGGTCGCCGTGACCGACCCGACGCGCGGCATTAAAGAATAAACCGGGACAGGTCCGCGTTCTTGGCGAGATCGCCGATGTGCTTCTGCACGTAAGCGGCATCGATCTTAACGTTTTCGCCCGAGCGGTCGGGCGCGGCGAAGGACACGTCGTCAAGTACGCGCTCCATCACGGTCTGCAAGCGGCGGGCGCCGATGTTCTCGACGCTCGAATTGACCCCGACTGCGATGTCGGCGATGGCATCAATCGCATCCTGCGTGAATTCGAGCGCCACGCCTTCGGTGGCTAGCAGCGCCACATATTGCTTGATGAGTGAGGCTTCCGGCTCGGTGAGGATGCGGCGGAAGTCGTCGCGCGTCAGCGCCGACAGCTCGACGCGAATCGGCAGCCGGCCCTGAAGCTCGGGCAACAAATCGGACGGCTTCGAAATATGGAAGGCGCCGGAGGCGATGAACAAGATGTGGTCGGTCTTCACCGGTCCGTGCTTGGTGTTGATGGTGGTGCCTTCGATCAGCGGCAGCAGATCGCGCTGCACGCCCTCGCGCGAGACGTCGCCGCCGTAGCGGCCCTCGCGCGCGCAGATCTTGTCAATCTCGTCGAGGAACACGATGCCGTTCTGCTCGACGACGCGGATCGATTCCTGCACGAGCGAATCGCTGTCGAGCAGCTTGTCAGATTCCTCCGCCACCAGGAGCTCATGCGATTCCTCGACCGTGACGCGTCGCATCTTGCTGCGGCCGCCGCCGAGCTTGCCGAAGATATCGCCGATCGAGATGGCGCCGACCTGCGCGCCCGGCATGCCGGGGATTTCGAACATCGGCATGCCGGAGGAGCTCTGCGTCACCTCGATCTCAATTTCCTTGTCGTTGATTTCCCCGGCGCGCAGCTTCTTGCGGAAGCTCTCGCGCGTCGCGGGACTGGCGCCGGGGCCGACCAGCGCATCGAGCACGCGCTCTTCGGCCGCCTGCTCGGCGCGGGCCTGCACGTCCTTGCGTTTCTTGTCGCGCGTCAGCGCAATAGAGATTTCGACGAGATCGCGGACGATCTGCTCGACGTCGCGGCCGACATAGCCAACCTCGGTGAACTTTGTGGCCTCGACCTTGAGGAACGGCGCGCCGGCGAGCTTGGCGAGGCGGCGAGAAATCTCGGTCTTGCCGACGCCGGTCGGCCCGATCATCAGGATGTTCTTCGGCAGCACTTCCTCGCGCAGTCTGTCGTCGAGCTGCAGCCTGCGCCAGCGGTTGCGTAGCGCGATCGCCACCGCGCGTTTGGCGTCGCTTTGGCCGACGATGTAGCGGTCGAGTTCGGAAACGATTTCGCGGGGGGAGAAGTCAGTCATGTCAGAACTTGCACTTGGGAACGGGTTGGCCGAGATCGGCAATGCGGCGCAGGTGGAGAGGCTGGCTGCGGCCACTGAGCGCGCCCGTCAACATGCGATCGTCGAACTTGCCCTGGAAGGTCAGTGTCTCCTCGTTGGTCTTCACTTCGAAGGTCAGCGCGCCTGATTTCGCATCGACTTTCGCGTCGGCGGCAAAGACCGGCCAGGTCACCGCCCCCTCGGTGTTTTCGTAGACGATCTTGTCGCCGTAGCCGAAGCGGAGCAGCGTGATGCGCGTGCCGCCCATGTCGTCGGAGGGCGGATCGTAACAAAGATCGGAATAGACCAGCGCGCCGTAGCGCGGCGGCGATTTCGCGTCGGCCGGACTGGCGAAGGCCGTCGCCGCAAGGGCGCAGCCAAGCATCGCGCGCACAAGACTCATGACTTCAGCGACTCGATGGTGACGTTGCGGTTGGTGTAGACGCAGATCTCGGCGGCGATATCGAGCGCCTTCTTTACGATCGCTTCCGCATCGAGCGAGCCGTCAAGCAGCGCCCGCGCCGCGGCGAGCGCATAGTTGCCGCCGGAGCCGATGCCCATGACGCCGTTTTCCGGCTCAAGCACGTCGCCGGTGCCGGTGAGCACCAGTGACACCTGCTTGTCGGCGACTATCATCATCGCCTCGAGCCGCCGCAGATAACGGTCGGTACGCCAATCCTTGGCGAGCTCGACGGCGGCGCGTGTGAGCTGGCCCGGATACTGCTCGAGCTTGGCCTCCAGCCGCTCGAACAAGGTGAAGGCGTCGGCGGTCGCGCCGGCAAAGCCGCCGATCACGTCGCCCTTGCCGAGACGACGCACCTTCTTGGCGTTGGCCTTGACGATGGTCTGGCCGATCGAGACTTGGCCGTCGCCGCCGATGACGACATTGCCGCCTTTGCGGACGGTGAGAATGGTGGTGCCGTGCCACGTCGGATTTTGGGGAAGCTCGGGGGACGCCATACGTTAACCTCTTGAAGGCCGTGATCTATGCACGTCGAAACGGACTTGCAAACGGGGGGCGGGCGACGGTGGCGAATCCGAGCGGCCCCTGATAAAAGGCGCGCGAATAAAGGGACTTCGCGATGCGCAAGGGTGCCATCAAGCGCAAGACCAAGGAGACCGACGTCGAGGTCGAAATCGATCTCGACGGCGCGGGCCGCGCACAGATCGCGACCGGCATCGGCTTCCTCGACCACATGCTCGATCTTCTGGCACGGCACGCGCGCATCGACATGACGGTGAAGGCCAAGGGCGACCTGCATATCGATTTCCATCACACCGCCGAGGACGTCGGCATCGCGCTCGGCCAGGCGGTGAAGCAGGCGCTCGGCGACATGAAGGGCATCACCCGCTATGCCGACGTGCACGTGCCGATGGACGAGGCGCTGACGCGCGCCGCGCTCGACATTTCCGGGCGGCCATTCCTGGTGTTCAAGACGGAGTTCGCGCGCGCCAAGATCGGCGACTTCGACACCGCGCTGGTGCAGGAGTGGTTCCAGGCGTTCGCCACCAATGCCGGCATCACCCTACACGTCGAGACGCTGTACGGCACCAACGACCACCACATCTCGGAATCCTGCTTCAAGGCGCTGGCGCGGGCCTCGCGGTCGGCGGTGGCGATCGATCCGCGCGCCAAGGACGAAGTGCCGTCCACCAAGGGCTCGCTCGGGGGCTAGGGCAACGCCTATATGAGTATCGCCGCCGGGCTCCGGCGGCGTTTGTTGAGTTTCGAGGACGCTGATGCCCACATACACCGTGCACGCGCCGCCGCCCAAAGCGGCCGAAGCCAAAAGCGATCCGCAGCGCTTCGTTTTCATCCGCGACGGCTTCCACTTCTGGGCCTTCCTGTTCGGGCCGCTATGGCTGATGGTACATCGGCTGTGGCTGGCCTTTGCCGGCTATCTCGGCGTTGTCATCGTTGCGGGTGTAACCCTTCGGCTGATCGATGCGCCGCGGCTTGTTCAAGCCGCAGCCGCGTTTCTGATCGCTCTCCTCGTCGGTTTCGACGCGACATCGCTGTGGCGATGGACCCTGACGCGGTGCGGCTGGCGCGCGCTTGGCTTCGTCGTCGGCGACGATCAGGAAAGCGCCGAGCACCGCTAC